>Ga0209455_1000070_pt1 | contig 307867 bp, 264 predicted proteins | sample AraplaCol_mCL_r2_FD_184275 | JGI IMG/M metagenome (GOLD analysis project Ga0209455, IMG submission 184275) | Arabidopsis root microbial communities from North Carolina, USA - plate scrape CL_Col_mCL_r2 (SPAdes) (version 2) | ecosystem: Host-associated > Plants > Roots > Endosphere | place...
GCCACTCGCCGCCAGGCCGAAGCCCGCGCTGCCGTTCGACTTGCATGTGTAAAGCATGCCGCCAGCGTTCAATCTGAGCCAGGATCAAACTCTTCAGTTCAATCTCTGTTTTATCCCGTTTTACCGGGATGGTTCGCTCTACTCAAAATACTGACAGTATTTCTTGTTGAGCATTTAATGCTTTTTGTTGCAGCATCAAACGCCCACATTTATCGACTGTGAATTTTTAAAGATCTGTTCTCTTTTGCGCTGCGAAGCGTTGTGTTCAGCAGCAGAGGAACGAGATTATGGGGGGACATCGTTCCTCTCGTCAACCCCCCGTTTTACAATCCTTCGAAATTCGGCGGACGTTTTTCCAGGAAGGCGTGCATGCCTTCCTTTTGGGCGGGCGTGCCGAAGCCGGCCTGGAACAACTGGCGCTCATAAGCCACGCCCTGCGACAGCGTGGTTTCAAAGGCGCGGTTCACCGCTTCCTTGATCTGCATGGCCACCGAGGTCGACATCGCGGCGATCTGCTTCGCCACGGCCAACGTTTCCTCGATCAGCTTGTCCGCCGGGACCACGCGCGACACCAGGCCGATGCGATCCGCCTCGGCCGCGTCGATGGTGCGCGCGGTGAGCAGCATGTCCATGGCCTTGGCCTTGCCGATGGCGCGCGGCAAGCGCTGGGTGCCGCCGGCGCCCGGCGTGACACCGACTTTGATTTCCGGCTGGCCGAACTTGGCGCTATCGGCCGCGATCAGGAAGTCGCACATCATCGCCAGCTCGCAGCCGCCGCCCAGCGCATAGCCGGCCACCGCGCCGATCACCGGCTTGCGGATGCGCAGGATGTGCTCCCAGTTGCGGCCGATGTAATTGTCGCGATAGGTATCCGGGTACGTGTAGTCGGCCATGGCCGCAATATCGGCGCCCGCCGCGAAGGCTTTCTCGCTGCCGGTCAGGACGATGCAGCCGATGGCCGGGTCCGCCTCGAACTTGTACAGGGCGTCGCCCAGCTCGTTCATCATGTTGTCGTTCAGCGCATTCAGCGCTTTCGGGCGGTTCAGGCGGATCAGGGCCACTTTGTCGTGCACTTCTACGATCAGGTCTTCATACTGCATGGGATGCTCCTCCACTGTGGAATATTCACTAATCGATTGTAGCGCCTATCCCTGCCGCTGTATTATTGAAATTCAGCAACCTGCACCAAAGAGTTCCCCATTCTTACCTCCCTACGTAACGATGAACTGCTGCGCAACGGCGACTTCCGCCGCTACTGGGCCAGCGCCACACTGAACGGCTTCGGCAGCTATATCGGCGCGCTGGCGGTGCCGCTCTGCTCGGTGCTGCTGCTGAATGTCTCGCCCATGCAGGCCGGCCTGGGCGCGCTGATCGCCGGCTTGCCGCACATCGTGCTATCGCTGCCGGCCGGCGTTTTCCTGGACCGCAACCGCAAGCTGCCGATACTGTTGGCCAGCAAGGCCATGCAGGGACTCAGTCTGGCCAGCATCCCGCTGGCCTGGTGGCTGGGCATCCTGACGATACCGTGGATGTACGCCGTCGGCTTCGTGGGCAGCCTGTGCGTGGTGATGGGCGGCGGCGCCGAACAAGTCTTCCTGACCAACCTGATCGGCCGCGACCGCCTGAGCGATGCGCAATCCAAGTTCGCCGTCACCGATTCAGCCGCCCGGCTGGTCGCACCCGGCATCGCCGGCATGCTGATCCAGTGGCTGACCGCGCCGTTCGCCGTGCTGGTGAACGCCAGCGGCTTTGCCGCCTCCATCCTCATGCTGCGCAAGCTGAAGGCCAACGATCCCAAGCCGCCGCGCTCCGACAAGCACCCGCTGCGCGACATCCAGGATGGCTTCCGCTTCATCTGGAGCCAGCCGCTGCTGCGCACGCTGGCGCTCACCTCGGCCTGCTGGCACATGCTGTTCTACGGTTACGCCGCGATCCAGTTGATCTTCGCCACCCGCGTGCTGGGCATGAGCGCCGGCATGCTGGGCGTAGCGCAGACCATAGGCGGCATCGGCGTGCTGCTCAGTTCCATGCTGCTCAAGCCGCTGATCCAGCGTCGCGGCCCGACCGGCGCCATGGTGATTGGCATCGCCCTGACCGCCTTCGCTTTCTGCGCCATGCCCATGATCCCGGCCGGCCTGCTCGGCCATCCGCTGGCCAGCGCCAGCGCCTGCGCGGCCCTGTCGCTCTTCATGGATTGCGGCGTGATGCTGTTCCTGATGCCCTACTCGGCGCTGCGCCAGAAGGTCACGCCGGACGAGTACCTGGGCCGCATGATCTCCACCATGCGTTTCCTGACCGTGGCCATCGCGCCGCTGGGCTCCATGGTCACCGGCTACATCGGCGAGCATTTCGGCGTGCGCACCGGCCTGGCCTGCGTGGGCGCATGCAGCATCGTGCTGACCTTGTGGCTGGCCTGCTCTTCCGCGCTCCGCAAGACCTAACGTGCGGCGAAAAAGCTGATGTATGATTAGGTGAACCCAGTGTTCACAGACAGGAGGGTGCCATGTTCGATTCCATTCTGTTCCCCACGGACGGCTCCGAGCTGTCCGACAAGGCCACCGCCACCACCATGCAGTTCGCCAAACTGCACCAGGCGCGCGTCATCGCGCTGACGGTGATCCATCCCTTGCTGCTGCCCTCGCTGGGCGACAGCGGCGCCATGCTGGACGCCGGGCAGTACGAAACCCAGATGCAGCGCATCGCCCAGCAGAATATCGACAAGGTGGCTGCCGCCGCCAACGCGGCCGGCATTCCATTTGAAGGGGTCATCGCGATGTCGCCCAATCCCTACGAGGAGATCGTCGAGGCGGCGAAGAAGTACCACTGCGACGTCATCGTCATGGCCTCGCACGGCCGGCGCGGCCTGAACAAACTATTCCTGGGCAGCGAGACGCAGCGCGTGCTGTCCCACACCACGCTGCCCGTGCTGGTGCTGCGTTAAACCTTCTTCGGCAGCAGGACCCAGACGCTGCCGCGCTGTTTCATGCGGCCGGCGCTGTCGGCCGCCTCGGCGCCAAAGCCGAAGAAGTAGTCGACGCGGATCGCGCCGCGGATTGCGCCGCCAGTATCCTGGGCCATCACCAGGCGCTGCATCGGGATATCGCTGGCCGGCCGGGTGGTGGACAGGAACACCGGCGCCCCCAGCGGCAGTTGCGAGGCGTCGATGGCCACCGAGCGCTGCGGCGTCAACGGCACGCCCAGCGCGCCCTTCGGACCGATCGTCGGATCCGGCAAGCGCTCTTCCTTGAAGAAGATGTAGCTCGGGTTGGCCTCAAACAGTTCCTGCATGCGTCCCGGATGTTCGGCGATCCAGGTCTTGATGCCCTGCGCCGACGCTTGCGCCAGCGTCAGCTCGCCTTTCTCCACCAGGTATTTGCCGATCGATTTGTAGGGATAGCCGTTCTGATCGGCGTAAGCCACGCGCACGGTTTCCTGCGTGTCGGTCAGTTGCACGCGGCCCGAGCCCTGCACCTCCAGGAAGAAGGCCTCGACCGGATCGTCGACCCACAGCAGTTCCTTGCCGGCGAAGTTGCCGGCGTCGATGTCGGCGCGGCTCGCGTACGGGACCACCTTCTTGCCCACCACCTTGCCGCGCAGGCGCATGCCCTTCAGCTCCGGGTACACGCCGGACAGGTCGATGGTAAGCATATCCTCGGGCACCTTGTACAACGGCGTCTGGAAGGCGCCGCCCTTTTTGCGCGCGCCGCGCAGCAGCGGCTCGTAATAGCCGGTGATCAGGCCATCGGTGGCGCCATCCGGCGCGATCACCTGGTTGGGCTCGAAGAAGGCTTCGAAGAAGCTGCGGATGGCTTGCTCGTCGCCGCCGTTGACGTCGCGGGCGATGGTGCAGGCTTCCTTCCAGTCGGCCTGCTTGACCAGCACGGAGCAGGAGGACAGGAAGGCCGGCCAGGCGGCGCGCAAGTCGTCCTGGCCCCAGCCCGGCAGCGCAGCGTAAGCGACCGGCACCATCTGCAGCTTGGCCGGCGGTGCCGGTGGCTGTACTGGCGGCTGCGCCGGCGGTGGCGCGGGCGGCTGGACCACGACCGGCGGTTGCGCCGGTTTTTCCGGCGGCAGCGGCGTGGTGGTACAGGCAGTCAGCGCAAGCGCGACGAGACTGGCCGGAACGGTTAGACTACGGCGTGTAAATGACATAAGGATGGAGACTATGTGGGTATTGGCGATTGAAGCGGGTATAGCGTTCTTCCTGCTGGTGTTCATTGTCTGGTGGACCATGTACCAGGGCAAAGGCAAGAAGAAGGACAAGGATTAATCAGTGCAGCGTGCGCGGCAGCGACAGCACGAACTCCGGTATTTTAGTCTCGAACTGATGGCCGTCCTCGGCCACGCAGAAATATTCGCCGACCATGGAGCCCTGCGGCGTGCGCAGGGCGGCGCCGCTGGTGTATTCGAACTGCTCGCCCGGCTGCAGCAGCGGCTGGTGGCCGACCACGCCCAGCCCGCGCACCTCTTCTATATGGTTGTTGGCGTCCGTGATGACCCAATGGCGCGAGATCAGTTGCGCCGCGATGGTGCCGGTATTTTTGATCGTGATCGAATACGTGAACACAAAGTTGGTGCGTTCCGGGTCCGACTGATCCGGCAGATACTGGGTTCTGACCGATACCGTGAATTCATAAGTGGGCATCAAGATTCCTTAAAGCTTGGTAAAAACGTAATCGTTGGCGATTGTATATCGCCAGACAGTCATTGCACCCCAAATCCGCTCCATGTGCAAGAAGGACGCGCCTGAAAACGGGCGCTACCTCGCACAGCAGCGTAAAATAGCGCATCTTTTTTATTGCAAGCCCAAGCCATGACCACTTTCCGCATCGCTCCCAGCATCCTGTCCGCCGATTTCGCCCGCCTGGGCGAAGAGGTCCGCAATGTCGTGACCGCCGGCGCCGACATCATTCACTTTGACGTGATGGACAACCACTATGTTCCCAACCTGACCATCGGCCCGCTGGTGTGCCAGGCCATCCGTCCGCATGTGAATGTACCGATCGATGTGCACCTGATGGTCAAGCCGGTGGACCGCATCATTCCCGATTTCGCCAAGGCCGGCGCCAACATCATCACCTTCCACCCCGAGGCTTCCGAGCACATCGACCGCTCGCTGCAACTGATCCGCGACCACGGCTGCAAGGCCGGCCTGGTGTTCAACCCGGCCACCCCGCTGAGCTACCTGGAACACGTAATGGACAAGATCGACATGATCCTGATTATGTCGGTCAACCCCGGCTTCGGCGGCCAGTCCTTCATCCCGCAGGCGCTGAAGAAGATCGCCGAAGCACGCCGCCTGATCGACGAATCCGGCCGCGACATCATGCTGGAAGTGGATGGCGGCATCAAGATCGACAACATCGCCGCCGCCGCTGCTGCCGGCGCCGACACCTTTGTCGCCGGCTCGGCCATCTTCGGCCAGCCTGACTACAAGGCCGTGATCGACGCCATGCGCGCCAACCTGGCCAAGGTCTGAGCAAGATGAGCGTGCTGGCAGGCGTACGCGCCGCAATCATAGACCTCGACGGCACCATGCTGGACACCATCCCCGACTTCCACGTCGCGCTGAACGGCATGCGCGCGGAACTGGGGCTGGGGCCGATCACCCAGGAACAGATCGCCCTGATGGTCGGCAAGGGCTCGGAAAACCTGGTGCGCTCCGTGCTGGGACTGGACTGGGACGCCGCCCGCGTGGAAGCCGCGTTTGAGCAGGCGATGCAAGCCTACCAGCGCCACTACCTGAGCATCAACGGCCAGCACAGCACCCTGTTCCCGGACGTGAAGGAAGGCCTGGCGGCGATGAAGGCCAACGGCCTGCGCCTGGCCTGCGTCACCAACAAGCCGATCTCCTTCACCACCCCGCTGCTGAAGCACAAGGGCCTGGACCAGTTTTTTGAAGTGGTCTACGGCGGCGATTCCCTGCCGCGCAAAAAACCCGACCCACTGCCCATGCAGACGGCGTGCGGCCACTTCGGCCTGGCGCCGGCCCAGGTGGTGGCCATCGGCGACTCTTCGAATGACGCGCAAGCCGCGCGGGCTGCGGGTTGCGCGGTTCTGACGGTGCCATATGGTTATAACCACGGAGAGTCTATACACGAAACCGATTCCGATGGTATAGTAGCCACGCTGCTAGAAGCGGCTAGCCTGATTCGTTCGCAAACACACCATAGCTGAACAACTGACCGAAATGTCGTCTCTCACCAAAAAACACATCGTCAACCAACCAGGCTCGATTGAGGCCTGGCTGTGGCGACGCTGGCAATCCTGGCATAACTAAGCCGAATTGATTGCTGTCGTCCGCCCGCTTGCGCGCGACAGGTTTTTTGAACCCACCACCGCCGGTCACACCTCATCCCGGCGGCATGGAGACCAGACATGACCGAACTCGAATTCAAATCGTTGGCCACGGAAGGCTACAACCGCATCCCGCTGATCGCGGAAGCCTTCGCCGACCTCGAAACCCCGCTGACCCTGTACCTGAAGCTGGCCCAGACCCAGAACGCCGGCAAGAACACCTTCCTGCTGGAGTCGGTGGTGGGCGGCGAGCGTTTCGGCCGCTTCTCCTTCATCGGTCTGCCGGCCACCACGGTGCTGCGCACCCATGGCAACCACACCGAGATCGTCAAGAACGGCACGGTGATCGAGACCCACGAAGGCAACCCGCTCGATTTCATCGAGGCTTACCAGAAGCGCTTCAAGGTGGCGGTCCGTCCGGGCATGCCGCGCTTCTGCGGCGGCCTGGCCGGCTACTTCGGCTACGACAGCGTGCGCCACATCGAGAAAACGCTGGCCCACACGCAGCCCAAGGATGACCTGAACCTGCCCGACATCCAGTTGATGGTGACCGAGGAACTGGCCGTCATCGACAACCTGAGCGGCAAGCTGTACCTGATCGTCTACGCCGACACCAGCCAGCCCGAGTCCTATTCGAAAGCGCGCCAGCGCCTGAAAGACCTGCGCGTGATGCTGCGCCGTGGCGTCGAAGCGCCCGTCACCACGGCCTCGGTGCGTACCGAGGCGGTGCGCGAATTCGCCAAGGAAGATTATCTGAAAGCGGTGGCCCGCGCCCACGAATACGTGCTGGCCGGCGACCTGATGCAGGTGCAGATCGGCCAGCGCATCCGCAAGCCCTACGTCGATTCGCCCCTGAGCCTGTACCGCGCGCTGCGTTCGCTGAACCCGTCGCCGTACATGTACTTCTACAATTTCGGCGACATGCAGATCGTCGGCGCCTCGCCGGAAATCCTGGTGCGTAACGAGACCGCGGCGGACGGCGAGAAGAAAGTCACGCTGCGCCCCATCGCCGGCACCCGCCCGCGCGGCGCCACGCCGGAACGCGACGCCGAGCTGGCCAAGGAACTGCTGGCCGATCAAAAGGAAATCGCCGAACACGTGATGCTGATCGACCTGGCGCGCAATGACCTGGGCCGCATCTCCGAAATCGGCAGCGTCAAGGTGACCGACCGCCTGGTCATCGAAAAATACTCGCATGTGCAGCACATCGTCTCCAACGTCGAGGGCAAGCTGAAGGACGGCCTGTCCAACCTGGACGTGCTGCGCGCGACCTTCCCGGCCGGCACGCTGACCGGCGCGCCGAAAGTGCGCGCGATGGAAATCATCGACGAACTGGAAATCAGCAAGCGCGGCATCTACGGCGGCGCCTGCGGCTACCTGTCCTTCGGCGGCGAGATGGACGTGGCGATCGCGATCCGCACCGGCGTGATCAAGGACGGCAACCTGTACGTGCAGGCCGCCGCCGGCATCGTCGCCGACTCCATCGCCGAGATGGAATGGCAGGAAACCGAACACAAGGCGCGCGCTGTGCTGCGCGCCGCCGAGCAAGTGCAAGATGGCCTGGATGGGGAGTTCTAACATGCTGCTGATGATCGACAACTACGACTCCTTCACCTACAACATCGTGCAGTACTTCGGCGAACTGGGTGAAGACGTGCGCGTCTACCGCAACGATGAAATCAGCATCGCGGAAATCGAAGCGCTGAACCCGGACCACATCTGCATTTCGCCCGGCCCGAAAGATCCCTCGCAAGCGGGTATCTCGATCGCGGTGCTGAAGCACTTCGCCGGCAAGAAGCCTATCCTGGGCGTGTGCCTTGGCCACCAGGCCATCGGCGAAGCCTTCGGCGGCAAAATCATACGCGCCAAGCAGGTCATGCATGGCAAAACTTCTTTAATCGCGCATACAGGAGTGGGCGTCTTCAAAGACCTGCCCTCCCCCTTCACAGTGATCCGATATCACTCGTTGGCGATCGAGCGTAGCTCGCTGCCGTCCTGCCTGGAAGTGACGGCATGGACCGACGACGGTGAAATCATGGGCGTGCGGCACAAGGAATACGACATCGAGGGTGTGCAGTTCCACCCCGAGTCCATCCTGTCCGAACACGGCCATCAACTGTTGAAGAACTTCCTCGTACGCTGATTAAAGAAGGAATCGCCATGCCTATCACCCATCAAGAAGCGCTGCTGCGCTGTATCGAACACCGCGAGATCTTCCACGACGAGATGCTGCATCTCTTCCGCCAGATCATGTCCGGCGAAATGTCGCCCGTGATGGTGGCGGCCCTGACCATGGGCCTGCGCGTGAAGAAGGAAACCATCGGCGAGATCGCCGCCGCCGCGACCGTGATGCGCGAGTTCTCCACCAAGGTGCCGATGGCCGACACCACCGGCCTGCTGGACATCGTCGGCACGGGCGGCGACGGCACGCACACCTTCAACATCTCCACCACGGCGATGTTCGTGGCCGCCGCGGCCGGCGCGCGCGTAGCCAAGCACGGCGGGCGCAGCGTGTCTTCCTCGTCCGGCAGCGCCGACGTGATCGAATCGCTGGGCGCCAACATCAACCTCAAGCCCGAGCAGATCGCGCAATCGATCGCGCAGACCGGCATCGGCTTCATGTTCGCGCCCAACCACCACGCGGCCATGAAGCATGTGGCGCCGGTGCGCAAGGAACTGGGCGTGCGCTCGATCTTCAATATTCTCGGCCCGCTGACCAACCCGGCCGGCGCCCCCAACATCCTGATGGGCGTGTTCCACGCCGACCTGGTCGGCATCCAGGTGCGCGTGCTGCAGCGCCTGGGCGCGCAGCATGCCATCGTAGTTTATGGCCGCGACAATATGGACGAGGTGTCGCTGGGCGCCTCGACCATGGTCGGTGAACTGGTCAACGGTGAAATCCGCGAATACGAAATCCATCCGGAAGACTTCGGCATGCAGATGATCGCCAGCCGCAACCTGCGCGTGGCGAACGCGGCGGAATCGAAGACGCGCATGATGGAAGCGCTGCGCGGCGAACCCGGCGCGGCCTACGACATCGTGGCGCTGAACGCGGCCACCGCGCTGTACGCGGCCGGCGTGGCGGACTCGATCGAGGATGGGCTGAAGCGCGCCCGCGCAGCCATCACATCCGGCGCGGCGCTGAACAAGATCCAGCAATTCGTCGACGTCACGCAAAGCCTGGGCCAGGCCAACTAAACGTCATTCCCGCGCAGGCGGGAATCCATGCTGCGCCAGCATGCCATGGATCCCCGCCTGCGCGGGAACGACATAGTAAAGGAAACGGTATGTTTGGAATCCACGATCTTCCCCTCTTTGTGATCTCGGGCCTGCTGCTGAACATCATGCCCGGCCCGGATTCGTTGCTGATCATGACGCGCAGCGCCACCCAGGGCTGGCGCGCCGGCTCGGCCGCCGCGCTGGGCATAGGCGCCGGCACCATGGTGCACATCTTCGCCGCGGCGCTGGGCCTGTCCGCCGTGCTGTCCACCTCCGCCGCCGCGTTCACGGTGGTGAAATGGATAGGCGCGGCCTACATCGTCTACATGGGCATCGGCATGTTGCGCGCCAAACTGCGCAGCGACGCCGACGATGCGGGCGACGCCGAGGCGGCAGCGCGCGCCGCCCAGCCGATGGCCTGGCGTAGAATCTTCTTCCAGGGCTTTCTGACCAACGTGCTGAATCCGAAAGTGGCCTTGTTCTTCCTGGCGTTCGTGCCGCAGTTTATCTCGGCCGATGCCGGCAGCAAGCCGCTGGCGTTCATCATCCTGGGTTCCATTTTTAACTTTAACGGCATGCTGTACTGCCACGGCCTGGCGCTGTTCACGGCGTTCGCCAGCACCCGCTTGAAGATCAAGCCGCTGGTGTCGCTGTGGCTGAACCGCACCATGGGCGGCCTGTTCCTGGCCCTCGGCGTGCGCCTGGCACTCTCGGAGCAACATTAATCATGTCTGACATTCTGAACAAAATCCTCGCGGTGAAGGCGGAAGAAGTCGCCGCCGCCAAGAAGCACCGCAGCTTCGCCAGCCTGCGCGACGACGTGGAAAGCAACGCCGAACTGCGCGCCAACCTGCGCGGCTTCGAAGCCAGCCTGCGCGGCAAGATCGCTGCCGGCAAGGCCGCCATCATCAGCGAAATCAAGAAGGCCTCGCCGTCGAAAGGCGTGCTGCGCGCCGACTTCCGCCCGGCGGAGATCGCCGCCACTTATGAGGCCAACGGCGCCGCCTGCCTGTCGGTGCTGACCGACGAGCAGTTCTTCCAGGGTTCGGCGGCCTACCTCAAGCAGGCGCGCAGCGTGTGCTCGCTGCCGGTGCTGCGCAAGGACTTCATGGTCGACATCTACCAGATCTACGAAGCCCGCGCGATGGGCGCCGACGCGATCCTGCTGATCGTCTCCGCGCTGGACCATGGCCTGATGGCGGAAATGGAAGCGGTCGCCCACGAGCTGGGCATGGGCGTGCTGGTGGAAACCCACGACGGCGACGAGCTGACCGCCGCGCTGAAGCTGAAGACGCCTCTGCTGGGCATCAACAACCGCAACCTGCGCACCTTCGAAGTCTCGCTGGAGAACACGCTGGGCCTGCTGGACCGCATCCCGCAGGACAAGCTGGTCATCACCGAATCCGGCATCCTGAACCAGGCCGACGTGCAGCGCATGCGCGAGGCCAATGTCCACGCCTTCCTGGTCGGCGAAGCCTTCATGCGCGCGGCCGATCCGGGCGCCGAGCTGGCCCGCCTGTTCAACTGATCACGCCCGCGCCGCCTGGCGCGGCAGCATGGCGTCCGGCGCGACCTCGATGCGGTCGCGCCCTTTTTCCTTCGCACAGTACATCGCCTTGTCGGCGCGCAGCAGGATGCTGTCCATGTCCTCGTCGGCGCTGGCCTGGACCGCCACGCCTATGCTGACCGTATAGACCGGAATGTCGGCGCGCGCCACGCGCAGCGCCTGCTGGATGCGTTCAGCGATGTGCATGGCGCGGTCCAGGCGGGTAGCCGGCAACAGCACCACGAATTCCTCGCCGCCGAAGCGGGAAACATGATCGGAAGCGCGCAGGGCTTTGCGGATCACGTCCGCAATATCGATCAGCACGCGGTCGCCGATGGCATGGCCGTGGCAATCGTTAATCTTTTTAAAATAATCGATGTCGATATTCAGCAAGGTCATGCAAGTGCCCTCGCGGCGCATCAGCGCATGCTCCTTGATATAAATATCGGCAAAGCCGCGCCGGTTTAATACCTGGGTCAACGGGTCCAGGGTGGAACGCTGTTCCAGGATAAACTGCAGGCGGCGCGTTGCGACCGTCATAAATCCTACGGTCATCAGCAATATCATGAAATGCCCGGTCGCCAGATATAAAGTCTGGAAGGGACCTATCGTCAGCAGATTGATATGTTCGCCAAATCCCTTCAGGCCCAATATACCACGCGTAAATACTACGCAAGCCTGGAAAGTCATTAATGCGAAAAAGAAGCGTGTGGAAAAATGCCGTTCGCCGTACCTGGAAATTAATACGATTTGCTGCAGATAAAATACCAGGACCAGGAAGGAAAATGCCGCCACCCGCGCGCTGAAATCCGGTTTGAATATCAGCCAATATGAAACGCTGGCCATGCACACCAGCCAGACCAGATGAAATAACCACCACGACGGCCGCAGTTGATAAAACTTCTCGGTGCCGATCATGGTGAATCCCAGTCCCCAGACCAGAACGGAATTCGCGCACAACAAGGGAAATGCCATTCCCCAATAACCGCCGCGCAGGCTGAAAAGAATTGCGCCGCTCGCCAGCAGAATCAGGCCGGCAGCCCATTCTCGCAATCCCTGTATTTCATCCGGAAAGCTGGTATGCGCAGAATACAGCACGACACTCAAGGCCACCGCCATCAGGGTCGCCATAAAAATAACGGTGGTGGGATCGAGCAATATCACTGCGAACTCCGCGTAGCCAGGACGGTGTGCGCCGATTCTAAACCAGATTCCTGCCTCTTAGAAATAAATCATCACTACGTGCTGGAAGTTGGCAAATATACGCCAAAAACTAGCATGATCCCGGCACAAAAAAGCCGCGCACCAAGGGCGCGGCCCTGGGAACGCCTGAAATCAATGCGCAGCGCTGGGACGCAGCGGGCCGGACGACTTCCTGGCTGCCGCATCGAGTGCAAGACTAACGCCGGGAACCCGGTCGCCCTTTAATGTCAAACTGAAAGTCATTAATTCATCGCGGCGGAATGCATGGACTTCCAGCGTTTGGCCGACCGCATAACGGGACAGCAGATTATCGAGATTGCTGGCATTTACCCGCAAGCCATCGACGGCAACCAGAATATCGCCCGCCGATAATCCGGCCAGGTGGGCGGCGCCATTTTCATGCACCGCGGACAATTTGCAGTCATTGCCGTCGCGGCCCAGGTTGGCGTCGAAACTCGGCCTGGACGCTTTACGCTCATCGGCATATTTAACGCCGAATGGCGCCAGCAATTTCGCCAGCGGTAAATCGTCGGTGCCGCGCACATATTTATCGAAGAATGGTTTAAACCGGCCGCCGCTGATTTCATCGAATAATGCTTCCGCTTCCGCCGGCGTAACACCGCGGCCGCCACCGGAATAAAAGTCGCGGCCATAACGCTGCCATAATGCCCGCATCACGTCATCCAGCGATGTTTTACCGCCGGTTTTGGCGCGTATGCTTAAATCCAGCGCCAACCCGACCAGGGAACCCTTGGTGTAATAACTGACGATGGCATTCGGCGCGTTTTCATCCTGGCGATAATATTTACCCCAGGCGTCAAAACTCGAATCGGCCACGCTTTGCTTGGTGCGGCCGCTGCCGCGCAATACGCTGCCCATGGTTTTAGCGAGCAGCTTGAAATAAGCCGGCTCGCCAATAATACCGGCGCGCACCAGCATTAAATCGTCGTAATAACTGGTAAAACCTTCAAACAGCCACAGCAGCGGGGAATAATTCTCGACCTGCAGGTTATAGGGCGCAAAAACGGCCGGCTTGATGCGCTTGACATTCCAGGTATGGAAATATTCGTGGCTGCACAAGCCCAGGTATTGCAGATAGCCGTCGCTGATTTCCTTGTTGCGCGACGCCGTGGTCGGCAAATCGGCGCGGGCGCAGATCAGCGCGGTCGAGGCGCGGTGCTCCAGCCCACCGTAGCCGTCGCCCACCGCCATGGTCATGAAGACGTAGCGGTCCATCGGCGCTTTTTTGGTCTTGGGTTCGAAGAAGGCGATCTGGGTTTCGCAGATTTTCTTCAGGTCGGCGGACAGGCGCGCCAGGTCCAGGTTGGGCACGCGGCCGGTGATGACGATGTCGTGCGGGACGCCATGCGCCTTGAACGTGGCCAGCGCAAAGTCGCCCAGCTCCACCGGGTGATCGATCAGCTCATCGTAATTGGCTGCGATGTAAGTGCCGAAACCATACCGTTTCGCCTTCAGTTCCGGCAGCGCGGTGGCCACGCGCCATGTCGCCGCCGCTTCATCGGTGGGACGCTGGATATCCACCGTGTGCGGCAGTTCTTCCTGCCCCAGCACGCGCAGGAAGACGCTGGTGCCGTTGAAGAAGCCGTGGTTCTGGTCCAGGTGCGCGGCGCGCACCGACAAGTCCCAGGCATAGACTTCGTAGTGCAGGGTCAGCGCGGCCGTGCGGTCCTTCAGTGGCGCGGCCTGCCAGGAATGCTTGTCCAGTTTGGTCAGCTCGACCGGCTCGCCCTTGGACTCGGCACGGATGCGGACGATGTTGCGTGCGAATTCACGGATCATGTAGCTGCCCGGTATCCAGGCCGGCAGCGCGAAGACCTGGCCGATCTCGGCCGGGTTGGCCACCGTGACCGACACGTGGAACAGGTGCGCGGCCAAGTCATGGCCAACGATGGTGTAGGCGATGGCCGCCTGGTTCTTACTTGGTTTTTTCATCATAAGTCCTGTCTACAGATCGTCCGGCGTGTCGATGTCGCGCAGCACGCCGATGTCGTCCACCACCACTTCGCTCACCGCGTGACTTTGCAGGATCGCGCGCGCGCCCTGGTCGCCCTCCAGCGCCAGCAGCAAAGGCAAGTGATAGTGGCTGAAAGCGACCGGATTGCCGCGCCGCCCCGCATGAACGGGCGCCGCGATACGGGCGCCGCGCTCTATTGTAGCGGCCAGGGCGCGCATGGTGTCGGGCCGTACGTGCGGCATGTCGCCGAGGCCGATCAGCCAGCCTTCAGCGTCCCTGGCGTAATCGATGGCGGTCGTCAGCGACGCGGCCATGCCAAGATCGGCGTCCTCGCAAACCCGCACTTCGCAGCCCAGCCGGCCGAGCAGCGCGGCCACCGCATCGTCGCCCGGACGGACAACGGCCAGCACGCGCGGCAGCGCAGCCAGCATATTCCTGGCGCTGGCGGCGACCACGGTGTCGCCGTCGGCCAGCGTTTGCAGCAGTTTGTTTTGAACGCCGGACGGGTCGAAGCGTCGACCGCGTCCGGCGGCAAGCAGGATGCCTGTCAGGGCCATCCGGCTCAGGCGCTGGCCAGATCGAACGGCAGTTTGCGCAGGCGCTTGCCGGTCAATTTGAACAGCGCGTTGGCGAAGGCCGGCGCCAACGGCGGCAGGCCGGGCTCGCCCATGCCGGTAGGCGGGTCGTTGGACGGCACGATGTGCACGTCGATCACCGGCATGTCGTTCATGCGCGCCACGGTGTAGTCGCTGAAGTTCTGCTGCTGGACCACGCCATCCTTCAGCGTGATGGCCGCGCCGGGCAGCGTCATGCCCAGGCCCATCAGCGCCGCACCCTGGACCTGCGCTTCGATCGACATCGGATTCACCGCCGTGTTGCAGTGGACGCCGGCCGTGACCTTGTGCAGCTTGGGCTGGCCATCCTTCACGGACGCCACCACCACGTAGGCGATCGCGGTGTTGAAGGACTCGTGCACCGCCACGCCCCACGCCTGGCCTTTAGGCAGAGCCTTCTTGCCGTAGCCGGACTTGGCCACCGCCAGTTCCAGCGCGGCGATGTGGCGCTTGCCCTTTTCGCCCATCAGCTTCTTGCGGTAGGCGACGGGGTCCATGTTGACGGCATGCGCCGCTTCGTCGATCAGCGTCTCCATCACGAAGGCGGTGTGCGTGGAGCCGACCGAACGCCACCACAGCACCGGCACGTTGGCCTTGACCGCGTGCGCGCTCAGATTCAGCGGCACCTCGTACGGCTCGCCCATGCCTTCCACCATGGTGGCGTCGACGCCGTTCTTGACCATCATGGACTCGAACGGCGTGCCGCTGAGGATGGACTGGCCGACGATCACATGATCCCAGCCGACGATGTCGCCCTTGGCATCCAGGCCGATCTCGGCGCGGTGCACATGCGACGGACGGTAGTAGCCGCCCTTGACGTCATCCTCGCGGCTCCAGATGGTCTTGATCGGTTCTTTGTGGCCCGCGGCCTGCCAGGCCTTGGCGATATTGACCGCCTCCACCAGGTAGTCCGAGGTCGGCACGGCGCGGCGTCCGAAGCCGCCGCCGGCCATCATCGTGTTCAGCACAACCTGTTCCGGCTTCAGGCCGGCGGTGGCGGCAATCGCGCCCTGGTCGATGGTCTGGAATTGCGTGCCCGCCCACACCGTGCAGCCGTCGGCGCGCAGGTCGACCACGCAGTTCAGCGGCTCCATCGGCGTGTGCGCCAGGTAGGGGAATTCGTAGACGGCGGAGATCTTCTTCGCGGCGCCGGCCAGCTTGGACGTGTCGGCGGTGCGCACCGGGTTGCCGGGCTTTTGCGACAGCGCCTTGTACTCGGCCATCTGCTTGTCGCTGCTGACCTTTTCCACGCCGCTGGTATCCCATGCGATGTCCAGCGCATCGCGGCCGGTCTTGGCCGGCCAGTAGCTGTCCGCGATCACCGCCACGCCGCTGCCGCCGCGATCGGTCTTCACCTCCAGCACTTCGATCACGCCCTTGATGGCCTTGGCCTTGCTGGCGTCGAACTTGGCGACTTTGGCGCCGAATACCGGCGGACGCGCGACCACCGCCACCTTGCTGGCGGGGGCCTTGAAATCCATGCCGAACTGCTGCTTGCCGGTCGATTTCAGTTTCGCGTCCAGGCGGCGGGTCGGCTGGCCGATGATGCTGAAGTCCTTGGTGTCCTTCAGCTTGACGGTGGCAGGCACCGGCTGCTTCATGGCCGCATCGGCCATGGCGCCGTAGGTCGCCTTCTGGCCTGCGGGGCCGATCAGCGTGCCCTTGACGGTCTTGACCTGGTCGGCCGGCACCTTCCACTGCTCGGCCGCCGCCGCGATCAGCATCGCGCGCGCCTTGGCGCCGATTTCGCGGTATTGGATAAAGGAGTGCGCCACGCTGCCCGAGCCGCCGGTCATCTGGATGCCGAACAGGGGATCCTTGTATTGATCGCTGGCCGGCGCCAATGCGCCGTGCACCTGCGACCAGTCCGCGTCCAGTTCTTCCGCGATCAGCATCGGCAGCGACGTCTGCACGCCCTGGCCGAACTCCAGGCGGTTGACCTGCACCGTCACGCTGTTGTCCGGCGCGATGTGCAGGAAGGCGTTCGGTTCATACACCTTGGCGGCCGGCTGCTGCGCGTTGGCGAAGCGGCCCGCGCCCGGCAGCACGAAGCCCAGCACCAGGCCGCCGCCGGCGACAGCGCCGGCCTTCATGAAACTGCGACGCGACATGCCAGACACCGAAGCGCTGGCCACAGTACCTTGATTGAGCCATTCGATACGCATGGTGGCCTCCCTCAGGCGATCGCTTTGGCAGCGTCTTTGATGGCGGCGCGGATACGCTGATAGGTGCCGCAGCGGCAGATATTGCCGCTCATGGCGTTGTCGATATCGGCGTCGGACGGGTGCTTATTCTTGCGCAGCAGCGCGGTGGCGCTCATGATCTGGCCGCTCTGGCAGTAGCCGCACTGGGGCACGTCGATCTTGACCCAGGCGTCCTGCACGGCCTTGCCGACCTTGTCGTTTTCCATCGCTTCGATGGTGGTGATCTTCTGGCCGACGGCAGCCGAAATCGGCGTCACGCAGGAGCGGATCGCTTCGCCGCCCAGGTGCACGGTGCAGGCGCCGCACAGCGCCGCGCCGCAACCGAACTTGGTGCCGGTCATGTTGAGGTGATCGCGTAAAGCCCACAAGATCGGCGTCGATGGATCGGCGTCGACCTGTACATCCTTGTTATTGATGTTCAAGGTGATCATGCATGTCTCCAGTTGTCACTGCGGCGGGATTACTGCTTAACTTTGGCGAGCTTCTCTTCCAGTGCCTTGGCGTCGATGGCGCCGGGGATGCGCGAACCGTCGGCGAAGAAGATGGCCGGCGTGCCGGCGATGGCCAGCTTGTGACCCAGCGCCAGCACGTCATCGTTCGGCGTCGCGCACGAAGCGGGGGCGGCAGGAGCGGCTTTGCCGTTGACCATCCAGTCGTCCCAGGCCTTGCTCGGATCGGGCGAGCACCAGATGTTCTTCGACTTGACGAAGGAATCATCGGCCAGGATGTTGTACATGAAGGTGTAGATCGTGATGTTGTTGGTCTGCTTCAGCGTGGTCTGGCGCAGGCGCTTGCAGTAGCCGCAGTTCGGATCCTCGAACACGGCGATCACGCGCGAACCGTCGCCCTTGACGGTCTTGATTGCCTTATCCAGCGGCAGGTCGGAGAATTTGATCTTGTTGACTTCATCCATGCGCTCGCGGGTCAGGTCGGTGCCGGTGCTCAGGTTGAAGATGTGGCCATTGATCAGGTAGGTGGCGGTCTTGTCGGTGTACAGGATGTCGCCGCCGATGCGCACTTCATACAGGCCGCTGTAGGGCGTGGCGGTGATCGAATCGACCTTGACGTTATTTCCGAGGCGCGGTTCGATCAGCTTCTTGATCGCCTCCGGCGAAGGCGGTGTTTCAGCGTGGCCGCAGGACGCCATCAGCACGGACAACAGCAGCAACAGGGTCTTACTCTTTCTCATGACTTCTCCGGTGAGTGCGTCCGCTTGCCTGATCTTCTTATTTGCCCATGGCGTGGGAAATCAGGCGGCGCTTCAGCACAGGTAATTTATCCAGCAAGTTTAATCCGAAATTGCGCACCACGCGCAAGGGCTCGATATCGGCCTCGAACAGGCGCGCCAGGCCGTCGGTGGTGAGCTGCATCAGCAGCACGTCTTCCTTGCGCGCGCGCTCATAACGGGCCAGCACGCGGTCGTCGCCGATGCCGCGATGGTCTTCGCGCTCGCTCAAGGTCTTCACCAGTTGCGCGACGTCGGCAAAGCCAAGGTTCATGCCGTGGCCGGCCAGCGGGTGCACGACGTGGGCCGCGTCGCCGACCAGCGCCACGCGCGGCGAGGTCATCGCGTGCGGACGCATCAGGCGCAGCGGGAAATCGCGCACCAGCTCCGGCTGCAGCGGCGTCAGCGCGCCCAGCTTGTCGCGCGCGTACACGGCCAGGCGTTCGGCGATCTGCGCGGCCGGCTCGGCGCGCAGCGTATCGGCCAGCGCTTCCGGCGCCGACCACACCAGCGAGACCTGGTTGCCGGGCAGCGGCAGCAGCGCGACGATGCCCTCGGCGCCGGTGAACCATTGATAGGCCGCGCCATGATGCGGCTTCTCGCATGCGAAGTTGGAGACCACGGCGCGCTGCGCGTAGCTGCGGTAATCGAGGCCGATGTCGCATTGCCCGCGCACCCAGGACTGCGCGCCGTCGGCGCCGACCACCAGCGCGGCCTTGATGCTGCTGCCGTCGTCGAGATGCACGGTGGCGCCGTCGTCGGCGCGCAGCAGGCCGGTGGCGCGGCCGCTCACCACCTTGACGTTGTGGGCGAAGCGCAGCGCGGCGTCCAGCGCCTGGTTGAGGTTGCGGTCTTCCAGTATCCAGGCCAGCGTGCCGGTGTGGGCGCCGTAGGCATCGAAGGCCAGGCCGCCGGCGCGCGGGCCGTCGCCATGGACGATCATCGCATCCACCGGCGCGATGCGCGCGGCGTCCATCGCGTCCCACACTTTCAGCGACGACAGCAAGTTATGGGCGGTGTGATTCAGCGCGTAGACGCGGGCATCCCAACCGGGATCGCCGGCCGCGGACGGCGCCGGCGGCGATGGCGGCTCCAGCAGCGTCACGCTCATGCCGGCCTGGGTCAGGCCCAGGGCCGCGGTCTTGGCAATTGCGCCATTGCCAACAATGCAGATGTCACTTTCGATCACGCGCAGCGCAGCGGGAGAGGATGGCTTGTTCATCCGGGCATTATAGCGTTTGTATGCAATGGAAATTGCCCCTTGCAATTCCGTTCCCATATGCTATAATTCTGCTCCTTGGCCTGGTAGCTCAGTTGGTAGAGCAGAGGACTGAAAATCCTTGTGTCGGTGGTTCGATTCCGCCCCGGGCCACCAAGAACATCATCACGAAACGCCGATCCATGCAGATCGGCGTTTTTTGTTTTTGGACTTCCATTGCTGCGCCCCTCCTCCGCAGCGCCCCATCTTTACACGCTTTTACCTGGAACTAGGAATTTCCTGATAGAAGAGTCCCTCCGCGCGACCTAAGATGACGCCGCAAACGCTTCAGCTTTGCTTCCTTTTTCAGAAAGCTCGTATGAAAGTTTCGGACTTCAATATCGGCGCGCGCCTGTGGGCGGGCTTTGGCGTGCTCATGCTGCTCTGCCTGGCGCTGGGCGCCGACACCATTTGGAACGCCCTGGCATACAAACAGCAGCTCAGCGAACTGGCGGCCAAGAATACGGCCGGTGCGGTCCAGTTGGGCAATGCCCGGAACGCCATGTGGCAACTGCGTTACGGTATCTCGCAATTCATTGCCGTCCCCGATCCGGCGGCGCGCGCCAAAATCGTCGCCGACACCAGCAAATGGCATGACCAGATCACGGCCAACCTGAAGCAATTCAGCCAGGTCCAGCGCCCGGAGGAACAGGAACGAACCTTGGCCGCCCTCCAGGAAAGCTACCGGAAATACGCGGCGGCGCGGCCGAAATGGCTGGAGTTGTACGGCCAAGGCAAGATCGACGAAGCCAAGGCATGGCGCGAACAAACCATTCTGCCCTTCGGCAAGGAAGCGGTCGATGCGCTGGGCAAGCTGATCGATTTGCAGCAGCAGGATATCCAGAAAACCGAAGCCGCGGCCCTGTCGGCGATAGACGCCACCATCCGCACCACCGTCCTGCCCATGCTAGGACTGGTCCTGCTGACCGGCAGCGCGTGCGCGTATTTCTTTGTCCGCTCCATCGTCCAGCCATTACGCGAAGCGATCCAGGTCGCCCGCACTGTCTCATCCGGCGATCTGAGCGGCCATATCACCACCGCTGGCCGGGATGAGACCGGACAATTACTGAACGCCATGGATGACATGAACAGCAACCTGCGCGGCATCGTCGGCCAGGTGCGGAGCGGCGCGGACTCCATCGCAAGCGCATCAATCGAGATTGCCAGCGCCAGCCGCGACATGTCCTCGCGCACCGAACAGCAGGCCGGAACGCTGGAAGAAACCGCCGCCTCGATCGAGGAACTGAGCACCACCGTGCAACAAAGCGGCAACCACGCGCGCCAGGCCAACCAACTGGCGCAGTCCGCTTCGGCCGTGGCGGTCAAGGGTGGCCAGGTGGTGGAGCAGGTCGTCGGCACGATGGGGGCCATCAACGATTCGGCGCAAAAGATCTCCGACATCATCGGCGTCATCGACGGCATCGCGTTCCAGACCAATATCCTGGCGCTGAATGCCGCCGTGGAAGCGGCCCGCGCGGGAGAACAGGGACGCGGCTTCGCAGTCGTGGCGGCCGAAGTGCGCAACCTGGCGCAACGCAGCGCCGGCGCAGCGAAAGAAATCAAGGTCCTGATTAACGATTCGGTCGACAAGGTCTCCCAGGGCAGCAAGCTGGTGGCCGAAGCAGGCAGCACCATGAACGACATCGTGACCAGCATCCAGCGCGTCACCAGCATCATGGGTGAACTCAACGCGGCCAGCCACCAGCAGGAGGACGGCATCGCTCAGATCCACGCGGCGATCGTCGCGCTGGATGGCGCCACCCAGCAAAACGCCGCCATGGTGGAGCAAGCGGCTGCCACGGCTTCGGCACTGGAGCAGCAGGCGGCGGCGCTCTCGCAAGCGGTCAGCCTGTTCCGCCTCGACCACCGGTCGGCGCCCGCGGCGGCGCTTGCGCTGCGCCACGACAGCGGCCCGTCGCCAGCACATGTCCCTGCTGGCGTCTATCGCCTCCGCAACGGCGTGCGCACCGGCTGAACTGCCGGCCCGCGCAGCGGCGCTCGACATCGTCACCGCCGGTCCTGTGCGCGATAACAAACATCCGGCCAACAATACCCAACTGCTGATCCCCAGCGGGGCATGGGCAGGAACGCGCTGTTGATGCGCGCATCCGGCGCCGGTCCCAAGCCCGCGCTGGTGCTGCTGCATGGCTTTGCCGGGCAACGAGCAAATCTGGATCTGGCGTAGGCCGTCCGCCGTGGTCAACTGGCTGCAGCGCCAGGCGCCATCGAAGCTGTAAACCCGGCGCCGCCCGGCGCGCCCCCAAGATCAAGAAATCCCTACCCCAGGACAGGAATCTCCTGATATTGCCAAATAGAAATTGTTAGTATATTTCGATTACCTTTTGTAACCTGGTAATCGATCCTGAGTGACTTACTTCCTCGCACGAAAATATGGCGCGGCGGCCTGCCCGGCTCCCTTGCTGGGCAACCGCGCGCCGCCGGCTGCGGCATCCGACCAAGCCGGCGCGCCCAGCGGACGCCCGCTCCCACGCAGCACCGGCTTGCCTTTCGCAATCCCGACCGCTTTGAGCGCGCGCCGAGGCAGGCGCTGAAAGGCCAGCGCGATGAAGCACGCGCCTGGCGTTACCGGCGCCCCCTCACCCACGGCCATCCGTATTTCAAGCCCACATCGCACCTTCGCGGACATGGATAAGCAGCACATGCATCTCAAAGAAAAACACGTCCCGGCCAGAACCATGGTCAAGCGCCGGCTCGCCGACATCCTGGCGCTGATCCGGGAATTCCAGGCACAGCACGGGGGCAAATTTCCCACCAACCGCTCGCCCTTTCCGCGCCCGGAGGGGAGCTGGAACGCCATCGACAGCGCGCTGCGGCGCGACGCCATCGTTCACTGTCCGGATTTCATGCGGCTGAAGGAAGCCCTGCTGCGGCGCGGGCTGACGCCCTCCCTGGCGCGCCTGGATCCGGCCTACACGGCCCACCACGCTGGGCGGCGGCGCTTCACCGACATCCTCCAGCTCGTCCAGCAGTCCCGCGAGCAGCATGGCGGCCGCTTCCCGCTCAGGACGGATCCGTTCGCCGTGCGCGGCCACCGCGATACCTGGATCGCCATCGACAGCGCCCTGGCGGCCGGCGCCATTGTTGAATGTCCGCAGTGGATCGCGCATCGCGAGCGGATGGCGCGGCTGGGTGTCAGGCCATCGCTGGCGTCCCTGCATCCGGGCTACCAGCCGTACCGGCGCGAGAAACGCACGATCGCGTCGATCCAGGCGGCCATCGTCGCCTACATGGCCGCGCATGGCGGCAGGTTGCCCAACCAGCGCGCGCCCTTTCCCGCCGCGGTGCCGGCCGACTCGTGGAAGGCGATATGCAAAGCCCTGCGTTCCGCCACCATCGAGAACGATGCCGACTGGACCGCATTCCAGGCGCGGCTGGAACTGTCCGGGCAAAAGCCGTCGCTGCACACGCTGATCGATCGCTATCAGGCGGAGTTGCGCAGCGCATTCGCGCAGGCCCATCCCGCCGCCGCAGCCGCGCCGCCCGCCCCTGCGCGCGCCAGAAGGGCGGCGCCGGCGAAAAAGAAGCAGGTCCAGTTTGCCGCGCTGGTGGCGCAACTGTTCGATGCGCCTGTGGCCAATGCGGCGGCCAACGCCGCCTCCAGCAACAGTCGCCTGTCCAGGAGCCTGGCGCGCGCCAGGCAATAGGGAACAGGCTGGCCGCTCAGGCCAGCCTGTCGCGCGTGCCGGCGCTGTCGGAACGCCGGTGCGCCATCGGCGCGACTAGGCAGTTTGCCGGCGGGTTTCCGGCATCGGCAGCGCCTGAAACTTCATGCTGAGATCCTGAGCGGGGGACGCTGCCTGGCCGGCCAGTTTGAATACGCCCACGGCCTCCGCCAACTGTTCGGCCTGCTCATGCAAGGCCTCCACCGAGGAGGCGGATTCCTCCACCAGCGCCGAGTTCTGCTGGGTCACGTTGTCCATCGCCGCGATCGACTGGTTGATGCCGTCCAGGGCGTCGCTTTGTTCCTGGCTGGCTGCCGTGATTTGCCCCATCAGCGTGGTCACCTGCTGGATGCCGCCGACGATGCGCTCCATCGTCGCGCCGGCCTGCTGCACCAGGCCGCTGCCCGCATCGACCTGCTGCACCGACGCGCCGATCAGCGCCTTGATTTCCTTGGCCGCGGCCGCGCTGCGCTGGGCCAGGTTGCGCACCTCGCTGGCCACCACCGCGAAACCGCGTCCCTGCTCGCCGGCGCGGGCCGCTTCCACCGCCGCATTCAGCGCCAGGATATTGGTCTGGAACGCGATGCCATCGATCACGCCGATGATATCCACCACCTTGCCCGAGGCGGCATTGATCGACGCCATGATGTCGACCACCTCGGACATGACCGCGCCGCCGGTGCCGGCGATCTCCGACGCGGCCGCCGCCAACTGGTTGGCCTGGCGCGCATGGTCGGCGTTGCGCCGCACCGCCGTCACCAGGTCGCCCATGGAAGCCGCGGTTTCCTCCAGCGAGCTGGCCTGTTCTTCGGTGCGCGCCGCCAGGTCCTGGCTGCCCAGCGCGATCTGGCCGGATGCGGAAGCGATGGTATCGGTTCCGTTACGCACCTGAAGAACAATCCCGGCCAGGCCATCGGTCATCTCCTTCAGCGCCTGCAGCAACTGGCCAGTTTCATCAGTCGAGGTCACGGTGATCGCAGTGCTCAGGTCGCCGCCCGCCACCGTGCGCGCGATGCGCACGGCGCGGCGCACCGGCAGCAGGATGGAACGCCCGATCAGCATGGCAAATGCCGCGCCGGCCGCGATCGCCAGCACGCTCAGGCTGCCCACCAGGATTTCGCCGTTGCGGTTCTGGCGCGCCGCCTCGCGCGACAGGGTGTCGATTTCCTCCGCCTGCCGCCTGGCCAACTGCGCGATGGCGGCCAGGTATTCCTTCATCGCCGGTTCCAGCCTGGACGCCACCAGGGCAACGGCGGCGGCCGCGTCGCCGGCATCCTGCTGCGCGGTCACCTGGCCGCGCGCCGCGCGGTAGGCGTTACGGCGTTGACCGATGGCGGCGTACAGCGCCGTTTCGGTCTCGCCCTGGAACATGGGTTCCAACTGCTTCTGGATTTCGCTGATGCGCGCGCTGGTGTCCTTGATGGCGTCCTGCATGCGCTGGCGCTGCTCGCCCTGGATGCCGGCGATCAGCGCCATCGTGCGCACGCCGTTCACGCGGGTCAGGCTGAGCCACTCCACGGCCAAGCGCTCCTTGGCCAGCGATACGCCGAGCATGCGCTTGACCTGGGCGTCGGTCTGTTCCAGGCGCCAGAAGCCGATGCCCGACATGGCCACCAGCAGCGCCAGCACGACGCCAAACCCCACCGCCAGCCGCGTGGAGATTTTCCAGTTCTCGAATTTCATGCCTGCTCCCTGCTATCAATTAGGCAACAAGAGTACGCGCAAGGCGGTACACGCGGCAGTAGGAATATTCTGAATTTACCTTAGGAAATTTCAATCGTTTGAAATCTGTAGGGATATCCTGAAATTGCCGTAGGAAAGTACGCAATCGATTGATTTTAGTTGCAATAAAGAATTAGCATTTGTTGATACACAAATATTCACTTTCCTGCCACCGCATGACGCTCACCTTCAAGCAACGCATCTGGGCCATTCCCGCGATCGCGGCTCTGCTGTTCACTGTCGGGATTGCCATCAACATCGGCTACACCTCCGCCGCCGTCGCCAACATCAACCGCGCGGGCAATGTCGACTATCCGGCGCTGGACCACTTGAATACGCTGAGCCGCGACGTCCAGGCCATCTCGGAAGGCATGCAGCATGCGGTGACCGACGGCGAAAAGGACGGCCTGAAAGAAATCCAGCAGCGCGAGCAGTCCGTGCGCCAGACCCTGCGCGCCATCGCCGCCATCGACGGCCACGCCGCCCAGGCCGCGGACCTGGGCCATGCCTTCGACGCCTATTACCAGCCCGCCCTCAAGGCCGGCAAAATCCTGCTCGGCATCGACAGCGGCGATGCGGCGCCACAGATCGCCAGCATGCAGGCCGCGTTCGCCAAGCTGCACCAGGCGTTGTTCGACCAGTACGCGCACGAGAGCAAGCAATTGACGACCACCCTGGACGCCAGTTCGCGCAACGTGCGCTTCCTCATGACGCTGAATATCGCGGTGGCGGTGTTGACCGTGTCCTGCCTGGCGATCGCTTCCTATGTGATCATCCGCCTGCTGTGGCGCCAACTGGGCGGCGAGCCGGAATATGCCATCCGCGTGGCCGGCACCATCGCCGAGGGCGACTTCCGCAGCCACATCAACAGCGCATCCGGCAGCATGCTGGGCAGCCTGCACGACATGCAGGTCAAGCTGGCGCAGACCATCGTGCGCATCGGCCAGTCGGGCGACACCATCACGGCAGTCTCGCGCGACATCGTGGACGGCAACCGCGACCTGGCAGTGCGCACCGAGGACCAGGCCCGCTCGCTGGAACAGACCGTGCAGGCGATGCAGGAACTGACCGGCACCGTGCGCCAGAACGCCGACAACGCGCACCACGCCAACCAGTTGGCCGCCGCCTCCTCCGGCGTGGCGGTCGAAGGCGGCGCCGTGGTCTCGCAAGTGGTGGAGACCATGGGCACCATCAACGCCTCTTCGCAAAAAATCGTCGACATCATCAGCGTCATCGACGGCATCGCCTTCCAGACCAACATCCTGGCGCTGAACGCCGCCGTGGAAGCGGCGCGCGCGGGCGAACAGGGACGCGGCTTTGCCGTGGTCGCGTCCGAAGTGCGCAACCTGGCACAACGCTCGGCCGCCGCCGCCAAGGAAATCAAGGTCCTGATCGAAGACTCGGTGCGGCGCGTGGAAGCGGGCGCCCAACTGGCCGACCGCGCCGGCGCCACCATGGCCGACATCGTGCAGGGCATCCACCGCGTCACCGACATCATGGCCGAGATCACCAGCGCCAGCCAGGAACAGAGCGCCGGCATCGAGCAAGTGCTGCAGGCGATCGGTCACATCGACCAGGGCACGCAGCAGAACGCGGCCCTGGTGCAGCAGGCGGCTGCCGCCACCCAGTCCCTGCAGGACCAGGCCGACAGCCTGGCGCAGGTCGTGAGCATCTTCAAACTCAGCAAGGTGGCCACGCCGCCGCACCCGCGCGAGCAGTTGCCGCTGCTCCGTTGATTTCCACTCCAACTACACATCATGCACATGAAAACTCTGAGCAGCGCCGTGGCGCTGGCCCTGACCACCCTGCTTGCCCTGCCCGCGCGGGCCGAACTGGTGGTGGTCGTTTCCTCCCACGCGAGCGCGCCGCCGTCCATCGAAGTGGTTTGCCAGGCCTACCTCGGCAAGACCAAGGTGCCAGAACCCATCAACATGCCGGAAAAGCACGCCTTGCGCGACGAGTTCTACAGCAAGGCCTGTCACAAGGATCCGACCCAGGTGCGCTCAATCTGGGCCAAGTTGCTCTTCACCGGCAATGGCAGCTTGCCGAAAGAGGCCGATCAGCCCAACGAGGTGAAGAAGCTGTTGGCCGCCGATCCGAACCGGGTCGGCTACCTCGATAAGAAAGACGTCGATGCCAGCCTCAAAGTCATCGCTTCCCTGAACTAGACACCTGACGCCGAAGATGAAAAAACTGACTCTCACGCTGCTGCTTGCCATGAGCGGCGCCACCTACGCCGGCGACCTGACCGTTTCGGGCTTCACCACCATCGCCGCCGGCAAGGCCTATAGCGGCGACGACACCACCTTCAACGCTTTCCAGTGCCCCTGCTTTATCGCCAACTACGAGCACGGCACCACCTACAACCAGCGCCGCTGGAGCCTGGAAGAGGAATCGTTGGCCGGCCTGCAATTGCGCTACCAGGTCGACGACAAGCTGTCGGCCACCGTGCAAGCCGTCAGCCGCGCCTCCGAGCACATGAAGCTGGACGTCGACTGGGCTTACCTGAGCTATGACGTCACGCCCGACACCACGGTCCACGTCGGCCGCCGCCGCCTGCCGATTTACGCTTTCTCCGACAGCGTCTACATCGGCTATTCGCTGCCGTGGGTGCGCGTGCCGCAGGATATCTATGGCTGGGAAGTGGGCGCCTTCAACGGCGTCACCGTCACCCACCGCAAATCGGTCGCCGACTGGGCGCTGACCGCCACCGCCTTCGCGGGCCAGGAATCGACCCACAACAACCTCGAAATGCAGCGCATCTACTTCAACGGCGCGCGCGTGGACGACGACTGGAAGCACATCCTCGGCACCAGCCTCGACATATCGAACGATATCTTCGGCGCGCGCCTGATCTACATGCAGAACTCGATCAACCAGACCAGCTATATGCCCGATGCCGACCCGCAGTCCAGCATCGGCACGCGCCAGCGCGTGATGGGCATTTCCGCCAGCGTGGACTACGAAAACTTCCTGCTGCGCGCTGAGGCCAACACCTTCATGCGGCCATCGCTGGACTACCGCTCCAAGAGCTGGACGGCCAGCCTGGGCTACAAGCTCGGCAACTTCACGCCGCTGATCGGCTATTCGGATTACTCGGAAAAGCTCACGGCCGGCTACACCAGCGTCCAGATCGATAACACCCGCTTTGCCGCCCTGCGCTGGGACTTCCGCAAGAACATGGACGTGAAGGTGCAGTGGGATTCCGTGATCGACCGCAGCGCCATTCCCTTCACCGGCAACGCCAAGGTGCTGAGCGTGGCGCTGGACGCGGTATTCTGATGACGCCTCGGCCGGCCCTGGCGCCGGCCGTTTAACCCTCTTCGCTCCACGGCGCCGAGCGGTACGGCCGGGCGACCACGCCGACCATGGGCCGGCGGTTCCAGTCCACCACGGAATCGGTGTGCAGGCGCTTGACCACCCACAGGAAATACACCGAAGCCGGCACGCCCAGCAGGTCGAACGGCAGCGTCGCGCTGTCGCCGCTGACGGTCACCGCCAGCATCAAATGCATCGCGGCGCACGAGGGGAACACGGCGGTCAGCGCCAATCCCGACAGGGACCACGCGCGGCAGGCGATGTAGCGCCTGACCTGGGTCTCGCCCAAGTACCAGCCCACCATGCCATAAGTGAGCGTCACCCACAGGTTGGCCAGGACGACCGGCGAGCCGAGCACCAGGCCGCCGGCCGCCGCCGTCGCGTAGCGGATGCCGAAGCTGGTGCAGATGGCCTGGTCCGGCGCCAGCACCACCGGCGCGGCGACCGCCCAGCCGACCAGCAGGCCGACCACGACCAGCAGCGCAATGGCCGTGCCGACCACCACCCGCGACGTGAAGGCGATGGTGCGGTCGCCGCGGCCGCCCAGCATGGCCTCGGCCCGCAGGTAGCAAAAGGTCACGCCGGCCGGCACCCCGATCAGGGTCATGCCCAGCATGGGCGCGGACACGATGCCGCCATTGAGCACGCACCAGCCGTGCACCAGGTGGTGCGGGCCGCAACTGGCCGCCATCAGCGTGAAGCCGAGGCCGAAGCGCGACAGCCCGCGCTGCCGGTACTGGCTGGCCGCTTCCCACGCGCTGAGCAAGCCCAGTCCCAGATAGGCGGTGCCCACCAGCAGGTTGCTGATGCCGATCACCAGGACCATCATGGCGCGCCGCCCGCCTTCACCCACATCGGCGCGCCGATGTGGTCGAGGAATTCATCGATGAAGGAATGGTGGGCGCGCCGGGTGCGGGTATCGGGCGAGATGGTGGCCGAACGCACGCCCCAATCCAGCGGCGGCTGCCACAACTGGCGCTCCAGCATCGGCAGTATCAGCGCCGGCTCCACCGGCGCCGACAGCAGATAACCCTGCGCCACGCGGCAGCCCATGCTGCGCAGCGCGACCGCCTGCTCCACCCGCTCCACGCCCTCGGCGATGACGTGCTTGCCCATCGCGAAAGCCAGGCTCAGGATGGAGGACACGATGGCCGTGTCGCCCGGCTCCAGCGTCAGGCCGTCGATGAAGGAGCGGTCGATTTTCAGCACTTCCACCGGCAGGTCGCGCAACCGCGCCAGCGAGGAATGCTTGGTGCCGAAATCGTCGATGGCCACGTACACGCCCATGCGGTGCACCTGTTCCAGCATGGCCACGATGTCGGTGTCCGGGTCCATCAGCGCGCTCTCGGTCAGTTCCAGGCACAGCGAGGCCGGGCGGATGCCGGTCTGTTCCAGGATACGCCGCAGGTCCGTGATGAAGTCGGGCGTGTCGAGCTGGCGCGGCGAGACATTCACCGTCATGCTCAACAGGCAGCCGGGCGCGGCCGCCATCCAGGACGCCAATTGCCGGCAGGCGGCTTGCAGCACCTGGCGTCCCAGTTCGTGTATCAGACGGCTATCCTCGGCCACCGGAATGAACTCCACCGGCGAGATCGCGCCGTGCTCGGGATGGTGCCAGCGCGCCAGCGCTTCCACGCCGACGATCTGGCCGGTCAGCAGGTTGACCTGCGGCTGGTAGTGCACATGCAGTTGGCCGTCGCGCAGCGCCACCCGCAAATCCGATTCGATGCGCAAGCGGCGCGCGGCGCGCTGATGCAGCTCGTCGTTGAAGCGCTCGATGCGATTGCGGCCGCGGCTTTTCGCCGCGTACAGCGCGGTGTCGGCGTCGCTCAGCAGCTTCTCGGCCGACTGCGCGCCCGGCAGGCAGGTGGCCACGCCGATGCTGACCGAGGTCACCACTTCGCGGCCGGCGATCGTGATCGGCTCGGTCATGGCGGCCAGCACCCGGGCGGCCAGCGCCTCTTCCGAACCGTCGTGGGCACTGGGGCGCAGCATGACGAATTCGTCGCCGCCGAACCGGCTCACCACGTCGCCTTCCTCGGCGCAGTTGCCGATGCGCCGTGTGACTTCGCGCAGCAGTGCGTCGCCGCTGTGATGGCCCAGCGAGTCGTTGACCAGCTTGAAGTTGTCGAGGTCGATGAAGAGGATGGCCACCTGGCCGGGCGCCGCTGCGGCATCGCGCAGCAACTCGCGCTCCAGGCTGTTGATCAGTACACCGCGCGTGGGCAGTCCGGTCAGCGCATCGTGGGTGGCGGCGTGCACCAGGTCGGCGATGGCCAGCAGGGTCTCCTCGCGCGCGGCGTCGTTGGAGGCCGAGCCCCGCAGCAAGGCATTGGTGTAGGCGAGTAAGCGGTCGGTCTCGCGGACATTCAAATGCCGCATCGGCACGCTCAAGGCTTCCTCCGGCGCCGGGGGTAACTTTTGTTTGTGCACCATCTGATTCTCCAATCAGGATTGAGCATCTCCCAGAATAATCGACAATGTAGCCGGGTGGCAACTACGCCGGGCTGAAATCGGCGCCATTCCAATCCCATGTGTCGTTTTGACACCGAGCGGCGATAGTGAAACAGCCGGTCCGGCAGGATTTCCCGATGTTTTACTAAACAGGCGCGCAACAGGCCGGGCAAACACGGGACAGCTATAATCGCGGCACTGCCATCATCACTCTGCCCAATGACCTCTGCCGCCGACACCCTGATCGAAACCCTGTACGCACAAGGCCTGCAATCCCACGGCCAGGGCGACGTGAATGGCGCGATGGGCGCGTACGAGCAGGTGCTGCAGCAGGCGCCCCGCCACTTCGGCGCCCTGTACCACGTCGGCATCGCGGCCTTCCAGGTCGGTAACTACGAGATGGCCGCGGGCTTCTTCCGTTCCGCGCTGGCCGTGCAGCCCGACGACGCCGCCGCGCACAGCAACCTGGGCAACGCGCTGAAGGAATTGCAGCAGTTGGACGAAGCGCTGCACAGCTACGAGCGCGCGCTCGCGCTCAACGGCGGCGACGCCGACACGCACTTCAATCGCGGCGGCGTGCTGCTGGCATTGCAGCGCTACGCCGATGCGGTGCACAGCTACGACCAGGCGCTGGCCATCCATGCCGACGACGAGCAAGCCTGGAGCAACCGCGCGGTCGCGCTCAAACAACTGGGCCAGCACGAACCCGCCTTGCACAGCGCGGCGCGGGCGCTGGCGCTCAATCCCGGCAATCCCGGAACGCACAGCGTTTGCGGCGACATCCTGGCGGCCATGGCCAGGCTGGGCGCGGCGGAACAGCACTACCGGCGCGCGCTGGAGCTGGTCCCCGACGATCCGCACGCCCACTACCAACTGGGGAACCTGTTCCTGCTGGGCGCGCGCTACGCCGACGCGCTGGCCTGCTACAGCAATGCGCTCAAGCTGAAGCCGCAACCGGCCCTGGTGATCGAACTGCGCCGCGGCCTGATCGACGCCTACGGCAAATTCGGCAGGCAGCAACTAGACCAGGGTAAGCCGGCGGAAGCCGCGCAGTTGTTTGACGCCCTGCTCAAGATCGACGACAGCGACGTCGAGACCTGGCAATCGCACGCCCTCGCGCTGCACGAGGCGGGCCGCAATGAAGCGGCGTTGGCCAGCATGGAGCGCGCGCTGACGATCGCGCCGGAGGATGGCCGCTACCACCTGGCGCGCGGCGTCATCCTGCACGCCATGCAGCGCCACGACGAGGCGCAGCACAGTTTCGAGCAGGCCGTGCGGCTGGCGCCGCGCCTGGCCGAAGCCCATGCCTCGCTGGGCCGGCTGCAGGCGCGCGCGGGCGAATTCGACCGCGCGCTCAAGCACTATAAGCAAGCCATCGCGCTCGATCCGGCCTGCGCGCTGGCGCACTGGAACCTGGCGCTGGTGTACCTGCGCCGCGGCGACTACAAGCAAGGCTGGCCCGAGTACGAATGGCGCTGGAAAACGGACAGCCTGGCCGCGTCCATCCGCCAACGCGCTTTCGCGCAGCCGGCATGGACCGGCCGCGAACCGCTGGCCGGCAAAACCATCCTGCTGCATGCCGAACAGGGACTGGGCGACGCCATCCAGTTCAGCCGTTACGCGCCCCTGCTGGCGCAGCGCGGCGCCACCGTGGTGTTGGAAGTGCAGTCGGCGCTGGCCGGTTTGATGGCGACGCTAGCCGGCGTGGCCCGCGTGGTGCACAAGGGCGAGCCTTTGCCGCCGTTCGACTACCACCTGCCCTTGCTGAGCGCGCCGCTGGCCTTCGACACCCGCCTGGACACCGTGCCCAGCCCATCGCCTTACCTGGCGGCCGATCCGGCCAAGGTGGCGCAATGGGAAGCGCCGCTCGGTCCGCGCCGCAAGCTGCGCGTGGGCCTGGCCTGGCGCGGCGCCGCCCATCACCAGAACGACCAGAGCCGCAGCATGCCGCTGGCGGCGCTGGCCCGCCTGTGCACGGACCAATACGAATTCGTCAGCCTGCAAAAAGAAGTGCGCGCGGACGAGCAGGCGCTGCTCGATACGCTGCCGGTGCGCCAGGTGGCCGGCAATCTGCACGACTTCACCGACACCGCGGCCCTGTGCGCGGCGCTGGACGTGGTGATCTCGGTCGACACCAGCGTGGCCCACCTGGCTGGCGCGCTGGGCAGGCCGGTGTGGGTCCTGCTGCAAACGCCGAGCGAATGGCGCTGGCTGGAACAGCGCAGCGACAGTCCGTGGTACGCCAGCGCGACCCTGTACCGCCAGCCGCGCGACGGCGACTGGGATGCGGTGATCGACGCGGTGGCGACCGCGCTAGGCGGCCTGGCTGCGCACGCCGGCTGACTGGGTGCGCAAGGGCAGGCGCAGGAAAAAGGTGCTGCCCTGCCCCGGCGTGGAACTGGCCTGCAGTTCGCCGCCCAGGATGGTGGTGGCGATGCGGTGCGAGATCGACAGGCCCAGCCCGGAGCCGCCCCGGCCCAGCTTGGTGGTGTAAAACGGTTCGAAGATGTGCGACAGCGTGTCCGGCGACATGCCGATGCCGTTGTCTTCCACGCGGATCTCGATGCCCGCCTCGGTGCGCACGCCAACGATGGTAATCACGCCATGCGGCCGTTCTTCAAACGCATGCAGCACGGCGTTCTGGCACAGGTTGATCAGGATCTGGCCTATGCTGCCGGGCAGCGAGTGGCACAGTATGCCTTGCTGCGTATGGTTGCGCACTTCCAGCGGACGGTTCTTCCATGCCGGCTTCAGGGTGCTGAGCAACTCGTCTATCATCTGGCGCAGGTCGAATTCGCGCAGCCGCTCGGAGGTCTGGTCGGTGGCCACCTGCTTGAAGCTGGCCACCAGGTCGGCCGCGCGTGTCACCGAGCGTTCCAGTATCCGTACGCCCTCGTCCAGTTCATCCAGGCCCGCCTGCAGCGACGAGCGCTTGAGCGTGCCGTGCGTGAAGTGGTGCTGCAATTGCTTGAGCCGGTCGGCCGCCGTCGACAGCACCGTCACCGCGATCCCCAGCGGCGTGTTCAGCTCGTGCGAAATGCCGGCCACCATGGAACCCAGCGAGGCCAGCTTTTCCGCCTGCACCAGCTCGCGCTGGGTCTGCTGCAGGTGCGCCAGCGCCTGGCTCAGTTCCGTAGTCCGTTCGCTGACCAGGTGGTCGAGCCGGGCGTTGATCTCGACCAGTTGGCTGCGCCCGCGGATAAACACCAGCACCATCTCCGCCGTCACCAGCAGGTAGCCGAACAGCCGCAAGCCATGCCAGCCCCACCACAAAGCGCCCCAGGCGGTGGAGAACATGAAGCACACGCCGGCCAGGCCGAAGAATAAGCTGAACAGGCAGAACGAGCGCGCATGCTCGGCGCCGGGACCGCGGGCGGCGACGGCGTAGCTGCGGGAGGCCAGCAGGAAGCCGAGGCCGCCGCCGATGTTGAGCAACTGGGCCAGCGGCGTGAATTGCCGGTCCACGATCATCAGTGGAACGTGCTCCGGCCACAGGAAGGAGCCAATGCCCACCGCCGCGGCCAGCAGGTACGCCGCGACGATGCTGCGCAGGATGGCCGCGGTGGCCATGGCGCGACGCGAGGTCGAGGCCCACATGAACAGGCCGCCGCACAAGGTGGCCAGGCTGCGCAACCAGTAAAAGCCCTGGTTGACCGGACTGAGCGCATGGAAGCCGTCGAGCAGGCTCATGGTCGCCAAAGCGCAGATGGCCCAGGCATGGGGATAGCGCGCCCTGTCCATCATCAGCAGCACCAACAGCATCAGGGCCAGCATCTGGCCGATGAAAAAGCCTGACCCCTCTACGGCGGAGTGCACCTGCAGATTGACCCAGCTATCGGCAAACATTCAATTCTCCATTCTTCAAAACAGAGCTAATATTTGCAGATCATTATATGCGAGCAGGGACCAAAAATATCCTGCGGCAAGATCACCGGGAGTTCACATGCCTGCTTTCTCCGTATCCTGGCTGGCCATCCTGGCTTGTAGCGTGCTAGCGGCGTGCACGCCGGCCGCACCCGAGCGGGCCGCCTGCACCGCCGCGCCGCCGCCCCAGGCCGCCACCAGCAAGCTGCGCCACGTCCCCGACGAGAACGATCCCTGCCAGGAATCGCGCGGCATGGCGCCGCAACGCTGACTACCGTCGTTCCCGCGCAAGCGGGAACCCATGGAACGTGGATCGGCTACCGGGCAGGGATTCCCGCTTTCGCGGGAATGACACGGTGGGGAGTCAGGCGGCGTTGCGGCGACGGCGCAGCGCGCCCGCCACGACCATCAGGCCGGCCATCATCATCAGCATTTCCGCAGGCTCGGGCACGGCCGATGCCGGCACGCCGTTGATGATGCCCTGGTAGCTGGCGCCGTTCGCGGTGTAAGTGCCAAACAAGGCCAGGCCATAAGTGCCGCTGTTGAACAGCCAACTGCCGCCGCTCACCGCGCCGGCGCCCGGCGAGGATGGCAGGCCCACGGCCAGCAGCGCCGGATTGCCGCCGCTGATCATGTAGTCCGCCCACGAGAACAGCCCGAAGCCGTAGAAGCCGACGCCGGCGGTGCCGCCGATTTTCTGGTCCCAGACGCTGACCGAAATGTTTTGCGCATCCGGCACGTTGAACTGGTAAACGTCGATGAAATCGCCGGCCACATGCGGCGCGCTCCAGGCATCGTCAAAGCTCCAGGAGACATTGAACTGGCCCGGCGCGCCCGGGTCCATGGGGATGAATTGCTGGGCGTTGGCGGCCAGGCCGCACAGGCCCAGCACCACGGCGACGAAGAATTGCTTGAAGAGTTTCATAAGAGGTCCGTTTTCAAAGTCGGTTGAAGGTAGCGGCTTACTTGACGCCCAGCGCCGTCGCCAGCGCGCTCACGTCGAGCGAGCCGAGGCCGGTGGCCGGGTTGTAGCTGGCGGTCGCCGGGTAGTAGTCGTTGCTGCCCGCGGTGATGGGGCGGAACGGCGAGCCGGCGCCATACCCCTTGGTCTTGAAGATGTGGTAGAGCTGCGGATTGACCTGGCCGATGCGCCCCTTCAGGCCGGAGCTGATCAGCGTCAGGATGCCGTTCAGTTGCGGCGCCACGTAGCTGGTGCCGCCGCTGAAGATCCCCCACTGGCCGTTGGCGTAGGTGGCATAGCCGCTGTACGGATCGGCGTTGAGCGACACGTCCGGCAGGTTGCGGCCCGCGTAGCCGGCCGGCAGGTCGGCCAGGTCGCTGTAGCCGCTATCGGTAGGCACGCCGCTGAGGAAGGAGTTGGCGCAGATCAGCGACTGGGCCGCCGCCGATTTCTGCACGCCCGCCAGGCTGCCCTGGTAATTCGGCTGATCGTAGACCACGCTGACGCCGCCGCCGCCGCCCACCGGCAGGTAATCGGCGTAGTATAGGTCGGTGCCGTAGTAGGTGACGATGTAAGGCTTCAGGTAATCCCAGCCCCAGGCCCGCTCGGTGGTCACGGTGACCGGGCCGTATTTATGCTGCACCTTGTTCGGCAGCGTGGTGCCGCCGGCCGCCAGCACGTAAGGATCGGCGGCCGGGAAGTCCACGGTCAGTTGCGTGGTGCATTGCGGGTAGGTGTAGCTGCGGTTGATGTCGAAGGCGCCGGCGTCGCCAGCGGCCGCGATCACGGGAATGCCCTGCGCCGCCGCCTGCTTGAAGATCAGGTGGAAGGCGTCGAGGTCGGATGGGTAGTTGGCGATTTCCGGGCTGCCCCAGCTCACCGACAGCACATCGATCAGGTTCTCGTCGATCGCCTGCGCGAACACGTCGACGAAGCCGGAGTCGGTATTGGGCGCCAGGTAGACGCGCATCTTGGCGCCCGGCGCCACGCCGCCCGACTGCTGCACGTCCAGCGTGGTCTCGCCAGCGCCGTCCGAGCCCGGACCGTCCTGCGGACGCGGACCGCCATCCACCAGCACATCGACGATGCGGTGCGGATCGACGCTCAAGCCAAGCTGGCTCCAGTAGCCGTAGGCGTCCGATTGCAGGTAGCCGGCCAGCGTGGCGATGCCGATGGTGCGGCCGGCGCCGGTCAGCCCCTTGGCATACAGGGGATTGATGTTGTACTTGGCGGCCAGGTCGAGGGTGGTGTACTGGCCGGGCGCGTTGCCCACCGCGCCGGACAGGGCGGCGGGCACGTCGGCGGCCAGCGGGCCGGTGCGCGGCACCGCGGTGGAGCGCTTGTTGAACACGGCCTTGGTGCTGATGCCGCTGACCGATTTCACGATGGACGACAGCGCGGCCGGGATCACCGGCGTGGCGGCGGCAGCCTGGTAGTTCGTCCCCAGCAGCGCGTAGCTGTGCACGGGCGTGCCGAAGGTGGCGGCGATCTGGGCGTTGGTGCCGGTCGCCGAAATCAGCAGGTTGTTGGTGTACACCTTGTTCACCTTGAAGCCCTGGGCCTTGAGGTAGTTGACCACGGTGGCCACCGCATCGGTGGTCTGGCCATAGCTGGCGGCGAATTGCTGCGGCGTGAGGAACTGGCGGAAATTGGGACTGGCGGGATCGCTCAGGCTGGCGATGTAACTGTCGAGCTGGGCGCTGTTGCGTACCGCCAGCGACAGCGAAATGGTTTTGACGTCAGACGCCGGCGCCACGCCCAGGTCCACGATGCGCGGGTCGGTGGACACGCGCGGCTTAGTCAGGGCAGGCGTGCTGGTTCCGCCGGTAAGCGAGATCGCCTGAGCGCTGTCGAACACGGCAACTAGTGCAGCCGACAGCATCAAAAGTTTGAATCTTGTCTTCATTTTGACCCTTTTTTTTCCGCTATAAGTTAAACAACAAAATGAATATTTTTGAAACATTGAAATGCAAGTCTAGCATCCGTTTTTTCAAACTCACAGGCCCTTGTCGCAGGCGACAATCCCGGATATTGCCGGCTGTTTAGAGGTTTTTCATGAAAGAAATCGATGCGAGGAGCGCACCAGAGGAAAGATGCGGGCTGGCGGGCGGCGCGGCGGCGCGGCAGCCGATTTAAAGAATTTGTAATGTGCGTTGTATTTTGCACATCGTACGCCACCGGGGCAGGCGTTGCGGGCCTCCGGGCGCTGTGACAAGATGGCGAGTCATGAAGATCCCACCAAGCTGCTGGCTATGCGCGTGGCTGCTGGTCCTGCCCTGCCAGGCCGCCACCGATGCCGACCAACTGACGGCGCTGGTCAACGATTACCGCGCCGAAGGCGGCCTGTGCGAAGGCCGCGCGCTGCCGCCGGCGCCGGCGCTGACGCCGCAAGCCGCCCTGTCGGCGCTGCGCCTGGCGCCCGGCATGATCCTGTCCGCCGCGCTGGAAGGGTCCGGCTACCGCACCGCGCAGGCCGACGCCATCTCGATCGCCGGCGCCGGCAATGCGCGGGAAGCGATGGACGCCATGCGGGAAGCCTACTGCCGCGCCCTGCTCAGCACCGATTACACCGAGATCGGCAGTTCGCGGCAGGGCCAGGAATGGACCGTGGTGCTGGCGCGGCCGGCGCCGCCGCGCCCCTCGCCGACCGATCCGGACTGGCGGCACGCCGGCCAGCGCATCCTGGACGGCATCAACGCCGCCCGGGTCAGCGGACGCACCTGCGGCGACCGGCACTACCCGCCGGCGCCGCCGCTGCAATGGAATGCGCAACTGGCGGCCGCGGCGCAGACGCACAGCGACAACATGGCGCGCGAGCGCCGTTTCAACCACATGGAAAAAGATGGCAGCACGGCTGCCGAACGGGCGACACGCGCCGGCTACGCCTGGCTGCGCATCGGCGAGAACATCGCGGTGGGCCAGCGCTCGGCGCAGGAGGCGGTGGACGGCTGGTTGAGCAGCCCCGGTCACTGCGCCAACATCATGAATCCCGATTTCAGCGAAACCGGCGCGGCCTACAGCGTCACCATCGACCAGCGCCCGGACATGATTTACTGGACCCAGGTGTTCGCCAAGCCGCGCCGCTGATTACCACATCAGGTCGTCGGGGATCTTGTAGGCCGCATACGGATCGTCCTCGTCGGTTTCCGTGCTGGCCTGCTTGACGCGCACCACGATGTCCGGATTGCGCTCGGCGATCTTGTCGGCGATGACGCGCGGGACCAGCTCATAGCCGTCGCCGAATCCGACGATCACCAGGCGCCCGGCCACCAGGTGCTCGCGCACGGCGGCCGACACGTAGATGCGTTCGATCCTGGTGCCGTAGGTGAAGTTGTAGGCGATATCGCCATTGCCCTTCGGCTGCTTATTCTGCTGCACCATCTGCGCGATCTGCGCGGCGATGGCCTTCTGCTGGGCCAGGGCGTCGCGCTCGGCGTTGGCCTGGCGCGCCTTCTCGGCGTTCTGGCGCTGCGCTTCCTGCGCCGCCAGGCGCGCTTCGTCCACGCTCTGCACGCCGCTGCGGCGCTCTTCCTTCTGCTGCTTGCTCTTGTTCTGATTGGCGACTTTGACTTTATTCTTGTCGACCAAGCCGGCTTTTAATAACTGGTCCGCCAGTCCCATGGTGCCACTCCTTTCAATGAAGGCGATAGCATACCACCTGCCTACTGCTCCCAGCCGCCGCCCAGCGCCAGGAACAGCGTCACCTGGTCGTTGGCCAGCGCCGCGTCGGAAGCGGCCCAGGCGGCGTCGGACGCGGCCAGCGTGCGGTCGGCGTCCAGCACCGACAGGAAATCGGTGCGGCCGTATTGGTACAACTGGTGCGCCTGCGCCGAGGCCAGCGCGCTCTGGTCGCGCGCCGTCTTCAGCGCGGCGTTGCGGTCCAGTTCACGCGCATACACCGTCAGCGCGCTTTCCACTTCCTTGAGCGCGTTCAGCACCGTGCCGTCGAAATGGGCCAGCGCGCCGTCGGCGCCGGCCTGCGCCTGCGCGATGCGGGCGTGGGCCGTGCCGGTCGAGGGCAGCGTCCACGAGATCAGCGGGCCGAGGCTCCAGCGGAAGGCGTTGCCGGCGCCGAAGTGGTCCAGCAGGCCGGTGCTGCCGATCGAGGCGCCGAAGCTGATGCTGGGGTAGAGGTCGGCCGTCGCCACGCCGATGCGCGCGGTGGCGGAGGCCAGTTGGCGTTCGGCCTGGCGGATGTCGGGGCGGCGGCGCAGCAGCGCGGCGCCGTCGCCGACCGGGATTTGCGTGGCCAGGCGCGGCGCCGCCCGGCAGGTCAGCAGATGCAGGTCCATTTCCGACGGCGCCAGACCGGTCAGCGCCGCCAGCTTGTAGTAGGCCAAGCGATGCTGCGCCTGCAGCGGCGGCAAGGCGGCCTGCAACTGCGCCAGTTGGCTGCGCGCGCGCGAAGCTTCGATGGCGGTGCCGCGGCCAGCGCGGATGCGTTCATCGGTCAGGGCGACGAATTTCTGCTGCAGGTCCACCGCCTGCTGCGCCACCGTCATCTGGCGCACGGCGGCGCAACCTTCGGCATAGGCGCGCGCCGTGTCGGCCGCCACCGTCACCCGCACCAGGTCGACGCCGGCCTGCGCGGCCTGGGTGTCGGCGCTGACCGATTCCACCGCGCGCCTGATCTTGCCGAACATGTCGGCCTGATAGGAGACATTCACGCCGACGTTGTACATGTAGGCGTCCGGGTAGGTGATCTCCTGGCCCAGGGCAATGCCGGACGGGCGGCCGACGCCGGGCGAGGCTTCGATGGACACGTCCGGCTTGCTGTGCTCCTCCACTTCATCCACCACCGCGCGGCTGCGCGCCAGGTTGGCGGCGGCCACGCGCAGGTTGGCGTTGCGCTCCAGCGCCTGCTGGACCAGCTTGTCCAGCACCGGGTCGTGGTACAGCCGCCACCAGTGATCCGGCAACGGTTCGGACTTGTATACCGGTTCGGCCGCGCCGAGGAAGGGCTGGGCCGCCGCGGGCCGCCTGGCCACCGCGGCATCGGGCAGCTTGTAGTCGGGGCCGACCGTGGTGCACGCGGTCAGCGTGGCCAGCAGCGCCAGGCCGCCCAGTTTGGTGATCGTATTCATGGCCGCCTCCGCTCAGGAATGCCGGGCTTGCACATCGACCGTGACGGTCTGCCCGGCCACCAGGCGCGCGCCGGCCGGCAGCGCATCGAGCTTGATGCGCACCGGGATGCGCTGCGCCAGCCGCACCCAGTTGAAGGTCGGGTTGACGCTGGACAGCAGGTTGGACGAGGTGCTGCGGTCGCGGTCGGCCACGCCGCCCGACAGGCTTTCCACCCTGCCCTTGAGGCGCAGCGATTCGCCCATCGGCAGCACGGTCACCGCATCGCCGACCTGGATGGCGGGCAGCTTGGTTTCTTCGAAATAGCCTTCGACGTAATACGAGTCGTTGTCGATCAGCGCCATCACCGCGCGGCCCGCTGTCACGTAGGAACCGACGCGCAGGTCGAGGTTGGACACGGTGCCGTTCACCGCCGACACCACTTGGGTGCGCTCCAGGTTCAGCCGCGCGACGTCGCGCGCCACAGCCGCCTGCGCCAGCGCGGCGCGCAACTGGTCGACGCGGGTCGCGCCCTGCTCGCGGGTCTCGGCCGACACCAGGTCGCTCAGCGCGGTATTGCGCTTCGCTTCCTTGACCGCCTGGTCCAGCGCGGCGCGCTGCGCCTGCTCGGCCGCTTCCGCCTGGCGCAGGGCCAGCTCGAAGCGGGCGCGGTCGATTTCAAACAGCACCTGCCCGGCCTTGACCTGCTGGTTGTCGTGCACCAGCACGGCGGTGACCTGGCCGGTGACGTCCGGCGCCACCTGCACGATGTCCGCCTTGACGCGGCCGTCGCGGGTCCACGGTTCCACTTCGTAGTGCTGCCACAGGCGCCAGCCCAGCACGCAGGCGACGGCCACCACGGCCATCGTGACGATAAAACGGCCCACGGCCATCAAGGGAGTTTTGAGGTTCATGATCAGCCCCGATTGGTTAACAGAATGGAGAAACTGCCCAGCACAATGAAGAACAGCGCGAATTCGAACAACGCCGGATGCCACACCAGGCGGTAAAAGCCCAGGCGCATCAGCAGCCTGCCCAGCGCCCGCGTGCAGACCAGCGCCAGGATGGCCAGCAGCAGCAAGGTGGGGATGTACAAGCCGTACAGGCTCAGTTCAGCGGTCATGATGGATCTCCGGTTGATAAGCGGCGGCGCGCGGGAACAGGTCGCGGCGCATGCTGGCCAGCGTGGCGGCGGCCAACATGCGCGCCTCGCCCGCGCTGGAAGCGCACACGGCGCGCAGCGTGCCGTCCAGTTTGTCGAGCAGGGCGGCCGGTGCCTGACCATGCGCGCCGCTGCCGAAATAGCCGCCCAGTTTGTGCAGCAGCGGGCGCAGCGCCACGCCGGCCTGCTCCAGCGGCTGCTGCAGGCCGCGCAGTTGGGCGACATGGATGCCGACGCGCAGTTCGCGCAAGGCCTCGATGGCGCGGGCGCGCGCTTCCGGCGTCGGATGGGCGACGGCCAGGCGCGGCATCAGCAGGCCGATGCGGTCCATCATGCGCGCGGCGATAGTCAGCGGCGGCTGCGCGGCCGGCCCGTCCGCCATCTGCGCCACTTCCTTGCGGGCGATGCGCAGCATGCGCCCGGCCATCCAGTCCACGCCCACCGTGCGCACCAGCGCGGTCATCACGGCCGCGGCGGCATAGCCGGACAGTTGCGCCAGCATGCTGTTCAGGAAGCTGGGGATGTCCAGCGTGCCGGTGTCCTGCAGCGACAGCGAGCCGGCCACGCCGATCGCGAACGCCAGCGCGCTGCCGCCGGTGGCGGGGCTGGGCATGCAGGCGCCGGCCAGCAGGAACACCGGCGCGATCGCCAGCGCCAGCATTTCGTAGCTGTGCACGGCCGGCAGCACGAACAGGATGTAGGCGGCCGCCACCGGCATCGAGATCACGGTCCACTTGATGAAGGACTTGATGGCCGGGACCGGGTTGTCCTGGGTGGCAAAGAAGCAGCACATCACGGCCGCCATCATGGGCGAGGCGGCGCCGGACGGCCAGGCGGTCGCGATCCAGAACGCGCAGCACAGCAGGATGGTCAGCACCGCCGCCAGGGCCGAGCGCAGGGCCATGCCGTGGTCGCGGTGCAGCGCGGCCGGCGTGACGTGCGGCGCGTAGCTGGTGGCGGCGCCGGCCATCACGGCGCTGACGTTGCTGCGCAATTCCAGGCCGTCTTCGCAGGCTTCGATCAGCGTGTCCAGGCGCTGCGCCAGGTTCAGGCGCAGGATCTCGCTCCAGCCGGCATTGGGCGACAGCCCGGGGCGCAGCGCGGCCAGTTCGGCGCGCAGTTGCGCGGCGCGGGCGGGATCGGCGTCGCGGCCGGCCCGCACCCAGGCCGAGATATCGTCCAGCACCTGCTGCCAGCGCGGCGTCAGGCTGGCCGGATCGATGTCGCGCAGCGTGTTCAAGCGGTCTTCCACCGCCAGCAGCAGCGGCACCATCACGGTCAGGCGGTCGTGCAGGCCGTGCACCATGCCGGCGGTCCAGCGCAGTTGCGAGGTGTCGAACGGCAGGTGGGTGGACATCACGCGCAGGTCGCTGATCTCGCCGGCCAGCGCCAGCCGCGTGTGTGCGGCCTGCGCGGCCTGCGCCCGGTCGCCGGCCGGTTGCAGCGCGTCGGCGATCCAGCGCTGGGCGTCGGCGATGGCGCGGTCCAGGCGGCCCAGCAGCACCGGCCCCACGCCCTGCGGGAACACCAGCGAATGCACCACGGTCGCCGACAGGATGCCGATGCCGATCTCTTCCACCCGCGCCAGGCCGGTGTCGAACACGGTCGAGGGGTCGGCCACGGCCGGGAAGCCGATCAGCGCGGCCGTGTAACCGGCCAGCATGAAAACGTAGGAGCGCGGTGTGCGGTCCAGCAGCGACACGTACAGGCACAGGCCCACCCAGCAGGCCAGCGCCAGCGACAGCAGTTCCGGCGCATTGGCCATGCGCGGCACCATGAGGATCATGGCGGCGCTGCCGATCAGCGTGCCGCAGACGCGGAACAGCGCCTTGGAGCGCACCGCGCCGGAGAACGGGCTGGCCACGATATAGGCTGTCATCATCGCCCAGAACGGGCGCGGCAGGCCGGCCGCCAGCGCCACGTACAGCGCCAGCATGGAGGCGCCGAAGCACTTGAGCGAGAACAGCCAGGCGCTGGCCTTGGGCAGGGAGGGCATGTGCATGGCGGGCCTCAGGCCGTACGGTTGGCCAGCACCTGGTCCAGTTGCATCAGCACCCGCACGCAGGCTTCCACGTCGGCCTGCGGCATGTCCTTGAACAGCTCGCGGCGGAACGGCACCAGGGCTTTTTCCAGGCGGTCGGCCATGCGCCGGCCATCCATGGTCAGCGACAGCGTCTTGGCGCGGCGGTCGCTGGGATCGTCCTGGCGCAGCACCAGGCCGGCCGCCACCAACTGGTCGACGATGCGCACCAGCGACGGCGGCTCGATGCCCACCGCATCGGCCACCTGGCCGGGACGGGCGCCGTCGCCCAGGCGGGAAATCATCACGATGGGCCAGGCGCTGGCGTGCGACAGGTCGAAATCGGCGGCCAGGGCGTCGGCGGCCGACTTGTAGGCGCGCGCCACGTGCACCAGCGTGTGGGTCAGGGACATCAGGGTCTTGTCGTAGCTGCTCATGTCGATCTCTGTTTTTACTTAGGATGCTAAATATTAGCATCAAATGAAAACTTTTGCTGAGTCGACCCTGAATCCGAAAAACGTTGCGAATAATTTAATGCGGCGGTATCGTAGCCCGATGAACCCATTCCGCCTGAGCGCCCTTGCGCTATCCCTCGCCATCGCCCTGCCGCTGCACGCGGCGGATGGGCCCATCCCCGCCGAACTGTTCTTCAAGAAGTCCGCCACCACCGGCGCTTCCCTCTCGCCCGACGGCCGCCACGTCCTGGTGCGCAAGCTGTCGCCGTGGGGACGGACCATGCTGACCGTGGTCGACGTGGACAAGCGCACCGCCCAGCCCATCGCCAGCTACACCAACGCCGACGTCGATGTCTTCGCCTGGATGAACGACCAGCGCGTGGTCTTCAGCGTCGTCAACGTCGACCACGATGGCGAGATCGGCAAGCCGGGGCTGTATGCGTCCGACATCGACGGCAAGGACCGCATGATGCTGAGCGAGACGCACGTGCGCCAGCGCTCCTTCGCGGAGAGCGACCAGGCCAGCAACGCCTCCCAGGACGGGTACAGCCTGCAGGGTTTCTGGCGCAATCCGCGCGACGATTTCTACGTGCTGGCCGTATCCCAGGACAGCACGGAACTGCGGCGCCTGGCCACCCGTACCTACCGTTCCTATGACGTGCGCGCGCCGCTGGGCACCACCGGCTGGCTGCTCGATGCGGACAACCAGGTCCGCATCGCCACCGTGCGTCGCGACGGCCGCATCCTGATCTTCTACCTGAGCGCCGACAACTGGCAGCAACTGGACAGCTTCGAAGACAAGCCCGGCGTGGGCTACCGGCCCTTGCTGTACGCCGAGGGCAAGCTGTACGTCGCCAGCCGCCAGGGCGCGAACGAATCGTCGGTCTATCTCTATGACCTGGAAAAGCGCGCGCTGCACGCCAAGCCGATGCTCACCGTGCCGGGCTTCGACATCGACAAAGGCTATTTCGACCTCGGCGACCAGCAGATGCGTGGCTTCCGGCTCTACGCCGATACCTGGATCACGGTGTGGTTCGATCCGCAGATGAAGGCGCTGCAGCAGGAGATCGACCAGCTCTTCCCCGGCATGGCCAACACCATCTGGCGCGGCAGCCACAGCCAGACGCCGTGGCTGCTGGTCGACACGCATTCCGACATCCAGAACCACGCCTACCTGCTCTACAACAGCGCCACCAAAAAGCACGTGCTGCTGGGCGAATCCTCGCCGGAGCTGGACCCCGGCCGCATGGCCCACACCAGCATGGTGCGCTACACCGCGCGCGACGGCCTGTCGCTGCCGCTGTTCGTCACCGGCCCGGAAAGGAAAAAACTGCCGACCGTGGTGCTGGCCGGCGAAAAGCGCGGCCAGCGCAACGGCGGCTGGTCCTGGAACGCGGAAGCGCAGTTCCTGGCCTCGCGCGGCTACGTGGTGCTGCGGCCGGACACGCGCGGCACGCAGGGCCTGGGCGCGGCGATAGAAAAGGCCGGCGAAGGCCAATGGGGCCGCGGCGCGCAGGACGACCTGGCCGACGCCGTGCAATGGGCGGTGCAACAGGGTTATACCGATCCGGCGCGCGTGTGCATCATCGGCACCGGCTATGGCGGCTACGCGGCCATGATGGGCCTGATGCGCAACCGGGAACTGTACAAGTGCGGCGCAAGCTGGTCGGGCGTGGTGGAGGCGGAACCGAAGCTGGACGCCGCGCGCATCGCGCAGCCGGTGCTGCTGGCCTACGGCAAGGACGATGGCGCCGTGCCGCTATCGGCCGGACGCACGTTCTACCAGGCGCTGAGCGCCGTCAACAACAAGGTGGAATGGCTGGAGTACACGCCGGTGGTCGAGGACTGGAAGACGCAGAAGAACCGCATCGACCTGTGGAAGCATATCGAAGCCTTCCTGGCCAAGCAGATAGGCCAGGCGCCCGCTTCCTGAAGCGCCCGGCCTTGCCCTGCAGTGACGCTTACGGCAGCGGCTTGCCGTCGGCGTCGATCTTGCGCACTTCGCCGATGTTCAGCTCGCGCACGCCCGCTTCCACCTTGCTCATGTCGCCCACCACCAGCCACACCAGGTGCTGCGGCACGATGGTGCGCGCGGCCAGCGTGTTGGCCTCGGCCGGCGTCATCGCCAGCACCTTGCCGGTGTAGGTGTTGTAGTAGTTCTCCGGCAGCTTGTAGCGGATGATGTTGCTGTAGTAGCCCGCCAGTTGCGAGGAGGTCTCGAACGATCCGGGCAGCTTCAGCGTGGCGTTGGCCTGCGCGTCGGACAGCTCGGCCGCCGTGATCGGCTTGGCGCCGGCCACGCCGGCGTACTCCTGCACCAGCTCATGCAGCGATTCCTTGGTCTTGTCGGTCTGGACCGGCGACAGGCTCAGGGACAGGCGCTGGCCCACCGCCGGCACCAGGGTGGAGAACACGCCGTAGGACCAGTGCTTGTCCTCGCGCAGGTTCATGTTGATGCGCGAGTTGAAGGTGCCGCCGAAGACATTGTTGACCACGCCCAGCTCCACCGCGTCCGGCGCATTGCTGGGCGACGCCAGCTCCGCGGCGTAGATCACGCTTTGCTGCGCGCCCGGCTTGTCCATCAGGTAGACCACCGGCTTGTCGTGCGGCGCGACTGTCGCGATCTCCTTCTTCGGCGTCGTGCCGGACTTCCAGCCGCTGAAGGCTTTCTCCAGCAGCGGCGTGACCTCGGCCAGGGTGGTGTCGCCGACCACCAGCAGGGTGGCGTTGTTCGGCTTGAACCATGCGCGGTGGTAGTTCACCAGGTCGTCGCGGCGGACGCTGTTGACCGAGGCTTCCGTGCCATTGCCGCTGATCGGCGCCGCGTAGGCGTGGCCGGGACCGTACACCAGCTCCGGCAGCACGCGCATGCCCATCGAGGTTGGCGTGGTTTTCTCGCGCGCGATGGCGGCCAGGCGGTCCTTCTTCAGACGCTCCAGCTCATTCTGCGCGAAGGCCGGATGCTGGATCACGTCCGCGTACACGTCCAGCGCCTTCGGCATCGTGGCCTTGAGCGTGTTGAGGTTGACGTTGGCGCTGTCCAGGTTGGTGTTGACGCCGAACTCCGCGCCCAGCGATTCGAAGGCTTCGCTGATGGCGGCCGCGCTGCGGGTGGCAGTGCCCTCTTCCAGCATGCGGCCGGCCAGGCTGGCCAGGCCCTCGGTCTTGGGCGTGTCGGAGGCATAGCCGGCATCGACGATCAGCGAGAAGTTGACCAGCGGCGCGGCGTGGCGCTCGGCCAGCACCACCTTCAGGCCGTTGGACAGCGTGGCATGCTGCATGGCCGGCAGGTTCAGCGGCTCCGGCTTGCCCGCCGCCGGCGGCTTGCTGCGATCCAGCTTGGCGGCGGTGGCGAAGTTGGTCGGATACGGCTGCACTTCCAGCACGTAGTCGCCGTCGGACAGCCAGGCCTGCATGGCCTGCTTGACCTGCGCCGGCGTGGCTGCCTTGATCTGCTTCAGGTAATCCTTGTAGCACTCGGGATTGCCGGTGTAGGTGGTGCAACTGGCCAGCAGGTCGCTCTTGCCGCCGAAGCCGCCGATGCGCTCGACGATGCGGGTGTACTGCGCCAGGATGGTGGTCTTGGCCAGCTCCAGTTCGGCCGCACTGGGACCGGATTTCATCAGTGACTGCAGTTCCTCGTCGGCCGCGCCTTCCATCTTCGCCGTGTCGACGCCGGGACGCGCGGTCAGGGTGACGTTGAACTGGCCGGCGATCTCGGAGGTGTAATTAGCGGCATTGGCATCGGTCGCCAACTGGTCTTTGTACACCAGGCGCTTGTAGAAGCGCGAGTTCTTGCCGCCGCCCAGCACCTGCGCCGCCAAGTCCAGCAGCGGTTCGGTGCCGGTGCCCACGCCGGGCACGTTCCACACGCGGTAGATGCGCGCCTGCGGCACGCGGTCCTGCACCACGCCGCGATGGGTGCCGCTGCGCTTGGCGATCCATTCCTTCTGGCGCGCCAGCGGCGGACCGGCCGGAATGTCGCCGTAATACTTCTCGACCTTTTCGCGCGCCTGCTCGGGTGTGATGTCGCCGGCCAGCACCAGCACCACGTTGTTCGGGCCGTAGTTGGCCTTGAACCAGTCCTGCACGTCCGTCATCGAGGCCGCGTCCAGGTCCGCCATGGAGCCGATGGTGGTCCAGGAATATGGATGGCCTGCGGGCCAGGTGTTCTCGGTCAGCAGTTGGCGCGTGACGCCGTAAGGCGCGTTCTCGCCCTGGCGTTTCTCGTTCTGCACCACGCCGCGCTGCAGGTCCAGCTTCTTCTGGTCCAGCACGCCCAGCAGGTGGCCCATGCGGTCGCTCTCGGCGAACAGCGCGTAGTCCAGCATCGAGGTCGGCACGTTCTCGAAGTAGTTGGTGCGGTCGCTGTTGGTAGTGCCGTTCAGGTCCGTGGCGCCGATGCGCTCCAGCGCGGGAAGGTAGACCTGGTTGAAGTTCTCGCTGCCGCTGAACATCAGGTGTTCGAACAGGTGGGCGAAGCCGGTCTTGCCGGGCTTTTCATTCTTGGAACCGACGTGATACCAGGTGTTGATGGCCACCACCGGTGTCTTGTGGTCTTCGTGCACCAGGACGGTCAAGCCGTTCTTCAGCGTGAACTTGGTGTAGGGGATATCGGGAATCGCGATATCCGTTTTGGCTACGGCCTTGGAGGGCTCGGCCGCGTGCAGGGCGCCGGCCGATAACAGAGCAATGGATGCCGCCAGTACGGTGCGGCGCAGGGATGGAATCATGCGGTGTCTCCTGAGTGGATTAAAACCTGCAAAAGACGCGCCGGCATCAAAGCCGGCGCGCCAGACCATTCTATTAAGTTTTAAGCAAGCTTGCCAGTCATTTGCGTTGCGCCGCGGTGGCGTCGCGGGTGGCGCGGAACTCGGCGTCCTGCGACCAGTTCGGCCAGGCGCGCGTATCGGCCAGGTCGCGGCCCAGCGCATACAGCATGCCCAGGTCATGCGCCATGCCGGCGAAGCTCCAATCGGCCTGCCATTCGTCGGAAGGCTGATGGTAGTGGTTGCTTACGTAATCCTGCTTCCACCGTTCGCCGGCGGCGACACCGCCGTCCACCAGGTCGTTGCCGGATTCGTAGGACAGGGCCGGCACGCCACGCTTGGCAAACGAGAAGTGGTCGGAGCGGAAGAAGTGGCCGGCTTCCGGTTCCGGATCGGGCGTGTAGGCCAGGTCGTACTGCTTGGCCTTGGCGATCAGCGCATCCAGCAGGTCCAGCTTGGCGCTGCCGGCGATGGTGAAGTTGCGCGCCAGGCCGCGCGGGCTGAGGGCGTCGACGTTGATCACGCCGACCGTGGTCGCCAGCGGATACACCGGATAGGCGCCGTAGTATTCGGAACCCAGCAGGCCCCGCTCTTCCGCCGTCACCGCCAGGAACACCACGCTGCGCGCCGGCGCGGGCGCCTTGCCGTAGGCGCGCGCCAGTTCCAGCAACGCGGCGAGGCCGGTGCCGTTGTCGACCGCGCCGTTGTAGATGCGGTCGCCCTTGGCGTCGGGCTGGCCGACGCCAAGGTGGTCCCAGTGCGCGCTGTAGATCACGGTTTCGTCGGGCGACTTGGCGCCGGCCACCCGCGCCAGCACGTTCTTCGACGTGATGACCTTGGCGTCGACCGCGTAGTGGGCCGACATGGTCACGCCCTTCAGCTCGGCCGGCTGGAAGTCGCGCGTCTGCGCCTGCTTCTTGAGCGCCTCGAAATCCAGGCCGCCGCGCTTGAACAGGTCCACCGCCAGGTCGCGCTGTATCCACGCCTCCACCGGCGCGTGGACTTCGCGCGGATGCTTGCGCACGATGTCGTACATGACGTTGGTGTTGGAGTTCTTGACCGTGTTCCAGCCGTAGGACGCCGGCGCGGTTTCGTGCACGATGATGGTGCCCAGCGCGCCGCGGCGGGCCATCTCTTCAAACTTGTAGGTCCAGCGGCCGTAGTAGGTCATGGCCTTGCCGCCGAAATCGCCGACGCCGGTTTCGAAATCGGGATCGTTGATCAGCACCACGGCCAGCTTGCCGCGCAGGTCCACGCCCTTGAAGTCGTCCCACTTGCGCTCCGGCGCCGCGACGCCGTAGCCGACGAAGACCAGCGGCGCGTTCTTGAAGTCGACCAGCCTGGCGCCGTTCATGGCCGCGCGCACGGCCAGGTCGTCGCCCTGCTTCAGTTCCTGCGTGCTCTTGCCGTCGCTGACCGACAGCTTGACCGGCCCCTTGATTTCAAACCGGCCCAGCGGCACGTCCTGGGTCCAGCCGCGCTTGCCCTTGACGATATCGCCGCCCGGCTGCAGGCCGGCGGCCTTGAACTGTTCGATCAGGTAGGCGACGGTCTTGTTCTCGCCGGCGGTGTTGGGGGCGCGGCCTTCGAACGCGTCCGACGACAGCACCTTGACGTCGTGCGACAGGCGCAGGGGATCGATCTCCGGTGCGCTGGCGGCGTGCGCGGAGGCAGCGGCAACCAGCGACATGATGAGCAGAATGGGTTTCAAATGAGACCTCCATAATCTGTATAGACCAGTCATACTGCCACGGATCCAACGGAGCGACAATGTTATAAATAATTACCAAATCCATAATTCTTTCCTGTAGGATATGAAATTTCTTACAAGGAGAATGCATGCGCCCGCTACTGACCGCCCTGCTGTGCCTGAGCCTGACCGCCCCGCTGCCATCGCTCGCCGCCGACGCGGCGCCCGCAATGACGGCGCAGCAGTTCCTGGAATCGCTGCACTTCAAGGAAGGCAGGATCAAGCTGCCGACCGATATCGCCACGCTGGATCTGCCGTCCAATTTCCGCTACCTCGATCCGGCCGACGCCGAAAAGATGCTGGTCGACGGCTGGGGCAACCCACCGGGCAACCAGACCCTGGGCATGATCGTGCCGGCCGACGTCAATCCGCTCAGCGAAGCCGGCTGGGGCGTGGTCATCACCTACGACAAGGATGGCCACGTCAAGGACGACGACGCCGACAAGATCAATTACACCGATCTGCTGAAGGACATGAAGGAAGCCACGGCCGATCACAACAAGGAGCGCAAGGACCACGGCTATGCGCCGATGTCGCTGGTCGGCTGGGCCGAGCAGCCCAGCTACGACAAGGGCCAGCACAAGCTGTACTGGGCCAAGGAACTGCATACCGACGGCCAGAACGAGAACGCCCTCAACTACAACATCCGCGTGCTGGGCCGCGAGGGCGTGCTGGTGCTGAACGCGGTGTCGGGCATGAAGCAGATCGCCCAGGTGAGGGCTGAAATGCAGAAGGTCACCGCCTTCACCGATTTCACGCCGGGGAACCGCTATACCGACTTCAACGGCAGTACCGACAAGGTGGCGGAATATGGCATCGCTGCGCTGGTGGCCGGCGGCGTGGCCGCCAAGCTGGGCTTCTTCGGCAAGCTGTTCGCCATCCTGCTGGTCCTGAAAAAGTTCATCCTGATCGGCGTGGCGGCCATCGGTAGCTGGGTCTACAAACTGCTGGGCCGCAAAAAGGCGCAGGCTGCCGCGGCACCGGCCGAAGAAGCCCAAGCGCCAGCCGTCGACCTCAGCAAGCCGGAGTAAGCGATGGGCAAGCTGATCGTCTGGCTGCTCGCCGCCGGCAAGATGGGCAAGCTGCTGACCACCTGCGGCACCATGCTGCTGTCCATCGTGGCCTACAGTTGGCTGTACGGCTGGGCCTATGCGATCGGCTTCGTCGCCCTGATCTTCGTGCACGAGATGGGGCATTATGTCGCCGCGCGCCAGCGTGGCCTCAAGGTCGGCGCGCCCACCTTCATCCCCTTCGTCGGCGCCTGGGTGCAATTGAAGGACATGCCGCACGACGTGGAAACCGAAGCTTATGTCGGCTTCGCGGGACCGCTGGCCGGCAGCGCCGCGGCCATGGTCTGCTACTTCCTCGCGCGCGACCATGACAGCGACCTGCTGCTGGCCCTGGCCTATTCCGGCTGCATGCTCAACCTGTTCAACCTGATCCCGGTGTCGCCGCTGGACGGTGGCCGCATCACGGCCATCATCTCGCCCAAGGTGTGGCTGGCCGGCGTGCCGCTGCTGGCGGCGCTGTTCTTTTACCACCCCAGTCCCATGCTGATCCTGGTGGCCGTGCTGGCCTACCCGCAGATCAAGCAAGCCATCTGGGGCGATCCCGACAGGGACCAGGCCTATTACGCCGTGCCGCGCGAGCAGCGCATCAATTACGCCGTGCTGTATCTGGGACTGGTGGCCTTCCTGGCGATGATGAGCTACAGCATCCACAACATGCTGCCGGCACGGTGACCCAGCGTACAGTCAGCCTGGCCGGCAGGGCGCACACTGGCGCCGTGATTGCCAGTGGAGGCCGGCCATGCCCGAGGGACCATCGATCGTCATTCTGCGCGAGGAGGCGGCGGGCTTCGTCGGCCGCACCATCGAGCACGCCAGCGGTAACAGCAAGGCGGTGGATTTCGCGGCGCTGGCCGGCCAGCCGGTGGTGGCGCTGCGCAGTTGGGGCAAGCACTTCCTGATACAGTTGCCGGACTTGGCGCTGCGCATCCACCTGATGATGTTCGGCAGTTACCGCATCAACGAGCGCAAGGAAACCGCGCCGCGCCTCAGCATCGGCTTCACCGACGGCGAGGAACTCAATTTTTACGCCTGCTCGGTCAAGACGCTGCCGCCCGACCTGGACGCGCAGTACGACTGGCGCGTGGACCTGATGTCCGACCAGTGGGACCCGGAACTGGCGCTGCAAAAACTGCGCGCCGCGCCGGACATGCTGGTGTGCGACGCGGTGCTCAGCCAGGACATCTTCGCCGGGGCCGGCAACATCTTCAAGAACGAGGTGCTGTTCCGCATCCGCGTGCATCCCCTGTCCACGCTCGGTGCCCTGCCCGAAGACAAGCTGCGTGAACTGGTGCACGAGATGCGCGTCTACGCCTTCGATTTCCTCAGGTGGAAGAAGGCTTACGTGCTGCGGCAGCACTGGGAGGCGCACACCAGGCAAATCTGCCCGCGCTGCCTGATCCCCTTCCACCGCGCCCACCTGGGCCGTACGCACCGGCGCAGCTTTTATTGCATCCAGTGCCAGCGGCTGTACGAGCCGGCCCCGCTCACACCAACCCGGTCGCGTAGTAGACCGCGATCACAAAGAACACCGCCAGCGTCTTGATGACGGTGACGCCGAAGATGTCGCGGTAGGATTCGCGGTGCGTCAGGCCCGTCACCGCCAGCAGCGTGATGACGGCGCCGTTGTGCGGCAAGGTGTCCATGCCGCCGCTGGCCATGGCCACCACGCGGTGCATGACTTCCAGCGGGATGTGGGCCGCCTCGGCCGCCTTGATGAACTGGTCCGACATGGCCGCCAGCGCTATGCTCATGCCGCCCGACGCCGAGCCGGTGATGCCGGCCAGCGAAGTGACCGACACCGCCGCATTCACCAGCGGGTTCGGCACGCTGCGCAGCGCTTCGCTGACCGACAGGAAGCCCGGCAGCGCGGCGATCACGCCGCCGAAGCCGTATTCGGATGCGGTATTCATCGCCGCCAGCAGCGCGCCGCCGACCGCGGCCTTGGTGCCCTCGGCGAAGCTGGCGCGCACGCGCTGGAACGCGGTGACGATCACCAGCAGTATCCCCAGCAGCAGCGCGCCTTCCACCGCCCAGATGCCGACCACCGATTTGATGGTCATGCTGACCGGTGCATGCAGGCCGGGCAAGGCCTCGGCCGTCAGCGCGTAGCTGTCGCCATACCAGCCGGGGATCAGCTTGGTCAGCGCGAAATTGGCCGCGCCCACCAGCACCAGCGGCGCCACCGACAGCAGGGGATGCGGCAGGTTGCTGTGGGTCGCCGCGGCGGCCGGCTGGCCCTGGTCGACGCCATAACCCTCGCCCTTGGCCATGGCGCTGCGGCGGCGCCATTCCAGGAAGGCCAGGCCGGCCGCCAGCGTGGCGATGGCGCCGATGGTGCCCAGCCACGGCGCCGCCCAGCCGGTGGTCTTGAAGAAGGTGGTCGGGATGATGTTCTGGATTTGCGGCGTGCCCGGCAGGGTATCCATGGTGAAGGAGAAGGCGCCCAGCGCGATCGCGCCCGGCATCAACCGCTTGGGGATATTGCTCTGCCGGTAAAGCTCGGCCGCGAACGGGTACACGGCAAACACCACCACGAACAGCGACACGCCGCCGTAGGTCAGCAGCGCGCACACCAGCACGATCACCGCGTTGGCGCGCGAACGGCCGATGTACTTGATGGCCGCCACCACGATGGATTCGGAAAACCCGGACATCTCGATCAGCTTGCCGAACACGGCGCCCAGCAGGAACACCGGGAAGTACAGCTTGATGAAGCCGACCATCTTGTCCATGAAGATGCCGCTGAAGACCGGCGCCACCGCACCTGGATCGGTCAGCAGCACCGCGCCCAGGGCGGCGATGGGGGCGAACAGGATGACGCTGTAGCCGCGATACGCGGCCAACATCAGGAATACCAGTGCAGCGAGGACGATCAGGAAGGTCATGCCGGGCTCCGCGACGTTGTGGGTGTCCCGGCATTGTAGAGCCTAACGCGCCGCGCGGCGCCGCGCAGAAGGTCTAACGAACGGCGGGGGCGATCGGTCGCCAACACGCGCAGCAAGCGGATGGCCCGCGCCGCGGCCGCCATGGCCGATGAGGTTGACTAGCGCCTCGCAAGCACAGGCGTACCGGCTAGCGCGCGCGGGTGACGCGGCACAGTTCATAAGGGCGTGGTTGCGCACCGACCGCCGCCTGGTGGCTGGTACAACTGGCCAGGTCCATCTGCAGACCGTACTGCGACAGCTTGGCGGCGGCCTGCGCGGCCGTCGCGCGGTCCAGCGCATCGAGGTCGATGCGGTGCTCCGGCAGCAGGTCGAAGGTGCAACCGCCGGCAGGCAGGCGGCGCAGCGCCACTTGCAGGCGCACGTGGCGCATCAGGCTTTCCAGCTTGCCGCAGCCGGCCGCGTCATCGGTCAGTCCCAGCCACTGGGCCGCCGCCAGCTTGTGCAAGCGGGTGGCGTCGCGGTCGTTCTTCGCCTTGCTCAGCAAGACGTAGTAAGGGCCGGGCCGCTCGGCGATGGCCGCCTGCTGGCGCGCCCGCCAGGCCGGCGTTTCATACAGCCCGGTGCCGAGCGCGATGATGCGCACCTGCGGCGGGAAGAAGGTCGCCATCCAGCCCGACGGCGGATCCGGCTGGACGAAGAAGATGATGCTCTCGCCCGGATGCTCGAAGGCCGGCACCTCGGCGCTGAACGCCTGATCGGCCCAATCGGCATGGCCCCAGTTCGCCGGCGGGAAGGCCGACAGGGCCAGCACCGCCAGCACCACGCCAGCCACGCGCTGCGCGGACGGCGCGACATGCCGCCAGGCGATCCAGATCGCCAGCGGCGCCAGCAGCTCGATCGGCACCAGGTAGCGGTAGATGCTGAACATGCGCATCCACACCAGGTAGGCCACCGACACGAACACCAGCAGGAACACGCTGCGCGGCGCCATCGCCGTGGAGGGCGAGGACGAGGCGGCGGCGCGGCGGCGCAGCAGCCAACTCGCCAGCAGCGCCGCCAGCGCCACGTACAGCACCGGCCACACGGCCAGCTTCAGCGGCACTTCCGACACGCGGCGCGGATTGAGCGTGAAGAGGAAAGGCCACAGCAGGTTTTCCATCCAGGTCAGCGGGCGGAAGGCGACGTCGATCACGCCGGTCTCCGGCGCCAGCGCGCTGTGGAAGAAGTTATTAAATTGCGGGAAGACGGGATTACCGAACAACTGCCACATCTTCAGCATCCACCAGCCGGCTGTCGCCGCCATCCCGGCCAGCACGCCGACGCCCGCCACGAAGGACAGGCGCAGCCGCTGCCACCACGGCAGCGGCACGACCAGCAGCGCGGCGCACAGGGCGACCGCATAGGTGGCGTTGGTCAGCTTCAGGCCGGCGCTCAAGCCCATCGCCGCGCCAGTCGCCAGCGCGGCCAACGCCGCACGCGCGCCCCACTGCTGCAGCGCGTGCCAGTGGCGCAGCGCCAGCCAGACCGACAGCAGCGCCGGCAGGGCGCTCAGGTTGTCGCCCATGACGTTACCCAGTTCGCTGAGGAAGCCGGGCGCGCACACGCAGGCAAGGGCCAGCAGCACCTGCAAGCGCGGGCCGCCCGGCACCAGCAGGCGCACGATCGCCAGCAGCAGCACGAAGTTCAGACCGTGCAGCACGCCCATCGCAAAGCCGACCAGGCGCGGCGGCAGCCACTGGTTGAGGAAGTGATAAGGCAGGTCCAGCGTGGGATTGAAATAGCTCTGGAAGCCGGCCGGCGCCAGATCGAAGCCCAGGCGACCGTGCAGCAGCGCGTAGGAGTTGTACAGGTGGTAGTTGCGCATGTCCCAGCCGTCGTCCTGGCCGGCCAGCACCGACATCAGGCCGAGCAGCAGCGGCACCACCACGGCCGCCACCAGGGCGGCGCGCGGATGCTGGAGGAATTTAAACATCGAGCGTCGGCCCCGGTTGCGCCAGGTAGGCAAAGCGTTTCTGCTCGATGCGTCCCTTGGTCACGGCGTCGAGGATGATGCCGCACACCAGCAGGATCACGCCGAACAGCATCAGCGCGGCGCACAGCGTGGCGGTCGGCAGGCGCGGCACCAGGCCGGTTTCCAGGTAGGTGGCCACCACCGGCTCGGCCAGGAACAGCGACAGCAGCATGCAGAACACCGCCCCGATCGAGAAGAAGGCCAGCGGGCGCTCGGACTTGAACAGGCGGAAGATGGTGCCCAGGATGCGCACGCCGTCGCGGTAGGTATTCAGCTTGCTGACCGAGCCTTCCGGGCGCGACTTGTACATGGTCGGCACTTCCGCCACCGGCATGCGCAGTTCCAGCGAGTGCACGGTCAGCTCGGTCTCGATCTCGAAGCCGGCCGAATGGGCGGCGAAGGATTTCACGTAGCGGCGCGAGAACACGCGGTAGCCGGACAGGATGTCGGTGAAGGTGCGGCCAAAGATGAAGGACACGAAGCCGGTCAGCATCGCATTGCCGAAACGGTGGCCCGGACGATAAGCCATTTGCTCGGTGCTGACGCGGTTGCCGACCACCATGTCCAAGCCGTCGCGCAGCAGTTGCTCCACCAGTTGCGGCGCAATGCTGGCGTCGTAAGTGTCGTCGCCGTCGACCATCACATAGGCGTCGGCCTCGATGTCGGCGAACATGCGCCGCACCACGCTGCCCTTGCCCTGTGCGGCGACGTTGCGCACGATGGCGCCGGCTTCGCGGGCGATGCGCGCGGTGCCGTCGGTGGAGTTATTATCGAAGACGTAAATCTGCGATTGCGGCAGGCAGGCCTGGAAGTCGCGCACGATGGCGGCGATGGTCAGCGCCTCGTTATAGCAAGGTATCAGGATAGCGACACGGGGGCCGGCGGAAATCGTCATATTGAGGCGGTTCGGGTCAAGAAGGCGCTATTATAGTTCGACCGGACCAGCATCTTAGAAGAAGAGCAATGCGGAGACGCCATGACTGATCTACATCCCTCGCTTGGGGCCGAGGGCAGGTTTTCGGTGAACTGGAGCTATCTGAGCGCCATCGCCAACGGCGTGTCGGCCATCGATCTCGATGGCATGGCGCTGCGCAACCTGGAGGACGCCCGCCAGTTCGTGCGCGAATACGGCTTCGACCTGGACCAGCCGGCCACCGCCCCGCTGCTGCGCCGCGCCCACCGCGAGGCGCTCGATTTCATCATCCAGACTTTTCTCGAACCGGGGCAGGAAGCGCTGATCCCGCCGGCGGTGGCGCAGCCGGACGATCCGCTGGAGCTGCTGGTGTACGCCTCCCTGCGCGGCCAGCACGGCGACCTGCGGCGCATGTGGTCGTGCGCGGTGCTGAAGGTCATGCACGGCATCTTCTACATCGATAACAACCTCAAGCTGCGCCACTTCCACGCCATCCGCGCCCAGGTGTTCGGCACGCTGGACGAGGTGATACGGCGCGAGGGCGACCAGTACTACGTCACCGACGGCGATATCTGCCTGCCGCTGATCCACTACGACCGCAAGGACAACAAGGGCCGCAACAGCATCCTGCTCAAGCTGCTGCAGAAAGCAGCCTACCTGGCGGCCGACATCTTCGACCACCTCGGCGTACGGCTGGTGTTCCGCACCCGTTTCGAATGCGTGCTGGCCCTGCGCACGCTGCAGCGCGCGCACGTGCTGGCGGTGACCAACATCGACGCCGGCCGCACCCGCAACACCCTGCTGGACCTGGAAGCGGCCAAGCAGGTATTCAACAAGCACCGCGCGCAACTGGAGCACAGCAAGGGCTATCCGGCCGAGCTGCTGCAACAGATGGACGCCGAGCTGGAAGCGTTGTCCCAGCCGCAGACCCGCTGCGACAACCCGCACAGCGGCGAAGGCTACAGCAGCGTGCAGATCACGGTGCGCAAGATGATCCATGTGCAGCAACTGGACGCCCTGCCCGAGCATGACTATGACGTGGGGTTCTTCTTCGAATACGAAATCCAGCTCATGGACCTGGCCAGCTATGAACGCAGCCTGAGCGGCCCGGCCAGCCACGAAGCCTACAAGCGCAGGCAGGTCGACACGGCGCGCACCCGTGTGTTCGGTCGCGAACTGATACGGTGGCTGCAATCGGCCTAAGATGAAGACCTCTGCCTGCCGGAGGCGATCATGTCCAACGCCCTCAAACTCAGCCTGTTGCTGGCCCTGGCCGCGGCGGCCCACGCCCAGGATGCGCCGCCGCGCGTGACGGTGGCGGCGACGCGCGATCCGGTCGACAAGTCCTACCGCAAGATGGTGGCCGGCATGGACCGCTTCGAGCGCCTGCACGCGCTGGCGCCGCAGGCCACATTGCGCTTCGAGCTGCTGCCCCGGCTGCCGGACACGCAGTTGGAAGGCATCAGCTTGCGCGTGGCCGGCGACACCACCTCCATGCCGGTGCCGGTGGCGCCCGACCATACTTTCACGCTGGCGCGCAACGCCCAGTTGCTCAAGGAGGACGCGGCGCTGATCGCCAGCCGCAAGACCAGCACCCTGACCTGGCGCGCGCAGGTGCGCAGCCCCGGCGTGCCGGCCGGGATGCGGCGCCTGGGCGACCTGCGGCTGGAATGCCAGGTCGGCGTGGAGGCGGGGCTGGTGTCCAACAATTCCAGGCTCTTTGCCTGGCTGGGCGAACTGCTCACGGATCCCGACCGGGTGTGCGCTGCGCCCGAGGGGAATTACCTGTTCTTTGCCGACCGCCCGGTATTCAGCGTCACGCTGCACGATGGCGCGCGCAGCGCCACCCTGCCCTTCCGCGCGCTGTACGCGGGCGGCACGCAAACGCCGGAAACCCTGCCCTTCTGCGATTGCCAGGTGCTGCTGGACCGCAGCTACTACGCACCGGTCTGGGATCGTGGCTGGTCCGACGATACCTTGTTGTCGTTCGAGGACATGGACGCGCCGCCGGGACCGGACGACGTGGCCGTGTCGCCGGACTACGCCAGCAAGGCGCAGATGCGTGCCAGGCTGGGACAAGCGGAAGAAATCCGCTTCGACAGCGGCAATGCAGTATGGCGCTACAACTATCCGCCGCAACGTGCCGCCACCGGCCCCGACGGCCGTCCTGTCTACGCCGAATTCGTGGTCCTGTTCGGCGCAGATGGCGCGGCGCGCAAGGCCCGCCAGCGCGAGCCTTAAGCCATCTTGAACAGCACCTTCGCGTCCTGGTCGGTGGCGAAGGCGGCGCACAAGCGGTGGAAGCCGTCCGCGATGATGAGTTCATCGCGGTGCGATCCGCACACCAGCAGCAGCGGCGAGAACGGCCGCCCCTTCTTGATGTCCTTGTTCTGGCTCACCCAGTCGAAAGCGCGCACCTCCGCCATGGGCGTGTGCGCGGCCCGCAGCACATCGCGTGCCGGCATCTCCCTGACCTGCGCGCGCCGCAGCCGCGTGACCAGCGTGGTGGCCCGCTTTTCGCCGAAGAGTAAGGTCAGATACGCCTGGGCGGCGGGGTAATCTTTTTTCCGGGGCTGTTTATCCCACTTGACCGATTTGCTCATGTCGTCACCTCTTCCCCCATGCTAGCCCAACGAGGGAAGAGGTGGCGCACATCTTAGTTGACGGTCAGCGCCTTTTTGATGGCCACGCAGCGCTGGTCTTCCTGGTGCGCGTTCAGCAGCATGCGGCGGGTGCCGGCCGACAGGTCCGGCAGCCGGGTGATGGCGTCCTGCAGGCGCTGCACGCTGTCAGGCGTGCAGTTGGTCGGGATCATGAAGGCGCTGTAGGCGCGCATGTAGACCGGGCCCGCGGCCTTGTCCACCTGGCCCAGCGAGGCCAGGCGCTGCCCGGCGCTGATCTCGCCCAGCGTACTCTGGCTGGCCGGGTACATGCTGCCCATCGCCGTGCGCACCTTGGAGAACGGCAGCTTGGTCTTCAGGTCGCCTATCGTCGCCAGCCACTCGGCCTTGACCTTGGCGTCCGGACGGATCACGGCGGCGGCGATGGCGGCCTGCTGGCCGGTGTCGGACTTGTCCTTTTCCTCCTCGGCCGCCAGCAGCGCGTCGCTGCCCGGGTAGGCCTGGGCGTTCAGGCGGCGGATGATATCCCAGCGCAGGTCCTGGCTGACGTGCAGGCCCGGCACTTCCAGCTTGCCGCTCAGGATGTCGGCCAGTTGCGCCATCGCTTCAGGGCTGGACGCCACGGCCAGATAGGTCGAGAACCAGCGGCGCTGGAAGTTCTTGTCGGTGGCCGACCTGGCGGCTTCGAACGCCATTTGCTCCAGTTGCTTGCCGACCTTGGCGCGGTAAGCCGCCGCCGATGGCCCCATGCGGTCCAGATACTCGACCGAGGCATAGATCTTGTTGGCGACATCGCCCAGCAGGGTGTAGTCCTTCTCGGTCGGGGCGTTGGCCAGCGCGATGTCCAGGAACTGGTTCAGCGGCAGCTTGGCTTCACGCACGCTGTCCCACAGGCTTTGCCACAGCATGGAGCGCAGCAGCGGATCGTCCACCTTGGCCAGGCTGGACTGCGCCGTGGCAAAGGACTTCGGGTCGAGCTGGACCTGGGCAAAGCCCCAGTCCTGGTAGTTCGGATACACCAGGTCCGGGCAGGCCGCGCCTTTCAGCGCCGGCACCGCCGTGCTGGCGCCCTTGTAGGTGATGGCCACGTTTTTGCTCAGGCTCAGGCCTTGCGGCGTCAGGTTGAACAAGCCGATCTGCACGCGCTGCTCGCGCAGCGTCGGCAAGGCTTTCGGCGCGCTCTGGCGCAGCGTGAAGCTGCTGACCTTGCCGTTGGCGCAGCTATAGTCGGCGGCGATGGTGTCCACGCCCGCTTCGTACAGCCACTGCTTGGTCCAGCCGCTCAAATCGCGGTGCGCCGCTACGCCCAGGCTGCCGATGAAGTCATCCAGCCTGGCGTTCTGGTAGGAGTACTTGACCAGGTAGTTGTGCACGCCCTGGCGGAACACGTCCTCGCCCAGCAGGTGGCGCAACTGCATCAAGGTCGATGCGCCTTTCGCATAAGTGATGGCGTCGATGTTGTCGAAGGCGTTGGCGGTCGACGGCACCGGCGTCTCGATCGCGTGCGTGCTCACGCGCTCGTCCTGCACGTAGGCGCCCTGCTTGGCGCCCGAGTAGAAGCTCTGCCAGGCGTTCTTGAACTCGGTCGCCTCGGCGGTGGCCAGCGTGCCCATAAAGGAGGCGAAGCTCTCGTTCAGCCACAGGCCGTTCCACCACTTCATGGTCACCAGGTCGCCGAACCACTGGTGCGCCATCTCGTGCATGATGACGCCGGCCAGGCTCTGGCGCTGGGCCTGGGTCATTTCTTCCTTGTGCAGGAAGCCGTGTTCCGCGAAGGTGATCGCGCCGGCATTTTCCATCGCGCCGTACAGGAAGTCCGGCACCAGCAACTGGTCATACTTCTCGAACTGGTAAGGCACGCCGAAGTACTCGTCGAAGAAGGCCAGGCCGGCCTTGGTGTACTTGAACCAGTCCGCCGGCGACACCTGGGCCGCCACCGACTGGCGCGCGAACAAGCGCATCGGGTACTTGCCGCTGTTGTCTTCCCAGACCTTGTACGGGCCGGCGTGCATGGAGAAGTTGTACGCGCTCAGCTTCTTGGTGCGCGGGAAGGTCCAGCGCTTGCCGCCTTCCACGTCCTGCACGCTGGATTCGCGCTTGGTCGAGGACACCACCCAGTCGGCCGGCACGGTGACGGTGACCTGGTACGTGCCCTTCAGGTCCGGCTGGTCGAACAGCGGAAACATCTGGTGCGCGGCGGCCGGTTCGAAATGGGTGTAGGTGTAGACGCGGCCATCGACCGGGTCGACCATGCGGTGCAGGCCTTCGCCGTTGGTGCTGTGCAGGCGCTCGTAGACGACGGTGACGGTGTTGCGGCCGGCCACCAGGTCCTGCGGCGCCAGCGTGATGAACCAGTTGTTGTACTGCGGCGTGACGGTCTTGCCGTTCACGATCAGGCTCTTGATGGTGGCCTTGTCCAGGTCCACCGTCAGCGGCTGGTCCTTGTCTTTCAGGTCGAAGTTCAGGGTGGTGGCGCCGCTGAAGCTTTCCTTGCCGGTCAGGGTGAAGTCCAGCGTGTAGTCGACATTGCTGACGCGCGCCGAGCGGGCGAAGGCGTCGGCCTGCGACAGGTAGGGATTGTCGGCGCGCTGCGCCGGGCTTGCCGGTGCGGTGGTGGTCGCTTGTGCGCTGCCAAAGGCCAGCGCTATCGCGCCGGCGATGAGGTATTTTTTCATGAATGCTCCTGGTCAGGGAAAGGTGTCGTCGCTCCCGCGCACGCGGGAGCCCATGCTGTGTATGGATTCCCGCGTGCGCGGGAATGACGCGCCTAGTTTTTCAAATAGGTATTCAGCCAGTCGATCACGGTGTGATGCCACAGCAGCGAGTTGGCCGGCTTCAGCACCCAGTGGTTCTCGTCCGGGAACATCAGGAACTTGCTCGGGATGCCGCGGCGCTGCAGCGCGGTGAACGCGCCTATGCCCTGCGCGGTCGGGATGCGGAAGTCCATGTCGCCCTGCACCACCAGCATCGGCGTCTTCCAGTTCTTCACCTTCAGCGCCGGGTTGAACTTCTCGTGATTCTGCGGCACGTCGAAGTAGGCGCCGCCGTTTTCCCACTCGGTGAACCAGATCTCTTCGGTGGAATACGCCATGCCGCGCGTATCGAACACGCCATCATGGTTGACGATGCACTTGAAGCCATCGCTCCAGCTACCCTGGATCCAGTTCATCATGAAGCCGCCGTAAGAGGCGCCCAGTGCGCAGCTCTTTTCGCGGTCCAGCCATGGATACTTCTGCACGGCCGCGGCCAGGCCTTTCTGCAAATCCTCCAGCGGCTTGCCGCCCCAGTCGCCGCTGATCGAATCGGTGAACTTCTGGCCGTAGCCGGTGGAACCGTGGAAGTCGATGAACACGGTCGCATAGCCCGCGCCCGCGTACACCTGCGGATTCCAGCGATAGCTCCAGGCGTTGCCGAAGCTGCCCTGCGGGCCGCCGTGCACCAGGAAGGCGATCGGGTATTTCTGGCCCGGCTGCGCATTCCATGGCTTGGTCACGTAGCCGTACACGGTTTCGCCATTGGCGCCGGCGAAGGAGAACTGCTCAGGCTCGCCGAACTTGACGTCGGCCAGCGCGGCTTCGTTCACATGGGTCAGTTGCTCGGCCTTGTCGCCGGATGCGCCCAGCTTGAACTTGTAGAGCTGCGCGCCCGAAGTCAGGCTGGCCTGGGCGACGATCACGGTGTCCTTCGCCACGTCGAAGGCATCCACATGGCCCTGGCCGGTCAGCGCGCTGACCTTGCCGCTGGCGACATCGATGTGGAACAGGCGGTGCTGGCCGATGTCGTCGGCGCCGGCCAGGATGGCTTTGCTGTCGGGCGTCCAGGCGTAGTCGGAGACCGAACGGTCCCAGTCGCCGGCCACGGTGCGCTTCTTGCCGGTGGCAAGGTCGATCAGCACCAGGTGGAAGCGGTCGGCCTCGAAGGTGGGCTTGTCCATGGCCAGGTAGGCCAGGGTTTTGCCGTCCGGCGAATAAATCGCCTTGGCGTCCCAGGCCTGGTTGTCGGCGGTCAGGTTCCTGGTTTCGCCGCCGGTGGCCGGCACGGTGTAGACGTCGAAGTTGGTGGACCACGCTTCCGTCTTGCCGGCGATGCGCACCGAGAAGGCCACGGTCTTGCCGTCCGGGCTGAAGTGGTAGTCGCCATTGTCGCCGAAGGGCTTGGACGAGACATCGCCATCCAGCTTGCCGCTCAGGGACACCGGCTGGGCGCTGACTTTGCCGCTGGCGTCGATGGGCGCCGAGTACAGCACGTTGTTGCGGCCGTCGGCCCAGGTATCCCAGTGGCGCACGAACAGCTTGTCGTACAGCTTGCCGCTGGCCTTGTCCTTGGCCTTGTCGTCCAGGCGCTGCCTGGTGCAAGCGAGGTCGGCGCAATCGCGGAACACGGCAATGCTCATCGCCAGGCGGTCGCCCTGCGGCGACAGGCGGAAGTTTTCCACGTCCAGCGGCAGGTCGGTGACCTTGCTGGCCTCGCCGCCGCCCAGCGGCAGACGCCACACTTGCGAGGAGCCGGAGCGGCCGGACAGGAAGTAAATCGCGTCGCCCTGCGGCGACCAGGCGGGATCGGAGCTGCTGGCGGCGGCCTGGGTCAGGCGCACGGGCGCGGCCTTGGGATGGCGCAGGTCCAGCATCCACAGTTGGGTGTTGCCGCGGTTCTTGTCCAGATCGGTAGTCCGCACGGTGTACACCACGCGGCTGGCGTCCGGCGACAGCACGGGGCTGCCCACGCGCTCCATCTTGACCAAGTCTTCTACGGTAAAGCCGCGCGGCGCGGCCGTGGCGCTGGAGGCAGCCATGGCGGCGCCCAGCAGCAGCAAGGGGACTCTCATTCGGTGATCTCCGATATTGTAAGAAAAATACCGGCTTGTGACCGGTGCCGGACATCATACCAAGAGAGTTGTGCCTCAAGTAAATCTGTTACTTTAAGCTACGTGCTGAATTATCTCTTTTTTCTTGACATTTTTAAGACGACCGGTCATATTCATGACATGGCTAAACCTAACGTCAAAGAGCAAATCGTCACCGCCAGCCTGAGCCTGCTGCACAGCAAGGGCTTCAATGCCACCAGCGTCCAGGACATCACGGACGCGGCCGGGGTGCCGAAAGGCTCGTTCTACAACCACTTCGCCAGCAAGGAAGCGCTGGGAATGGAAGTCTTGCAGCGCTACAGCGCGCGCTCGGGCGAAATCGCCGCCATGCTGCGCGACCCGGCGCTGCCGCCGCTGGAGCGCATCCGCCAGTATGTGGACCGCATGATAGAAGCCAATGCGGCCTCCGATTTCAATTGCGGCTGCATGCTGGGCAACTTCAGCACCGAGCTGGCCAGCCAAGTGCCCGGCATGCGCACCGTGCTGCAAGCCTCGTTCGCGCAGTGGGGCGCGGTGCTGGCGGCCACCATCGCCGAAGGCCAGGCCAACGGCAGCATCGCCAACCCGCAGCCGGCGGACGAGCTGGCCGCCTTCATCATCGACGCCTGGCAAGGCGCCGTGCTGCGTTCGAAAGCCGAGCACAGCGTCGCACCGCTGCAGCGCTTCAGCCAGATGGTCTTAAGCCGTATCTTGCAGTAATTTTTTTTGAGTCATTTTTAAGACGACCGGTCATATTAACGCTAACTGAAAGGAAACATCATGCAATTCAAGAATGCAGTCGTACTCGTCACCGGCGCCAACCGCGGCCTGGGCAAAGCGCTGGCGCAAGCCGCCCTGCAAGCGGGCGCGCGCAAGGTCTACGCCGCCGCCCGCAACCCGGCCGCCATTGATTTGCCCGGCGTCACGCCGATCCAACTGGACGTGACCAACGCGGCCGACATCGCGGCCGCGGTGCAAGCGATGCCCGACCTGACCATCCTGGTCAACAACGCCGGCATCTCCACCGGCAGCGGCGTCACCTCGCCGGACGCGCTGGCGGCCGCCCGCGCCGAACTGGAAACCAACTTCTTCGCGCCGCTGGCCCTGAGCCACGCCTTCGCGCCCACGCTGGGCCGCAACGGCGGCGGCGCCATCATCAACATCCTGTCCGCGCTGAGCTGGATCAGCCTGCCCAGCACCGGCACCTACAGCGCGTCCAAGGCCGCCGCCTGGGCGCTGACCAACGGCCTGCGCGGCGAGTTGCGCGCGCAATACACCCAGGTGCTGGGCGCCCACATGGGCTACATGGACACCGACATGACCGCCGGCATAGACGCGCCCAAGGCCAAGCCGGCCGACATCGCCCAGGCCATCGTCAGCGCGCTGGAAGCGGGACAGGATGAAGTGCTGACCGACGACACCTCGCGCCAGGTGAAGGCCGGCTTTGCTGCGCCGCGCAGCGCCTATCTGGGCGAAGCGCGCGCCGCCTGATTGCGCCGCAATGCAGCATTGACGCCGCGGCGGGAACAGGCCGCGGCCGATAGAAATTTTTTTTGAGCGCGGTAAAAAAGCCCGTATTTTCGCGCGCCAAAAAGGGGCATAATCATTCACTCAGCCAAGTGAAATCGTGCCCGCCGCGCTCCGTTTGACCTCTGCGCAACTCGTTTTCCCGGCTGGTAATGCTTCGCTATGTTAAGGCCTCACAAGCAGTTGTGAACAATTGTAAATCGGCGTTGTTGAGACTCTGCGCCGCGCTAAGGTAGCAGCTTGATCTCAGCGCAACGCACACGAATTACGGGAAACGCTATGCTAACTGCCACTTATGTCTTGCTGACGCTCTCCATAGAACAGAAGAAGGAACGCAATGCCATTTCGCGCCTGCTGCAGTATGTGCGCTCGATTGCGCGCCGGCCGCAGGAAATCGATCCGGTGTTTATCGAGGCCCAGCTCGAACAGCTCACCAGCTTTGCCGAGGCGCGCCACCAGCGCAAGGTCGAAGCCTGCCTGATGCCGGCCGTGCGCGCGGCCGACGCCAACTGCGGCTCGCTGATGAACGAGCTGGAAGCCCTGAGCCGTCTTGGCCGCGCCATGTTGAATGCGGCGCACAAATGCCTGCGCCGCGCCATGCGCCGCAGCGCCTCGCAAGGCAAATTCCTGTGCCGCACGGTGGACATGTATTGCCAGAACCTGCTGTGCCGCCTCGACAAGGAAGAGCAGGAACTGCTGCCGCTGGCGCAGAAAGTCATCTCCAGCGAAGAGTGGTTCGAGATCGGCAGCCAGTTCCTCGAACAGGACGGCGGCGACGCGGCCTCGCATCCCGAACTGCGTCCGCACCGCGGTTATCCGCTGGGCGCCAGCCCCGCGCCCTGACCTCCGTCCGCGCCGAGAATGCGCCGCCGTGGTGCATCGCGGCGCAGTGTTGTTTTTTGCCTCACACGCACACGATTCCAGGACTTGCTTCCGCCGGATAGCACGGCTTAATATCGACCTATGCAGATCGATTACGCGGGAGCGTCCACATGAACCACGGCGCCAAACTGCTACACCTGCGCGGCGCAGCCGGCATGAACGCCATCTACCGCAAGGTCAGCCGGCGCCTGCTGCCGTTGCTGATGCTGTGCTACGCGGTCGCCTTCCTCGACCGCGTGAACATCGGCTACGCCAAGCTGCAGATGGGCGCGGCCCTGGACTTCAGCGAACAGATTTACGCCTGGGGCGCCGGCGCTTTCTTCATCGGCTACGGCCTGTTCGCCCTGCCCTGCAACCTGCTGCTGGAAAAAATCGGCGCGCGCACCACCCTGCTGCGCATCATGCTGTGCTGGGGCGTGACCGCCATGGCCAGCGCCTTCGTCCTGCACCCCGTCGAATTCTATGCGCTGCGCTTCCTGCTCGGCGTGTTCGAGGCCGGCTTCTTCCCCGGCGTGATCCTGTACCTGACGCGCTGGTATCCGGCCGCGCGGCGCGCGCGCGTGATCGCGCTGTTTGCGTCGGCGGCGCTGCTGGCCGGCGCGGCGGCCGGCCCGCTGTGCAGCCTCACGCTCGATTACATGAGCCAGTTCGACAGCCTGCAGAACTGGCAGTGGCTGTTGCTGCTGCACGGCGCGCCCGCGCTGCTGCTGGGCGTGGCGGCTTACTTCACGCTGGCCGAACGGCCGGACGATGCGGCCTGGCTGTCGCCGTTCGAGCAGCAGATGATCGCGCAGGAACTGGAGCGCGATGAAGACGCCTTCCACGCACCGGCGGACGAGCAGGCGCCGCCGCCGTCCACCGCCGCAGTGATCCTGTCGCTGCTGCGCGATCCGGCCCTGCGCCTGCTGGCCGCGGCCAACCTGCTGTCGATGGGCGCGACCTACACGCTGACCTTCTGGTCGCCCATGCTGATGCAGCGCTGGAGCGTGGGCAGCCACATCGCGCCGGAACTGCTGGCCGCGATCCCCGGCATCGCCGGCGCCATCGGCATGGTGCTGATCTGCCACGACTCCGACCGCCGGCATGAACGGCGCGGCCACTTCGTCGCCTGCATGGTGCTGGCGGCAGGCGGCCTGGGCATGGCGATCGCCGCCGACAACGGCCTGGCGTGGTCGCTGGCCGGACTGGCGCTGGCCTCGCTGGGCATCGCCTCGGCGCCGCCGCTGCTGGTGGCCATCCTCACCACCCTGCTGAACCGGCGCCGCGCGGCGGCCGGCATCGCGCTGGTCTGCACCAGCGGTTTGCTGGGCGGCGCCATCGGTCCCGCCTGCAGCGAGCGCGTGCTGGCCTGGGGCGGCAGCAGCGCCATGCTGGCCGCGCTGATCGTGGTGTATGTGGCGGCGGGCGCCATTCTGTTGCTGGCCCTGCGCCGCGCGCCGCAGCACGGCGGACCGGACGCGGGCCACGGCCACAGCGACAAGATAGCCCGCAGCTAAAGCTTGGGCTAGAATCGGGGGCGCACCGCGCCTGCCCAAGAATCCTATGGAGACCCGATGAAGAAACGAGCCGCCCTGCTGCCCATCGCCGCGCTGCTATGCACCGCCTTTGCCGCCCACGCGGAACCCAGGCATCCTGCCTGGAGTCGTAGCGCCAACCTGTATGAAGTCAACCTGCGCCAGTACAGCCAGGACGGCACGCTGAAGGCCTTCGCCGCCAGCCTGCCGCGCCTGAAGACGATGGGCGTGGACATCGTCTGGCTGATGCCGATATACCCGATCGGCCAGAAGGACCGCAAGGGCACGCTGGGCAGCTACTACGCGGTGCGCGACTACAGCGCCGTCAATCCCGACTACGGCACGATGGACGACCTGAAGGCCATGGTCAAGCAGGCGCACGCGCTGGGCATGCATGTGATCCTGGACTGGGTGGGCGGCCACACGGCCTGGGACCATCCGTGGGTAGAACAGCATCAGGACTGGTACAAGAAAAACGACAAGGGCGAAATCACTTTCGTCACCTTCAAGAACGAGGCGGGCGGCATCGAGGAATGGACCGACGTGGCCGGCCTGGATTACGACAACAAGGACCTGCGCAAGGCCATGATAGCCGCCATGTCCTTCTGGGTGAAGGAAGCCGGCGTGGACGGCTTCCGCTGCGATGCGGCCGGCCAGGCGCCGACCGATTTCTGGAACGAGGCCCGCGCGCAACTGGACAAGATCAAGCCGGTGTTCATGCTGGCCGAGGCCAATCTGCCCGAGCACCACGACAAGGCTTTCGACGCCAGCTACGACTGGCCGCTGAACGAGATCATGAAGAAGATCGCCAAGGGCGAAGCCGGCGCGGCCGAGCTGCGCGCCTACGTCGCCAATCCGCCCAAGGCGTTCCCGCGCGACGCCTACCGCCTGGAGTTCACCAACAACCACGACATCAATTCGTGGCAGGGCGCGGACAAGGATTTGTACGGTCCGGCCTTCGGCGCGATGGCGGTGTTGAGCTACACCCTGCCCGGCATCCCGCTGGTCTACAACGGCCAGGAGGCTAGGCTGGACAAGAAGCTGGCCTTCTTCGAGAAGGATCCCATCGACTGGAAGACCTATGAGCTGGAAGGCTTTTACGCCGGCCTGAACGCGCTGAAGAAAGAGAACCCGGCGCTGTGGAACGGCACGGCAGGCGGCGCGGTGCAGATGCTGGAGGTCGGCAACGACAAGCTGTTTGCCTTCAAGCGCCAGCAGGGCGCCAACACCGTGCGGGTGATCGTCAATCCGACCAACCAGGTGCAGAAGTACAAGCTGGCCGGCGACGACGGCCCGGCCATGATGAAGCCCTGGCGCTGGCGCATCATCGTGCCGCAGTAAGTCGGCCACGTCATTCCCGCGCAAGCGGGAATCCATACTGCGCATCCCGCTTCACGTTCCATGGGTTCCCGCCTGCGCGGGAACGACGGGTCAGGGTTCGGTGGCGAGGCGCTTGCCGAGGCGGTACAGGTATTCCTGGCCGTCGTACAGCGACTTCACGCGGATATGCTCATTCAAGCCATGCGCGCCGGAGCCTTCGGCGCTGTGGAACATGCCGCTGATCCCATAGGTCCAGATGCCGGCGCTGTTAAGAAAGCGCCCGTCGGTGCCGCCGGTCGCCATGGCCGGTATCACCGGCACGCCTGGCCACATGTCGTTGCTGATTTCTTCCACGGCCCGCATCAGCGCGGGCGTCATCGGCGGTATCGGGCTGTCGATGCCTTGCCCGATGCGGGTAATCTTGATCTTGTCGTCAGCCAGCACCTGCTGCAAGGTAGCCTGCACCGCATCGATGGACTCGCCCGGCAGGATGCGGCAGTTGATCGTCGCGCGCGCGCGTTGCGGCAGCGCGTTGTCCGCATGGCCCGCCTCGACGCGGGTGGCCACGCAAGTGGTGCGCACGGTGGCGTTGTAGACGGGGCTGACGGCATACAGACGCTCCAGCGCGGCCGGGTCCGGCGGGTCCTGCAGGATCGCCTTCATGTCCTCGCCCACCTGCCCTTTTTCGATCTGCGACATGCGCTCGAAATAGGTGCGCGTCACCGGCGACAGCTTGAACGGGAAGGTGAATTGTCCCAGCCGCGCCAGGCCTTCCGACAAGTGATAGATGGCGTTATCCCTGAACGGCACGGCGCTGTGGCCGCCCGGATTGGTTACCTCCAACTGGAAGCTCTGGTAAATCTTCTCGCCGGCCTGGATGCCCTGGCGTACCGGCTTGCCGTCCTGGTCCAGCAGCCCGCCGCCGCCTTCGTTGAGCGCGATCTCGGCGTCGATCAGGGGACGGTGATGCTTGACCAGGTATTCGGCGCCATCGAAATCGGAAGGCACGATCTCCTCGTCGCAGGTCAGCGCCAGGATGATGTCGCGCTTGAGCGGCAGCTTGTCCTTTTTGTAGAGGATCATGTTGTTGACGAAGGCGGCGGCCATGGCCTTGTCGTCCGACGCACCGCGTGCGTAGAACATGCCGTTTTCCTCGACCAGCTTGAACGGATCGCGCACCCAGTCCTCGCGCTTTGCTTCCACCACGTCGATGTGGGCCAGCAGGAGCAAGGGTTTCTTGCTGCCGTCCCCCTTGAGGCGCGCGACCAGGTTGCCCTTGGCCGGGCCGCCGGGCGGAACGATGAGCTGCATGTCGCTGTCGCGGTAGCCGCCGTCCTTGAGGCGCCGGGCCATTTTCTGCGCGGCGACGGTGCAGGAACCGGTGGAGTTGGTGGTGTTGGTTTCCACCAGTTCCTGGTAAATGGCGCGCATCTGCGCTTGCACCGGCGTCAGCTCGGCGCCCTGCGCCGCGCCAGCCCATGCGATCATCGCCCATAGCCATGCTGTCTTGTTCATCGCTGCCCTGTGCTTGTCTAAACGGCCAAATCTATACTCCGGCCCCGCCAGTGTCAATAAAGTGGCCGCAGCCCTTGTCAAATCCGGAAACCAGCCGCTATAATTGCGGCCCTTGGCCTGGTAGCTCAGTTGGTAGAGCAGAGGACTGAAAATCCTTGTGTCGGTGGTTCGATTCCGCCCCGGGCCACCAAGAACATCCCTTACAAAACGCCGACCCATGCAGGTCGGCGTTTTCGTTTCTGGGCACAAAGTCGTCGCCCCGTCCATGTCTAGCGTTAGCAACTACGTCATGTTAGCATTGCAAAATATACATTTCTTTTCATAAATAATATGCCGTTCCGCAGACTCGTCTCGCTGGCTGCCTTGTTGTTCGCGTTGGCCCATCCTGCATCGTCCAGTGCCGCACTTACCATCGACGAGGTCACCAAGGAAGAGTGGATCGAGGTAAGCAGCACGAATTTTCGGGTGGTCACCGAGCAGCCGGAAAAGGTGGCTCGGCAAATGGTCATCGATCTCGAAAACCTGCGCTATATATCGAACCGTCTGCGCGGCGCCACATCGTTGGAGGGGCCGCCATTGACCATCGTGGCGGTGGGAAAGGACAGCGCCGAGGCGTTGCAGATACCGAAAGACTTCGAAGGTATCTTCCAGTTGTCGCGCAAGGGCTACGCGGCAATCGCCAAGGTGGCGGATGACTGGTGGCTGAGCCAGCGCATAGAAAATTCCCGTGACGTCTTCCTGCACGAATATCACCATTTTTTATTGGGGTACAGCCCGGAATCGACCGCCTATCCTCTTTGGTATAACGAAGGCATGTCGGAATACTGGTCGTCGATGCGGATCGAGGATGGCAAGGTATGGTTCGGCGACCATAGCCGTAATTTCGGGCGCGAGATGAACCTGACCGGCACCTACGGCAAGATCAACTTCGACACGCGTTCCCTGTTCAACCGCACAACTTTGAATCAGATCCTGTCTGATGCCGACAAGGCGGAAAATGCCCGCTTTTACAGCCGGGCACGTTTCGCCATCCATTATTTCAATTCCACGCCCGAGTTGCGTCAGCAATTGGCACGCTACCTGCGCCTGTACAATATGGGCTTGTCGCAGGACCAAGCCGTGCGTATCGCATTCAAGCAGTCTTATGATGAACTCGATGCGGGATTGCGCACCTACGTGGCGAAAAACATGGTCAAGCGCGGCTTCGACATTGGGCCAGATGGCTTGAACCTGCCCCAGTTCGACGTGAAGGTTACCCGGCTCGACCGTGCGGCGGCGGTTGCCGTGCTCGTTGACGTCATTCCACGCTTCATCCCTTCGAACAGCCTGGTGATCAGGCAACTGCTCACGGTGAATTTTGCTGTCAACCTCAACGATCCGAACGCGCACGCGCTCGACCTCGAGCTTGAGCTTGGACGTGGCCACACCACCGTGCGCGAGGCGGTAGAAAAAATCGAGAAACTGGAAACCCGTTTTCCAAACAACCCACGCCTGCTCGCGCTGCACGCCGACATCCTGGCGAACGCCGCCATTCAATACCATGCCTCCGGCAGCAAGGGATGGGAAGGGGCCGTGGAACAGGCGCGCGGCCGGTATCGCCAATCGATCGCAGCCAGCGCGTTCAATCCCCGGGCCTTTTCCGGGCTGGGCGACCTCTATGCCGCCGTACCGGAACTGAATCCGGTCGACGAAGGCATTGCCGCCCTCGATACGGCGGTCATTTACGAGAGGCGGCCCCAATTGTTCCGCGCCCTTGCCGACCTTTATTTGCGTAAGAACGACTTGCAAGCAGCCCTCTTCAGCATGCGCAACGCCGTCGCGTTCAACACCCAGGAACAGCGTCCGTTCGATGTCCTGCTGCTGGAAAACCTCGAACTGCTGGTGGACCTGACACAAGCGACCCCGACCGCGACCGGGCTGAGTTTCAAGAGCGGCGCGACCTATACCGGCCCACTGCGCGATGGGAAGCCCGAAGGCAGCGGCACCTGGCTGCGCCCGGATGGCTCGTCCTATGAAGGAGAATTCAAGGACGGTTTGCCATCGGGACACGGTACGCTGAAGAGCGAGCGCGGCGACCTCTATGACGGCAACTTCGCGAACGGCTATGCGTACGGAAAAGGAAGCATGACTTTTTCGCGGGGCAAGTTGAAGTCTTACGACGGTGAAGTCGTCAACGCCACCCCGCACGGTGCGGGCGTGCTGACCACCGGGAACGGCCGCGTGGCGGCGACGTTCCGGAACGGCGTCGCGATCAGCGGTGGTAACGCGTCCCCGGCGCGGCCCGCAATCGGCCAGACGCCCTAGCGGCCCACCGACCATACGCGAAACGCGGTCTCCCGCCAGGCGGAGTACAACAGCCCTCGGCGACCTTTGAACTGAAAATACGCCGCCCCATGCAGGTCGGCGTTTTTTTATTTTCTGCCTAAGAAGTCCTCGTGTCCACCGCCGCCAGCCCCGCAGAAGGGATTACCCAAGTTTCGGAATTTCCCGATAGTTTTTCTTTTGCCCTCAGTCAACAATCGTTCTGATCGGCATGCCTCATCACAGGCGCGGTCGAGCTGCGCGTCACATCACGCTCATCATCGCCGTCGGGATCGATCGACATCACAAGTTAAAAAAAAAGTTTTCTCAAAGGGGTGCACACTCATGAATATGGCGAATTTCAAAGTAGGAACACGGATGGGCGCAGGCTTCGCCTGCGTATTGACACTGTTGCTTTTCATTGCGCTACTCGGCACCAGCGGTATGGCCAAGGTGCAGGGGCGGCTCGAGGAAATCGCCTTTATCAACAATGCGGAAGCCAATCTGGCGACCGAGATGTTCATTCAAGTCAATGACCAAGTGATCGTGCTGCGCAATCTGATCCTGCTCACCGAGCAAGAGCACATGGCGCCGGAAATGGAGCGCCTGAAAAAAGACCAGGCAGCCTATGATGCTGCGGAAGCGAAACTGGGCAAGATGTTTGCGGAATCGCCGACGACGCTCCCCCAAGAACGCGCCCTGTTTTCGAAGATCAAGCAACTGAAGGAGGCGGCCGCCCCCTTCATCGCCAAGGGAGCCGAACTGGGCTTGGCCAACAAGAACGACGAAGCCACCCAGCTCCTGTTGTTTGACTTCCGGCCAACCCAACGCGAGTTGCAAAACACGCTGAGGGAACTGGTCGACTTTGAAAACAAGATGAACGACGACGCCGCTGCGGATGCCAAAAAGAGCTATGGCGAAGCACATTTCGTGGTGTTCGCGCTGAGCGCTCTGGCCCTGGGCTTGGGCGCCCTGATCGCCTGGTTCATCGCGCGCGGCATTACCGGCCCCATCCGACAAGCACTGACCGTGGCCCAAACCGTGGCCGCCGGCGACCTCACCATCCATATCGACGTGAAGGGCAAGGACGAAACCAGCCAACTGCTGCAAGCCTTGAAGGACATGAACGACAGCCTGGTCCGCACCGTCCGCGACGTCCGCAGCGGCGCCGAGACGGTTGCCGCCGCATCCGGCCAGATCGCGTCGGGCGCCCAGGACCTGTCGTCGCGCACCGAGGAACAGGCCAGCTCGCTGGAAGAAACCGCGTCGTCCATGGAAGAATTGACCGTCACCGTCCGGCAGAATGCGGACAACGCGCGCCAGGCCAGCGGCTTGGCCGCATCGGCCTCGGAAGTGGCCGTCAAAGGCGGCAGCGTCGTCTCGGAAGTGGTCAGCACCATGACCGCGATTAACGCATCGTCGCGAAAAATCGTCGATATCATCGGCGTGATCGATGGCATCGCGTTCCAGACCAATATCCTGGCATTGAATGCGGCGGTGGAAGCCGCCCGCGCGGGAGAACAGGGCCGCGGCTTTGCCGTGGTGGCATCCGAAGTGCGCAACCTGGCGCAGCGCTCCGCCGCCGCGGCCAAGGAAATCAAGACCCTGATCGGCGATTCGGTCGAGAAGGTCGACATCGGCAGCCGGCTGGTCGACCAGGCGGGCGCCACGATGGACGAGATTGTCAACAGCATACGCCGCGTCACCGACATCATGACGGAGATTACCGCCGCCAGCCAGGAACAGAGTGCCGGTATCGAGCAGGTCAACCAGGCGATCACTGCCATGGACCAGGCTACCCAGCAAAACGCCTCGCTGGTCGAAGAGTCCGCTTCCGCATCGGAATCGATGCAGGAACAGGCCAAGGCCCTGATCCAGACGGTCGCCGTGTTCAAGCTGGCCATGACCGGACCGGCCCGCGTTGTCGCGATGCCGGCGCCCGTCAAGCCAGCCGCTGCCAAACCCGCCCCAAGAAAACCGGTGCGTATCGCCGTTGCAAACAGCAAGGGCGAAGACTGGGAAGAGTTTTAAGCTCGCGGAAGAAAGACGCGCCACCAGCCGGCCAGCCGGCGACTCGCACCAAAACAACGCAGGCAGCGCCGTCATGGTGCGAATTGCGCCATGCCGAACCACCAAAGGGCGCCGCCGCACCAGCGCGGCGCCGGAAAATCACCCCATCGCCACAAGGCCCGAGTTTTGCTTAGTGAAGCAAAAAAAGTTATTTCGGCATGCCGGAATGCTTGAACGGGTACACATAATCATTTAAGGGATGGGAATAACATGGCATACCTCGCACCTTCGGAATTCGTCACCAAGATGGTCGACGCGGGTGAATCCAAGATTTACATGGCCACGCGCGACGCGCTGATCCGCGCCTACATGGCGGGCGCCATCCTGGCGCTCTCGGCCGTGTTCGCGGTCACCTGCTCGGTGCAGACCGGCGTGCCGCTGGTGGGGGCGATCCTGTTCCCGGTCGGCGTCTGCATGCTGTACCTGCTGGGCTTCGACCTGCTGACCGGCGTGCTGGTCCTGACCCCGCTGGCCTGGCTCGACAAGCGTCCCGGCGTCACCCTGCGCGGCGTGCTGAAAAACTGGGGCGTGGTCTTTCTCGGTAACTTCCTCGGCGCCCTGACGGTGGCGGTGCTGATGGCCATCGTGTTCACCTACGGTTTCCAGACCGAGCCAAGCAAGGTCGGCACCACCATCGCCGGCATCGGCGAAGCGCGTACGCTGGGCTATGCCAAGTACGGCGCCTTCGGCATGCTGACCCTGTTCGTGCGCGGCATGCTGTGCAACTGGATGGTGTCGACCGGCGTGGTCGGCGCTATGATCTCCACCACCGTCAGCGGCAAGGTCATCGCCATGTGGATGCCCATCATGCTGTTCTTCGCGATGGGCTTCGAGCACTCGGTGGTCAACATGTTCCTGTTCCCCTCGGCCATGCTGATGGGGGGTCACTTCTCCGTGCTCGATTACCTGATCTGGAACGAAATCCCTACCGTGCTGGGCAACCTGGTGGGCGGCCTGTCCTTCACCGGTCTCACGCTGTACACCACCCACCTCAAGACGGCGCCCAAGCGTGCCCTGAGCAAGGTGGCCTAAGCCTGCCGCATGCCCAGCCAGCTCGCCATCTCCGCCGGCCAGCATTCCTGCAAGGGACGCAAGGACGTCAACCAGGACTTCCACGGCATCTACCTGGCCCGCGGACCGCAGCTCGGCTACAAGGGCATCGCCATCGCGCTGGCGGACGGCATCAGCGGCAGCGAGGTCAGCCAGGTCGCCAGCCAGTTCGCGGTGACCGGCTTCCTGGAGGACTATTACTGCACCTCCGAAGCGTGGAGCGTCAAGACCTCGGCCGAGCGCGTGCTGGCCGCCACCAACTCCTGGCTGTACTCGCAAACCCAGCAGGGACGCGGGCGCTACGACAAGGACCAGGGGTATGTGTGCACGCTGAGCACCATGGTGATCCGTTCGACCACCGCGCACCTCTTCCACGTCGGCGACACCCGCATCTACCGTCTGCACGGCGCCACCCTGGAACAACTGACGGTGGACCACCGCATCCAGGTCTCGCCGGAGCAGAGTTACCTGAGCCGTGCGCTGGGCGTCAACAGCCAGTTGGAGATCGACTACCGCACCTTGGCCATCGAGGCGGGCGACGTGTTCGTGCTGGCCACCGACGGCGTGTATGAATACATGGACGGCGCCTTCATCGCCGCCGCCATCGCGGCCGCGCCGCAGCAACTGGACCAGGCCGCGCAAGCCATCGTGGCGGAAGCCTACCGGCGCGGCAGCCCGGACAACCTGACCGTGCAACTGGTGCGCATCGACGCCCTGCCCCGTCCCGATGCGCAGGAACTGGTGCGGCAATATGCGGCGCTGCCCTTCCCGCCGCTGCTGGAAGCCGGGCAGTCCTTCGACGGCTACAAGATCGTGCGCGAACTGCACGGCAGCAGCCGCAGCCACCTCTACCTGGCGCAGGACCCGGACAGCGGCCAGCGGCTGGTGATCAAGACGCCCTCGGTCGACCTGCAGGGCGACCCGGCCTACGTGGAGCGCTTCCTGATGGAGGAATGGGTGGCGCGCCGCATCCACAGCCCGCATGTGCTCAAGCCGGTTTTGCCCGGCCGGCCGCGCAACTTCCTCTACCTGCTGACGGAATTCATCGAGGGCCAGACGCTGGCGCAATGGATGCAGGACCATCCCCGCCCGGGCTTGCCGGTCCTGCGCGGCATCATCGGCCAGGTCGCGAAAGGCTTGCGCGCCTTGCACCGGCTGGAGATGCTGCACCAGGACCTGCGCCCGGAGAACATCATGATCGATGCCGCCGGACTGGTCACCATCATCGATTTCGGTGCCGCCAGCGTGGCCGGCATCAGCGAGTATGCGGGACACGCCGCGCAGGATGGCGTGCCGGGCGCGCTGCAATGCACGGCGCCGGAATACTTCCTGGGCGAGGCGGGCAGCGCGCGCTCCGACATTTTTTCGCTGGGCGTGATCGTCTACCAGATGCTGATCGGGACGCTGCCCTACGGCGTGGACGTGCCCAAGGCCCGCACGCGCGCGGCCCAGCGCAAGCTGCACTACGACCCGGCCCATGGCCGCAACTGCGACGTGCCGCCCTGGGTCGACGAGGCCATCAGGAAGGCAGTCCATCCCGATCCGCTGCGGCGCTACGACGACGTGGCCGAGTTCCTGTACGACCTGGAACATCCCAACCGCGCCTTCCTCGGCAGGCAGCGCCTGCCGTTGATCGAACGCCATCCGCTGGCGTTTTGGAAGAGCGTGTCCTTCGTGCTGGCCTTCGCCTTGCTGCTGACCCTGGCCCTGCTGGCGCCGCGCGCCTAGCACGGGTCGTCGGGAAGGCGACCTATGGACAGCACTTCCCCAGGGCGATACCATCGTCCCAGTCCATTATCGGGGAGACAGATGAAACTGCTGCTGACCTTAGCGACGATGTTCCTGCTGTGCGGCGCCGCCCACGCCGCGCCGGCGGCCACCGGCGCCTACTTCGACCAGGCCGGGCGCAGCGATGTGCTGTCCGGCGGCGTGCGCATGATACCGATCCAGACGGACAAGGGCGTGTTCCACGTCTGGACCAAGCGCACCGGCAACAACCCCACCATCAAGGTTCTGCTGCTGCACGGCGGGCCGGGCGCCACGCATGAATACCTGGAAGCCTTCGACAGCTATTTCCCCGGCGCGAACATCGAGTATTACTACTACGACCAACTGGGCTCGGCCTACAGCGACCAGCCCGACGATCCGGCGCTGATCAACAACCTGCCGCGCTACGTGGAAGAAGTGGAGCAATCCCGGCCTACAACCATTACGCCGAAACCGTGCTGATGCCGGCCATGGACCAACAGGCGCTGGCGGAGATCAACCGGCTCGAAGCCCAGGGCAAGTACGAAGACCCGCGCTACGAGGAGCTGATGATGTCCTCGCACTACGTCTACCACGTGCTGCGCATGCCAGCCGACCAGTGGCCCGAACCGGTGACGCGCTCGTTCAAGCACCTCAACCCCAAGGTCTACGTGCCGATGCAGGGACCGAGCGAGCTGGGCGCGCACAACGCGCTGCTGGAAAAGTGGGACCGCAGCGCGGACCTGTCCAGGATCATCGTGCCCACCCTGGTCATCGGCGCGCGCTACGACACCATGGATCCCGGCTACATGAAGATGATGGCCTCCAGGTTCAAGCACGGCCAGTACCTGTACTGCCCCAACGGCAGCCACATGGCCATGTACGACGATCAGGCCACTTATTTCAAAGGCTTGATCCACTTCCTGAAGCACTGAGCGACCGCTAGGCGCCTGCCAGCGCGGCGAATTGCGCGGCCAGGAATTCGATCAGCAGGCGCACCGAGGGCGGCACCCCGCGCCGCGACGGGAACACCAGGTGTATCACTTCCGGCCGCGGGGTCCAGTCCGGCAGCAACCGCACCAGGGCGCCAGTCGCCAGTTCCTCCCTGACCAGCATGGCCGGCAACTGCGCCACGCCGACGCCGCCCAGCACGGCTTGGCGCAGCGTCACCATGTCGGTGGTGACGAAGACCGGCTGGTGCTGCTGCGCCACGGTCGCGCCGTCGGGGCCGCGCAGGGTCCATAGATGGCCTTCCATCGGCGGCCCATAGCCCAGGCTGGGCCAGGCCGCCAGGTCGGCCGGACAGGCCGGCAGCGGGTACTTGTCCAGCAGCGCGGCGGCAGCCACCAGGCAAGGCGCATCGTGGCCCAGCACCCGCATCGCCAGGTCGGTGTCTTCCAGCGGCTCGGGCTGCACGCGCAGGGCCAGGTCCAGCCGCTCGCGCACCACGTCGGCCGGGCGGTTCATGCCAGCCAACTGGATCTGCACTTCCGGGTATTGCTGCGCGAACCCCACCAGCATGGCGCCCACGCGCGCATGCAGCAGGCCGACCGGGCAGGCCAGGCGTATGGTGCCGCACGGCTCGGCGTGCAGGGCGTCGATCAGCGATTGCGCCGCCTCGGCTTCGGCCAGCATGGCCTTGCAGCGCACAAAGTACGCCTTGCCGATGTCGGTCACGGCAAAGCGGCGCGAGGTGCGCTGGATCAGGCGCACCTGCAACCGTTCCTCCAGCAAGGCGATGCGCCGGCTCAGCTTGGACTTGGGCAGGCCCAGCGCCCGCCCGGCCGGCGCAAAGCCGCCCCGCTCCACCGCCTGGACGAAGTAATAGAGGTCGTTGAGGTCCTGGTGCGTTTTTTCCATCGTTCAGAATATAGAACTTTGACGGCAAATTTTACACCTTGGTGGGGGCCGGGATTTCCTCCATACTAGATCGGCAGTCGCGCTCGAACATCACTTTTACAAGGAGACTGATATGACCAGCGAAGCCATCCGCGATCCCAAAAAAGATCATCTGCTGACGCCCCACAACGCCGCGTTCATCATCATCGATTACCAGCCGGTCCAGGTGAATTCCATCGCTTCGATGGACCGCCAGCTCCTGGTCAACAACATCGTCGGCACCTGCAAGGCGGCCGTGACCTACGGCCTGCCTGTTGTGCATTCGACCGTCAACGTCAAGACCGGCCTGAACAAGCCGCCTATCCATCAGGTCGCCAGGGTGCTGGAAAAATACCCGACCTACGACCGCACCAGCATCAATTCCTGGGAAGACGTGGAATTCCGCGAGGCGGTGCAGGCCACCGGCCGCAAGAAGCTGATCATGACCGCCCTGTGGACCGAAGCCTGCCTGACCTTCCCCGCCCTGGATGCGCTGGCCGAAGGCTATGAAGTGTACGTGGTGGCCGACGCCGTGGGCGGCACTTCGGTGGCCGCGCACGACATGGCGTTGCGCCGCATCGAGCAGGCCGGCGGCAAGATGATCAGCGTGGCGCAGTTGTTCTGCGAATTGCAGCGCGACTGGAAGCGCTCGGAGACCGTGCCTGGCTTCATCAACCTGTTCATCGAAACCGGCGGCACCGCGGGCCTGCAGTTCGGCTACGACCGCAACGCCTGAGCGCCCCCGTGCGGGCGCCGGCCGGCGCCCGCCCCGCCCTTATGCGCTATCGCCTCAACGACATCGAAGCCTTCCTGCTGGTGATCGAAACCGGCAGCATCACGGCGGCCGCGCTGCGCCTGGACATCTCCAAGTCAGCCGTCAGCAAGCGCATCAACGACCTGGAACAGGCGCTGGGCGCGCAACTGCTGCACCGTTCCACGCGCGGCGTCGCCGCCACCGATCGCGGCCAACTGTTTTACCAGCGGGCGCGCGACCTGGTGCTGCAACTGGACGACGCCGCCACCTCGGCCATCGAGGACGAGGACAATCTGTGCGGCCAGGTGCGCATCGCCGCGCCCATGACCTTCGGCCGCAAATACCTCGGTCCCATGCTGTTCGGCCTGATGCAGCAGCATCCCCGACTGGACCTGGTGGTCGATCTCGATGACCGCAAGGTCGACGTCGAGGGCGGCGGCTACGACCTGGCCATCCGCATCACCCAGCCGCTCAAGGACATGTCGCTGGTGGCGCGCAAGCTGGGCCTGAGCCGGCGCGCGGTGGTGTGCAGCCCAGACTATGCCGCGCGCCATGGCATGCCGCAGTCGCTGGAACAACTGGCCGCGCACCGCTGCATCGGCTACGCCTACGTCCATTCCGGCCAGTTGTGGCAGTTCGAAGCGACCGCGCCGGAGCAGCCGCCGCGCACGGCGCTGGTGACGTCCACGCTGGTGTTCAACAACGGCGAAGTGATGTGCGACGCCGCCATCGCCGGCCTGGGCGTGTGCCTGCTGCCGCGCTTCATCGCCGCCGACGCCCTGCGCGACGGCCGCTTGCTGGAAGTGGCGCTGCCCGACACGCCCCTGCCCGACACCATCTACGCCCTGTATCCGGGCCGCCGCTTCCAGAGCCGCAAGGTGCGCGCCGTGCTGGATTACCTGCGCCTGCAGTTCGAACGGCCGCTGCCCTGGGAAGCGGCCTAGCGGCCGGCGTTCTCCAGCGCAGAACACCATGTTTCCCGGCAGGCGTCTTCCCGCCGGCCGCCCTGGCTTTTTACACTGGGCGCATGGAACTCCGCCTATCATCCGCAGCCGGGTGGCTGCCATGCTGACCCTGGGCAGCCGCGTGCGGCTAGCGCCCGGCAACTGCCTGCGCTACGACCCGGCGCGCGCGCGCTGGGTGCTGCAGGGGCCGGGTCGGCTGCTGGAGCTGGACGATGTGGCGCGGGCGGTGCTGGAGCGCACCGACGACCATCCGGTCAGCCTGCTGTGCGAAACGCTGGCCAGCGATTTCGCCGCGCCGCTGGCTGTGATGCAGGCCGACGTGCTGGCCCTGCTGGCCGCCATGAACCAGGGCGGCTTCCTGCGCTACGACTGAGGCGCTTACTGGCCCTGGCGCAGCACCGCCAGCCTGGCCTTCTTGCCGCCCCGGTAGGTGGAGACGGTCATGGCGCCGTCGCGGATGTCGCCGTTGCGGTCGAACTGGATGGTGCCGGTCAGGCCCGGATACCGGATCTGTCGCAGCACCGGCAGGTACTTGGCCGGTTCCCAGGAACCGGCCTGCTGCATGGCCGCGGCGGCCGCCATGGTGGCGTCATAGGCATACGGCGCGTAGGTCTGGATGTCGCTGTGGAAGCGGGCGTGGAAGCGCGCGACGAAGGCGTCCACCGCCTGCTGGTGGGCGGCGTCGATGCCGCCCGCCTCGGCGCAATACACCGCGTCGTCGCGCACGCCGTTGGCGGCCAGCGCCGGCAGCGCCTCGGTGCAGATGCCGTCGCCGCCCATGAAGCGCAAATCCATGCCCAGCGCCTTCATCTGGCGCAGGATGCCGCCGGCGGTGGCGTCCATGCCGCCAAAGAAAATCAGGTCCGGCTGCTTGGCGCGGATGGCGGTGAGGATGGCGGCAAAGTCGGTGGCCTTGGGCAGCGTGTAGGCGCGCGCCACGATGTGCACGCCGGGCGCGTCCGCCTGCGCGCGCTTGACGAATTCATCGGCCACGCCCTGGCCGTAGGCCGAGCGGTCGTCGATCACGGCGATGCGGCGCGCGCCCAGTTGCTCGACCGCGTAGCGGCCCAGCGCGCTGCCCAGCATGTTGTCGTTGGCGACCACCCGCAGCGCGCCGGCGAATTGCTGCCGGGTGTAGGCCGGCGCGGTGGCCGAGGGCGAAATCTGCGGGATGCCGGCAGCGTTGTAGATGCGCGACGCCGGCACCGTGGTGCCCGAGGTGGCGTGGCCGATCACCACGCTGACGCCGGCGTCCACCAGCTTTTGCGCCACCGCCGTGCCCTGCTTGGGATCGGCTGCGTCGTCCTCGCTCTGCAGCCGGAACACCACCTTGCGGCCGCCGATGACCACGCCGCGCGCGTTCAAATCCTCGACCGCCAGCGCGGCGCCGTTTTCCATGGCCTTGCCGAGGTGGGCGATCTCGCCGGACAGCGGGCCGGCCACGCCTATCGTCACCACCTGCTGGGCCGGCGCCGCGCCGCTCCAGGCGGCGATCAGCAGGGAAACGAGCAGGCGGCGGGCAGGCATCATCGGCTATCCTTGGTTTTTTGGCGGAGGGCGGGGTGATACCAGAGTTCGCGCCGCGCCAGCGGCGTCCCTTCCGGCAGCAGGGGGTTGTGCAGTTCGAACACGCGGCGCGCGGCCATGTCCGAGCGCCGCAGCACCTCGCCGAAATAATCGTTGAACACGCGCGCGTAGCTGCCGTCGGCCAGCATGCGCTCCAGGCCGTGCTGCAGCGCGGCCGCCAGCGCGGTGTTGGATTTGCGCACGAAGAAGTAGAAGGCGCTGGGGTAATGCAGGGCCAGGCCGGGCGCCACCATCAGGTCGTCCCAGCGGAAGGCGTCGGCCTCGTTCCACACCTCGAACACCGAGCGCGGGAAATAGTCGGCGCGCGCCGAGGCCAGCATCTTGAACAGGCCGGCGTAGTCGCTGCCGGTCTGCACCGGGTAGCCGTTGGCGCGCAGGATCTCGGTGTCGGGCCAGTCGTGCCCCTGCAAGGCTTCCAGCGCCTGCAGCTCGGCGGCGTCGCGGATGGCGGCGAAGCGCTCGGCGTCGCGCTTGCGTATCAGCAGCAGGCGCCAACCGATCAGGCCCATGTCCAGCGGAATGCGCACCGGCAGCAGTTCCTGCTCGCGCTGGTTGGACGACATGGTCCACATGACGTCGATGGCGCGGCCGTCGCGCAATTCCAGCAGGGTGCGGGTCTGGCCCATCTTGAAGGCGGCCGGCTGGATCTCGTAGTGCTGCCCGGCGCGCGCCAGCGCCATGCGCAGCAGCCGCACCGCGTAGTACTCCGATTGCGCGCCGCGGCCCTGGGCCTCGGACTGCGGGTGGCGCACGACCGTGGCGGCGCCGGCCTGAGGACAAGTCAGCGCCAGCATGCCACCCAAAATTAATCGTCTGCGTTCCACCATGCAACGATAGTATCAGAGTGGCCTGCGGCAGGCGATGGAATAAACCCTCAGTTCTGGTCGGCGCGCGCCAGCGAGGCGCGCAGGGTCATGCTGACCGGGTAGTTGCGGGTGACCGGGCGCTGCAGGTCGTAGCAGCGGTTCAGCAAGTCGCTGACGCCGTTCTGGGTCATCTCGCGCCAGGGCATGTGCACGGTGGTCAGGCGCGGGGCGGAGAATTCGGCGCTGGGGGTGTCGTCGTAGCCGATCACCGACAGGTCGTGCGGCACCCGCACTCCCGCTTCCTGGAAATACGACAGGGCGCCGGCCGCCATCTCGTCGTTGGCGCAAAACATGGCGGTGCAGCGCCGGCCCGACGCCAGCAATTCCTTGGCGGCCGACCAGCCGCCGGCCGGCGAGAAGTCTTTTTCCACCATCCACAACTGCGCGGGCGGCACGCCGGCCTCGGCCATCTCGCGCAGGAAGGCTTGCACCCGCATCACGTTGTCGGGCAGGCTGGCCGGGCCGGCCACCAGGGCCACGTGGCGGTGGCCGTGGTCCAGCAGGGTGCGCGCGGCCAGCTTGCCGCCCTGGGCGTGGTCGACCGTGAAGCACTGGTCGGCGATGCTGGCGAAATAATGGTTCAGCACCACCATCGGCCGCGGGCGCGGCCCCAGCACCGCCAGGTCTTCTTCCAGCAGCACGTTGGTCATCAGGATCAGGCCGTCGCAGCCGCGCTCGGTCAGGAACTGGATGCCCTCGATGGCCTGCTGGCGCGCGCCGCCCAGGCCGGCGCCAAAGGCCACCACCATGTGCAGGCCGGCCGCGCGCAGCTCGGTGTCGATCAGTTGCAGGATGGGGGTGTAAAAGGTTCCGCTCAGCACGGGGATGTAGACCCCGATCATGCGGCTGGAGCCGGACAGCAGCGCGCGCGCCGCGTGCGAGGGCCGGAAGTCCAGTTGCTCGATGGCGGCGCGCACCTTGGCCAGGGTGGCTGGCGACACCGATCCCTTGCCGCTGACCACGCGCGAGGCGGTCCCCAGTCCCACGCCCGCCAGGCGGGCTACGTCTTTGATGGTTGCCATGGCCGCATCACTTCTGTTTTGTTCACGTCTATCAGGTGGTGGAAATCGATAACGGCCCAGTATAACGCAGCTTTGCGCATGGAAACGTTACCAGATTGTGACAGCCATTTGTACCGCTGCCAATCCGCGACGCAGCCGATCAGCGCCGCCGCGCAGCCCTGCCTGTCGTATTTTGGAAACGATCCCATCCATCCTAAGCCATTGAATATACTGCAATTATCGCCGCGCATGGCCAATGCCGTGGCGGGCCGATTGACGGCCAATTTCGCCCAGTGCTATATTGATCAGATTAATTGGAAACCTTTCCAAGCTTTGGCAGTAGAGCGTAGTTCATAAAAACACAGGAGATAACATGCATTATCCACAGGCACGACAAACACTGATCAGCCTGGCCGTGGCCGGCGCCTGCGCGGCGGCGGCCGCCCAGGTCCATGCGCAAGACACCACGGTCAAGGCGGACGACAACGGGGTGCAAACGGTGGTGGTGAGCGGCTTGCGCCAGTCGCTGGCCTCGTCCATGAACCTCAAGCGCAATGCCGACGGCATCGTCGACGGCATCGTGGCGGAAGACATAGGCAAGTTCCCCGACACCAACCTGGCCGAGTCGCTGCAGCGCATTTCCGGCGTGTCGATCGACCGCGCCATCGGCGAAGGCTCCAAGGTTACGGTGCGCGGCGTCGGCCCCGACTTCAACCTGGTGCTGCTGAACGGCCGCCAGATGCCGACCTCCAGCCTGGGCGACCTCAACGGCCGCGCCTTCGATTTCGCCAACCTGGCCTCGGAAGCCATCTCGCAAATCCAGGTGTACAAGACGGCCCGCGCCGACTCCCCCACCGGCGGCATCGGCGCCACCCTGAACGTGATGACCGCCCGCCCCTTCGAGCGCCCCGGCCTGCACGCCAGCATCGGCGCCAAGGGCGTGTACGACACCTCCAACGACAAGCTGCCGCAGGACGACCAGGCCAGCCGCTCGCTGACGCCCGAGCTGTCCGGCATCTATTCCAACACCTGGGCCAACAACACGGTCGGCGTGGCCATGAGCGGCAGCTACCAGGAACGCAACCTGGGCTACAACACGGCGGCCGTGTCGTCCGGCTGGCACGCCTTCAAGGGCGACGAGAACAACTGGGGCACCATCCCGCAGCCGGGCGCGCCCGGCGCGGAGCGCATCACCAACCGCCCCGGCCCCAACGACGTGTACGTGGTGCCGCAAAACCTCAACTACAACTTCAACGGCGTCAAGCGCCAGCGCACCAACGCCCAACTGGCCCTGCAGTACAAGCCGGTCGACGCCCTGGTCACCACGCTGGACTACACCTACTCGGAAAACAAGATCCAGACCCGGCGCAACGACCTCTCGGCCTGGTTCAACTTCGGCGACTCGACCAGCTCGTGGACCAACGGCCCGATCGCCAGCCCGCTGCTCTACAAGGAGCTGATCCCGGCCGGCAACAGCGACATCGCCATGGGCGCGGCCGACTACGCCACCAAGACCCAGAACAAGTCGCTGGGCTTCAACGCCACCTGGAAGCCCAGCCACGACCTGCGCCTGGAACTGGACACCCACCACTCGACCGCCGAGTCGGGCGCCGACAGTCCCTTCGGCTCCAGCAACACCCTGGGCACGGCCAGCTTCAGCCGCGGCGACACCACGGCCGACTTCAGCCACGAATTCCCCGTGCTGAGCATCGCCGGCGCCGACTTCGTCAAGGCCGGCCAGCAAGTCACCGGCTCGTCCTTCCAGAACGCCTACATGAAGGGCACCATCGACCAGACCCAGCTCAAGGGCGCGTGGAAGGTGCTGGACGCGTCCGAGCTGAAGTTCGGCGCGGCCTGGACCAAGGCCGACAACCGTTCGGCCTTCTCCAACAACCAGCGCGACACCTGGGGCGGCGCCACCAAGGCCTCGGACTACCCGAGCAGCGTGTGGCACCCGGAAACCGTGCGCCAGTACTTCGACCACATCAGCGGCAGCGACAGCCCCAACCTGTTCAACCAGTTCTATACCTTTAACTTCGCCCAGGTACGCCAACTGGTGGCCACCGCGTCCGGCCTGCCGGCCCTATACCTGCCCAAGACCACCTTCGACACCGACCAGCGCACCGAGGAAAAGTCCAAGTCGGCCTATCTGCAGTTCAACACCGACTGGGATACCAGGCTGCCGCTGCACACGGCGCTGGGCCTGCGCTACGAAACCACCGACGTGGTATCTACCGCGCTGGTGCCGGCCGCCATCAGCATCGCCATGGTGTCGCAGAACGAATTCCCGGTGACCTTCGGCGACCCGACCTTCACCACCCTGACCGGCAAGTACCACAACCTGCTGCCCAGCTTTGACTCCGACCTCGACCTGACGCCGGACCAGAAGCTGCGCTTCAGCCTGGGCGAAACCATCGGCCGGCCGCGCTATGACCAGATCCAGGGCGGCACCACGCTGAACGCGCTGGCGCGCGTCAACGGCGGCACCGGCGCGTCGGGCAACCCGGCGCTCAAGCCGGTCAAGTCCAAGAACCTGGACCTGGCATACGAGTGGTACTACGGCAAGCAGAACTTCTTCTCGCTCGGCTACTTCCGCAAGAACCTCAAGGATTACGCCGGCCAGACCATCCTCGACGAAACCCCGTTCAACCTGCACACCCCGGTCGGCGGCGCGCTGTGGAACGAGGCCATCGCCCACGGCTGCGCCAACGCCGACACCACCTGCATCCGCAGCTACATCTTCACCAACCACCCGAACGCGCCAGGCGTGACGCCGGGACCGGTCGCCAACGGCGTGCCGACCGGCACCATCGTCGGCCAGCCGGGCGACCCGATCGCGCACTTCCAGATCACCTCGTTCGCCAACCAGAAGGCGGCCAGCCTGAACGGGGTGGAGGTCAACCTGCAGCACATGTTCGGCGACAGCGGCTTCGGCGTCTCGACCAACTACACCTATGTGCACTCGGGCCTGCGCTACGACAATATGAACCTGACCGACCAGTTCGCGCTGGTGGGCCTGTCGAATTCCTACAACGTGGTCGGCATCTACGAGGACAGCAAGTGGACCGCCCGCCTGGCCTACAACTGGCGCGGCGAATTCCTCAACTCCACCGGCGACGCGGCCGGCGCCAACCCGCAGTACACCGATCCGTATGGGCAGTTGGACGTGAGCGTGAGCTGGAATTACAACCAGAAGCTCAGTTTCCAGCTCGAGGCCATCAACCTGACCAACCAAATCCAGCGCGTGCACACCCGGGCCGCGGGCGCCACCGAATCGGTGACCCAGGCCGGGCCGCGCTACATGCTGGGAGCCCGCTACAAGTTCTAAACAACACTAAGGTGTAAAAAACTCAACAGCCGCTGCGCGTCAGCGGCTTTTTGGGTTACACTCCGCTGTACTTGATTACGTAATAAGGTACGTTATGCTTCGACAGATTGTGATTGTAGGCGGCGGCTCGGCCGGATGGCTCACCGCCGGCCTGATCGCAGCCGGGCACCGCGCCAGCGGCCTGCAAGTGTCCCTGATCGAAGCGCCGGACATCCCGCCCATCGGCGTGGGCGAAGGCACCTGGCCCAGCATGCGCGACAGCCTGCGCCGCATCGGCGTGCGTGAAACCGATTTCATCCGCCAGTGCGACGCTTCCTTCAAGCAGGGCTCGCGCTTCAACCGCTGGGTGACGGGGGCCGAGGACGACGCTTATTTCCATCCCTTCGTGCTGCCCCAGGGCTACGGCGAAGTCAACATGCCCGAGCAGTGGCAAGCCCAGCACCCGGACGTGCCGTTCGCCGACCTGGTCAGCTACCAGCCCCACTTGTGCGTGCGCGGCAAGGCGCCCAAGCAGCCGGCCACGCCCGAATACGCGGCCGTGGCCAACTACGGCTACCACCTGGACGCCGGCAAGTTCGGCGTCTTCCTGCGCCAGCACTGCGTGGAGCAACTGGGCGTGCGCCACATCGCCGACAAGGTGGTGGCGGTCAACGCCGGCGCCGACGGCGACATCGCCTCGGTGCGCACCGCCGCGCACGGCGACATCGCCGGCGACCTGTTCATCGATTGCAGCGGCATGCAGTCGCTGCTGCTGGGCCAGCACTATGGCGTGCCGCTGGTCTCGCAGCGCCACGTGCTGTACAACGACCGCGCGCTGGCGGTGCAACTGCCCTACCCCGACCCGCAGCACCCGGTGGCCTCGCAAACCTCGTCCACCGCCTGCAGCGCCGGCTGGATCTGGGACATCGGCCTGCCGACCCGGCGCGGCCTGGGCCACGTGTATTCCAGCGCCCACATCAGCGACCAGCAGGCCGAGGCCGAGCTGCGCGCCTACATCGCGCAGACCGGCGGCCCGGCCGAGATCCCGGCGCCGCGCAAGCTCAGCTTCGAGCCCGGCTTCCGGCAGCAATTCTGGCACCGCAACTGCGTGGCGATCGGCCTGTCGTCCGGCTTCATCGAACCGCTGGAAGCGTCGGCGCTGGCCCTGGTCGAGATGGCGGCCGCCATGGTGTGCGACGACTTGCCGGCCACGCGCGCGGCGATGGACATCGTGGCCGCGCGCTTCAACGAATACTTCCACTACCGCTGGGAGCGGGTGATCGACTTCCTCAAGCTGCACTACGTGCTGAGCCAGCGGCGCGACACGGCCTACTGGCGCCAGCACACGGCCGAGGTGCCCGAGCGCCTGGGCCAGTTGCTGACGCTGTGGCGCCACCGCGCGCCCTCGCGCAGCGATTTCTACCGCATCGAGGAAGTGTTCCCGGCCGGGAGCTACCAGTACATCCTGTACGGCATGGGCTTCCGCACCGAGTACAGCCGGCCGCAGCCGCACGAAGCGGCCCAGGCCGACGCCTATTTCCGCGAGGCGGCCACCTTAACGCAGAGGATGCTGGCCGGCTTGCCGTCCAACCGCGATCTGCTCAACCACATCCGCCAGCACGGCCTGCCGCGGATTTAATAAAACCAGAGAAAGAAGAGACATGCCCAATACCGCCCTGCTGAACAACATCGAGCACAAAGACCTGCGCATCATCACCCGCCGCGGCGCCCAGTACGGCGACGCGCAGATGGCCGTGGCCACCTTCCCGGCCGAATTCCGCGACGCCCAGGCCTGCTTCCCCATCATCTTCCGCCAGACCACCGACGGCCTGGGCTACGAGCCGCTGGTGCTGCTCGGTTTCCAGGACGGCGAGAACCTGTTCCTCAAGGGCGAGGTGTGGGATGCGCCGTACGTGCCGCTGATGCTGGAGCGCCAGCCCTTCCTGATCGGCGTGAACCCGAACGGCGAGCTGATGGTGCACGTGGACGTCGACCACCCGCGCGTGAGCAGCGTCGAGGGCACGCCGGTGTTCAAGGAGCACGGCGGCACCAGCGACTTCCTGGAATACCGCAACTCCATGCTGGCCGCCATCCACCAGGGCATGCAGGGCATGCCGGCCTTCCTGGCCGCGCTGCTGAAGTACGAGCTGCTGGAAAGCTTTGTGCTGGACGTGGAGCTGAACGACGGTTCGCAAAACCGCCTGGCCGGCTTCTACACCATCAACGAAGACAAGCTGGCGGCGCTGGATGCGGCCGCGCTGGGCGAGCTGCACCAGGCCGGCCACCTGCAGGCGATCTACATGGCGGTGGCCTCGCTGTCCAACCTGCGCCACCTGATCGACCGCAAGAACGCCCTGCTGCATGTCTAAGCCCATCCGCGAAGTCAGCGGCGTCGCCCCCGGCGACCTGACTGACGACATCCTGACCGCCACCGAGCCGCTGGTGCTGCGCGGGCTGGCCGCCAGTTGGCCCATGGTGCAGGCGGCGCTGGCGTCCGAGCGCGGCGGCGATGCCTACCTGCGCCGCTTTTACCGCGGCGCCACCGTGGGCGCGCTGCTGGCGCCGCCGGAGGTGGCCGGCCGCTACTTTTACAACGAGGCGCTGAACGGCTTCAATTTTTACCCGCCGGTGCAAGCCACGCTGCTGCAGGTGCTGGACGAGATCGAGGCCAAGCGCCACCAGCAGCCGGCGCCGGCCATCTACGTGGGCTCGACCACGCTGGACGCCGTGCTGCCCGGCTTCCGCGCGCACAACGACCTGGACCTGGGCGGGCGTGACGCCCTGGCCAGCATCTGGATCGGCAACCGCAGCCGCATCGCCGCCCACTACGACGTGCCGGACAACGTGGCGGTGGTGGCGGCCGGGCGCCGCCGCTTCACCCTGTTCCCGCCCGAGCAACTGGCCAACCTGTACATCGGTCCGCTGGACTTCACGCCGGCCGGCCAGTCCATCAGCCTGGTGGATTTCCAGCAGCCCGACCTGGCGCGCTTCCCGCGCTTCGCCACCGCGCTGGCGCACGCGCAAACGGCCGAGCTGGGCGCCGGCGACGCCCTGTTCATCCCCAGCATGTGGTGGCACCACATCGAGGCGCTGGAGCCCTTCAATGTGCTGGTGAACTACTGGTGGCGGCAGTCGCCGGGCTGGATGGACAGCCCGATCGACACCCTGATGCTGGCCTTCCTGACCCTGCGCGACCTGCCGCCGGCCCAGCGCGCGGCCTGGCAGGAGATCTTCCGCCACTATGTGTTCGAAGCCGACGAGCAGACCGCGGCCCACATCCCGCCGGCCGCGCGCAGCGTGCTGGCGCCGCTGGACGAGAACGGCGCGCGCATGCTGCGCGCGCAGATACTGAAAAAACTGAACCGATAAGGAGACTCGTATGTCCGAGCACAAGCAGGGCGTCAAACGCATCGTGATCGTCGGCGGCGGCACCGCCGGCTGGATGGCGGCGGCCGGCATCTCCAAGGTGCTGGGCAAGGGCCTGGACATCACGCTGGTGGAGTCGGAAGAAATCGGCACCGTGGGCGTGGGCGAAGCCACCATCCCCACCCTGATGAACTTCCATAATCTGCTGGAGATCAACGAGCAGGAATTCATGGCCGAGACCCAGGCCACCTTCAAGCTGGGCATCTCCTTCGATAGCTGGCGCAACGTCAAGGAAGACTACATCCACTCGTTCGGCGTGACCGGCATCGACCACTGGACCGCCGGCTTCCAGCACTTCTGGCACAAGGGCGTGGAGCGCGGCCTGGCCGGCGACTACGGCGACTACTGCCTGGAGCTGAAGGCCGCGCTGGACAACCGCTTCGCCCACCTGCCCAACAACGGCATGAACTACGCCTACCACCTGGACGCCGGCCGTTACGCGCGCTACCTGCGCAAGCTGAGCGAGGCCAAGGGCGTGCGGCGCATCGAGGGCAAGGTCGTCAGCTTCCACCAGCACGCCGCCAACGGCCATGTGCGTTCCATCGTGCTGGCCTCGGGCCAGGAGATCGCGGGCGACTTCTTCATCGATTGCAGCGGCTTCCGCGCCCTGCTGATCGGCGAGGCCATGGGCGAGGAACTGGAAGACTGGTCGCAATGGCTGTTCTGCGACCGCGCCATCGCCGTGCAGACCGAGCTGGTGGGCGACGCCCCGCCGCTGACGCGCTCCACCGCCCACCAGGCCGGCTGGCAGTGGCGCATCCCGCTGCAACACCGCATGGGCAACGGCATCGTGTACGGCTCGCGCTACCTGGACGACGAGGCCGCGCGCGCGCAGTTGCTGAAGAACGTGCAGGGCCGCACCCTGATCGAGCCGCGCCTGATCCAGTTCAAGCCCTGCCAGCGGCGCCAGAGCTGGCGCGGCAACGTGGTGGCGCTGGGCCTGGCCAGCGGCTTCCTGGAGCCGATCGAGTCGACCAGCATCCACCTGATCCAGCGCAGCATCGTGCGCCTGATGCAGTTGTTCCCGACCGACGCCGTCAAGCAGGCCGACATCGATGAATACAATGCCCAGTGCAACAGCGAGATCGACCACATCCGCGACTTCATCATCCTGCACTACCACGTCAACAACCGCACCGATGCGCCGTTCTGGGTCGATGCGCGCGAGATGGCCATCCCCGACTCGCTGCGCCACCGCATCGAGCTGTTCCGCGAAACGGGGCGCGTGTTCCGCGTGCCCAACGAGCTGTTCGCCGAGAACTCGTGGATCCAGGTGATGCTGGGCCAGGGCATCATGCCCAAGGCCCACCACCAGACCGCCGACCTGATGGGCGACGAGGAGTTGCGCGGCTTCCTCGGCTCGATCAAGGCCAATATCGACCGCGTGGTGGTGCAACTGCCGACCCACCAGGCCTACGTCCAGCGCTATTGCGGCCGGCCCGACCCGGAGGCGCGCGCCCGCGCCGCCTGACGCCAGCCAGCGCCGAGCACGCCACCTCCGGGTGGCGTTTTTTTTGCCTGTGCCTGCCGCGCCACACTGCGGCAAATATTTATCGATCGGCCATATGTTGAGTAGTAATATTACAAACCCATCCAGCCAACACAAGACTGGAGGCTAAAACACACAACAACACCGGAGACAACCATGAAACTGCACTGTAGTTTAGTTTCACACCTGAAAGGCTGGGCGGCCCTCGCCACCCTGGCCGCGCTGTCGGCCTGCGGCGGCGGGACGACCGACAGCGGGGCCGCCGACGCCGGCCCGCGCACGGCGCTGAGCGCGCACGCGATGCAGGCGGCCGCCGTGCCGGCGCCTGCCGCCGGCACCATCCGCATGCACTTCCACCGCGCCGGCGGCGATTATGGCCAGTGGGGCGTGTATTCCTGGGACGGCCCGCTCAATCCCAGTGCGGCCTGGATCACCGACCGCTTCATGATGAACCAGACCGACGGCTTTGGCGGCTACGTCGACATCCCGGTCAATACCAGCAAGAGCGCCATCTGGTTCCTGGTCACGGACGGCAACGGCAACAAGAACTGCGGCAACGACCAGTCGGCCCAGTTCAACAGCAACATCGCCAGCGTGGGCCAGGAAGTGTGGATGCTGGAAGCCGACTGCACGGTGTACAGCAGCCCGCCGGCCATCAGCTACGGCAACCTGAACAACGCCAGCGCGCACTGGCTGACGGCGTCCACCCTGGCCTGGCCGGGCGCGCCGGCCAGCGGCGCCAGCTACGCGCTGTACTACGCGGCCAACGGTGGCCTCGGCTCCAACGCGGGCGGCGTCACCGGCGCCGACGGCAGCATCGCGCTGAACGTCGCCGGCGCCCTGCCGGCCGCCCTGCAGCAAAAATATCCGCACCTGGCCGGCGCCACCGCGCTGACCATGTCGGCGGCCGACGCGGCCACCGTGGCGGCCAAGGCCAGCGACCAGTTCGCCATCGCGCAGTTCGACGCCTCCGGCCAACTGGTGCAAGTGACGTCGCTGCAGATCAGCGGCATGCTGGACGACGTGTTTGCCGGCAGCGCCGCCAGCGCCAGCCTGGGCCTGAGCTACGGCCGCAACGGCGCGCCCACCTTCAGCGTGTGGGCGCCGACCGCCAAGGCGGTCAGCCTGGTGCTCTACCCGGACGCCAACAGCGCCAGCAGCGGCACGGTGGCGATGACGCGCAACGCGGCCAGCGGCGTGTGGAGCTATACCGCGCCGGACGCCAACTGGGTCAACCGCTACTACTACAACTACACCGTGCAGGTGCTGTCGCGCTGGGCCGGCAACACGGTGGTCAGCAACACCGTCACCGATCCGTATTCAGTCAGCCTGAACGCCAACAGCCAGCGCAGCTTCGTGGCCAAGCTCGACAGCCGCGCGCTCAAGCCGGACGGCTGGGACAACCAGCGCATCCCGCCGCTCAACTACCCGACCGACATCGCGCTGTACGAGCTGCACATCCGCGACTTCAGCGCCAGCGACAGCACGGTGCCGGCCGCGCACCAGGGCAAATACCTGGCCTTCACCGACCAGCAGTCCAACGGCATGCGCCACCTGCGCGACTTGGCGCAGGCGGGCCTGACCCACGTGCACCTGCTGCCCAGCTTCGACTTCGCCAGCGTGAATGAAACCGGCTGCACCACGCCGACCATTCCCAACGCGGCGCCCAACGCCACCGACCAGCAGGCGGCCGTCAACGCCACGCGCGGCAGCGACTGCTTCAACTGGGGCTACGACCCGGTGCACTACGGCGCGCCGGAAGGCAGTTATTCGTCCAACGCCAACGACGGCGCGGCGCGCGTGCGCGAATTCCGCGCCATGGTGCAGGGCTTGCACCAGCAGGGCCTGCGGGTGGTGATGGACGTGGTGTACAACCACACCAGCGCCTCGCAGCAGGGTCCGCTGTCGGTGCTGGACAAGATCGTGCCGACCTATTACTACCGCCTCAACGCGGGCGGCGGCATCACCAACGATAGCTGCTGCGCCGACACCGCGTCGGAGAACGCCATGATGGCCAAGCTGATGATCGACACGGCCAGCGGTTGGGCGCGCGATTACCAGGTCGACGGCTTCCGCTTCGACATCATGGGCTTCACGCCGCTGGCGGTGATGCAGCAGTTGCAGACCGCCGTCAACGCGGCGGCCGGCCGCCCCATCTACCTGTACGGCGAAGCCTGGAACTTCGGCACCGTGGCCAACGACGCCCGCTTCGTGCAGGCGCGCCAGGCGAACATGTACGGCAGCGGCATCGGCTCCTTCAACGACCGCATGCGCGATACCATCCGTGGCGGCGGCTGCTGCGACGGCGGTGCCAGCCTGGTGAGTCAGCAGGGCTTCATCAACGGCGCGTATTACGATCCTAACGGCCAGTCTTCGCAAACCAAGGACGACCTGCTGCGCCTGGGCGACCTGGCCAAGGTGGCGCTGTCCGGCACGTTGCGCGACTACCGCTTCACCGACCGCTACGGCAACCTGCGCCGGAATGCGGAGATCGATTACTTCGGCCAGCCGGCCGGCTACACCGGCCAGCCGTCGGAGACCATCAACTACATCGAGGCGCACGACAACCAAACCCTGTTCGACATCAACGCCTACAAGCTGCCGCAATCGACCAGCCTGGCCGACCGCGTGCGCGTGCAGAACCTGGGCGCGGCGATCAATGTGCTGGCGCAGGGCATCCCGTTCATTCACGCGGGCGAGGAAATCCTGCGCTCCAAGTCGATGGACGCCAACAGCTACGACGCGGGCGACTGGTTCAACAAGCTCGATTACAGCTACCAGTCGAACAACTTCGGCGTCGGCCTGCCGCTGGCGGACAGCAACCAGTACAACTGGCCCATCATGTCGCCGATCCTGGCCAACCCGCTGATCAAGCCGGACAGCAGCGCCATCGTGCGGGCGCGCGACTACATGGAAGACATGCTGGCGATCCGCCAGGACAGCAGCCTGTTCCGCCTGCGCAGCGCGCAGGATGTGTCGGACCGCCTGCGCTTCTATAACACGGGGCCGGCGCAGATTCCGGGGCTGATCGTGATGAGCATCGACGGCAAGAACCCGGCGCGCTACAGCGGCGCCAGGTACCGTTCGGTGGTGGTGCTGTTCAATGTCGACAAGGTGGCCAAGACCATCACCGTGCCGGAACTGGCGGGACGCGGCCTGCTGCTGCATCCGGTGCAGCGCAAGTCCAGCGCGGACGCGCTGGCGCGCACGGCCACCTACAACAACGCCAGCGGCAGCTTCACCGTCCCGCCGCGCACCACGGTGGTGTTCATCGAGAAGGGCTGGCCGTACGCGGACGACTAAGCGGTTACGGCAACGATGAATAACCCGCGGGCTGTCTGCCGCGGGTTTTTATTATTCAAAGCCGACGTCTTCCAGGCGGAAGCGGAACTTGCGGCGCTCGGGCAGATCCCAGCCTTGGCCGGGCGTGGTGTCGCGCGGCGCGGCCGGCGGTGCTGCTGGTTCGGCGCGCGCCGGCGGCAGGCTGGCCTGTATCTGCACCTGCAGCGCAGCGAGCAAGGCACCGAGGCTGGTATCGGCCAGCGCGGCGGCAGCACCGGACGCGTCCGTCCGCGCGTGCTTTGCCTGCTGCGCCAGCTCCGTCCGCAGACGCTGCGCTATCTTGAACTGCTTGTCTTCAGGACGACGGACGGACAGGTCCATCCAGGCATTGCGCGTGCTGCGCGCGAACGATTGCGCGAACTGGTTGGGTGATACGGATTTCCCGTTGTGGAGGATCTGGTCGCCAACGACGAGCGCGTAATTGTGCTCGCCGTAGCTCCAGGAGCGCAGTTGGGTGCCTTCCGGCAGGAACAGCGATTTCCATTGGTAGCCGCGGATGCTGGCCGGATCGCCGTTCATGTTGAGTTTGGATTGCTCGCGCATCCACAACTCGATGGCGTCGTTGATGACTGCCGACACGTCCTGCTTACCGCCGCGCGCCTTGAGTTGCCCGATCAGGCGGAGCAGGGTGTCGGTGTCTACCTCCAAAGTCATTGTGGATTTCATTCTATTTCTCCTTCTATTTTCTTCTATTTAGACCTGCAATCCTCTGGAAAGTTCGAAATAGAAGAAAGCCGAAAAAAATAGAAGGAAATAGAAGGAAAAATAGAAGACTTCCTACAGGGAGGCAAAACAAGCCCCCCTGCACCTACAGGTGCCACGATTACTTGGCGATGACCACGCCGCAGGCCAGGCGCTTACCGGCGTTACCGGTCGGCTGGGTGACGAAGTCGTCCAGGTCGGCATGCACGATCATGCCGCGGCCGACGATGTTGTTGGCCGCGCCGCTGTCCAGCGAGATCTGGCTGGTCGGCACGCTCAGGTGCAAGGTGGCGTGGCCGCTGGCGTCGGCGTTCAGGTTGCCGAAGTCGCCGCCGTGATGCATGGCATGCGCCGGATCGCCATGCTGCTGGCCGCCCGGATTGAAGTGGCCGCCGGCGCTGGTGCCGTCCGGCGCGCTGCAATCGCCCTTCTCGTGCAGGTGGAAGCCGTGCGCGCCCGGCGTCAAGCCCTTGACGTCGGCATCGATCTGCAACTGCCCATCCTGCTGCGTGAACTTCACCCAGCCGTTGGCCGCGTTGCCTTGCGTCGGCTTCAGTTCCGCTTCGGCGCTGGTGACCGCAGCGTGTACCACCGTGCCGGCAGCAGCCAAAGCAATACCGACCGCCATCCGGCGGCAAATCGTAGGGAAGCGCATCATGGTCTCCAGGTGAGTTGATCAGGTCGATATTGTTGCACTATTTTCAGCAAATGTGCGTGCCGCTCCGCCAAATGTGACGATGTGTGAGATTTCCAAATTGATCACAGTGCTAGGATGCAATGATCTTATCCATCCATACACAAGCCGCATGACTATTTATCCTGAACTGATCATTGGTGTCCCACTGAATAACACTCTCACGAGCAGTTACGGCGTCACCAACCAAGTCATGCTGCAAGCGGGCGTCACCTATATTTTCAGCCTGAGCAGCACTACCAGTTCGCCAGACCTGGTATCGAAAATGTTCCTGTTTCTTGAGGACGAACAGCAAAATCTCATAGACGACCGGCCTGGTGACATCGGCACCGCAGGCCCCGCCATCGAATTCACTCCAACAGTTAGCGGGCTCTACTATCTAAACGTTAACTCGCCCAACTATGCGGCGACCGGTCCGTATGTGTTATCGGGCGTGGTCAAGCAACCGGATGCGATCTCGTCCGATATTCACACCGCCGGCACGATAGTGGCCGGCGGCAGTGTGCACGGCACGTTTGAAGTCGCTGGCGACACCGACTGGTTCAAGATCCACGCCGAGGTCGGCCAGCACATCCTGTTCCAGCAAGGCGACGGCAGTCCCGTTCCGATCTCCGACTATAAGCTCTACAACAGCAGCGGCCAGCTATTGCCATACGCAACCCTGTTGGAGCCCACGGTCAGCGGCGACTATTTCGTTGCCGTCTCGGGTAACCAAGTCGGCGACTTCGACCTGGTCAGCCAGTTGGTGACAGACGATTACTCCGCCAACACCAGCAGTCCCGGCCACCTCGCGCCCGGCACGCAACTCAGCGGCAAATTTGACTACAGCACAGATGTCGACCGCTTCATGCTGCAGGTCCAGCAAGGCCAAATCTACACGATAGAACTGACCGGCGACGGCAACAACCAGAACGGATTGCGGCTAAAGCTGCAGAACGAAAACGGCGACCAGATTAGTTCAGCCGGCAGTTTCCCTTACGTCTCCACCCCGGTCAAGCTGACCTTCACCGCGACCAGCAGCGGCGCCTACTCCTTGCTGGTCGGCCGTAGCGCCGGCAGCTACGTGATGCCCAACGGCTACACAATCAAGGCCAGCGGCGCCACCGTGGATGACTACGGCGACACACCGGCAACAGCTCACACGGTCAATGTCGGCGCCCCTATTACCGGGACGATTTCGTACAGCGGCGATGTCGACGTGTTCAAGATCAAGCTGCAAGCGGGCGTCACTTACGGACTGGACCTGGAAGCGACCACGCCCGCTTTCGCCGGCGGGACATTGACGATAACCGACAGCAGCGGTGCCGTCCTCAACCAAGTCGCCACGCAGGGCTACACGACATGGACACCGTCCTCCAGCGGCGACTATTACATGACGCTGAAGGGCTTCTCGTCGGGTGACTATACCCTCACGCCCACCCTGGCCGGTGACGACTACACGGCTTCGCCGGTACGTGCCGGCAGACTGGCGGTGGGTGGCCAAGCCAACGGCGTACTGGAAACCGGCGGCGGTGACAAGGATTGGTTCGCGATCGACCTGTCGGCGGGGACCACGTATGGCATTGCGGTGCAAGCTACGGATCACGCTGCCGCGCCCCTGTTCAGCAACACACAACCGGTATCGCTTAGTATCGTGGATGGCCAAGGCCAGGTGCTGGCCACCACGCAGACCAGCCACAGCAACGCTCAGCCGGTACTCTCTTATACCGCAGCGGCCAGCGGCACCTATTACGTCGAGGTCTCCGCGCTACCCGGCAAAAGCAGCGGCGCCTATACGCTCAGCGCCAGCACGGTGCCGCATGACGATGTCGGGAACACGCCGGCCGGCGCTGCCGCGCTCCAAGTCGGGGTGAGCACCAAAGGGACGCTGGAAGTGTCCAGCGACGTCGACGTCTACAAGCTCCATGTCGACCAAGGCGTGACCTATGCCGTGCGACTGGACGACGCGGGCGTCACCGGCTCGCCATGGGCGAGGCAGTTGACCATCACCGGCGACCAGGTGCACAGCAATGATGTCCGGGCCACCAGTGTGGGCGACAATGTCTTTGCACTCTATACCGCCCAGGCCAGCGGCGATATTTACCTATCGGTGTACGGCACCAGTGGTGACGCCATGGTGCCCTACCAATTGTCCGCCACCTCGCTGGGAACGGACGACTATGGTGCCACCAACAGCAGCGCCGGCCTCCTGACAGTAGGCGGCGCCTTGCACGGCACGCTCAATTTCGCCGATGACGTCGACCGCTTCAAGGTCACACTACAAGCTGGCCATGCCTACCAGTTCGACCTGCAAGGCATGGCCACCGGCACCGGCACACTGGCGCTGTACGACGCCAGCGGCCAGGTGCTGGCCAGCGCGCCTTATGGCACGACCTATATCGGCTATCAGCCCATCCAGGATGGCGATTACTATCTGCAGGTGGCTACCAATGCCCCTATCTCGAATACCGATCTCCGCGACTATACGCTGGCGGCAACCGCGCTCCCTGCTGCACCGCTACTGCAAGGCGCTCAAACCGGCTCGCCGGGTTTACACAGCGTCATAGACGGCATCGTCCTCAATTTCAACGAGGGCGTGCACTGGACCAGCCAGAATGTCACGCTGCGCGATGCGGCCGGCAACACGTTCAATGCGAATCTGCTTGACACCAGCAGTGCACTCAACAGTCGACTGGTCTTGTCGTTCCCCCTCCTGCAAGCCGGCACCACCTATACGCTGGATATCGGCAGCGATGCCCTGACCGATGCAGCCGGCCGCCATTTCAGCGGCCTGCATGGCTATACCTTCACCACCGCCCCCACCGTGAGCAGCGGCGGCGACGGCAACGATTATCTTCAAGGCCTCAACAATGGCGCCACCCTATACGGCGGCGCCGGCACCGATACCGTCATCTATAACACGGGCTCTTCCAGCTTTTATACCGTCACCCGCCACGACAATCTGGCACAGGTGAAATACGCCTTTTCCCCATCCGCCGACACGCTGGACCATGTCGAGCGCCTGATTTTCGCCGACCATAGCGCTTACGCGCTGGACATCGATGGCGTGGCCGGACAAGCCTACCGGCTGTACCAGGCAGCCCTCGACCGCCAGCCCGACCCCGCGGGGCTGGGCTACTGGATCGCCGTCATGGACCAGGGCGCCAGCCTGCACCAGGCCGCCAGCGGTTTTGTCTCCAGCCAGGAGTTCAGGAACCTGTACGGCGCAGCCCCCGACGACCAGACTTTTGCGACCCTGTTGTACAACAACGTGCTGCACCGTGCCCCCGACAGCGCCGGCCTGGACTACTGGCTGAACGTCTTGCACAGTGGCGCAGACCGCGCCGACGTGCTGGCGGCCTTCAGCGAAAGCGCGGAGAACCAGGCTGCGCTTGTGGGCACCATCGGCAATGGATTTGCTTACCAACCTTACACTCTGTAGTAGATGGCGGCGAGCAACTGTCGTATAGTGCGTTATGGCCGGTCCCCGGCCCTACGTTCAACTTTACGGGAAAATGAAATGAACAAATTATTCGTTGCGACCCTGATCCTGTCCCTGAGCGGCGCCGTGTACGCAGCCGATAACGCCCAGCAAAGCAAGATGAAATCCTGTAATGCAGACGCCGCCGGCAAGAAAGGCGATGAGCGCAAGGCTTTTATGAAGGAGTGCCTGAGCGCCAAGCCGGCCGCCGAAGCGCCCAAGATGACCCAGCAGCAGAAGATGAAACAATGTAATGCCGACGCCACCGGCAAGAAAGGCGACGAGCGCAAGGCCTTCATGAAGGAATGCCTGAGCGCCGGCAAATAAGCCCCGCCGCCGCGCAAGCAAAACGCCATCCCGCGATGGCGTTTTTTTTCGCCCGCCACCGGCAGTCGCTGGAACGCAACACCTGTGTGGATTTGTGGCCGCGGCCGCAACGCGGCCGCCAAGTTCAGTAAAATCAACCTTGTCATAAATATTAACGAGGACTTGCCATGCGCCGTACCGCCGTCGCCGTTGTGCTTGCCGTCCTGTTCGCGCCGGGCGCCAGCGCCCTGGCCGCCGAGCAGAGCCGTTCCCTGCCCGCCTTCATCGCCATCAACGCCAAGGGCGCCTTCCAGATGACGGTGGACGTGGGCAAGGCGCAGACCCTGACCGTCAGCGGCGACCCGCGCTTCCTGGCCGCGCTCAAGACCGAGGTGGTGGACAAGGAGTTGCAGATCACCCTGCCCGACAAGCGTTACCAATCCAGCCAGGGCGAGCCGCGCGTGAGCATCAGCCTGCCGTCGCTGAGCCGGGTCAAGGTGGAAGGCGCCGGCGAAACCCTGCTCAACGGCGTGGCCAGCGACCGCCTCGACATCAGCTACCTGGGCGCCGGCCACCTGGCCGCCAACGGCAAGGTCAAGTATCTGCGCCTGAACGCCAAGGGCGTGGGCGAGGTCGACACCAAGAGCCTGCACGCCGACCGGGTGGACGTCAATTTCGAGGGCGTGGGCGAGGTCAGCGTCTACGCCAGCGAGCTGCTGAACGCGATCGCCAAGGGCATCGGCGGCCTGACCTATTACGGCCACCCGAAAACCGTCAACAAGTCGGTGGCCGGGATCGGCAGCGTCAGCGCCGGCGACTGAGGGCTGGCGGGAAATTGTCCGGGTGACAAGGGATGCGAATGAAGGTAGTATCAGGAATATTACCGCAACGCATTTCGGAGGGGGGCCATCGTGGCTGTGGCAAACGACATCGCGCATTGGCGCGCGCAGATCTTTGCCCGGCTGCTGCTGGTGGTGTTCGTCCTCGGCGTGGGCACCGGCGTGCCCAGCGCCCTGCTGGCGGCCAGCGAAGGCATGTGGTCGATCGCGGTGGTCGACACGGTGGCGCTGCTGTGGATCGGCCTGATCTGGCGCTGGCGCGCCCTGAGCTACACGGCGCGCGTGCTCAACTTCCTGGCGGTGGCCTACCTGGTGGCGCTGGCCCTGCTGCTCAAGGTCGGCCCGGTCAGCCAGATTTACCTGATGGCCATCCCGGTGCTGGCGGCGCTGCTGCTGGGCCTGCGGCCGGCCCTGTGGACCCTGCTGCTGGCCGGCCTGACCGTGATGCTGCTGGGCTTTGCCGACACCGCCCAGCTCGGCATGGGCGGCCTGCCCGACTACCCGCTGCTGCGGTCGGTGATCATCGCCCTCAACTTCATGTTCATGACCGCCATCCTGACCCTGTCGTGCGCGGTGCTGCTGCAGCACCTGGAGCGCTCGCTGGACCGGCTCGCCAGCACGGCGCAGTCGCTGGCGGGGCAGCAGCAGGAACTGTCGGCACTGAACGCCGAGCTGCGCCTGACCTCGGCCGCGCTGGCGCGTCTGAACGACATGGTACTGATCGCGGCGGTGCCGCCGCCGTCCGCCGCGGAGGCGGGAGCGGCGCCGGCCGCGGCGCCGCACATCATCTTCGTCAACGAAGCCTTCGAGCGCCGCAGCGGCTACGCCCGCGCTGACGTGCTGGGGCGCGACCTGCGCCTGCTGCGCGGTCCCGACACCGACGCCGCCGTGGTGGCCCGCATCGAGCAAGCCATGGCGCAGCAGCAGCCGGTGCGCGCCGAGCTGCTCAACTACGCCAAGGATGGCCAGCCCTACTGGGTCGAGACCGAGCTGGTGCCGTTCGCCGACGCCGACGGCGTGTCGACCCACTGGCTGGCGGTCGAGCGCGACATCACCGAGCGCCGCAAGTGGCAGGACGACATCCACCGCCTGGCCTATTACGACCCGCTGACCGGCCTGCCCAACCGCCGCCTGCTGATGGACCGCATCGGCCAGTTGCTGGCCAGCTCGGCGCGCGGCGGCAGCTACAGCGCGGTGATGTTCGTCGACCTCGACCGCTTCAAGACCATCAACGACGCGCGCGGCCACGCCATCGGCGACGCCCTGCTGCGCCAGGCCGCCGAGCGCCTGAGCGGGCTGATGCGCAAGGCCGACACCGTGGCGCGCATCGGCGGCGACGAATTCGTCGTGCTGCTGGGCCACCTGGCGCCCGAGCTGGGCGCCGCCACCAGCGCCGCGCTGACGGTGGCGGAAAAAATCTGTGCCGCGCTGGGCGAGGATTGCCGCATCGCCGGCCAGACCTACAACCCCACCGCCAGCATCGGCGTGACCCTGCTGCCGCAGCCGGGCGCGCCGGCGCAAAGCGCGCACGACCTGCTGCGCGAGGCCGACACCGCCATGTACCGCGCCAAGGCCGAGGGCCGCAACCGCATCGCCTTCTTTGAGCACGCCATGCAGGCCGAGGTCGAGCGCCGCCTGACGCTGGAGCGCGACTTGGCCGCCGCGCTGGCGGCCGGCCAGTTGCAGATGCACGTGCAGCCCCAGGTCGACCGCGACGGCCGCGCGGTGGGCGGCGAGCTGCTGATGCGCTGGCCGCTGGCCGACGGCAGCCTGGTGCCGCCCGCCGTGTTCATTCCGGTGGCCGAGGAATCGGGGCTGATCCTGGCGCTGGGCGCCTGGGCCCTGCGCCAGGCTTGCGCGGCGGTGCTGGCGCTGCAGGCGGCCGGGCGGGCCATGCCGCTGTCGGTCAACGTCAGCCCGGCGCAATTCCGCCAACCCGACTTCGTCGACCAGGTGCGGACGGCGCTGGCCGAGAGCGGCGCCCCGGCCGCCCTGCTGGTGCTGGAAGTGACCGAGGGCCTGCTGGTCGACAAGCTGGACGACACCATCGGCCGCATGCACCAGTTGGCGGCGCTGGGCCTGCGCTTCTCGATCGACGATTTCGGCACCGGGTATTCCAGCCTGGCCTACCTGAAAAAAATGCCGCTGCACGAACTGAAGATCGACCGCAGCTTCATCGTCGACACCCCGGCCGACGCCAGCAGCACGGCGCTGGTGCAATCGATCCTGGCCATGGCCGGCCACCTGGGCCTGCACGTGGTGGCCGAGGGCGTGGAGACGCGCCAGCAGGCCGAGTTCCTGATCGCCCACCACTGCGATCGCCTGCAGGGTTATTTGTATGCGCGCCCCATGCCGCTGGCCGCGCTGATCGCACAGTTACAGGAGCGGCCGGCCGTGGCGGCCGCCTAAGCCATCCACCACAGGGAGGGAGCCATGAAACTGAGTGTCGCACAACGATTGGGCCTGATGGCCGGCGCCGCGCTGGCCGGCATCGTCTTGCTGGCCGGCCTGGCGCAGTACCAGATGGACGAGGTCTACCAGGCCGCCAGCTATTCGACCGTGAACACGGTCCCCAGCCTGGTGGCGCTGGACAAGCTGCGCGACAGCCTGCTGCGCACGCGCGTCCGCATCAGCCAGCACGTACTCAACACCGACGAGAAAAAGATGGCCGAGATCGACACCGGCGTCAGCGAGATGCGCAGGCTGGTCGACGAGTCGATGAAAAAATACGAGCCGCTGGTGTCGGACGACAAGGACCGCGCCATCCTGGCGCGCGAGCAGGCCGCCTGGGCCAAGGTGCAGCCGCAGCTCGACGCGGTGCTGGTGGAGTCGCGCGCCAACCACAACGACAAGGCGCGCATCCTGCTGGAGCAGGCGCGCGCCGACATCACGGCCATGCAGGACGCCATCAACGAGCACTTCGACTACAACGTCACGCTGGGCCAGCAGGGCGCGGCGCAGGCGGTGGCGGCCAAGCAGCACGCGGCGCGCGCGGCCATCGCCATCGCCGTGGCCACGCTGGTGGTGGTGGCGCTGATCGCCGTGTTCATCACGCGCCGCATGCTGCGCCAACTGGGCGGCGAGCCGGACTACGCGGCCGAGATCGTCAACCGCATCGCCGCCGGCGACCTGACGGTGGACGTGCAGCTCAAGCCGGGCGACCGCAGCAGCCTGCTGGCCGCCATGCACGGCATGCTGGGCAACCTGGCGCGGGTGGTCACCGAAGTCAACGACGGCGCCGAAGCGCTGGCCAGCGCCTCGGAAGAAGTCAGCGCCACCGCGCAATCGCTGTCGCAGGGCGCCAGCGAGCAGGCCGCGGCGGCCGAGCAATCGAGCGCGGCGATCGAGCAGATGTCGGCCTCGATCGCGCAAAACACCGAGAACGCCAAGGTCACCGACGGCATGGCCGGCAAGGCGGCGCAGGAGGCGGCCGAAGGCGGCGAGGCGGTGCGCTCGACCGTGCTGGCGATGCGCGAGATCGCGCGCAAGATCGGCATCATCGACGACATCGCCTACCAGACCAACCTGCTGGCGCTGAACGCGGCCATCGAGGCGGCGCGCGCGGGCACGCACGGCAAGGGCTTCGCGGTGGTGGCGGCGGAAGTGCGCAAGCTGGCCGAGCGCAGCCAGGTGGCGGCGCAGGAAATCGAACAGGTGGCCTCGGGCAGCGTCGACCTGGCCGAGAAGGCTGGCGCGCTGCTGGACACCATGCTGCCCAACATCAAGCGCACCTCGGACCTGGTGCAGGAAATCACGGCCGCGTCGGAAGAGCAATCGATGGGCGCGGGCCAGATCAACTCGGCCATGAGCCAGTTGAGCCAGACCACCCAGATGAATGCCTCCAGCTCGGAAGAATTGGCCGCCACCGCGGAAGAAATGAGCGGCCAGGCCGAGCAGCTGCAAACCTCGATGGCCTTCTTCAAGGTGCGCTGACGCTTACTGCAGGATGCTGACGTGCCGGCCGCTGACCGAGCGCTGCGCCGGGTTGCCGTACACCGTGACCTGGCCGGAGCCGTTGGCTTCGGCCACCAGCGATTGCGTGACGGCCGCCGTGATGCCGCCGGAGCCGTGGCTGCTCAGTTCCGCGCTCTGGCTGGTCAGGCTGGCCAGGTCGGCGCTGCCGGAGCCGTGCACGCGCACGTTCATGCTGCGCACCGCGCCGCTGGCGCTGACGCCGCCCGAGCCGTGCACCTCCAGGTTCAGCGCCTCGCCGTTGATGCGGCCCAGGTCCAGCCGCCCGGAGCCGTTCAGGCTGGCCACCGTGGTGCCGGCCTCCAGCCCGGTCGCGTACACGCTGCCGGAACCGTTGAGGCGCAAGTCCAGGCGGCTGACGCGGCCCGACAACTGCACCATGCGCGAGCCGTTGTGCGCCAGGGTCAGCGGGCCGCCGCGCAGGCCGCTGATGGCCAGTTGGCCGGAGCCGTTGGCGTACACCTGGTGCAGCTCGGGCGTGCTGTAGACCACGCGCAGCGGCGTGGCGCTGCGCAGATTGCCATCTTCCCAGACCCGCAGCGTGCCGCCGCTGGCCTCGGTGTGCAGCAGCGGCAGCAGGTTGCTGTCGCCCTCCACCGTCAGCGCCGGCGCCTGGCCCACGCGCACCTCGACCTGCACGGCGCCGTTGATGTCCAGCGCATCCAGTCCGCCGACCTGGCGCGTTTCGCTGGCGTGCTGGCCGTTGCCCTGCACGGCATTGCCGCCGAAGCTGAAGTGGCTGTGGCCATTGCCGTCATCCGGCACCACGATGACAGCGCAGCCGGCCAGCACGGCGAAGGCGGAGGCGGCGGCAAAGGCGGAAACGGCGACGAGCGGCGAACGGGGCATGGTGAGGATCCTTGGAGTTGACGGTGCGGCCACTATAGCCAGCCGCCATGGCGGTCGCCGGGCGGATGCGACAAACGGTAGAAAAAGAGGGATGAACTGCGCGCCGCGCGGTGCTACCATAGCGGCCATGACGACCAACGACAGCCTGCACGACCTGCGTGAACGCACCCGCCGCTTCGCCCGCGAGCGCGACTGGGAGCAGTTTCACACGCCGAAGAACCTGGCCATGGCGCTGTCGGTGGAAGTGGCCGAACTGGCCGAGCACTTCCAGTGGCTGCAGACCGGCGCCGACGCCGAACTGGACGACGCCAGCCGCGCCGCCATCCGCCACGAGCTGGCCGACGTGCTGCTCTACCTGGTGCAACTGGCCGACAAGCTGCAAGTCGACCTGCACGCCGCCGCGGTCGACAAGATGGCGCTCAACGCCGCCAAGTACCCGGCCGACGCCGTGCGCGGCGACGCCCGCAAATACGACCAATACTAAGCCACCACGCCCGCGCCACGCCCGCCCGCATCGCCGCCAGGCTGGCCTTGCGCACGTATGCTGGCGCGGACCGTGCACGCAAGCGCTGGAACAGCCGGTGCGGCGCGGCGGCCGGCACTACGCGCGCGGGCGAAGACGCGGACGCCTCACGGTGCCAGGCCCAGCGCCTGGCGGATGTGGGCCGACACGGTGGTCCACGACGGCGAGCTGGCCGCCACTTCATCGTAGTGGCTGGCGCCGGGCAGCACCACCACTTCGGCCTGGTCGCCGGCCGCCTGGGCGCGGCGCGCGTAATCCCGGCCGGCCCGCAGCGGCGAGATGTCGTCGAACTCGCCGTGGATCAGCACCGTGCGCACGCCGCACGGCAGCAGTTCGGCCGGCGAGGTATCGCTGAAGATATCGGGCCGCGCCGCGCTGGCCACACCGGCCAGTTGCGCCATCTCGCGCTCGCAACTACGCTTGATCAGCGCCGCCTCGTTGCGCAGGTCGGCCAGCCCGCCCAGGCTGATCACCGCCCGCACCGGCAGCGCCTCGGCCACATACAGCGCGCTGCTGCGCGGCAGCCGCGCGCGCGACGCCGCCCACTGCGCCAGGTGGCCGCCGGCCGAATGCCCGACCAGCACCACCCGCGCCAGGTCCAATCCATGCTGCGGCGCCAGCGCGCGCAGCCCGTCCATCGCGGTCGCCACATCGCGGTACATGCCCGGATAGCCGCCGCCCTCTTCATCGTAGCGGCGGTACTCGATATTCCACACCGCGACGCCCTGCGCCACCAGCGCCCCGGCCATGTTGCGCATCTGCGCGATGCCGCCGAACGCGCGGGTCCAGCAGCCGCCATGGATCAACGCGACCAGCGGGAACGGCCCCGCGCCGGCCGGCAGGAACAGCTCCGCAAACTGCGACGGCGCGTCGCCGTAGGCCACATGCCGCGTCGGCGCCGGGCCGTCCAGGGCCAGGTAATCCTGCAAATTCATCATGCTGTGCCCCCTCGCTAACCAGAGGCGCAGCTTAACACCGCGCCGGCCGCGCTCAAAAAAGATATTCAGTGTGCACCGGACCAGTTACACTGCAATTCCCATACGGAAACTACAGGAGGAAATGACCATGCGCCACCTACACCGCGTCATACTGGCCCTGGGCCTGCTCTGTTCCGGATGGGCCGCGGCGGCGGACGCACAGGGTCCCATTGCCGCCCCGGCGGTAGCGGTCGGCGACAACTGGACCTACCAGCACACCGACGTCTGGAAAAACGCGCCGGGCAATCTGGACCGGACGGAAGTGACGGCGGTCGACGACAGCGGCATCCTGGCCGACGTCAAGCGCGCGGACAGCGGCGCGCTGCTGATGCAACAGCGCTTCAGCCGCGACATGAATCCCCGCGATCACGGCAGGATGCACTTCGAGCCCGGTTTCGCCCGTTATGCCTTCCCGCTCGAAGTCGGCAAGGAATGGAAAAGCACGGCCGACGCGGAAAATCCCGCGGCGGGCAAGCGCTGGCGCGTGCAGTTCGAGGGCAAGGTGCTTGGCTGGGAAAAGATCCAGGTCCCCGCGGGAGAATTCGATGCGTTGAAAATTGCCGTGGTGGGGTATTACCAGAGCGAGGAAGTGAACCGCCGCGGCGGCAACGGTCAACTCAACGAGACCGTGTGGTACGCGCCAGCCGTCAACAACTTTGTCCGGCTGGAGTACCGCGACACCAACGCGCAAGGCCACATCCACAACCGCGACCTGTGGGAGCTGACCGCCTACGGCAAGAAGTAAGCAAAAAAAGAGACCGCCCCGCAAGCGGGACGGTCTCCAAGACCCACCGCTTAAAACTTGTAGTTGGCGCGCGCGTAGTAGTAGCCGCCGTTGATGCCGAACGGCGAGAACGATGGCAGCACGCTGACCGCCGCGTTGTCGTTGGCCGCGCGTTCGTCGGCCAGCAGCGCCGGGCTCTTGCCGTTGGGGTAGATGTTGAACAGGTTGTTCGCCCCCACCGCCACCGACCACGCGCTGTTGACCTTGTAGCCCACCTCCAGGTCAGTGATGGCCTTGGGCTTGATCTCGGTCAGGTGGTACACCGAGCCATCCTCGCTGCCATATTCCGACGCCTTGCCGTAGATGGCTTCGCGCAGGTTGATGGTCCAGTTACCGACCTTCCACAGCGCCCCCAGGTTCACGCGCAGCTTGGGCGCGGCCGTCTCCAGGTCCGAGATCGCCGCCTGGTCCAGCAGCGACTGCGGCAGCAACTGGCTGGGCGCCTGGTTGATCTTGGTGACTTCGACCTTGTTGTAGTTGGCCGCGATCGACCAATCCACCTTGCCGGCCGCGCCGTAGCTGGAATTGATGGTGGTGACGAACTCCAGGCCGCGGCTGCGCGTGTCCACCGCGTTGGAGAAGATGTTGATGCCGGTCTGGCTCACCGTGCTGTCCAGCACATTGCCATTGGCCAGGATGGCCGCCACCACGGCCGGCGAATTGACCGCGCCGCCCGAACCGTACAGCGCGCCGGAACCGACGATGCGGTCGCGGATCTTGATCTGGTAGACATCCAGCGTGACCGCCACGTTGTTGGCCGGGTTCAGCACCAGGCCCAGGCTGATGTTGCTGGAGCGTTCAGGCTTCAAGCCGTCCACGCCCACCAGCTTGGCGCCGGCCGAATTCGGCGCCAACTGCACGAAGGCGCTGGTCGGGCTGACGTTGGTGGCCGAGTAGTATTCCTCGGCCAGCGTGGGCGCCCGGAAGCCGTTCGACACCGTGCCGCGCACGCCCACCACCGGCGAGAAATCGTAGCGGCTGGTGAACTTGCCGACCTTGGCGTTGCCGAAGTCGCTGAAGTGCTCGTAGCGGCCGGCCAGGTCCAGGGTCAGCGCCTCGACCGGGTTGCCGGCGAAGTCCAGGTAGGCCGCTTCATTGGTGCGGCGGTGGCTGCCGGCGTCGGTCAGCGAGAAGCCCGGATACGATTGCGAGCCTTCCTTGTAGCGCGAGGCCGCGTCGCCCGCTTCGATCTCGTACTTGTCGATGCGGTGCTCCAGGCCGGCCGCCACGTTCAGCGGGCGCGCCCAGCCGATATCGTAATCATGGGTCGCCTCCAGCGTGGTGGTCAACTGGCTGGCGATGAAGGCGCCGGCGCTGAACACGGTGGGCGTGGCGCCGGTATCGTTGAACAGCGAGACGTTGCCGGAATCGGCCACGCCGATGCGCGCCTTGTCGCGGCCATAGGTCGAGCTGAGGTCCAGGTCCCAGCCGGCCGCCTTGCCCTTGACGCCCAGCGTCAGGCCGTAGTCGTCCTGCTTCATGGTCTCCTTGGGCGAGAAGCCGGTCGGGTAGATCTTCGGCAGCTTGTTGGGCAGGCGGTAGTTCTCGAACGCGCGCGCATCCTTGCGGCCGGCGGTGGCGATCGCGTACAACTGGCTGTCCGGCGCGAAGTCCCAGCCGAAGTTGGCCACGAAGGTGTCCAGGTGGTACTGGGCGTCGCCGGAGATGTGGTTGACGTGCGGGTAGCCGGGCTGCTGGAACATGCCGGGATAGGCCGCCATCTTGGCCGGATCGACCACGCGCGGGTCGATGCCGCCGCGGTCGCTGTAGCCGTGGTACTTGGATTCCGCGGTCAGGCTCAGGTAAGCGTCCTGGAACGGCTCGGTGCCGATGTTGGCCGCGCCGTCCAGCGTGCGGCCGCCGCCGTCCACGTAGCCGCCGCCGTTGGCGCTGGCGGTGCCGCCGTGGTTGTTGGACTTGAGGATGATGTTGACCACGCCGGCGATCGCGTCCGAGCCGTACTGCGCGGCCGCGCCGTCCTGCAACACTTCGATGTGGTCGATGGCGGCCACCGGGATGTAGTTGAGGTCAGCCGCCGCGCCGCCCTGGTACGGTCCGCCCAGCACCGCCAGGTTGGACGTGCCGTGGCGGCGTTTGCCGTTGATCAGCACCAGCGTGTTGTTCGGACTCAGGCCGCGCAGGCGGGCCGACAGGGTCAGGTTGGCGGTGTCGCCGCCGACCGCCTGGGCCGTGAAGGACGGCAGGTTCTGCGCCAGCGCCTGGATCAGGTCGGGCTGGCCGGTGCGCTGCAGCGAGGCCGAATCAAGCACCTGGATGGGTGAGGCGCTGTTCTCGACCTTGATGCCGCTGGAACGGGTGCCGGTCACGATCACCGCGCCCACGCTGGGCGTGAGGCCGGTGTCGGCGGCGGCAGCGGTGGTGTCGTCGGTGTCGGCTGTCGCGGCGGAGGCGCCGAACGCGAGGGTGGACAGCACGGCGGCGACGCCGGTCTTGAGTGTGGCCTTATGCATAGTGGTAATCCCCATTTTGAATAAAAAAAGAAAATGCTGCGTGCTGCGGCGGTGGTGTTATTTTTTTGCGGCGACCACCTCGATCTCGACCAGCCAGCCAGGGTTGCTCAGGCCGGCCACCTGCACCACGGCGCGCGCCGGCAGGTTGGGCTGGCTGCCGCCGAAGTACTGGGTGTAGGCTTCCATGAAGCCCTTGGTATCGGCCTTGCCGTTCTTGGCCGGATCGCCGACCAGGAACACGGTCATCTTCACCACGTCCGGCATGTCCAGCTTCATGGACTGCAGGACTTCCTTGATCTTCTTGAGCACCGACTCGGACTGGGTCCTGGTGTCGCCGTAGGCGGCCAGGCTGTCGGCCGGCGCATCCTTGTCGGCCACCGCCGGCACCTGGCCGCTGACGAAGTGCAGCGTGGCGCCGGGCGGGATGCTGACCGCCAGCGCGATCGGGAAGTCGGAACCGGGGATCTTGTGGCGCACGATGTCGGCCTTGGGCGCGGCAGCGGCAGCCAGGGGCAGCAGGGCCAGTGCGGCCGGGAACAGCAGCGATGCGATGGTTTTCTTCATGGGTGCTTTCTCTTCTCAGTGTTTGTTGGACATGACGCCGCCGCCGTAGGGATCGACGCCCAGCGCGCTGCGCAGGGTTTGCACTTCCGCTTCGGTCAGGGTGTCGGCATGGTTGCCCCAGGCGTTGCGCACGTAGCTGAGCACCGTGGCGATGTCGCGGTCGCTCAGGCTGTCGCTGAAGTCGGGCATGCCGCCGCGCCCTTTCAGCAGCACCGCAGCGGGATCGGTGGCCTTGCCCTGCACGAAGCTGTTGCCGGCCAGCGCGGGGAACGCGCCGGGGATGCCTTTGCCGCTGGCCTGGTGGCAGGCGGCGCAGTTCTTCAGGAACAGCGCCTTGCCATCCATGGCGGCCGGCGCTTCCTGGGCACCCGCAGGCGCCGCGGCGATCGCGGCCATGGCCATGGCGGCAATGGCGGCGGAGGTCATCAGCAGGGTGTGCATCCAGGTCGGCTTCATGCGCTGGCCCTTTCATGCAGCTTGGCCAGTTGCTGCCAGGCCGATTCGATGGCGCCGGCCTGCCAGCCGCCCAGGTAGCTCAGGTGCTCGCCGGCCAGCAGCACGCGGCCCTCGCCTTCCAGCAGCAGCGGGTAGGCCGAGGCGCGGGTCTTCTCGGTCCACTCGGCCCAGCCGCCCAGGTTGTACTGCACGCGGTGCCAGGCGACCGAGAACGCGGTCTCGAAGTTCTCGCTGTACTGCGGGAAGATCTTCTGCCCCGCCGCCAGCGCGAACTGCGCGCGCTCGGCCGGCGACAGCGCGCTGATTTCAATCGCGGCCGTCTGGTACTGGTAATAGCCGAGCAGCACGCCCTTCTTCTGCTGGAAGCCGTAGGACGGCACCGAGATGGTATTGATGCCCTTCAGGTCGGTCAGGATATGGCCGCCGTAGATGTGGTCATCCTCCTCCCAGAAGCGGCGCTTCATCTGCAGGCCGATCTTGCCCACCGGCGCATACGCCACCGTGGCCACCGCCTTCTTGAATTTGTCCGAGAAGTCGGTGTCGATCTGGCGCAGCACCGACAGCGGGATCGCGCATAGGCAGTAGTCGGCGCTGATGGTGCCGAGCTTGCCGGTGGCGGTGTCCTTGTAGGTCACCGTCACGCCCTGGTCGTTCTGGCGCAAGGTCTGCACCTCGGCCTTGTAGCGGATATGCTTGCCGACCCGTTTTTCAAACGCCTTGGCGATGGCGTCCATGCCGCCCACCGGCTGGAACATGGTGTTCTGCATCGGGAAATCCTGCACCGCGCTGTAGACGTGGCCCAGCTTGGACGACAGCAGGTCGCTGAAACCCAGCGGGTCGGACGGCGTGCCCGGTCCCGGCGACAGGCCGGCGCCGGGATTGACGGCGTAGCCGCGCCCGCTGCGCCCCTTGTACTGCAGGTCGCCCGGCGACAGCGCGCCTTCGTGCACCAGGTAGTCCAGCAGCAGGCGCTGGTCGTCCTCGGTCAGGGGCTGGTCCAGTTGCTGCTTCTTGACCGACTTGGCCAGCAGTTCCGACACGTGGCCGCGCATGTCGGCCTTGATCTCCTTGGCGCGCAGGCGCTTGCCGGCGAAGGGGCCGGCGTTTTCCGAATACACGTAAGCGTGGTCGTTATCGTTGACCATGACTTCCAGCGGCACTTCGAACAAGCGGGTGTAGTGCAGGGTCGATTGGTGATGCAGCGGAATGCGCCACGGGCCGTGGTTGATGTAATGGCCTTGGTCGAAGGCGCAGGTCTGCTTTTCGCCGCCCAGTTCGGTGAGCGAGAAGCCCTTGCGCGCCGTCTGGCAGCGGCCGCCGGCAAACGCGCGCGCCTCCAGGATCTGCACCTTGTAGCCCAGCTTTTCCAGCTCGTAGGCGGCGGTCATGCCGGCCAGGCCGGCGCCCAGGATCAGCACCTTCTTGCCCTTGCCGTTGCCGGTCAGCGCCGGCGGCTCGGAAGCGGTGGAAGCGATGCCCATGCCCCAGGCGTTCATCGCGTTCAACAGCAAACCCGTGCCGCCCACCGCCGCTGCGCGATACAGGAAGTCCCTCCTTGTAAACGAACTAAACGATTTATACTGTTTTACCATTTCCCGCCCTCCAGTCTGCAAGTTTCCCTGTCTCTCATGTAGCAAGGCGCGTGCCACGGATTGAAAGAGAAATAAACATGCTTCGGCCGGCCGCATTCCTGGGGTAAAACCGGATAAACGGTATAAAACAATGTGTTTACTGCGCACAGACTTTATTTACGCGGATACGGAGGGGAGATTTTTTGCGCCGCACCTTATCGATGCACGGTGCACGGCGCGGGGCAGGTTCAACCGACCAGGCTGGGGACGTTCTGCGTAGTGCTACGTAGCGCGACGGCGGACGGCGATGCGAGCCGCGGCAGGTGCGCGATTTCGACGGCCGACAGGCGCGCATGGGCGACGCTGGCGTCGACCAGGTGGCAGGCGTGGAATTGCATGGGCGTATCCAGCAAATAAATCGTGTCCATGCAGGAGGGATCGCAGGCCACGGTCACGCTCCATTCGCCGCGCAGGCGGGCGCGCTCGAACCAGTGCTCGTCGATGGCGCGCGCGCAGGTGTACAGGCTGCCGTTCAGCGCGATGCCGGCGGCGGTGACGCTGGCGGCGGCGGTCGGCAGCAGGCTGCAGCGCAGCAGGTGTTCGGGGTAGATCTTCAGCTTGCCGGCGCGGTGCGCGACGCCCCAGTCCCACAATTGCAGCGGCGTGGCGTTGCCGGCCTGCGGCAGCGCCTGGCGCTGGTTGTGATAGAGGACGCAGTCCAGCACGATGCGGGTGAACTGCCCCAGGTCCAGCACGCCGTCCAGGCGGCAGGGACTGCCCTGCTCCGCCGGCGCCAGCAGGCGGAAGCGTTTTTCCAGCACGGCGCGCCAGTCGGACGGGCCGCCATCCGCCGCGATGCAGCGCAGGTTGAAGTTATTGAGCAAGCGGTCGTCGCCCCATTCCGGCACCAGCGCCGTGTTGGCGTAGAGGGTGGCGGGCAGGTGACGGCACGGCCATTGCGCCGGCGCGATGGCGCGGCCGTGCTGCTGGCTGTAGTGCTGCTTGTCGGCGCCGCAGTTGGCCAGCGCCAGCATGGCGTGCGGCCAGTTGGCCTCGCCCATGCCGATGTACAGGCCGGTGACCATGCGGCTGAAGGTATCGGTGACCAGGTAGACCAGCGGCCGGCCGATGGCCTGCTTGCGGTCGGCGCGCGACACCAGTTGCACCTCGGCGCGCACGGCGTCGAGATAGAAGCTGTCGCCGGGGCAGCCGTCCGGCTTGTCGTGCAAAGCGCCCAGCAAGGACGCCATGTCGCGCGATCCTGGGACGGTCCCCGCGCCGGCGGTGGCCGCGCCCACGGCGCCAAGGACTCCGGCTGCAGCGGCAGAGGCTCTGGCCGCAGAAGCGCTGGCGGCGGCGCCCACGCCAAGTCGGCCCGCTGGGGCACTGGCCGTATGGAAGCCGGATTTCGCGGCAGCGACGGTGGCGCTGGCTTTGCGGCGCGGGACTTCCGGCGGACGGTCGTCGTCGTGGTCCAGCCAGTAGTTGAACTGGCCGAAGCTCGGCACTTCCCCGGCGCGGCTCGACGGCACGGTCAGCACGCGCCCCGTCTCCGGGTCGATGCGGCGGTCGACGAAGAACACGGCCAGCATCTGCTGATACGCGGCCAGCCGCGAGAATTTCGCATGCGTCAGCGCATGGTGCGCGGTCGCCACGCGCAGGGTGCGGCGGATATCCTCGTCCACGTTCATGCCTGGTCCATCATCGGCGCTGTTCTTGCGCGGCCGGCCGCGCTTCACGCCGGACGAGGACTGCCGCACCTTGCCGCGTCCACCGGAGTTGCCATAGTCGGGCAGCAGCGCGTTGGGCGTCTGCCCGCGCTGCCAATAGCGCCGCAGGTAGCGGTAAATGGTCGGATGCGACACGCCATGCTCGGTCGTCGCCTGGGCGATCATCTGCCCGCGCAGGCGCGCCTCGTAGATGTCCGGTTCCTGCGCCACCAGCGGCGCGATGATCTGCCAGGCGCGCGCGCGCAGCTCCAGGTGCTTGGCCGGAAGCTGGTCCTGGCCGGCCAGCACCAGGTAAGGGTCGGCCGGCAGCACCCGCGCGCGATCGGCCCTGAGGTCGGCCAGCAGCGCCGACAGTTGTATCAACTCGACCTCCGCCGAACGCGCCGCCACGTCAAACACATAGGCATAGCTTTGCTCGGGCGAGATCCACAGGATGCGGACCAGGCGCGGCCCCGGATGCGTGTATTGCAGCAGGTCGTTCCGCAACAGCATGGGCTCTCCATAGACGACATCGTTGCACTTGTCTATGCAATAAGCTTGCCAGCCCGCCCCGCAGAGAGGGGACGCGCCACGGCGCGCCCGTCCAGGCCTTGTTCTGGTGCGGCAGCGCGCACGCCCCGGCACGCGGCGCACCGGCCATGTGCACGGCCGCCATGAAAAAGGGGCCTTGCGGCCCCTGTTTCAGTACTTCTTCGATTTCGGCTTGCTGCCCGGCGCCGGCTTTTTGGGCGGGGTGTGCTTGGCCGATTCCGGCGGCATGCGGTCGGCATGACTGATCTTGAGCTGGCCGCCGCCCACCCACACCTTGCCCAGGTGCTTGAACATATCGGTCGGCATCCCGTCCGGCAGCTCCAGCATGCTGTGGTCGTCGAAGATCTCGATGCGGCCGATGTATTTGGCTTCCAGCCCCGTCTCGTTGGCGATCGCGCCGACCAGGTTGGCCGGCGTGACCTCCTGGTTGCGGCCCACTTCCACGCGGAAGGCGCGCATCGGCACGCTGACCTTGTTGGGCTTTTCCTTTTTCTTCTTGGCCGGGGCTTCTTCCACCGCGTCCTCGGCCACGCGCATCACCTTGTCCAGCGGCGAAGCCTTGGACTTGGCGGTCGGCTTGACCGGTATCGGCGCTGGCGCGGGCGCCGACGGGGATGCGGCCGCCGCAGCCGATGCGGCCGCTGCCGCCGGCGCGTCGCCGCCGTCGTCGCTGCTGATGCGCAGCGCCTGGCCGGCCACGCGGATGTTGGCCAGGTGGTCCAGCGTGCCGTTATCCAGGTCGGCCGGCATGTCCAGCACCGTGTAGTCGTCGTAGATCTCGATGCGGCCGATGAACTTGGAGTCGATGCCGCCCTCGTTGGCGATGGCGCCGACGATATTGCCCGGCTTGACGCCGTGCTGGTAGCCGACCTCGATGCGGTAGGTGCGCATGCCCGGTTCCGGCGTGCGGACGATGCGTTCCTTCTTGGCGCGCTCGGGACGCTCGCCGCGTTCGAAGCGGTCGCCGCGATCCGCACGCTCGCCACGGTCGGCGCGCGCCGGGCGGTCTTCCCACTGGGTCTGCTGCTTCTTATCGAGCAGCAGCGGCACGTCGCCGCGCGCCAGTTTCGCCAGCGCGGCGGCGATCTCGATGGCCGGGATATTGAACTCCTGCTCGTAGTCTTCGATCAGCGACTGGAATTGTTCCAGCCCGCCTTCGGCCAGCGTGTCGGTGATCTGCTGCTTGAACCTGGAGATGCGCACATCGTTGACCGCCTGGATGGTCGGCAGTTCCAGCATGCCGATAGGCTGGCGCGTGGAACGCTCTATCATCTTCAGCAAGCCCTTTTCGCGCGGCGTGATGAACAGGATGGCTTCGCCGCTGCGGCCCGCGCGGCCGGTGCGGCCGATGCGGTGGGTATAGCTTTCAGGGTCGTGCGGCACGTCGTAATTGACGACGTGCGAAATGCGCTCCACGTCCAGGCCGCGCGCGGCCACGTCGGTGGCCACCAGGATGTCGATCTTGCCGTCCTTGAGCAACTGGATGGTGCGCTCGCGCTGCGCCTGCTGGATGTCGCCGTTGATGGCGGCGGCCGAGAAGCCGCGCGCCTGCAGCTTCTGCGCCAGTTCCTCGGTGCCCTGCTTGGTGCGCGAGAAGATGATCATGCCGTCGAAGTTTTCGGCTTCCAGGATGCGGGTCAGCGCGTCGAGCTTGTGCATGCCCGATACCAGCCAATAACGCTGGCGGATGTTCTCGTTGGTGCCGGTCTTGGCCGCCACCGTGATTTCCTTCGGCTGGCGCAGGTAGGTATTGGCGATGCGGCGGATGGCCGACGGCATGGTGGCCGAGAACAGCGCCGTCTGGCGCGACTCCGGCGTCTCCTGCAGGATGCGCTCGACGTCGTCGATGAAGCCCATGCGCAGCATCTCGTCGGCTTCGTCCAGCACCAGGGTCTTCAGGCGCGACAGGTCCAGCGAACCCTTGTCCAGGTGATCGATGACGCGGCCGGGCGTGCCGACCACGACGTGCACGCCGCGGCGCAGGGCCGAGAGCTGCGGGCCGTAGCTTTGCCCGCCGTAGATCGGCAGCACGTGGAAGCCGGGAATATGCGCGGCATAGGTCTGGAAGGCCTCGGCCACCTGGATCGCCAGCTCGCGCGTGGGCGCCAGCACCAGCGCCTGCGGCGTGGTCTGCTTGACGTCGATGCGGGCCAGGATGGGCAGCGCGAAGGCGGCGGTCTTGCCGGTGCCGGTCTGGGCCTGGCCCAGCACGTCGAGGTTATCGAGCAGCAGCGGAATGGTCGCTGCCTGGATCGGCGATGGCGACTCGTAACCGACCTCGTTCAGCGCCTTGAGCAGCGGCGCGCCGAGATGGAGGTCGGAAAACAGGGTAATGGGGGAAGCAGACATGGGCGCCAATGCGAAAGGAAAGGAGCGTAGTTTACTCCCTCTGGCGCAACCTGGCCGATTTTATGCGCGTAAACGCGAAAGAGACGGCTTGGACACCGTCTCTTTCCTTGCACCGCCCAGGCCCGGAGGGTCCGGGGCGGTACGTCACGCCCTAACGCGGATTACTTGCTGGCGGCGGGGGCCGAAGCTGCCGGAGCCGACGCTTCTGCCGAAGCCGAAGCGGCTTTCTTCATCTTTTTGTGATGGGCTTTCTTCATGGCCGGGGCGCTGGCGGCAGGTGCCGAAGCGGAGGCCGAGGCGGAAGCCGAAGCTGCTGGAGCGGTCTGGGCGAAAGCGGCACCTGCGAACAGGGTGGCGATCAGGGTAGCGGCGATTTTTTTCATGATAGAGATCCTTTACGTTTTAGTTTATACGGTTTACTTCATTACTTCGCTGCTGGTGCTGCGGGTGCTGCTGCGGTAGCGGGTGCTGCCGGTGCTGCTGCGGTAGCCGGTGCTGCGGCTGCCGCCTTGGATTCTTTGGCCTTGTGGTGGTGATGCTTGGTCTTTTTGGCTTCAGGCTTGGCTTCAGGTTTGGCTTCTGGCTTGGCTTCGGTCTTCTCCACGGCTGGCTTGGTGGCGGGTGCGGCGGCCGGGGTGGCGGCTGGCGTTTGCGCGAAGGCTGCGGTAGCGAACAGGCCGGCGATCAGAGAAGCGATTACTTTGGTCATGATGTATTCCTTTTCGGGGTTTCGGCATCGGGACAATTCCCGTGTCGCATGAGCAAAAAACGCCGCCCGCTTTACCCCAGTTGACGGGGATTACAATTTCTTACATTCAAGTCCGCTGTTCATGAGTCTCCTTCATTTTGTTCTGAATTTCAATGAGATTACCTGCTTCCGCCACAGGCATCATCTTTTTCGACACGGAAACGCCCGGCCACCGCCTATAATCAGGCAACAAGTTCAGGTGACCCTATGACGACTGATGCACTGCGGCTTATCTTTTTGACCATATTGCGCGGCGGGCTGGCGGCCGGCCTGCTGCTGTGGCTGGGATCGGCCGCCGCCGGCAACACCATCAACTTCGACGGCTCCACCGTTTCCGGCTGCGCCTTGAACGGCTCGACCTATTCGTGCAGCACGCTGCCCATCGACTCCAACGACACGGCGGTGATCGCCAGCGGTTACACGGTAATCGTCGCCAGCGACCTGGCGTTGAGCAGCAACCAGGGCTTGACCATGAACGGCAGCGCCCAGTTGCAAACCAGCGGCTCCCATTCGATGGACCTGTCGGGTTCCCACAATCTCAACGTCAACGGCGGCACGCTGACGGCGGGCGGCAATTTCAACCTCGGCTCGAATGCGCAGACCATCACCGCCAACGTGATCGCCGCCACCGTCACCACCGGCGGCGCCGGCGCCACCATCAACGGCTCGGTGGCGGCCAGCGGCGCCATCAACCTGGGTTCCAAGACCGTGATCACCGGCGCCATCAGCGGCGCCTCGCTCAGCTCAGGCCCCAACGACAGCCTGGGACCGATCAGCATCACCGGCGCGGTCAGCCTGGCGTCCAACACCACCATCAACGGCACGCTCAGCGCGGCCACGGTGGACACCAATTCCGGCGTGACCGTGACCGGCGCCATCACGGCGGCCGGCGCCATCAACCTGGGCTCCAACTTCACGGCGGGCGGCGCCATGAGCGGCACCACCATCACCGTCAACCCGAATTCCACCCTCGGCGGCGACATCACCGCCACCACCTCGCTGGAGATCGGCTCGGGCGGCGCAGTGACCGGCAACATCACCGCGCCGGTGGTGACGCTGGACCCGGCTCACATCAGCGTCACCGGCAACATCGCCGCCGCCACCTCGCTGGACATCGGCAGCGGCGGCACGGTCAACGGCACCATCTCGGGCGGCACGCTGACGCTGCGCTCGGCGAACACCACCATCAACGGCAACGCCACCTTTACCGGCAACGTGGACATGGCGTCCGGCACCGTCATCAACGGCGACCTGGTGGCCTACGACGTGGTCCAGCACGCCAGCAACGCCATCATCAACGGCAATGCGGCAGTCAACTCGATCTACATCGACTGGAACGACGCCGTCACCAAGGTCATCACCTGCACCGGCCCCGGCGCGGTGGGCTGTAGCTGCGTGACCAAGGCCGACCCGAACTATCACCCGACCTGCGCGGCCGCCCCGTCCGGCGGCGTCGATCACATCCTGATCACGCACGGCGGGCAGGCTCTGACCTGTCAGCCGCAGCCGGTAACCCTGACCGCCTGCGCCAACGCGAGCTGCACCCCGCCGTACTACAACGGCACGGTCAGCGTCACCCTGCAGCCGGGCGGCGGCACGTACACCATCACCAGCGGCACCGGCACCGGCTATGTGTCGTTCAACACACCACAGAGCGTGCAAATGACGGCCACCGGCGCTGGCGGCACCACCATGTGCCACAACACCACCATTGCCGATCCGGCCAACGCCACCAACAGCGGCACGGCCTGCGCCATCCAGTTCAAGGACAAGGGCCTGACCGTTACGGTACCGGACCATGTCTCCATGTCCAGCAACGTCAACGTAACGATCCAGGCGCTGCAGGCCAGCGGCTCCCTGCCCGGCTGCGTGCCGCTGGTGCAGAACAAGTCCGTGCCGATCAATTTCAGTTGCAAGTACGACGATCCGGTCAGCACGGCCAATGCCAATGTGACCATAGGCGGCACCGGCGTCAGTTGCAGCGGCGGCGGTACTGCAGTCAATATGAGTTTCGATAGCAACGGCACCGCCAGCAGCAGCCTGCAATATCCCGAAGTCGGCAAGGTCAACCTGACGGCCAGCTACAGCAGCGGCGGCCTGAGCGCCAGCGGCAGCGATGAATTCACCGCCGCGCCAGCCAGCTTCCGCATCACCACCACGCCAGGCGGCAGCAGCAACCCGGTGATCAAGGCCAGCACGCCTTATACCATCAAGGTCGAAGCGATCAACAAGAGCGGCAGCGTCACCACCAATTTTGGCAAGGAGCTGTCACCGGAGAGCATCAACTTCAGCTACCAGCTACAGGCGCCCGCCACCCACGACGCCACCACCAAGACCGGCTTCGGCGCTGTCAATAACGGCGCCTTCAACAGCACCGGGTCCTGGCAATTCGACGACACCGGCATCTACCGCCTGAGCGCGGCGCTGGCCAACGGCAGCGGCAACTACATGGGCAACAGCACCGCCAACTTCAACACGCAAGGCACGCTGGACGTGCTGTTCATTCCTGACCACTTCGACACCGCGCTGAATGGCAGCATCCCCATGGCCTGCAACCTGCTGGGCGGCTACAACCCGTGCATCAACAACGCGGCCGGCAAGTTCGTCTATTCGGGGCAGCGCTTCGACCTGCTGGTCTACGCCTACATCGGCAAGCAGGACGCCAGCGGCAATTACCTCGCGCCGCAGAACTACACGGGCGCCCACACCATCAAGCTGAGCGCCTGGGACAGCGCCGGCGGCGCCACGGCCGCCAATCCCGGTGCCGGCAGCGGCACGCTGAACTGGGCCGACATCAACAATGCCGCCGGCGCGGCGACCAGCATCACGCCGCAGAGCTACACCTTCAGCTACAGCAGCGCCAATAAAAACGCGGGCCAGCTCGACAGCACATCGAGCGGCTCCCTGCTGCCCATGTTCACCTACAGCGCCGCCGCGACAGCCGCCAGCGCGCCCGGCCCGACCACCATCTACCTGCGCGCCATCGAAGCCCTGCCGGCGCCGTGGAGCACCGACGGCAGCACCTCGCAGCGCACCGCCAACTCGGGCGAGACGCCGCTCACCGTGGTCAGCGGACGCCTGGAAGTCACCAACAACTACGGCTCGCTGAATTCGCCCTTGCCGGTCAAGGTCAACGCCCAGTACTGGAACGGTTCGGCCTATGCCTTCAACCCGCAGTTCAACCTGGCGACAGCGGTGGCGCTGGCCGCCAGCAACGTCAGCTACGGCAATTGCCAGGGCGGCCTGGCGGTCGGCGGCGCCGCGGCCTGCCCGGCCTTCACCCTGGCCTCGACCGGGCTGACCTTCGCCAACGGCACCGGCGCCTTCCTGTTGAACGCGCCATCGCCCAAGCCCAGCCAGAAAGGATCGGTCGACGTGCAACTGGTGCCGGCCGGCCTGATCCCTTACCTGCCGAACCTGGTGCCGGGCCGGGAAACCTTCGGCATCTACCGCTCCGGCCCGGTGATCTACACGCGCGAAGTCCACTGAACTGCAGGGCACCGCAAAACGGAGTACGATGGCCGCTTTCTGACCCCGCCCACAAAGGATCATCATGGAAACCAACTCCCAGTGGATAGATATCGCCGGTCCGGACGGCAAGTTCGCCGCCTACCTGTCGCTGCCGCGCGGCGGCAAGGGGCCGGCCATCGTGCTGCTGCAGGAAATCTTCGGCGTCAATCAGCACATCCGCAACGTGGCCGACCAGTATGCGGCCGACGGCTACGTGGTGCTGGCGCCGGACCTGTTCTGGCGTCAGGGCGCGCACATCGAGCTGGGCTACGATGACGCCGGCTGGCAGCGCGCCGGCGAACTGATGCGGGCCACCGACATGGACAAGGCGCAGGCCGACATCGGCGCCACCATCCAGGTGCTGCGCGGGCTGGACGCGGCCAGCGGCCAGAAGGTCGCCAGCATGGGCTACTGCATGGGCGGGCGCCTGTCCTATCTGACCGCGGCCAACGGCTACGTGGACGCGGCCGTGTGCTACTACGGCGGCGGCATCCAGAATGCGCTGGACCGCGCCGACCAGATCAAGGTGCCGGTGCTGATGCACTTCGGCTCGGCCGACGCCCACATCCCGATCGAGGCGGTCAAGAGCATCGCCGAACGCTTCGAGCACAACGAGGAAGTGGAGATCCACGTCTACGATGGCGCCCAGCACGGCTTCAACTGCAATCACCGCAGCTCGTACAACCAGCGCGCGGCCGCCGAAGCGCACGGCCATACCCTGGTCTACCTCAGCGAGCAGCTCTGATGGCGCGCCTGAAGCTGGACTTCCCCGAAGACCAATACTGCTATTCGACCCAGTTGACCGTGCGCGTCACCGACATCAATGCCGCCAACCACCTCGGCAACGATTCGATGATTTCCATGATCTCGGAAGCGCGGGCGCGCTTCCTCTACGAGTACGGGGTGCAGGAAACCGCGCGCGACGCGGTGGCCATCATCGTCACCGACCTGGCCACCACCTACAAGGCCGAAGCCCATGCGCGCGACCAGTTGCTGTTCGAGGTCGGCGTGATGGACTTCAACCAGTACGGCGGCGACATCATCTTTCGCATCACGCGGCCGGCCGACGGCAAGCTGGTGGCGATGGCCAAGTACGGCTTCGTCTTCTTCAACTACCAGGCCAGCCAGGTGGTGCCGATGCCGGAAGACTTCCGCGCCAAGTTCCCGCACGTGAACCGGGTCGACTGAGCCTCCGTCCCTTGCTCAGCGCTTGGCGACTTTCGGCACGATGGACTTGTCGAACCAGTCGTCCAGCATCTGCTTTTCATAGCGCAGCGGGTCGCCGTCCGAGTAGCGGTTGAGGCGCATTTCGTAGGACATATTGGCCAACTGCTCATCGCCGCTGCGCAGCACCTTGCCATCCTGTTCCAGCGTGTAGCGCAGGTGCATGTGCGGCCAGTCGGCGCCGCCGCGCAGGATGCGGATGTCGTCCGCGCCGTTGCGGCGCGGGTAGAGCCGGCCGGCCAGGTCGATGTCTAGCACTTCGATCTTGAGGTCCTGCCCTGGCGGCAGTTTCTTGTTCAGCGAGGCGAAGTAATCGCTGAACTCCTTCAGGGTGCGCTCGCGGTCGATCGCGTTGCGCGGCACATCGGCATAGTCTTCCGGCTTGACGAAAGTGACGGTCACGTCCGCCCAGGCGGCGGAGGCTGACAGCAGCGCGGCTGCGGCCAGCAGGGTTCGGGTCATCTGGCGCATTTTGCCTCTCCTTGCTTAGTTCATGGAAACAATATAGCCCGTTTCCCCACCCTGTGCGCCGCCTGAATTAGTTTGTTACCAATCGGCCCACTTATGACAAGATTGAAAAAATATTTAGCTCGAGGATAGCAATATTGCTAAAAACGAAGTATTGTTCCGCATGCACATAAGAGTTATATAAGACTAACGGAGCGCCAGCGGCATCCGGCCTCACGTAAGATTTCCACCTCATCTGTTGTATGAATCAACGGGAATTTTTATTGCTTGTTGTTAATGCTCAGGATGTGCGTCACAATCGGGAGATTCACTTCGTAGTGTAATTTTGCGGAATTCGTTCATATGTCCTTTCTGTCTTCTGCTACGCCCAAGTTAGCGCCGTGGAAAGTCCTGCTGGTCGACGATGAACCAGACATCCATGACATCACCAAGCTGACGCTGAGCCGTTTCCGCCTCGATGGCCGCGCCCTGAGTTTTGTCCACGCCTACAGCGGCGCCGAAGCCAAGCAGGTGCTGGCGCGCGAAACCGACATCGCCCTGGTGTTCCTGGACGTGGTGATGGAAAAGGAAGACAGCGGCCTGGAAGTGGCGCGCTGGATGCGCGAAGACCTCAACAACCAGTTCACCCGCATCGTGCTGCGCACCGGCCAGCCCGGCCAGGCGCCGGAAGAACGGGTAATCATCGATTACGACATCAACGATTACAAAGAGAAGACCGAACTCGACCGTACCAAGCTGTTCACCACCACCTTTGCCGCCCTGCGCGCCTACCGCGACATCATGAAGGTGGAAGAGGCGCACCGCGCCCAGATCAATTACCGCGAAGGCTTGGAGCGCGTGATCGCCGCCTCCGCCCACATCTTCCGCCAGCGTAACCTCAAGGATTTCGCCAACGGCCTGCTGCAGCAGGTGGTGGCGCTGCTGCGCCTGGAGCACAGCATGCTGCTGCGCCTGCGCGGCGCCACCGCCATCAGCGGCGAGAACGATTACGAAATCCTGGCCCAGATCGGCGACGAGGACGGCACCCTGCTCACGCCCGACGTGCTGGCCCAACTGGACGAAGCCAAGAGCAACAAGATCTCGCGCGTGCACGGCGACACGTATGTCGGCTACTTCCCCAACAACAGCGGCAAGGCGTCGCTGCTGGTGCTCAAGGGCGTGGAAGAAATCTCCGACATCGACACCAAGCTGCTGGAAGTGTTCTGCTCGGGCGTGGCCATCGCCTTCGACAACATCCTGCTGAACCAGGAAATCACCGACACCCAGGCCGAGCTGATCATGCGCCTGGGCGACGTGGTGGAATCGCGCTCCAACGAGGCGGGCAACCACGTGCGCCGCATGGCCGAGGTGTGCCACATGCTGGCCCTGGAAGCGGGCCTGCCGGAAGAGGAAGTGGCAGTGCTGCGCCACGCCGCGCCCATGCACGACATCGGCAAGATCGCCACCCCGGACGCGGTGCTGCTCAAGCCCGGCAAGCTCGACGCGGCCGAATGGGAAATCATGAAGCAGCACCCGACCGTGGGCCTGTCCATCCTGGACGGTTCGCAGCGCCCCATCCTCAAGGCGGCCGCCGTGATCGCCCACCAGCACCACGAAAAGTTCGACGGCAGCGGCTACCCGCAGGGTTTGAAGGGCGCGGACATCCACCCGTACGCGCGCATCGTGGCCGTGGCCGACGTGTTCGACGCCCTGATGCACAAGCGCTGCTACAAGGAAGCCTGGCCCATCGCCAAGGTGGTCGACCACTTGCGCGAAGTCGCCGGCCACCACCTGGACCCGCTCTACGTCGACCTGCTGATCAAGAACATCGACAAGGCGCTCGCCATCAACGACCGCCTGCCGGACTGAGCGCGCCAACCGTGCCAGCCCCGACGCTGCCGGAGTCCGGCCGCTAGCGCCGTATCTTGGGGAAGCGCAGCTTGTAGTGCAGCCCCATGCCGGGCGCGCTGACCACCTTGACCGTGCCGCCCAGCGGCCCGGTCACCAGGTTGTACAGGATGTGCGCGCCCAGGCCGCTGCCGCCGCTGCCGCGCTTGGTGGTGAAGAAGGGATCGAACAACTGCGCCAGCGTGCTGCTGTCCATGCCGACGCCATCGTCGCCGTAATCGAACTCGACGTGGTCGCCGTCCACCTTGCCCTTGATCGTGATCTTGCCGCTTTGCCCTTCCTCGAAGCCGTGCACCAGCGAGTTGACCACCATGTTGGTGACGATTTGCGAAATCGCGCCGGGGAAGCTGGCCATGTTGATCTGCTCGTCGCAATCGATCTCCACCGACACCGGTTTTCCCTTGAGCTTGGGCTGCAGCGACAGCAGCACTTCGTCCAGGTATTTGCGCAGGTTGAAGCTGCGGATATCGTCCGAGGACTGGTCCACCGCCACCTGCTTGAAGCTGCGCACCAGCGCCGCCGCGCGCTGGGTGTTGGTGGTCATGATCTTCAGCGACTGGTCGATGATGTCGAAGAACTGGTGCAGGCCGTCCTCGTCCAGGCGGCCGCCGGCCAGGTCTTCGCGGGTCAGCTTCAATTCTTCCACCAGGTGGCTGGTGGCGGTCACGCAGATGCCCAGCGGCGTGTTGATCTCGTGCGCCACGCCGGCCACCAGCCGCCCCAGCGAGGCCAGCTTTTCCTGCCGCACCAGCTCGCCCTGCGCATCCTTGAGCGACGTCAGCGCCGCTTCCAGCGTGGCGTTCTGCTGCTCCAGCCTTTCCTTGGCGGCGCGGATCTGGCGGTCGGCCTGCATGCGCGCCATCGTCACCGCCACGTGGTTGGCCATGAAGGCCAGGATGTCGAGGTCGGCCTGGGTGTAGCGCACCTGCTCGTCATAGCTCTGCACGATGATCACGCCGTAAGCCTGGTCGCCCAGCAGCATGGGCGCGCCCATCCAACTGGCGATGTGGGGATTGCCCAGCGGCTGGCCGATCTCGCCGCTGTCCTGCAGCGCCTGGTAAGCCTCGCGGTCCAGCAGCATGGCCTGGCGGCGCTCGATGATGTAGGAAGACATGCCGATGCCGTAGTCGAAGCGCTTGCGCGGCGGGTGGCTGTCCTTTTCATCGACAAAATACGGCACGCTGATTTCCTGCAGCTCGGGATGGTAGAGCGCGATCAGGAAGTTTTTCGCCGGGATCAGCTCGCTGATGATCTGGTGCAGGCGGCGGTTGCGGCGGTTGCCGCCGCTGGCCGTGGTCGACAGGTTGGCCAGCTCGTACAGCGCGTGCTGGATTTTCTCGGCGCGGCGCCGTTCGGCCACCTCGTGCTCGAGCTGGGCGGTGCGTTCGCGCACGGCGCGTTCCAGCCTGTCCATGCTCTGCAAGCCCTGCAGCGCGCTGGACACATGGTTGGCGATCAGCGCGAACAGGGCCTGGTCTTCCTCGCTGAAGGTGTGTTCCCGGTCGTAGCTCTGGATCACGGCCGCGCCCAGCACCTGGTGGTTCTGGTCCAGCAGCGGGCAGCCCATCCAGTGCTCGGCGATGGTGCCGATGCCGAAGCCGGCGATGGCCCGGCGCCGCGAACGGTGCTCGTCGGCCGTCATCACCATCCGCTCGCCGCTCTGGATCACGGCGGCCGTCGGCGACTCGCCCGGCACCAGCTCGAACAGCTCGTCGCGCGCCGGCGGATCGTCCACCTCGTCGACGAAGTAAACGAAGCGCACCATCAGCGGCCGCTCCTTGTCGCTCAGCGCCACGAAGAAATTGGCCGCGTACATGATGTGCCCTAGCGCCGCGTGCACGGCCTGCAGGAACTCGGTGATGTCGGTGCAGCTACTGGACTTCTGCCCGATTTCGAGCAGCACGGTTTGAACGGCTTCGAGGCGAGTGAGGCGGCTTTCCATCGATTTCCCTATCTGGTACGCATGCGCATAGGAAATACTAGCAGAAATGCCGGCCGGTCAAGGCTTGCGGTAGCCGCCCTCGATCCAGGCGGTTGCGCTGCCCGCACTGAGCTTGAAGGCCGGCGCCACCCGCACCTGCGCCAGTTGCTCGCCGTACTGGTCGAAGGCGCTCAAGGTGGCGTACGGGTCGTCCTCGTCCGGCACGATGTCCAGGCAGACCTTGACTTGGCCCTCGTCCAAGTTGACGAATACCTGCTTGTGCAGTTGCGCGTGCAGTTGCTGCTCGTGGCGGCGTATCACCTCGCTGGCGGTCTTGACCAGCGTGTTGAAGGCATTGACGTCCAGCGGCTTGGGATTCTTCTTGTCGCGGCCCATGGTCCAGGGGCCGACCAGGGCCGGCTCCGGCTCGCCATCCTTGATCATGGCCACGGCCCAGCCGTCGTCGTCTTCGTTCTTGATCACGCGCGCGGTCCAGCCATTGCCCTGCCACAGGCGGTCTTCCTGGACAGGCGCGTCGTCTTCTATATCTGGGTAGGGATTGCTCATGCTTTTGGCCGTGTCGTGTTGCGGATGGGGCTGAAATAATAAGGGCCGGAACAATAAAAGGAAAGCCCAATGCTGCGCACGATCCCGCCCGCCCTGTTGGCCACCTGCTGCCTCGCCGCCCATGCGCAAAACGAGGTGCAGCTCTACGGCCGCCTCAACCTCGGCCTGGAAAGCCTGCAAAACGGGGACCTGCGCGTTTCCCGCCTCAGCAACAACCGCTCGGTGCTGGGTTTTCGCGGCAGCGAAGACCTGGGCGGCGGCACCCATGCCATCTTCCAGATCGAAGGCACGCTGTCGCCCGACACCGGCGCCGGCAGCCCGGCCGCGCGCGACACCCGGGTCGGCCTGGAAGGCCCGGCCGGCACCCTGTTCGCCGGCAACTGGGTCACGCCCTACAACGGCGCCACGGCCGGGCTCGATCCCTGGTATCCGACCACGGCCGGCTACATGAGCATCATGGGCAACGGCTCGGCCGCCACCGTCGACAACGTCAGCGACACCTCGTCCTTCGACCGCCGCCAGCAGAACAGCGTGCATTACTGGACGCCGCTGTGGCATGGCCTGCAACTGCGCCTGGCCCAGGGCGTGAACGAAGAGCGCCCGGCCAGCGGCGCGCGGCCCGCGCTCAGCTCGGCCGCGGCCGTCTACGAACAGGGGCCGTGGTACGCGGCCGCCAGCTACGAGCGCCACCACGATTACCAGGGTCCCGGCCTGAACGACAGCGGCGCCAAGCTGGCTGCCGCCTACCGCTGGGGCGACACCCGCCTGGCGCTGGTCGGCGAACGGCTGCGCTACGCAACCGCGGCCGGCACCCTGGCCCGCAACGACGTCTACCTGTCGCTGACGCAGCAACTGGGGCCGCATGGTTTCAAATTCGGCATCGCCCGCGCCGGCGACGGCAGCGGCAGCGCGCCGGACGGCACCCGCGTCGGCTTCGCGGTCAAAGGCCCGGACACCGGCGCCACCCACGCCACGGCCGGCTACGAGTACAGCCTGTCCAAGCGCAGCAGCGTGTACGCCTACTACACGCGGCTGGCCAACCGCCGCCACGGCGTGACCGACCTGGCGATCAACAGCCTGGGCGCGAGCACCGGGGCCACGCTCAAGGGCGTGGTGCTGGGATTACGGCACAATTTCTAGGCCGCCGAGACAAAAGCCCGCGGAACGCGGGCTGGTCAACGGAATGGCGAGGATGACCTCAGCAGGTGATGCAGGGCGTCCGCTCGGTGATGGGCGGCTTCTGCGGCAGGATGCGCGGATCGATCGCCGGCTCCGGCACCTCGTACGTAAACGGTTTGATGATAATCGGCGGTATCGTGGGAGGCGCCGATGGAGGTCCCTTGGGGCCGCCGCCGGAAAACTGGACGCTACGCTGGCGTCTCGTACGTTTGCATCCCGAGGATAGCGATTGACCCTCGCTTATTGCTAGCCAAGCCATGTTCAAACCCTCCATGCGCAAGTCAGGTTATCAGTATAGGCGGGGATAACTTTAAATCAAGGTTCAAGCGGCAAGTTTTGACAAGAAACGGCTTATCGCCGCCGGACCGCGTTCCATCCCGCCAATTTGCCGGTCTGTCGCATCTGCGTGGCTGCCCGCGCCCCGCCCCGGTACAGTTCAACCATGCCCAACGGCATCTGAACCACACAACCACCGAGGGATGTCATGAAAACGAACGCCAAAAAACTGATCTTCGCTGTGCTCATCTTCCTGCTGGCCGTGGCGGCCTGGCAGTCGACGGTCGGGGACGGCATGCACGTCAACATCGATGGCGATGAAATCGACGGCCCGCTGGCCGCCGTGCTGGGCCTGCTGTTCGGCGGCATGGGCATGGTGATCGCCGGCGTGGTGCTGAGCTGCGTGGCGGTGTTCCTGTGCGTGCTGTTTGCCGGCCTCGGCGTGCTGATGGTGAGCGGCATCGCCCTCGGCGGCGCGGTCCTGCTGGCCTGCGTGTCGCCGCTGCTGCTGCCGCTGCTGATCCCCTTCGGCCTGTACTGGTTCTTCGTGGTCCGCGTCCGCAAGCAGCGCCAGCGCGCGCTGGTTGACCACGCCGTGTAAGTTTCAACCGGAAGCGGCCGGGACCTGATGCCCCGGCCGGTCCGTCCCCATCTTCTCCACCCGGTTGCGGCCGCCGCGCTTGGCGCGGTACAAGGCCTGATCGGCCCGCACCAGGGCCTGATCGCCGCCCGGATAGCGCTCCTCCATCGCCGCAATGCCGATGCTGACCGTGACCGCCAGCAGGGTGCCGTCGTCCAGCCGTATCGGCGTGCCGGCCACGCGCTGGCGCAGGCGTTCGGCGAACACCGCGGCCGCATCGAGCTCGGTGCCCGGCAACAGGAACGCGAATTCCTCGCCGCCGATGCGGCCCAGCATGTCGATCTTGCGCTGGCCGTCGCGCATCAGGGCGGCGAGCTGGCGCAGCACGGCGTCGCCCGCCGCGTGGCCGTGCTCGTCGTTGATGCGTTTGAAATGGTCGATATCCAGCAGCAGCACCGCCGCGCAGGCGCCGATCTCGCGCTGCAAGCGGCCCTGCTCTTCCGCCAGCCGGCCCATGAATTCGCGCCGGTTCGGCAGGCCGGTCAGGAAATCGGTGGTGGCCAGCACGCGCAGCTCGTCGTTCATGCGGCGGCGCTCGGTAATGTCCAGCGTCGACACGATCACGAAATCCAGGCTGTGCGTGTGGCCCGGCATCACCAGCAGGGTCAGCTCGTTGAGCCGGGCCACGCCGTCCAGCCGCTCGAAGCTGCCTTCGCAGGCAAAGAAAGTCTGGCCCCGCGCCAGCGCGGCTACCGCCCGCGCGAAGTTACCGAGAGCGGCGGCGTCGAAATTCTGCGCCAGCGTCAGCTCGGCCACCTGCTTGCGGCCCGGCGGCGCGCCCACCTGGTCCAGCGCGGCGGCATTGACGTCGACGATGCGCACCAGCGAGGCCAGCCGCCGCAACTGGCTGGGATTGGCCTGCAGGTAGCCGGCCAGGTCGTCGATGCCGTCCAGCTCCAGCTCGCCCAGCGCGGCGCGCAGCGCCGACCAGTCCTGCTCCCACAGCGCCACCGGCGCGTGGTCGTACAGGCTGCGGAAGCGGGCTTCGCCGGCGCGCAGCGCCTCGGCCGCCTGCGCCTGCTCGATGGCGATGCCGGCCAGCCGCGCCGCCTGTTCGATCAACGCGATGTCGGCCGTGCCGGGCCGGCGCGCGTCGCGATGGTAAATCGCAAACGTGCCCAGCACCGCGCCGCTGGCGGCCAGGATCGGGTCGGACCAGCACGCACCCAGCCGCGCCTGCAGCGCCAGGTCGCGGCATTCCTGGAACGCCGCGCTCTTGCGGATATCCTCGACGATCACCCGGCTGCGCGTCAGCACCGCCTGGCCGCAGGCGTCCACGCCATCGCGCAATGCCCGCCCGTGCACGGCGGCGTTGAAGAAGGCCGGCAGGCTGGGCGCGGCGCCGACCAGCAGGCGCTCGCCGCTGTGGTCCAGCAGCAGGATGCTGCACAACATGTCGGGGTTGTCGGCCTCCATGCCGCGCACCACCGCGTCCAGGATGGCTTGCAGCGGCGCGCCGGTGGCCAGCAGTTCCAGCACCTGGCGCCGCATGTGCTCGCGCCGCTCGATCTGGGTGCGCTCGGTGATGTCGCGGAAGGACCAGATGCGCGCCGGCTCGGCGCCCAGCATCAGGCCGCGCGCGTGGGTCTCGATCACGCGGCCATCCTTCAGGTGCAGCAGGTCCAGGCGCTCCGGCGGCGGCGCGTCGTGCGGCAGGCCGGACAGCGGCAACTGCACCGGCTGGTCGAGCTGGAGACCGCTGGCCGGCTCGCGCAACTGCGCGCGCATCAGCGCCATCAGCGCCTGGCCGTCGCTGTGGTCCGGCTGGCCGGGCAACTGCCACAGCTCGCGGAAGCGGCGGTTGGCATTGAGCACCGCGCCTTTCAGGTTGTCGACCAGGATGCCGTCCACCGTCGAGTCCAGGATGCTGCGCAACATCGCCTGGCTGCGTTGGGCACTGTCGGCCAGCACCATCAGCGTGGCCTGGCCCTCCTTCAGCTCATCGGCCAGTTGGCGCGAACGGGCCGCCGCCTGGCGCGCGCGCACGCGGCTGCGCGCCAGCAGCCACGACAGCGCCGCCAGCAGCAGGCTCAGGGCGATCCCCTGCCACAGCATCTGCTGCGCCCGGTCGGCGCGCAGCGAGGCCACCGGCTGCATGGAAATGCGCAGCGTCCAGCGGTGGTTGGCGATGCTGATCTGCTGCAGCGTGGCGCGCAGCTTGGTGCCGGGGGCGCTGTCGTACATCAGCGCGGCCGGCGCCACGCGGTCGCCATCGTAGACTTCCACGTCCAGCACGGCCGCGCGCGGGCCGCCCAGCCCGCTCATCAGGTCGCCGGCGCGGAACGCCGCGTACACCCAGCCGGCGAGGGCGGCGCGGCGCGCGGCCAGCGTCGCCGTCGGCAGGCCGTGGCCATACACCGGCAGCACGATCAGAAAGCCGGCCTGGCCCGGCGCGCTGTCTTCCTGCACCAGCCGGATCTTGCCGCTCATCGTAGGCATGCCGGAATCGCGGGCCTGCTCGAGCGCGGCCCGGCGGTACGGCTCGGCGGCGCCGTCAAAGCCCAGCGCGCGATGGTTGTTTGCCGTGTCCGGTTCCAGGTAAGCCACCGGCGCCCGAAAGGCTGGCTGCCCCGGCGCGGCCGCCAGCCGCATGTAGCCGACGCCATGCATGCCGGGAAAATGCAGGGCCAGGTCCTGCGCCCGCAGATAGGTTTGGAACTCATTGCGCTCGACTTCATGCGAGCTGGCGAACAGGCCCTGCACGCCATACAGCATCTGGATGTAAGTCTGCATGCGCAGGTCGAGGTTGTTGACCAGCTCGCGCACGCGGCCGTCGAAATCGGCCTGGGCTTCCTGCTCGGCGTCCGCCGCGGCGGACTGCCACAACAAGGTGGTCACGCCCAGGCAGCCGGCCAGCACCAGCACCGGCAGAACGCCCGGCGAGAGCAGGCCTTGCAGCAGGCGGCGCAGCCGGGCCTGGGCGGGCGTCATCTAGGCCTCGGTCCCCACGAACTGGTGATAGCCGCGCGCGCGCAGCACGCAGGCCGGGCAGGTGCCGCAACCGTAGCCCCAGTCGTGCAGCGCGCCCCGCTCGCCGAGGTAGCAGGTGTGCGTGCCGTCGCGGATCAGGTCGACCAGCGGCTGGCCGCCCAATTCCTGCGCCAGTTCCCAGGTCTGCTGTTTATCGCGCCACATCAGCGGCGTTTCCAGCTTCATGCGGGTGTCCATGCCGAGGTTGAGCGCGACCTGCAGCGCTTTCATGGTGTCGTCGCGGCAGTCGGGGTAGCCGGAGAAATCGGTCTCGCACATGCCGCCGACCAGCACGGTCAGGCCGCGCCGGTAGGCCACCGTGGCGGCCACCGTCATGAACAGCAGGTTGCGGCCGGGGACGAAGGTGTTGGGCAAGCCGTTGGCCTGGGTTTCGATGGCGATATCGTGGGTCATCGCGGTGTGCGAAATGGCCGAGATCAGCGACAGGTCGATCATGTGGTCGTCGCCCAGCCTGGCGCTCCACTCGCTCGACAATCCGCGCAGGCTTTGCAGCAGCTTGGGGCGCACGGTCAGTTCCACCGCGTGGCGCTGGCCGTAGTCGAAGCCGATGGTCTCGACGCGGGCGTAGTGTTTCAAGGCCCAGGCCAGGCAGGTGGTGGAGTCCTGGCCCCCGCTGAACAGGACCAGGGCGGAATCGGTAGGCAGCATAATTTTTCCAGATGAAGCAATATTATTAGTACGCCATCTTTTGGGGCAATCCGGTAACATGCTGCTATGCGCCGGACCGGCGCAGCGCCCCTCTATGGAGTCTCATGTTACAGGCATCGCCAGCAAAAAAACGGGCAGGATTGCGAATTTTGGCACAAGTTGTGGCAAAAGTATCCGGCTGCCTGATCGCGCTGCTGCTGGCGACGATGGCGTACGCGGCCGACGGCCTGAACTACGAGGTGCGCATCGATGCGCCGCGCGACATCCGCGAGCTGCTGGAAAAGAACCTGGACCTGACGCGCTTTCGCGGCAACGCCCGCATCGACCGCGAACAACTGCAGCGGCTGGTGCGCGTGGCGCCGCAGCAGATCCGCACCTTTGTCGCCACCGAAGGCTATTACTCGCCGGAGATCAGCGCGACCCTGGACCGCGAGACCGAAGCCACGCCGGTGGTGCGGATCACGGTGACGCCGGGCGAGCCGGTGCGCGTGGCCGAGGTGGACCTGGTGCTGCAAGGCTTCGTCATCAACCCGCAGCAGAAGGCCGAGCAGCAGTTCGACGTCAACGCGCTGAAGGCCAGTTGGGCGCTGAAGAAAGGCGCGATCTTCCGCCAGGATGAATGGGAAGCGGCCAAGCGCGCCTTCCTGCGCCAGGTGGCGCAGACGCGCTACCCGCGCGCGCAACTGGTGGAAACCCAGGCCACAGTCGATCCCGAACTGCACCAGGCCAACCTGCGCGTGGTGCTCGACAGCGGGCCGGAGATGCGCTTCGGCGCGCTGCGCATCGAGGGCCTGAAGCGCTACCCGGCCTCGGTGGTGGAAAACCTGAACCAGATCCATCCCGGCGACTACTACAGCGAAGCGGCGCTGCAATCGTATCAGTCGCGCCTGCAGGACACCGGCTATTTCGCCAGCGTGGAAGTCAGCGCCGACACCAGCGCGGTCCTGAACGAGCAGCTCGACGCTGCCGCCTCCACGCCGGAGCAGAACGCCGCCGCATCGATGGCACCGCTGCCGCTGCTGGTGCGCGTGGTGGAGAACAAGCGCAAGAACGTCAGCGCCGGCCTGGGTTATTCGACCAACACCGGCAACCGCGCCTCGCTGACCTACGACGACCTGTCCGTGTTCGGCCTGCGCATGAAAAGCGCGCTGACGCTGGAAACCAAGCAGCAGACGGCCACCAGCAATTTCTACTTTCCGATCACGCCCGACGGCTACAACGACAGCATAGGCGCATCGTACGTGCGCAGCGATATCTCGGGCGAGATCACTGCCGTGTCCAGCATCTCGGCCAAGCGTGCCTGGGGCACACCGCTGCTGGAACGCAGCCTGACGCTGGAGCTGCTTAGCGAAACCAAGACGGTGGACGGCACGCCGGCCAGCACCAGCAAAAGCCTGCCGCTGACCTACACGGTCACCTGGCGCAAGCTGGACAACCTGCTGTTCCCGACCAAGGGCTATGCGCTGAACGCGCAGATCGGCGGCGCGCTGCTGCCGATCTTGACCGATGAAGCCTTCGTGCGCGGCTACCTGCGCGGCGTGTGGTACCTGCCGCTGGGGACGCGCTCCAACGCCATCTTCCGCGGCGAGGCGGGCGCGCTCACGTCGCGCAACAAGGATGGCGTGCCGGCCGTGTACCTGTTCCGCGCCGGCGGCGACCAGTCGGTGCGCGGCTATGCCTACCAGGAGCTGGGCGTGCGCCAGGGCGATGCGATCACGGGCGGCCGCTACCTGGCCACGGCCAGCGCGGAGTACCAGTACTGGTTCAAGCCGCAGTATGGCGCGGCGGTGTTCTACGATGCGGGTAATGCGGGCGATACCATCAACGCCCTGCATCCCAAGTCGGGCTACGGCGTCGGCGCGCGCTGGAAGAGTCCCGTGGGGCCGATCAATGTCGACGTGGCGTATGGCCACGCGGTGCAGAAATATCGTCTGCACTTCTCGCTGGGGTTCACGTTCTGATGGCTGACCAACACGACAATCCGCAGGAGACCTCCCCGGCGCCACAGCCGACGCCGCGTCGGCGCTGGCCGCGCCGGGTGGCGATCGGCTTGGGCGTGGTGGTGGCGCTGGTGTTGGGCGTGTTCTGGCTGCTGGGGCGGGAATCCACCTTGCAGCAGGTGGTGCAGCGGCTGGCCAACGCCAGCGGCGGACAGATCGCGGTGACTGGCGTCAGTGGCTCGCTGTATCACCGCATGCATGTCGATAAGCTGGTCTATCGCGGCAAGTCCAGCTTGGTGACGGCGGAGCAGATCGATATCAACTGGTCGCCGCTGCAGTACTTTGCGGAAGGGCTGACCATCAGCGAGCTGCATGCGCGCAGCGTGACTGTGCAGAGCACCGGACCATCCGAACCTGCGAAGATGCCCGATACGCTGGCCTCGCCGATCAAGATCAGCGTCGCCGACGGGCGGCTCGACAAGCTGACGCTGGTCAGCGACAGCGGCAGCGACGTCATCGAGCGCCTGTACGTGAAAGTGGACGGCAACCGGCAGGGCTGGCGCGTGGACGAGGCTTCCGCCCACACGGCCTTTGGCGATATCCAGGCCGAGCTGACCATCGCCGCCAACAAACCCTTCGCGCTGCAGGGCAAAGCCACGCTGGTCTACGGCACGACCGCAGCCAGCGCCGCACCGAACGAGGCGCGCGCGACAACCGGTTCCGGCGGAGCAGGGGCGTCGAGCGCGGTGCAGGCGGCAAGCGGCTCGCTCGCCGGCGCTGCGCCAAACGCGGCGCCGACAGCGAACGGCTCCGGCGGCGCGGCGGCGCTGAGCGGTGCGCGGGTAGCGGCGCAGATCGGCGGCAACCTGGCGCTGTTGCAGTTGAAGTTGCAGGCCTGGGCCAACGGCGCCAGCGGCGAAGCGGCGCTGGCGTTGGCGCCTTTCGATCCCATCATCCTGCACACCATCGCGCTGACCGGCCGCGACCTCGATCCGGCCGGCTTCGATCCCGCCTGGCCGCAAGCGAAGTTCGGCCTGAAGCTGGACGCCGCCATCGCGCCGGACCAGAAACTGTCCGGCCAGTTCGTCCTGGCCAACCAGGGCAAGGCCGCGCCGCTCGACCAGAACGGCCTGCCGTTGCAAACTTTCAGCGGCCGCCTGGGCGGCACGCTCACCGCCTCCACGCTGGACGACGTCCTGCTCGACCTCGGTCCCGCCGGCAAATTCACCGGCAGCGGCAGCGTGCAGCGCAGCGGACCCGAAGCCGGCATCGACACCGCCAGCTTCAAGCTGCGCACCGAACGCCTGGACCTGAAGAACCTCCACACCAGCATCAACCAGACCGCCATCGCCGGCGACATCACCCTCGCCAGCACGACCAGGAAACAGTCGCTGACCGCCGCCCTGGTAGACAAAGGCCTGCGCCTGGACCTGCAAGCCACGCTGGCCGACGCGCTGCTGCAACTGCACCAACTCCGCCTGCAGGCGAAGAACGGCAGCATTACCGCCTCCGGCCAGGCCAGCCTGAAAGACAAGCAGGAATTCAGCGCCAAGCTACGCGCCGACCACTTCGATCCTTCCGCGCTGGGCAGCGGCTATCCCATCGCGGACCTGAACGCGGACATCAACGCCAACGGCGCCATCGCGCCGGAATGGAAAGTGGCGGCAGACTTCCAGATCAAGGCCAGCAAGCTGCTCGGCCAGCCGTTCTCCGGCAACGGCAAGCTGAATGCCGACGCAAAACGCATCAGCGGTGTCGATGCGCACCTGGCGCTGGCGCAGAACACCGCCGACATCAGCGGCGGCTTCGGCGCGCCGGGCGAACAGCTACGCTGGAAGATCGACGGCAGGCAGCTTTCCGCCATCAGCAGCGATTTGCTAGGTACGATCAGCGCCAGCGGCGTGGCCACCGGCACGATGGCCGCGCCCCGCAGCAGCTTCGGCATCGACGCGCGGGGACTGGGTTTCGCCTCGTCCAAACGTCCGGCGGCGGACAGCCTGGTGCACGCCGACGGCGAGGTGCAGGTGGCCAAGGGCACGCCCGAGCTGAAAATGAACGGCGCGATCCAGAAGCTGAACCCTGCCGCTTTCGGCGCGGCGCAAGCGGGTGCGGTCAACGCGACCTTCAGCGCCGAGGCGCGGCTGGCCAGCGACTGGCGCGCGGGATTGAACCTGATGCTGCAACCATCCACGTTTGCCAACTCGCCGCTGTCCGGCCATGCGAAACTGACGGCATCCAGGGGCAGCATCAGCGACGCGGATATCGACCTGCACCTGGCATCCAACAGCGTGCAGGCCAAGGGCAGCTTCGGCAGCGCGCTGGACAAGCTGGAATGGAAGCTCGATGCGCCGCAGCTTGGTTCGCTGGGGCCGCAGTTCGGCGGCACGCTGCACGCAAGCGGCACCCTGTCCGGCACCAGCGCGCGACCGGCGCTGGCGCTGACGCTCGACGGCGCCAACCTGCGCGCGCCGGGCCAACAGCAGATCGGCGCCATCCGCGGCAGCGCAACGCTGGGCAATACCGTCGCCATGGCAAACAGTGTCGCCAGCGGCGAAGCCATGCGTGGCGGCTCGCTCGCCGGTGCGCCACGCGGCAGCGCGGCCGACGCATTGGCAGGACGCGGCAGCACAACGACACGCGATGGCGCGCTGGGCGCGACCTCGCACGGCGCGATCGGAGCGCGCGGCGACGCAGGCGGTGTGGCAGCGGCGCGCCGGGGCGCGGCGGCGGGACGCGGGCGCGCGGCTGAAGAAGCGATGGCCGATGTGCCGCTGGTGAGCGACATCGACATCACGCGCTACGCCTCCCCTGCCCTCTCGCTCGACAAGGCGCGCCTGCAAACCAGCGGCACGCGCAGCGCGCACACCATCCAGCTCAGCGCCAGCAACGCGGACTTCGACGCCGCCCTGCGCGTCAAGGGAAGCTGGTCCAACGACACCTGGACCGGCGTCATCGACACCCTGCAAAACCGCGGCCGCTTCGCCCTGACCCTGGCCGCGCCGGCGCCATTGAAACTCGTCGCCGCCGACGGCACCGGCGTCGCCGGCTTGGCCAGGCCCGAGCAGATCGCCCTGTCCAACGCCACCATCAACCTCCCCGCCGGCTCGATCCGCATCGACAGCCTGGAGAAAACCGGCCCCGCCTGGCGCAGCAAGGGACAAGCGGCCGGCGTGCCGGCCAACTACCTGGCCCAACTCTCCGACGCCTGGCGCGACAACGTGCGCAGCAACATGACCATAGGCGCCGAGTGGGGCCTGAACCTGCAAGCGGCCACCAAGACGACCCCGCCGGTCCTGGGCGGCATGGTCCACGTCTACCGCGAAGGCGGCGACCTCACCATCACCGGCGCCGACCTGCCGCAGCCGCTCGGCCTGAAAACCCTGGACGCCCGCGCCGACGTCAACGACGGCACGCTGCGCGTCCAGCTCAACGTCGACGGCACCCGCGCCGGACAGGCCAGGCTCGATGGCAGCGCCCAGTTGCACGACGGCCGCCTGGCCGACGACAGCAGCTTCACCGTCAATGGCAGCGCCAACATGGGTTCCCTGGCCTGGCTGGCGCCGCTGGCCGGCCAGCCAGGCCTGGAAATCGACGGCACGCTGCAGATGTCCCTGAACGGCAGCGGCACCATCGCCGCGCCGCAGCTCAACGGCGACATCACGGGCGACAAGCTGGTGGTGAGCTGGGTCGACCAGGGCATCAAGCTGCGCAACGGCCAATTGCAAGCCCACCTCACCGGCGACCAGTTGCAACTGCAAAAGCTGGCCTTCGACGGCGCCGAAGGCCGCGCCCAGGCCGACGGCTGGATACGCTACGCCGGCAACGAAGCCACCATGCAGCTCAAGCTCAGCGCCGACAAGCTGGAAGTCCTGTCGCGCCCCGACCGCATCCTGGTCCTCAGCGGCCAAAGCACGCTGACGCGCGACGCCAAGCACTTCCAGCTCGACGGCAAATTCCGCGCCGACCGCGCCAACATCGAACTGGCCGGCGCCGACACGCCGACGCTGAGCGACGACGTGGTCATCATCGGCAAAAACGCCGCCCCGCAAAAAGCCCCGCAAGGCCTGCCGCTGAACGTGGACGTGGAGGCCGACCTCGGCGACGACTTCACCCTGAAAGGCAAGGGCCTGGAGGCCCAACTGGCCGGCGCGCTGCGCATCCGCATCGCCGACCGCCGGCCGCCGCGCGTCACCGGCAGCGTGCGCGTCACCAGCGGCACCTATGCCGCCTACGGCCAGAAGCTGACCATCGACCGCGGCGTGATCAACTTCACCGGCGCCTACGACAACCCCGGCCTCAACATCCTGGCCGTGCGCCGTCGGCCTGAAGGCGAGGCGCTCAGCGAAACCAACGTGGAAGCGGGCGTGGAAGTGCGCGGCACCGCGCTGGCGCCGCAGGCCAAGCTGGTCTCCACGCCGGCGGTATCGGACAGCGACAAGCTGGCCTGGCTGGTGCTGGGCCACGGCATCGACAACACGGCAGGCAACGAGATGGCCCTGCTGGGCACCGCCGCCGGCGCCCTGTTCGGCGGCGCCGGCCAGGGCAAGCTGGCCAACGCGCTGGGCGTGGATGAACTGGGCGTGAGCCAGGTCGCCGGCACGGGCGCGGCGGGATCGGGATCGGCCACCGGCCTGCAGAACACCGTGGTCACGGTCGGCAAGCGCATTTCCTCGCGCGCCTACCTGAGCTTTGAACAGGGCGCGGGCACGGCCACCAGCCTGGTCAAGCTGAAGTACAAGCTCAACCCGCGCATCACGCTGCAATTCCAGACCGGCACCAACAACGCGCTGGACGTGCTCTACACCTGGGCGTTCGATTAACTCGGGTTGTGATCCGGGACCGGGTCGTCGTCGCCGTCCTGCGGCACAGGGTGCGGCAAGTCCGGCGGCGACGGGTCATCCACCGGCTTGGGATCGGGGGCGCGGTGGGCATCGGGCGGTTTCATCATGGCGGCTCCAGTCGAAAACACTGCGCCCTTATTTTACGCCTTCGCCTGCCGCACATATTTCTCCAGCCAGGCATCCGTCTCGTACAGCATGTGCATGATGGATTCGCGCGCGCGGTAGGCGTGCGCCTCGTTCGGCAGCATCACCAGCCGCGCCGTGCCGCCCAGTCCCTTGATGGCCTGGAACATGCGCTCGCTCTGCACCGGGAAGGTGCCGGAATTGCCGTCCTCCGCGCCGTGGATCAGCAGCAGCGCATCCTTGATCCTATCGGCGTGATTGAACGGCGACATGGCCTGGTACACCGCCTGCGCCTGCCAGAACGGCCGGTCCTCGGACTGGAAGCCGAACGGCGTCAGCGTGCGGTTGTAGGCGCCGCTGCGGGCGATCCCGGCGCGGAACAGGCGCGTATGCGCCAGCAGGTTGGCGGTCATGAAGGCGCCGTAGGAATGGCCGCCGATGGCGATGCGGTGACGGTCGGCGACGCCGCGCCGCACCACCTCGTCCACCGCCGCTTCGGCCGATGCCACCAACTGCGGCAGATAGCTGTCGTTGGGTTCCTGCTCGCCGCTGCCGACGATGGGGAAGGAGGGATTGTCCAGCACCGCGTAGCCCATCGCCAGGTAAGCGGCAGGCCCCCAGTAGCTGACGGCGTTGAAGCGGTAGGGCGAGCCGGTGGTCTGGCTGGCCGCGCCGGCCGATTTGAATTCCTGCGGATAGGCCCACATCAGCATCGGCAAGGGGCCGTCGCGCGCGGCGTCGTACCCCGGCGGCAGCATCAGCGTCGCGGTCAGCTCCACGCCGTCCGCGCGCGCGTAGCGGATCTGCTCCTTGCGGATCTCGCGCAGTTGCGGCGTCGGATGCGGATAATCGGTCAGCGCGGTCAATTGCTCGCCTTCCGGCTTGCTCAGATCGCGCAGATAGTAGTTGGGCCGTTCGGTCGGCGATTCGCGCGTGGTCAGCAACAACGTGCCTTCATCGTTCAGCACCGCCGCCACGTTCTCGTAATACGGCGCCACGCTCTGGAACAAGCGCTCCTTGTGGCGCGTGGTCAGGCTCAGGCGGTCGATGAAGGGACGGTCGCCTTCCGGCGTGGCGCCCGCGCCGTCCAGCAGGATGGTGGTGCCGGGGCCGATCTGCAGGCGCGGGAAGCCGCTGGCGTCGGCGCGCATCACCGGCGAGCCGGGGCTGTTGTAGCGGTCCTCGTAGGAACCGGAATGGATCAGTTCCGGCGGCGTGGACAAATGGCTGGGCGCGATCATCCACTGGTTGTAGGCGCGCGTCTTGTGCCAGCGCTCGCTGATCAGGGCCACGTCGTCGCGGCCCCAGGCGATGCCGGCGTAGCGCATGGTCAGGCGCGCCAGCACCCGCGGCGGTTCGCGGAAAGGCGCCGATTGCAGCAGCACCAGGTCGCGTATGCCGTCGATCACTTCACGCGACGGATCGCCGCCGTCCTGCGCCTCCACCCACACCAGGCTGGCCGGCGCATCGGCGCGCCAGGACACGTAGCGCAGGCCGTCGGACACCGCGTCATTCCCCTGCGGCAGGCCTTCTTCCAGCGGCAGCGTGGCGACGGTGTGCACCACGTCGCCGTGCATGTCGCGCACTTCCACGCGCTCGCCGAAGCTGGACACCGGCACCACGTAGGAATACGGCCGCGTGATGCTCTGGGTGAGCAGGTACTGCCCGCCCGGCGCCACCGAGGTGCGCGAGAACTGGCCCGGCTTGCCGATCGGCCGCGCCTTGCCATGCAGGTCCAGCAGCACCATCTGCACCGTGATGTAGTACTCGAACAGGCGCGCGTCGTCCTCGTTCTTCAGCAGGTCCTGGTAGGTGCGCAGTTGGCGCACATGGCCGTCCGGCGCGCTGTCCTGCACCACCGGGCCGGCCGGTATGCCGGTCGCCGCCGGCGGCTTGGCCATGCCCTGCGGACGCCAGTGCACCAGCAGGCCGCTGCTGTCCGGCAGCCAGTTGAAACCGCGCGTCATCACCGCCGACAGAGGCTGCGGCGACAGCTTGCGCGCCTTGCGCGCGGCGATGTCGACCACCCACAGTTCCACCGCGCCGCGCTCGCCCTTGAGCGCCACGTGGGTGAAAGCCAGGTGGCGCTGGTCCGGCGACCAGCTCATGTCGGACAGGCGCAGGCCGCGCGGCAGGCCGCGTATCTTGTGTTCCTTGCGGCTAGCGACATCCAGCAGCGTGAGGTCGGTGCCGAAGGCGAAGCGCGAGCCGGAACAGGTGCGCGGATTGATGCGCAGGCCGGCCAGCTTCAGTTCCGGCTGCGCCACTTCGGCGATACCGGGCAGCGGCGGGGTTTGTACGACAGCGATCAGATCGCGTTGGGGGCTGAGGCTCATCGCCGGCGCGCGCGGCGCATCGACGATGGCTTGCAGGGCCGCGGGCGGCAGGCGGTATCCACCTTCCTGCGCGCCGGTCTGCGGCGAGGCGGCCATCAGGCCGAGTTGATTCAGGGGCAGCACGGATAACGGTTTGTTCATGGAGATCCTTTCGGTCCAGAAGCGGGGCTGCGTGAGTCCAGTTTGCTTATGCTAGCCTTGATTGTCAATCCGTGCCGTACAATCACGGTTTTACGGAATTCGCCCTGGACTGATTATGGAAATGACCACCCTCGTACTGCTGCTGCTCGTGCCGCTGGCAGTATGGCGCATCTATTCGCGCCTGCGGCGCCTGATGAGCCGCACCAAATCCGAACTGTGGCGCCACGCCCTGATGTTCGGCGTGATGGTGGCGCTGATGCTGTTCGTGGCGGTGAAAACTTTTGGTAACTGGACCGCGCTGGCGGCGCTGCTGGCCGGCGCCGTCATCGGCGGCATGCTCGGCCAGCGCAACATGCGCCTGACGCGCCTGGAAAACCGCCCGGAAGGTTTCTTCTTCACGCCCAACCGCACGCTGGGCCTACTGGTGGCCATGCTGTTCTTCAGTCGCCTGATCTACCGCCTGTTCGAAGCCTATCTGCACATGCACAACGGGATGCCGCTGGATCCCGATTTTCTCGGCAATCCCATCTCGTCCTGGGTGTTCGGTTTGCTGGGCGGTTTTTACGCCGTGTATGAATGGCTGCTGATCCAGTGGCGGCGCAATGCCAAGCCGGTGCCGCGCCCTATCGATATTTTCGATATCAAATAATTAGTGCGCTCCGTCCGGCCCATTTGGTGTATGCTGAATATATCCCTACGGCAACTGTACGGTGATGAACACATCCATCTACGACAAGACGGCGAAAGGCAGAGAGGAGATCGCGACGCGCAAGCATCAGCTTGCATCGCGCCTGCGTACCCTGCTGGTGCTGGTGGATGGGCATAAGTCCGAAGAAGAACTGCTGCGCAGCGTGGCGGGACTGGGGCTGAACGAGTACGCCTTGCAGGAACTGGTGGCGCAGGGGTTTATCGTGATGTCGGCCAGTTACGCATCGCTGCCGGAAACGGCGCCGCTTGCCGCAGCCGCGCCGGAGCCAGCGCCGGCGGCGCCACCGCCGCCGGCCGTCACGCCTGACCAGGTCCGGCAATTCCAGTCGGTTTACGATTTCTACAATAAGACCATCAAGAGCACGATAGGCCTGCGCGGCTTCACGCTGCAACTGAAAGTGGAAAAGGCCGCCACCATCGACGAGCTGCGCCAGTTGCGCGATCCCTACGTCGAGGCGGTGCAAAAAGCCAAGGGCCGCGATACCGCGGCCCTGCTCGCCCAACAGCTCGATCAACTGCTGGGAACCTGACGTCATTCCCGCGAAGGCGGAAATCCATACCGCATCTGATGGGATGCCCGGCATGGATTCCCGCGTGCGCGGGAATGACGGGGTCAGGCGGCCTTCTCGGCGCCCTGCTGGCGGCGCTGCAGCACGAAAATCGGCTGCGCCCACTGCGTATCCTTCTTCTTTTTGCTGGTGATGAGCGTCAGTTCCGAAGGATCATAGACGTCCGTGTTGTGCGTCAGCGGCGTCGTCATCAGGTACTGCGCATCGGTATTCTTGAGGAACTCGCCGACCAACTGGATATTGCGGATATCCAGGTGGGCAAACGGTTCGTCGATGAACACGAAGCCGCCGGAACCATCCTCCGACTTCAGCAAACCGATCAGCAGCACCAGCGACTTCATCACCTGCTGGCCGCCCGACGCCTCGCCGTCGTTCATGCCGATCACGCCCTTGCCGTCGAACTTGAAGCGCACATGCAGGCCCGCCTGCGCCAGCAGCACATCGTCGTTCTCCAGGCGCACCGGATCGGCGTGCACCTCGATGCCGGCCAATTGTCCCAGCTCCTTGATGTTGGCCGCGTAGGTCTTGATGGTGTAGCGCAGGCGCTCGATGTAGGCGCCGCGCGCGTTGGCGGTCGCCTCGATCGCGCGGTTGTTCTGGTAGCGGCGTTCTTCCGTTTCCGACTGGCGCGCGTGGAGCTGGTCGTTCAGGCGCTGGTACTGGTCGATCACGGTCGCATCCAGTTCCCAGTCGCTGCGCGCCAGGCTGGCTTCCAGGCTGTGCACCCGCAGCACGACCTGGTGCGCGTTCTGGTGTTCCTTCACCAGCGCGACGCGGCGTGCCGGACGGCGCCAGCTTTGCGGCAGGTGGCGCCAGCTCTTGCGCAACTGGAGCAAGGCCTTGGCGTGCTCGCTGCGCTGTTCCAGTTGGCGCTTGTGGTTCAGGCGCATGCCGGCTTCCGCCTCGGACAGGGCGAAGCGCGCGTTCTGCCAGGTGGTGTCGGCGCGGGTGCGCGCGACCACCGCGTTCTTGATCAGGTTCTGCAACTCGCCCAGGCGCGCGCCCACTTCCGTGCGCTCCTGGCGCAGCGGCGCGATGCTGCGCTCCGCTTCGTCGAATTCCTCGGTGCGCGCCGACAGCTCCTTGGCGGCGTCCACGCCGGCCAAGCGCGTTTTCAGCGCGCTGATTTCCGACGCCAGCTTGGACACGGCCAGCGTCAACTGGTCTTCCTGCGCTTCCAGGGCCGGCAGCGATTTCTGGATCGCTTCCATGCGCTGCGAACGGCCGGCCGAACCGAAGCGGTAGCGCGAGGCTTCCACGAACAGCGAGCGGCCGCCGCGGCGTTCGCGGTGATAGGCTTCCGGCGTGATCCACTCTTCGTGGCTGCCCAGCTTTGCGCCGGCGTCCACGTTGTCCACGCGGGTGATGCGCGAGAGCTGTTCCACCAGCCAGGCCGGGACCTTGGCCGAGAACTTCACCACCGACATCAGGCTGTCGTCCTTGACCGACGGCGCGCTCACCAGGTCCGGCACGATGAAGTGGCGATAGCGCTCCTTCTCCGCCAGGCGGTAGGCCGCGGCGGCGTCGGACGATTTATCCAGCAGCACCACCGAGGCATACCCCGACAGCACGCCTTCGATCGCGCCCTGCCATTTCGGATCGGTCACTTCGACGATATCGGACAGCATGGCGTGCGAGATGCCGGCGTCGTTCAGCACGCGGCGCATGGCGCGCTGGGCCTCCGGTTCCGGCATCGCGGTCTTGCCCTGCAGCGCGGAGATGGTGGCCATCTCGCCGGCGATCTTGGCGGCCAACGCATCGCGCGCGGTGCGCTGGCGCGCCAGCTCGATTTCCTTTTCCTGCAGCGTCTTGGCCACCTCGGCCAGGTCGGCGCCGGCGTCGGCCGCCAGCTTCTGCAGGCGTGCCTTCTGCTCCAACAGGCTTTCCAGCGGCTTCAGCTTGCCGTTGATGTGCGTGAGACGGCTTTGCAGCGCGGTCGATTCCTGTTCCAGCACGGTCTCGTGCTGCTGCGCGTCGGTCAGCGCCTTGGCCTGCGCGGCCAGCGCGGCGCGCTTGTCGGCGAGTTGGGCGTCGGCCTGCATCAGCGGCTTGCGCTGGTCGCGCAACTGGCGGCTGATGACGGCGTGCTTCTCGCGCGCCTCGTGGTACTCCAGCGTCGGCAGCACTTCCTCCTGCAGGTCGCGGCGCTCCTTGGTCAGGTCTTCCCACTGGTGATAGTTGGCCACGCGCAGGCGCAGGCCTTCCAGGTTGGTCTTGGAGGCTTCCAGTTCCGCTTCGAAGCGTTTCAGTTCGGTCTCGGTATCACGCTGGTGGCGCTTGGCTTCGTCGTAGGCGTCCAGCACTTCCTTGTCGCCGAAGACCTGGAACACCAGGTCCAGCAACTGGCGCGGAGCGTATTCGCACAGCTTGTCGGTTTCGCCCTGCTCCAGCGCCAGCACCTTGGCCATCGCCGGCGACAGGCCGGCGGCGGCGAGGCGCTTGCGGTAGTTTTCCACGCCCAGCCAGTCGTTCGGCTCGCCCACGTCTTCGATCTGCACATTCCCCGGTCGCATCAGGTACTGGCGCTTCCAGTCGCCGCCGTTCTTCTGGATCTGGCAGAACAGCGTCACCTCGTCTTCGGCGAAGAAGCCGGAGCTGCGGAACGGACGGTTGGAGAGCTGGCGGCCCATGGGCTTGTTGTCCACCACGGCGCGCAGCCAGGCGGTCTGCTGGCCGCTGTGTCGGGCGTAGTGCTTATACGTGCGGCCCATCGAGCAGTCGAGGCCAAACAGCGTGCGCAGCGCGTCCAGCAAGGTGGTCTTGCCGGAGCCGTTCTGGCCCGCGATGGTGATGATCTTCGCGTCCAGCGGGATGTTCTTGATGCGTTGCCAGTAATCCCAGTGGACCATCTCTAGCGATTTAATTTGAAACATGGCTTAGTCCTCGGCTGGAGTGTCTTCTTCGACGGGAGCAGGCGGCGGAGGCGGCACGTCGAACGCGGGCACGATCTCCTCTTCTTCCTCCTCGTCGTTGGCGGCGACCGCAATCGGCGGCTCGCTGCGCGGCACCGCGATAATCTGCGCCGGCGAGCGCTTGAACACGTCGGCCAGCGCGCCGTTGACGATGCGCTCCTTCAGCAGGTCGGTATCCATCAGCAGATCCAGCAGCGGGCCTTCAACGATCACATCGCCGCGGCGCTCGATGAAGCCCAGCTTGGCCAGGATGCCGAGGTTCATGTCCAGGCGGGTCTTCTTGCCCAGCTTGTCGCCGAAGTCGGCCAGCAGCGCCTTGTAGGCGATGCCGATCGAGGTGTCTTCCGCGCGCGGCAGCGGCTTCTCCACGCCGAACATGTCGTTCTGCTGGTCTTCCGCGTGCTGGTGGGTTTCCTGGCGTTCGCGCTTGGGCAGGATGATCTGCGCCCACAGCACCACCAGCAGCGCCACGCCGTCGCGCGACAGGCCAAAGTTATTGTTTTGCCAGACGTCGCGCGCGCCGAAGATCTTCGGCTCGATGGCGCGGTGCAGCGCCAGCGTCACATGGTCGGCATAGACGTTATCCAGCAGCTTCATGCCGACCGCAAGCAAACGGGCATCGACTTCGGCGCGGAACTGTTCATCCGACAGCGCGCGCTTGACCAGCTTGTCGTCGCGGCGCAGCGTCTGGTGCGCCAGCAGGCGCGCGATCAGGATTTGTGCATCATCATTCATCGGACTTCTCGCCTTCCGGATTCAAAGACAGTGACAGGGAGGCCAGGGACATGGCCGCTACCTCAAGATCGGGTAGCTGGACCAGTTCATCATTCAGGGACAGCTTCATCGGCAGGCGCGCCAGTTCAGCGGTGGCGCCTTGCAGGCGCGCTTCGTCGGCGTCGCCCAGCAGCGGCAGCAGCGAGGCGCGGTAGGAGGCCACCGCAAACGAGGCCGGCAGCAGCGATTCGTGCACCGGCACGGATTTCGGCGCCTCCTCGGCGATGCTGGGGAAATTGCCCAGCGCGGCGAAGTCGGACAGGCGCGCCAGCCAGTCGTCCAGCTCCTGCTGCATGGCAGGGCCGTCGCTGATGGTGGTGGGCGCGTCCTCGCCGGACGGCAGGCCGGCGGAGATATGCGAGTCGGGGCGGTCGGCCATCAATTCGGTTTCTGCGACGTCGATCATTTCAGCGGGCGTCATAAACAACGGCACCACCGGCTGATCGATCGCGCCGGTGGCCAGCGAGGCCAGGTCTTCGTGTTCCAGCAGCCAGCGTTTGATGTCGGTGGTGGACAGGCCGGACTGGCCCAGGTGCACGCGCTGGCGCTCGATCTGGTTGAGGGCGCGCGAGAACATGCCCTGCATGTTCAGCAGCGCCGACTGGGCGCGGCCGATGGCTTGCGCGGCCTTGTGGGTGGCGCTGTCCGCGTTTTCGTCGGAGGTGATGGCGCGCAGGATTTCCGAGCCCTTCTCGACCCAGTCGCAAGCCATGTGCCACTTGGCCTGCGAGGCGCGCAGGCGGAATTCGGAACCGGAGGCGATGGCGTCGGAGAATTCTTCGGTCAGCTCGACCAGGCGGCCCAGCAGGTGGTTCAACTGCTCCACCGTCACGCCGCCCATCACCTGGGCGCCGGCCACCTGCGACAGCAGGAAGCCCATCTCGGCGTTGTCGTCTTCCTCGCGGCCCATGGCCAGCAGGGCGTCGATGGCCGACAGCACGTTGCGCGCCATCGGCGTCACGCGGTACACGGCCTGCTGCGCATCCCAGGCCAGCAACTGGTTGGAGCGCAGGCGCATCAGCACCGTTTCCAGCGATTCCGGCAGCAGGTAGGCCAGGCGGGTGTTGATGTCGGCGCGCGTGAAGCTGGTGGACGCGGTGTCGGAGGCCAGTTCGCGCAGCACCAGCAGGCGCACCAGCACGCCCTCGAAACCGCCGTGGAACAGGGCCGTAAACACCTGCAGCAGCGGCTGCGCGCGCTTCAGGTGATAGACCTGCTCGATCTCGTCGGCGGATATATGAGGCTGAAAGTGGGCCTGCAGGCTGTCCTGCTGCTGCAACTGGTCCAGCGTGGCATCGCTAGTTATAGGTTCTATCATTCTTTGCTATTTTATACACACCCAGCGGGATTTTACGCGGGCGCGCCAGTATAGCAGGAGCCTACTTTTTCACGACTTTTTCCAGCGTCTGGTCGACGAAGTCGCCGTCGTTGTCGTTAAAGCGCACGCGCACCGGATACCAGTCCATGGACGGCGCCAGCCACAGGTCGACCTGCTGGCCCTGGCGGTCCGGCGGCGGCGCCTTGACCACGTGGACGGCGCTGACTTCATTGCCGGCCACGTCCACCGGCTCGCTCTTGAGCACCTTGAAGCTCCACGATTCGGCGTCATTGCGGCCGGCCACGAAGTAGCGCCATTCGCTGCCGGGCTTGAACTTTTCCGGGTTGGCGCGCGCCTGCGCCGCAAGCTGCCACTGGGCGCTGCTGCGATCCTGCTCGCCGCCCAGGATAGGGTAGCTGCGGTCGCCGTCGCTGAACGTGATGGTTTTGGCATCGCGCGCGAAGGTGGTGGTGGTCGGGTCCTTGCGGAAGCGCTTCTCGAAGAAGGTGACCGGCGCCACGCCGTATTCGTCGATCACGCCGTCGCTGCGGTTTTCCAGGATGTTCCCCAGCAGGCTGACGCGGCTCTCGGTCAGGATCGAGTACTTGCCCTCGCCCGCGCGCCACTGCACGGTGGCGGTGCCGTTCAGCGAAATGCCGTGCTGCTTGGCCTTGATGCCGTACACCAGGTCCGCCGACGGCGGCATGCTGGTGGCGCGCTTGACGCTGGGGTGATCCTCTGCGGCCAGCGCGGCGCCGCCCAGCAGCAGGGCGGCGGTGAACAGGGTATGCATGTTTTTCATCTTATTTTCCAGCTTCGGTTGTCTTGATTCGGGAGACGGTCTGCGTGGTCAGCGCGCCGCTCGCTTCGGTATTGCGTATCCGGACCGGATACCAGTTCAGTCCCGGCGCCAGCCAGATGTCCAGCCGCGACGAGTAGGTGCCCGGCTTCGGCGGGCGCGTCAGGTGCATGGTGACCACCTTGCCCATCCGCGTTTCCACTTCCTCTTCGCCGACCAGTTGAAAGCGGAAGATGGTCGCTTCCTTGTCCTCGCCGACCTGGATATCGATGTCGCCGCCGAGCTGGTTGATGTCGGCGCGGCCGATGCCGGCCAACTGGAACGGCACCGTGGCCTTGTCCTGGGCGCCGGCCAGCAGCGGATAGCTGGCGTCGGTGGCGGAAAAGGTGATAGTGCCGGCGTCGCGGTTGAAATGGGTGGCCGTTTCGGCGCGGCGCGCCCGCTTCTCGGTGGCGGTGACGGGAGCGATGCCGTCATCGTCGATTTCGCCCTCGCTGCGCAGCACCAGCAGGTTCAGGCGCGTGATCAGCAGGCTGAGTCCCGCCTCCACCGAGCTGCGGTAATGCGTGCCGTCAGTATGCCACGTCATGACGGCGGAGCCTGTCCATTTGGTGCCGTCGGCGTCCACGCGGGCGACCTCAACGTCGAAGTCAGCCGACGGCGGCAGCTTGACCTTGAAGTGGCGCAGGCTGCGGCCCGGCGCGCCATCCGCAGCCGAGGCGGCGCCCGCAGCGCCAGCCTGCGGCGTCCCGGCCTGCGCCTGCCCGGCGCTCCCCTGCTGGCCGCCCGCGCCCACGCCTGCTCCCGCACTCGCACTGGCACCAGCGCCTGCGCCGCTTGCCGCCGCATCACCTGTTCCAGCTCCTGCGCCAGCGCTTCCCCCTGCCGCCGCGCCTGCATCCGCGCCCGCGTTAGCCGTGCTGGCGCCCGCCGCGTCCATGCCTGCGGCCGAGCCGTCCGTGGGAGCCGCCGCGCCGGCCGCGCTACTCGCCGCCCCGGCATCGCCCGCATTCGCCGCAGCGTCGGCAGCCGCGTCAGGCGCCGGAGCGCTGGCTACCGCCGCACTCTCGGCCGGCGGCGGCTTCAGTTTCCGTTTTACAGACGCCTTTTTCGGCGCCTCCGCCAGCGGCTTGACCTCCTCCACCGGCGCACTGCTCTCCACATGCTTGGGCAAAGTCAGCCGCAACTGCGCCGTCATCACCGGCGGCGGTGACTGCCGCGCACGATCGCCGAGCCGCCCGCTGATCCAGTCGATGGCGACGTAATGCAGCGCCACGGTGGCCGCGCATAAAACCAGCACGCGCCGGTACCGGGTGAGGAAGGAAGCGATCGTCATAGGCCGCTAGTGTAAACGGGTTCCGCGATCCGGGCTGAAGGCACGGGAAATGTTGTCAAAAACTTTTGAATGACAGGCGGATATCTGCTACGCTAGAAGCCACTTTCAGAGGAGAGCGCTCATGGTCACCCCGCAAATGCCGAACATCCCAGGTGTAGGCGTAATGAACGATACACTGGATTTCGTGAAAAACCTGTGGGGCAGCATGGGCGTTCCCGGCCTGACCGCGCCCACGCTGTCGGTCGAAGAGCTGGACAAAAAGATCAACGACCTCAAGGCTGTCGAAAGCTGGCTCAATCTGAACCTGAGCATGCTGCGCGGTAGCATCCAGGCGATGGAAGTCCAGCGCGGCACCATCGCCACGCTGAAATCGGTCGGCGCCAGCCTGGCCTCCGCCGTCAACACCGGCGTCAGCGATAAATCCATCTTCGACGCCAATCCATACGCCTCGGCCTTCTTCCACCATGCGCGCGAAGCGGACAAGGCGCAAAGCAGCGCGCGAGCAGGCAAAACCCCGCCGCCGGAAGAGCCTAAAGCCGCCGAGCCGCCCAAGCCGGAAGCCGCAGCCGGCGCCGGTGCTGCGCCCAGCGGCGCCAACGCCTGGTGGAACCTGCTGCAGGACCAGTTCAAGCAAGCAGTATCGACTGCGATGGCGTCCGAATCGATGATGGCCAACGCCGCCGCGCGCGCCACCGACACCGCCGTCAAGTTCGCCGCAGCCGCGGCGGGCGCCGGCGCCAAGCCAGCCGCCAAACCGGCAGCCGAAGCCAAGGCTCCACCGGCCGCTGCCAAGAAGCCGGCCGCGAAAAAGCCTGCGGCGAAAAAGCCCGCAGCAAAAGCCGCCAAGCCTGAAGGCGATAAATAAGGCGGTCGTCCCGCAACGGCCTGGTTATTCGCCTCACCGCCGTCATTCCCGCGCACGCCCCCGTCATTCCCGCGCAAGCGGGAATCCATGGGACGCGTCGCAGGATACTCCGCATGGGCTCCCGCTTTCGCGGGAGCGACATTCAGGCCAGCCGCTGAATACGGATGGCGTCGATCAGGCCATCGGCCTGGCGCTGCACTTTCTCGATATCGATCAGGCCTTCCGCTTCCAGCGCCTTCGCACCGTCGTGGGCGGCCTGGAAGCTTTCCAGGGTGTCGCCTTTGGCGGAAACCGGCCGTATCCAGGCCACGCTCCCGATCTTCATCTTGTTATAGACTTCCCTGGCGATATCGCGCATATGTGTGCCCTTTCAGGGTAAAGCGAAGTTCAGTCACCACTCCAGCGCGTAGACTCCGGCACCGGACCGTTAGCCGCTTCATACTCACTGGCCGCAGCGGCGGCGACCACACCTGACACCGGCGCCAGCATCGCCAGTTGTTCCATCAATAGCGCGAAGCGCTGCTGCCCCGGCGCGATCGCGTCGACATGCATCAGCACACCGATCGCCTCGTCCGCCAACTCCTTCACATAACCGTTCTGCTGCAAGGTCGAAATCAGGATCTGCGCCGAATTGAACAGGATGCGCATATTGTGCGGTAACTGCTCGCGCGCCACGCGCATCCATTCGACCGCCTCCGTCAGCTTGCCGCCCTTCCACAGCAACACGCCCTTGTTCATCAAGTCCGCCGCTTCCTTGCGCGCGGTCTTGATCAGTTCTTCGCCTTCCTCGCTCATGCGCGCCTTGTCGAAGATCTTTTGCACGTCTTCCAGCAGCGGCTCGTTGTCGTGGTTGTTGCGGGTGACGTAGGCCAGCAGGTTCACCGGCGCTTCCTTGACGCCGACCGCAAACAGCAGGGTCGCCATGTCCAGGCAGGTGCCGGTATCCGGGCGCTGACGGCTTTCGTCGGCCAGCATGGCTTCCAGCTCATCGCCCGACTTGCGCGCGCGGCGGAAATCGCCGCTTTCGTGGTACACCAGGCCTTCCGTGATCTTGGCCCGCAGCGCCACCTGGTCGCCGCCGAACTGGTGGACGGCGGCGTTGAGCAGGCGGATGGCTTCCTTGGTGTCGTTCTTCTGACCGCACACGCGCGCCAGGCCGAGATAGGCGTCCACCGTCTTCAGCACCGAAAACTCGCCGATCTCGATGCACTTGCGGAAGGCGCGCTCCGCCACCGGGATGTTGCCCAGCTTGAGCGCCGTCTGTCCCAAGGAGCGCTGGCGCGGCACCGAGTTCGGCGACAGCTTGGCGGCTTTCTGCAGCACGTCGAAGGCTTCTTCGGTTTTCCCCTGCAAGAGGAAGGACTGCGCCAACTGATCGAAGGCGTCGATGTAGAAGCGGTTATCCGTAATCACGGCCTGGAACATCAGGCGCGCGGCATCGAGGTCGCCATCGCCCATGCGGATCTTGCCCAGGCCGCAGCGCGCCCAGTTGTACTCGCGTTCCTGCAGCACCTGCTCGTACACGGCCCCCGCGCCGTCGGGATCGCCGGCCTTGAGCAGCAGCGTGGCGCGCATGCGCAGCAGGTCGATGGCGTGCAGCGGATTGTGTTCCACCTGTTCCGCGCACAGCCGGGCCGCGCGCAGGTAATCCTTGTCGGCGAAGGCCTGGTCGATGTCGGCGAAGATCTGCTTCTTGAGCCACACGCGGTTCAGGCGCGTGAGCAGCACGCCCTCCGTGATCGGCTTGATGATGTAGGCGTCCGGCTGGTGTTCGGCCGCGCCCATCACCGACTCCACGCTCTTTTCGGCGGAGACCATCAGCCACACGCTGGACGGCAGCATCAGGTTGCGGATGCGCGCTTCCTCCAGCACCTGCTGGCCGTTCTTGCCGTCGCCGAGGTTGTAATCGCACAGCACCACGTCGTAGCGGGTTTTCGCCAGCAGCACCATGGCCTCGCCGCCGCTGGACGCCTGGTCGATATGCTTGGCGCCGAGGTTGCGCAGCGATTCGCGCAGCAACTGGCGGATGCCGACGAAGTCGTCGATGATCAGGTAGCGTTTTTCTTCCCAGTCGATTTCGGCGGTGCTCGACGCTGGTGCGCTCATGTCCTGGACCCAGTTCATGGCAAACGTAGAATGAAGCAGCCGCCGCCCAGCGTACCGCCGTTTTCCAGGGCGATGCTGCCGGTGCGTTCGCGGTGTTTGTGCATGCGCGCCACTTCGCTGGAGAAGTACAGCCCCAGGCCGCTGCTGTTGCTGAGGAAGTCGACGCTGGAACGCCGCGCGCTCGGGGCGCCCATGTCCAGCAGCATCTGCGGGAAGCCGGCGCCGTTGTCCTCGACGCGGATTTCCAGGTAATCGCCGTCGATCTTCACCGACAGCCGTATGCGGTCGTGCGTGTAGCGGATGGCGTTGTTGATGGCGTGGACCAGCACGCCGATGATCAGGTCTTCATCCAGCGTCCAGATGGCGTTCCGGGGAAAGTCCACGTCCAGCGTGATCTTGTGCGACATGAGCAGCACGCGCGCCTGGCCTGCCGCCTGCTCCACCAGTTCGGTGATGCTGCGCGGCGCCTGGTCGAAAGGGTAGCCGGGCTTGCCGACTTCCTTGTACAGTGCCAGCAACTGGATCAGGTTGTCGTTGAGGCGGCGGGTCTGGTACAGCATCTGCGCCATCTTGCCGTATTCGGTGGAGGCGAGCGAGTCCGGCACCTGCTGCGTGGACAGCAGGTTCTCCAGCGTTCCACTGAGGACGCTGACTGAATTCTTCATATCGTGGGCAATCGACGCCAGGAACATCGACAGCTCCGGCGAACCCTCGGCTTGCGGCGCTTCTTGTTCGTCCATTGTGCGGATCTCCGTGCGCGCTGTGTTGTCGTCGCTGATTATAGCCCGCCAACTATGGCCCCGCCAACGGCGGGGCTTTGCGTAGACGCAACAGCCACTTATTGTTCGCGGCGGCGTTGCTTGAGCAGGAAGCGGCCGGGATCGAGCGCGTCAACCAGCGCGGCTTCCAGCGGCGGCGGGGTGTGTTCGAGTTGGGAGACCAGTAGTTCCGCCATCAGGGGCGCCCAGATCAGGCCGCGCGAAGCGTAGCCGAGCAGGCTGTATAAGCCTGCGTGTCGTGGCACGTCGTCCAGGTGTTCAAGGCGGCCTGCGGCGGGGTAGTCAGGCAGCGCGCCCGCCAGCGGCAGGCGGTCCGGCGCGGCGCAGCGGAAGCCCACGCGGCCGGCCAATGGCGCGGTATGGGCCAGCGCGGCCACTTCATCGGTGGGGACGATTTCGGCCAGGCGGGCCAGGTTCTCCAACTGGCTGTCGATGCGCAGGTTGGGATCGTCATCGTTGTCGTAGGTCGCGCCGGCGCAGACGATGCCGTTCGACGGCGGCGTCACATACGCCTCGCGGCAGACCACCAGCGGCAGCACCGGCGCCCGCGCCGCGAGATGGGTGACCTGGCCGCGCAGTTTGAACAGCGGCAGTTCTGCCGCTTGCGACAGCTTCGCCGCGCTCGCGCCGCTGGCCAGGATCACGGTCGGCGCCTGCGCGATGACTACGCCGTCTGCGCCGCGCACCTGCCATTCATCATCCACGCGCCGCAGTTCCGCGGCCTCGGCGTTGAACACGCGCGTGAGGCGCTGGCCGCACGCCTTCAGCATCGCCTCGCACAGCGATGCAGGGCGCGCCCAGCCGCCGTGCTCGAACAGCCAACCGCCATGCGGCGTCGCCACGCCCATTGCCTTGCTGGCCTGCTCGGCATCCAGCCACTGCGCGTATTCTTTGGGATAGCCCCACATCGCCACCACATCCTGCTGCACCTTCGCATGCCGCGCGTCGCGCGCCAGTTGCAGCACGCCGCAGTCGGCGCCGTCGAAGGCCTTGCCGATGCCGCCCAGGCGGCGCCATTCGCGCAAGGCGAACAAATAAGCCGCGCGGCTCAAGCGCGTGGGGATATTGTCGTCCTTGGACAGCAGCGGCATCACGATCCCGGCCAGGTTGCCGGACGCCTCCTGCGCCGGTTGCGCATGGCGCTCGATCAACGTCACCTGCCATCCCTGCGCGCACAGGCGCTGCGCCGCCGCCGAACCAGCCAGCCCCGCACCTATCACCACCGCGCGCCGCTCAGGTTCCCGCGGCACGTTCGGATGCCCCGGCGCCGAGCCGGCCCGCAGATGCGGCGCCCGCGCGGGGGCGCCGCCGACCTCCGGCCGCCGGACGCTGCGATAGACCGCGTCGATGTCCTGCGTGTCGCCGGCCAGCTTGCAGGCGAATCCCGCCGCAGTCAGCGCCCACGCCAGCGCTTCGTCCGCGTCGCGCGCGTGCAGCGTGGCGCCTTGCACTGCAAGCTTCGCGAGACTGCGCGCCACCGCCGGCGCGGTTCCAGGTGGGAGGTAGAACGCATCCACGCGCGCGCGCACCTGAGGCAGCACGGCGTCCATCCCGCCGATCAGCAAATCCATGGTGATGTCATCATCCAGCACCACGCGATGAAAGCCCGGCACGTCCAGCGGCCACGCGGCGCGCAAGGCCGCATCGGCGATTTCGGCGGCATCCGGCAGACGCGGCACCACCGCCAGGTAATGCAAGCGCCCGCCACGCGCACGCATCGCAGCAAACCGCTCGCCGCGGCCGAAGTCCGCGTCGAGCACCACATGCCGCATCGTCACTTGCGCGCCTTCCTGCAGAAGCAATCCGGCGCATGATCGTCCACCATGCCTATGCCCTGCATGTACGCATAAATAATCGTCGAGCCGACAAACTTGAATCCCAGCTTGCTCAAGTCCTTGGAAATCCGGTCCGACAGCTCTGTCTTGGCCGGACGCGCCTCCTTGCCGCGCACCAGCGGCTTGCCGCCCACGTAAGACCACAGCAGCTTATCCAGGCTGCTGCCACTCTCCACCAGCCGCAGATAGGCCTGCGCATTGCTGATCGCCGCCGCCACCTTCAGCCTGTTGCGCACGATGCCGGGATTGGCCAGCAGCTCGGCCACCTTGGCCTCGCCATATTTTGCGATCTTCTTCGGGTCCCACTGGTCGAACGCCCGGCGGTAGTTCTCGCGCTTGTTGAGTATGGTTTCCCAGCTCAGCCCCGCCTGCGCGCCTTCCAGGTTCAGCATCTCGAACAGGCGGCGCTCGTCGTGGCAGGGCACGCCCCACTCCTTGTCGTGGTATTCGATGTACAGGGGATTGGCCGGGTTGGCCCAGCTACAGCGTATCTTGTCGGTCATGTGTCAATCCTGTGGAGACTCGAGATCGCTGGACAGGCCCACGCGGCGGCGCTCGCCGCCCAGGTCCAGCGCGCCGGTCAGGTGGGTGACGAGGCGCACCTCGCCATCGGCCAGCGTCTGCGCCAGCCGGTGCATGATGCGCGGGAACAGGCCCTCGCCGCCCGTCATCCCGGTGCTGTACACCGCGGCCCAGCCATTGCGTCCGGAGCGCTTGGCGATGTACAGGCCCTGATCGGCCAGCTCCACCACCTGCGACCACGCCAGCAGGCGCGGTTGCTCCGGCATGAAAGGGAAGCAGGCAAAGCCGATCGAACAGGTCCGTGCCAGGTGCTCGCCGTCCGGCAGCACGAAGTCGCGCTCGCACACGGCGAGGCGCACGCGCTCCGCGACGGCATGCGCATCGTCGCGATGCGTGGCGCGCGCCAGCACCAGGAATTCCTCGCCGCCCCAGCGTATCAGGTAGTCGGACTCGCGGAACACTTCGCGCAAGCGCGCCTGCATCTGCACCAGGATGGCATCGCCTGCCGCATGGCCGTAGCGGTCGTTCACTTCCTTGAAGTGGTCCAGGTCCACCATGAAGAACACCAGGTCCTTGGGCGCGCTGATGTCGCACTCGGTCAGGGGGCGATGCTGGCCGGTCTCGTGGGCGCGCAGGCTCATGGCCACGTCGGCATCCACGTTCTGCAGGAAGAAGCGGCGGTTGCGCAGGCCGGTCAGTTGATCGGTCAGGCTGACTTCCTCCAGCGCCTTGTAGGCGCGCTCCAGCTCCAGGTTCTTTTCCAGCAGTTGATCCTGCGCCGCCGCCACCTGGCGGTAGGCGCTGGCGTTGTCCAGCGCGATGGCGCCATACGCGCACAGCGTGCGGAAGATCAGCCGTTCGCGCTCGCCGTAGGCATGCGGCAGCAGCGACTGCACCGACATCGCGCCCAGCACGCGCTCGCCCACGTGCAGCGGCGCGAACAACAGGCTCAGTGTCGGCAAGGTGCCGGGGATCAGGTTGGGCGTGACGCCCTGCTCATCCAGTTCGATCAGGATCTCGCGCCGCTCGCGCACGCACAACGCGGTGTTGGCGTCCGGCGCAGACAGCGGCACGCGCACTGGCGGCAATGGCTTGCCGGCTTCGAGGCCGAAAGCGCACACCAGGTTCTCGCCATCCGGCTCCAGCAGGAAGACTGAAAAGTGCAGCGCATCCAGCAGGCCATGCACGTGACGGTCCAGCGCCCGGAACACCGCTTCCGCATCGAGATGGGCGGTGATCTCCTGGCCGATGGCGCTCAGGTGGGCCAGCGTCGCGCTGGTCTGCTGCAGCACTTCGGCGCGCTGCGCTTCGGCGGCGGCCAGTTGGCGATGGTGCTCGCCTTCGGTCTGCGCGCGCTCGGTCTGGTGCTGCACCTGCATGGCGATGGCGCGGCTGGTGGCCTGCTGGCTGTGCGTCTGGTCGCGCGACGCGCCGGCCCGCAGCGAGATGTTGTAGGCGCGCTCGTAATCGCCGATGGCGGCGAACTCGCGGGCGGCCGCGTCCAGCAGCACGCCGGGCACGATATAACCTTCGATGGTGGAGGCGATTTCCAGCGCCAGTTGCAGGTAATGCAGCACCGGGTTCGGCGCCATCATCAGCTCCGGTTCGCGCAGCTTGTGATGCGCGTAGATATCGGCCAGCACGTTCAGCGCGGCGATCTGCGCGGAGGCATCGCCGTGATCGCGCGCCAGCGCCAGCGCGGTCTGCGCCGCCTCCAGCGCCTCGCCGGGGCGGCCGAGGTGCGACAGCGCATGCGCCTGGCCGCGCCGCGCGCAGCTCTGGAAATCCTTCTGGCCCAGCGCATCGCCGCGCTGCGCCAGGCGGGTGAAGCTGTCCAGCGCGGCCGCGTAGTTGCCGAGGTCCAGCGCCAGGTCGCCCTGGTATTCCAGCGCCACCGCGTAGCAGCGCGACCCCGACAGCGGCGCCAGCGTGACCAGCGCTTCGCGCAGCAGGCTTTGCGCGGCGTCGCGCTGGCCCAGTTGACGCAGGGTTTCCGCCGTCTGCATCAAACAGATGCCGATGCTCAGCGGCCAGCCGGTGGGGCGGGCCAGGTCCAGCCCGCGCTGCATCCATTCCAGCGCCGCCTCGTGCGCGTTGAGGCTGGTGAAACCGTTGCCGATGTTGGTGGCGGCGATGATGGCGCGGCGCACCTGCCCGGTGAACAGCGCAGTCTCGTAACTCAGCATCATGTGGCCGATGGCGCGCCCGTATTCGCTGCGCTGAAAGGCGCCGGTGCCGAAGAAATCGGCGACCCAGCCGGCAGCCGCGGCCGGCATGCCCATCAACTCGGTGCTGAAGCGCTCGCACCAGCGCGCCTGCGCGGCTTGCCAGTCGCCCAGCGCGTCGCAGATGGCGCTGGCGGCGTCGATGATGTCGATGCGGATGGGATCGTTGGCCGCGCGGGCCGCGGCGGCCGCCTGCTGCAGCCACTGCTCGCCGCCGGCGCTGTCGCCGCGGTCGTTGCTGATCCAGGCCAGCAGCCAGCAAGCGTCCGCGCGGCAGGCTGCGGCATCTTCCGCCAGCTCGGCGGTGGCGGCCTGCTCGCACAGGGGCAGGACCTGGCCGGCGCGGTACTGGGCGGCGTCGAGTTCGCCGCGCAGCCACTCGGCTTCGGCAGCGATCAGCAACTGGCGGGCTTGCAGCACGGCCGCCTGCCCGGCCGGCAGTGCGGCCAGCAGCGGCGCAAGGTCGGCGCAAAGCTGCTGCGCCCGCGCGGGATCGCGCTGGCGCGTGTGCCACGCCAGCGCCGACAGCAGCGCCAGGCGCTCCCGGCCCTGCGCTTCCGGCAATGCCGCTTCCCACTGCGCCAGCTCGTCGTCGAGCGCAAACATGTCCACCAAATGACGTCCCCTTACTGTGTTGGCGCCATTATTCCACAGTTTGCAAGACGGGCCGGAGCGTGGGCCGGGATTTTATTTCTTGGACGAGGCCAGTTTCTCGACGGTCTGCAAGTGCTGGTCGATCACCGGCTGCAGCTTGGCCGCCAGCGCCTTCACGTCCGGGTCGGTGGCTTTTTTCTCGGCGCTGAGCACTGCGCTGTGCGCGGCCTTGTGGTCCTTCACGCCGGCATCGGCCAGGTAAGTCTTGTCGAACGCCGCGCCGGACAGGCTGTTGAGCTGGTCCGCCATTTTCTTGTGCTTGGCGTCCGGCTCGGTCGGCAGCGTGACATTCTTGGCCTTGGCCACGTCCTGCACTTCCTGCAAGCCCTTGGTGTGGTCGTCCACCATCTGCTGGGCGAATTTCTTCACGTCGTCGGACTGGCTTTTTTGCAGCGCGATCTTGGCCGCCGCGACCTCCGCCATATTGGCCTGCGCCAGGTCCGCGAGAATCTTCTGGTCGCCTTTGTTCACTGACTGGGCGTAAGATGCACTGGCGGCCAGCATGGCCAGTACGGCGCCGTAGATGCGTATTTTCATGACTTATTCTCCTTGTCCTCAGGTGTGAAAAAATATTTTAGGGACGATGGAATAATCCGTACGCACCGTACGTTTACGCAATGTCCCATCCACCCTCACAAGGAGACTCGCCATGAAACTTGCAATCGCCCTCACCGCCCTGCTGTTGTCCACCGCCGCCTACGCCGACGGCGTGATGAAGAATGACGGCATCCTGGTCACGTCCAGCGGCATGACCGTCTACACCTTCGACAAGGACAGCGGCGGCAAGAGCGCCTGCAGCGGCCCCTGCCTGGAGAACTGGCCGGCCGTGACGCCGCCCGCCACCGTGGCCGCGCCCTATTCCGTCATCACGCGCGACGACGGCAGCAAGCAACTGGCCTACCAGGGCAAGCCGCTGTACACCTTCAAGAAAGATACCAAGCCGGGCGACCGCATGGGCGACAACGTCAAGGACGTGTGGCACGTCGTGAAGGACTGAGCGTCCGTGCAGCACGACGACAGCGCCGCCCTGGTCGCCTGCCTGCCGCGTTTGCGCCGCTACGCGCGGGCGCTGCTGGGCGCGCGCGATGAAGCCGACGACCTGGTGCAGGACACCATGGCGCGCGGCTGGGACAAGCTGTCCTCGTGGCGGCGCGGCACCGACATGCGGGCCTGGCTGTTCGGCATCATGCACAACCTGCACGTCGACCGCTTGCGCAGCGCGCCGCCGCCCGCCGCGCCCATCGAAGATGCGCTGCCCCTGGCCGCGCCCGCCGGCGACGCGGCGGCCGGCCGCCTGGCCCTGCGCGACCTCGACAGCGCGCTGCGCCAACTGCCGCCCGAACAGCGCGAGGTGCTGTTGCTGGTCGCGCTGGAAGAACTGCGCTACGAGGAAGTGGCGGCGGCGCTGGACATCCCCCTGGGCACCGTGATGTCGCGCCTGTCGCGCGGCCGCGAACGGCTGCGCCTGCTGATGGAGGGCCAGCCGCTGCCCTCGCCCCTGAAGGTCATCAAATGAACGCCCCCGTCACCGAAGCCGAACTGCAAGCCTGGGTCGATGCGCGTCTGCCGCCCGCGCGCCGCGCCGCCGTCGACGCTTACCTGGCCCGGCATCCCGACCAGGCCGCGCGCCTGGCCGCCTACCGCGCCCAGAACGCGGACTTGCGCGCGCTGTTCGATCCGGTGCTGGACGAAGCCGTGCCGCCCGCGCTGGCCGCCGTCCCGCGCGCGCCGCAGCCGGGCCGCTGGCCGCTGCCGCTGCGCCTGGCCGCCATGCTGGCGCTGATGCTGGGCGGCGGCGCCGGCGGCTGGCTGCTGCGCGGCGCTGCCGCGCCCGCCCTGCAAGTGGCCGACAACGCGGCCGCCCTGCCGCGCCGCGCCGCGCTGGCGCACGCGGTCTACACGCCGGAAGTGCGGCATCCGGTGGAAGTGGGCGCCGACCAGCAGGCCCACCTGGTGGCCTGGCTGTCGAAACGCCTGGGCGCGCCGCTGAAGCCGCCGCAACTGGACAAGCTGGGCTATGCGCTGGAAGGCGGCCGATTGCTGCCGGGCCAAAGCGGTCCCGTGGCGCAATTTATGTACCGTGACGGCAATGGCGTGCGGCTCACGCTGTACGTCTCGACCGAGCAGACGCACAACCGCGACACTGCCTTCCGCTTTGCGCAGGAAGGCGAGGTGGGCGTGTTTTATTGGATAGATGGGCGGTTCGGCTATGCCCTGTCGGGCGACCTCGACAAAACGGCGCTGGCCACCCTGGCCAACGCCGTCTATGCCCAGCTCGAACCGAACTGATCAGGCGTGCTGCTGCGGCGCCTGGTTGATCTTGATGAGGCGCGAGCGCATGCCCTCGGTCGCGGCCGGGCCGGGCGCGAACATGTAGTCTTCGTCGTTGATGGCCAGGCCGCTGTTGGCATCGACCAGCACCTGGTCGGCCGGCTTGCCGGTTTCGCGGCTCACCACCAGCAGGCTGGCCCCTTCCGGCGCCAGGTGTTCATTGCCCCAGGCGACGAACGCCAGCAGCACCGGCTTGAAATCGCGGCCGGCCTTGGTCAGCACGTACTCGTAGCGCGGCGGGCGGGTGCTGTACTGGCGGCGCTCCATCAGCCCACCCTCGACCAGCCCGGCCAGGCGGCGGGTCAGCATGTTGGGGGCGATCTTCAAGCTCTTCTCGAACTCATCGAAACGGGTCAGGCCGTAGAAAGCGTCACGCAGGATCAGGATGCTCCACCATTCGCCGACCTTCCCCAGGCTGCGGGCGATCGGGCACGGCATGCTGCCAAAATCGGTATGTTTCATTTCTTCGCTCCTCGTTTCAAAGGTTATTGCCAGTAAGTTTTTAACCTTCCCAAGATAGGCCAAAAAACCACGCTGGAAACTCTCGAAAAGTCACTCGGCATTCAAACTGCGTTGCACCAGCGCGTTGGTTCATTATTGGCGATCTCCAAAAACGCTGCTTTTGCAGGAGGAGACAACTGTTTTGCAAGCGTAGAAAACTATTAAAAATATTTAAAAGATAGGCATAATACGCAACACGGTGAATGCCGTTTTATCCATGTTTTTCGAGGGAGCCATGCCGAGCACCACAGACAGCACTCCGCCCAGGATACTCATCGTGGACGACTCCGCGTTTGAACAGCGCGTGCTGGTCGATCTGCTCAGCGAAATGCCGTTCAAGGTGTCGGTGGCCTTCAATGGCCTGCAGGGCTATCAACTGGCCCTGGCGCAGCGTCCCGACCTGATCCTGCTGGACGTGCGCATGCCCAACATGGATGGCTACACGGCCTGCCGCCTGCTCAAGGCCAATCCCGCCACCGAGGACATCCCGGTGATTTTCCTCAGCGGCGCCGACGCCGATGAGGAACGCATCATGGGCCTGTCGATCGGCGGCGTCGATTACGTGTCCAAGCCGTTCTCGCCGGGCGAGCTGCAGGCGCGCATCCAGGTCCACCTGAACCTGGCGCGCCGCCACCATGCGCACGCGGACGGCGACGAGGCCGCGCCGGCCGACGCCGACCGCGATCCCGACGCGGTGCTGGTCAACGCCGTCAAGCGCCTGATCGCCGACAACTTGGCCGCGCTGCCCGGCCTGGCCGAGATCGCGCGCAGCGTCGGCACGTACCGCGAAAAGCTGTCGCAAGTCTTCCGCGAACAAACCGGCATGACGGTGTTCGGCTTCATCCGCGAAGAACGGATACGCCGCGGCGAAGAGTTATTGAAGGATACGGGCATCGATGTCCAGGACATCGCCCTGCTGATCGGCTTTAACAACGCCGGCAATTTCGCCACCGCCTTCCGCGAGCGCATGGGCGTCACGCCCACCGCCTACCGCCAGGCCATCCAGCAGAAAAAATCCTAGGCCGCCGCTGTCGGCTGGGCCTGCATCTGGCGGCGCCAGAAGAACCACGAGGCCAGCGCATTGAGCCAGTAGCCGGCGTACAGCGCGGCGGTCAGGTACAGGCCGCGGCTGGCGTACAGCGGCACGGAAACGGAATTCACCAGCAGCCAGAACGGCCAGGTTTCCAGCCGCCGTCCCATCAGCAGCAACTGGGCCACCACGCTGAACATCAGCACCGAGGAATCGATGAAGGGCGCATAGGCATTGGTGTAAGCCTGCAGCAGCAGGCCGTAGACGATGGTGGCGGCCAGGCCGACCGCGGTCATCCAGCCCAGCGCGCCCAGGCGCGCCCGCGCGATCGGCAGCGGGGCGCCGCCGGCGCCGCGCAGCCATTGCAGCCAGCCGATCAGGCAGGTGATGATGAAGAAGGCTTGCAGCGCCACGTCCGCGTACAGGTTGACGCTGTAGAACAGCGCGGCAAACATGGCGCAGCCGACCACGCCCAGCCACCACGAGTGCACGTTGTTACGCCCCGATAAAACGATGGACACCGTCATCACGGCATTGGCGGCAATTTCCAGCGGAGCGGTCAACAGCTATCCTCGGCATCAGTGGCTCAGTTGCGGCAATTCGGCGGCAGCAGTTGGTCCGGGATCTCGTCGCTGCCGCATTGCCATTCGACGCGCTTATTCTCGTTCAGCCTCGGCGTGAACGCAATAGCCTTGCCGCGGAAGTTCAGGTCGGACGGGAACACGCGCACCATGCCGTTGTCGGGATCGACGGTGACGTTCTGCACCGCGTGGGCGGGATCGTCCAGGGCAAAGCCGGCCTGCTCCAGCGTGGACGGGGCGCGGCCATTGGCGTAGAAATAACGCTCCACCGCGGCGGTCGCCTCGTGGCCGACGCCGGCCGCCTGCGCCAGCTTGGCCTTGGCCGTGTAGTCCTGGTAGGCCGGGATGGCGACCGCCGCCAGCACGACCGCCAGCGCCACCGTGGCCAGCACCGAACCGGGGCCGCCGACGCCCAGGCGCGGCACGAACAGCGCCAGCAGATAGGCCAGGCCATGGCGGTCCGGCTGCTGCGCCTCGCTGCCCTGGGCCAGCGCGCGCACGGCCGCCATGCGCTTGACCAGCCAGGGATAATCGGCCACCAGTTCGTGGAAGGACATCCAGAAGCCCGAGGTGTACTGCGCCTGGGCCGCATAGCTGCCCGCGCTCATCTGGCGCCAGCGGCGCGGACCGGCCGCCAGCGCGGCGATGCCAGCCTGGGCGCTGCGCAAATCGTCGCAGGCGTGGAAGCCGTGGCGGTCGCAGGTGTATTCGCGGGCGCGCGCATAGGCCGCGCCCAGCAGCGGCACCACCGAAGCCGGCGCCAGCAGGGCCGACCACTGCAAGTGCCTGCGTTTGATGTGGCCGATCTCGTGGCCGATGTAGAAGTTGATCGCGTCCGGCCGGTCGTCCAGCGCCTCCACCACGCTGGAGTACAGCACGATGAAGTTGCGGCCGAAGAAGCGCGTGGCAAAGGCGTTGAACACGCCGCCCATCTGCAACAGGTAAGCCTCCGGCGCCTGCGCCAGGCCCAGGCGCTCGCTGCACGCGACAATGCGCTCGTGCAGGTCGGGAAATTGCGCCTGCGTGATTTGCACGCCGGTGCCCTTGAGGTAGGACACCAGCGCCGATTGCGTGAAGCAGTAGCCGACAAAGAACAGCAGCAGGTACACCAGCGCCTTGCCCAGCGTGCCCACCAGCAGCAGCGCCCAGATCGCCAGCGAGACGGCCAGCATCAACCCGAACAGCGTTTTCTCTTTCTTGTAAATCAAATCCATGGCGCTCCCCGGCGTTAAAAAAGTTTCAAGGAGGCATTTTAATTTGATTTACGAAATAAGCAACTCTTTATGACAACATGAGAAACCCGGCGTGGTTAAAATATCCGTGCTAGGGTTTGCGATTATCGATACGAGGACTTGAACATGCGGTTGCGCCAGATGTGGTCTGTCATCATCCTGCTGGGCTCGGCGGCGCACGCCGATGCCTGCCGGTTGCGCATGGCGATGGAACAATGGCCGCCTTACCTCTACCGCGATGCCGCCACCGGCGCGCCGTCCGGCATGGACTGGGAGCTGGCGCAAGCCATCCTCAAGGAAGCCGGCTGCACGCTCAGCCTGCAAGCCGAGCTGCCGCCGGCGCGCCGCAAGAACGAGTTCGAACACGGCCAGTTGGACCTGCAACTGGCCGCCTCGGTCACCGCCGACCGCAAGCGTTATGCGCGTTTCAGCGCGGCCTACCGCTACGAAACCATGGGCCTGTTCACGCTCAGCAGCCACGCCCTGCCCTACCGGCACATCACCGATCTCGACATGCTGGTGACGGAAAAGCTGCCGCTGCTGGCGCCGCGCCTGGGCTGGTACGGCCCGGCCTATGCGCGGGTGCAGCCCATGCTGACAGCGGCGGGCCAGGTCAGCACGTATTCCACCTACCAGCAGGGCTTGCACATGCTGCACGCCGGCCGCGCCGACCTCATCCTCGGCGACCGCGCCGCGCTGCGCCACGAGGCCCGCGCCCAGGGCTACACCCTGAGCGTCCTGCCGGTCAGCGTGCTGCGCGCGCCGGTGCGCCTCATGCTCAACAAGAGCACCACCACCCAGGCCGATCTCGGCCGCATCGACGCCGCCATCCAGAAGCTGGACAAGCAGGGCGTGCTGGCGGAAATCCGCGCCCGCTACGATGAGCCGTGATCAGTGCTCGCGCCAGTGGTCGAGGTTGCGCGGCTCGGCCAGGGCGATGCCGTTGCGCTCGGCGCGGAAGCGGGCCGAGGCGGCGTACACGGCGCGCCGCACGCGGTTGATGGCGCCCAGCGGCCGGTGCGCCGCGATGCAGTGCCACGGATTGAACTGCATGCCGTCGTCCACCAGTTGCGACAGGCCATGCGTCCATCCGGCCTGCACCGGCGCGACCACGCGCGCCACCGTGACCCAGGGGCTGCTCCAGGCCACCGTCGCATCCTCGATCGGCATGGCGTGCAGGTCGGTGCACAGTTGCACGCGCAATTCCCATTCGGCCTGGTGCCGTGTCATGAAATCGACCACGGTGCCGCGCAGGCCGTTGGGCTTGTGTTCCAGCGCCACCGGCTGGCCGTGCAGCGCCACCAGTTCCGGCGAGCACGGCGCCAGCGACAGCTTGGCCATGTAGCGGCCGTACAAAATGGGCGTAACGGTATAAAAGGTTTCGCCCAGGATGTGGGTTTCCGGTTCGCCGCCCAGGCCCTTCAGCGCGCCGCTTTCGATGCCGGCTTTTTCCAGCACCTTTTCCGTGCCGCGCAGCGCGGCCGACAGGGCTTGCTTGAGGCCGGGCGCCTTGTCGGTGGTGGCTGCCAGCAGCTTGACGCTGGAGAGGAATTGCCTGGCCGTGGGCGCGACGAAGGTGGGACTGTTGACCATCACGAAATCCTGCGTGACGTCGCCCTCGCCGTCGGCCAGGCGGGCGCCGGGCACGCCGATGGCCTTGATCGCCATGCCGCGCGGCGTGGACACCTTGTCGTCCAGCAGATCGCCCGGCGAGGTCGACAGGCGCAGCACCACCGGGTAGGACGCGGCGACGGCAAACATGCCCTGCGCGTAGTCGGGCGGCAGATTGGCCAGCACCTGCAGCGTACCGCGCAGGATGCCATGGCTTTTCGCGTGCACGCCGCGGTGCGCGTGGCCGGTGTCGCGGTCGACCGTGGCGGCGATGTCGCGCATGGCATCGGTCAGGCCGGCGATGGTGTGCGCTTCGCCCTCCTCTTCCACTTCGTACGCGGGATCGTAAGGCAGGGGCTGGTGCAGGTGGCGAGTGGAAAAGTTCATGATGCGCTCCTCGGTCACTGGAGTTTCATGCTGGCGCATGGCGGCCCCGTTGTCTGTGCTGTCGCGCACCTACGCCGCGCCCGGCAGGAGCAACCGGCGGCGAACGACTCAGCGCCGGTAGCCGTGTCCGGCGTAGCCTGTGGCGGCGAACCACTGGCGCATCGCCGCCTCGGCATCGAAACTGTCGGCCGGCAGCACGGTATTGGCGGCGTCGCCTTCGAAAAACTGGCCGGCCGCGAATTCGTCCGTCGCATCGTAACCGTAGAAGCGGTTGCCGCTCCACTGGATGTCCTCGTGGCGCAGTGCTGGCTGGACCGCGCGGAACAGCCTGCCGTTGCCGGCGCCGTGGTAGAACACGTTGTCGCGGAGGTCGCCCGCGTTGCGGCTGCCCAGCCCCGTGTTCTCGGCCGCCGGCGACACCAGGCCCGCTTGCGTATTGAGCACCAGGTTGCCGCGCACAGTGGCGCTCTGCGAGCCGGCGAACACGATCACGCGCCGGCCATCGTTCAGGCTGAGGTTGTTCTCCACCACCGTCCCCACCGCCTGCGCCGGATTGCCCAGGCCATCGTTGCCGCAGCCGCAGAACAGCATGAAGCCGCCGCCGTTGTCGTGGCTGTAGTTGGCGACGATCTGCGTGTCGCGCGTGCCCAGGTCGGCGTCGAAGGCCATGCCGTCGCCCGGCTCCCACGGTGCCTGGTAGCGCACATGGTGTATCTCGTTGTACCGGAAGCGCGCGCCGTCGGTGTTGATGGCCCAGGCGCCGGCGCTGTTGCCCGCCGCGCGCATCCAGATGTCGTGCAGCAGATTGCCCTCCACCAGCGGCTGCGCCGCCGTGCGCACCACGATGCCGTCGCCGCCGATATCGTGGATGTGGTTGTTGCGGAAGACGATGCCGGTGGACGGCGTGTACTCGTCCCCGGCGGCCGCACTCAGCGGCACGGCATTGCCCTTGTAAGGCAGGTAATCGCCGCAAGGCGCGCCGCCCGGACGGCACATCCACGCCGAGCGCGTCGACAGGCCGATTGCATCGACATGGAAAATCTCGCTGTTCTCGACCACCACGTCCTCAAAGCGCGTCCTGCGCTGACTGGCGCCGTGGCGCGTCACGCTGAACAGGATGCCGCCAGTTTCCTTGTAGACGATCTCGCTGCCCGGCGCATCCTTGAGGTAGCCGCGCACATGGTGCACATAAACGTCGCGCACCCGGTAATGGCTGCCGACGCCGAAGTCCTCCAGTTGCACCAGCAAGCCCACGCGCGGGCCTACGCTCAAGCTGTCGTTGGTCAGTTCCAGTCCCTCGATCTCCCAGTGAGCGAGGTTGTAGAGATGGATGGCGGCGCGCGCGGTCCGGCCGTCATCGTTGCGGCACAGGGAATGGTAAGGACTCCTGCCGCTGGCAGTGCGCGCGCGGTCGGTCGCCGCCTGGCCGGGGTCGGCGTCCGCATCCGCGCAGCCGGCCGCGATCACGGCACGGCCGGCTGCCGGATCGCCGTAGCTGGCCACCACCACCGGCTGCGCCGCGCTGCCCGAACTGCCGGCGCGCGGCGTGAAACTGCCATGGCAGGTCACGCCGCGCTTGAACAAAATCCGCGTGCCTGGCGCGAAGATCATGGCGTTCAGCTCCGCCAGGCTGCCGAGCGCCGGCGGCGGACTGGCGCCGGAACAATCGACATAGACGCTGGCCGGCGTTGCGGAGACAGGCGTCTCGCCCGCATGGACAGGCGCGCCACTCAGGCCCAGCGCGAAGGCCAGGAGGGAAATCCAGCGTCGTTTGGTCATAAAAGAAAACTCATAGTGTCGTCCATAGGTTAACGATACCACATATTACGAGTTTCCATTGTTGATTTCAGATCAAAATATTTTGGTTAATACAGGTCTTAATCCGCAAAGATAAACGTCGCACAATGCCAGCCATTGAAACTTTCCTGGAAGCCGCGATGAAATCCTCCACTGCCTTACTTGCCCTGGCCATAGGCGCATTCGCCATCGGCACCACCGAATTCACTCCCATGGGCCTGTTGCCGGTGATCGCTGACGGCGTGCACGTCGGCATTCCCACGGCCGGCATGCTGGTTTCGGCCTATGCGATCGGCGTCATGGCCGGCGCGCCGGTGATGACCCTGCTGTTCAGCCGCTTCGGCAAGCGCGCGGCCCTGATGTCGCTGATGCTCATCTTCACCATCGGCAACCTGCTGTCCGCCTGCGCGCCGGGCTACACCACGCTGCTGCTGTCGCGCCTGATCACCAGCCTCAACCACGGGGCCTTCTTTGGCATAGGCGCCGTGGTGGCGGCCAGCGTCGTGCCCAAGGAAAAACAGGCCAGCGCGATTGCCGCCATGTTCATGGGCCTGACCGTGGCCAACGTCGGCGGCGTGCCGGCCGCCACCTGGATCGGGCAGCAGGTCGGCTGGCGTTTGGCCTTCGGCGGCACCGCCGTGCTGGGCCTGATCACCATCGCCGCGCTGTGGCTGGCGCTGCCCAAGGGCGCAGCGGGCACGCCGCCGGACGTGCGCCGCGAACTCAAAGTGCTGACGCGCCCTGACGTGCTGCTGGCCATGGGCACCACCGTGCTGGGCTCCGGCGCCATGTTCGCGCTCTACACCTACGTCGCCCCCATGTTGGCCGACATCACCCATGCCAGCCCCGGCTTCGTGGCCTTCGCGCTGGTCCTGATCGGCATCGGCTTCACCATCGGTAACAGCCTGGGCGGCCGCCTGGCCGACTGGTCGCTCGACGGCGCCACCAAGCTGATCCTGGCCACGCTGGCCATCGTGATGGCCGTGCTGCCGCTGGCGCTGACCACCCACGCCGGCGCAGCCATCGGCATGGTGGTGTGGGGCGCGGCCGCGTTCGGCATCGTGCCGCCGGTGCAGATGCGCGTGATGCAGGCGGCGGCGCAGGCGCCCGGCCTGGCGTCGTCGGTCAATGTCGGCGCGTTCAACCTCGGCAATGCGCTGGGCGCGGCCCTGGGCGGCGCGGTGATCAGCCAGGGTCTGGGCTATGCGGCCGTGCCGCTGGTCGGCGCCGCGCTGGCCGCCGGCGGCCTGGGCCTGGTCTGGCTGGGCAACAGCGGCAGCCGCCGCGTGGCGCAGCGCGCCTGAGCCGCCTTCATCCTCAACTGCTACAGGAGTCCTGACATGAGCAATATTCCCTCCTTCGGCGTCGGCACGTTCCGGCTGACCGGCCAAATCGTGATCGATTCGGTGCGCAACGCGCTGGACCTCGGCTACCGCGCCATCGACACGGCGCAAATCTATGGCAACGAGGCCGAGGTCGGCCAGGCCATCGCCGAGAGCGGCGTGCCGCGCGCCGAGCTGTTCGTGACCACCAAGATCTGGACCGAGAACTACGCCCGCGGCAAGCTGGCGCCCAGCCTGCGCCAGAGCCTGGCAAAGCTGCGCACCGATTACGTGGACCTGACCTTGATCCACTGGCCCGCGCCCGGCAACGGCGTGGCGCTGACCGAGTTCATGGAAGCGCTGGCCGAGGCCAAGGCCCTGGGCCTGACCCGCCAGATCGGCATCTCCAACTTCAATATCGACCTGACCCGGCAAGCCATCGCTGCCGTCGGCAAGGAGGCAATCGCCACCAACCAGATCGAGCTGAGCCCGTACTTGCAGAATCGCGCGCTGACCGCCTTCCTCAAGGAGCAAGGCATCCGCGTGACCTCCTACATGACCCTGGCCTACGGCAAGGTGCTCCAGGACCCGGTGCTGGCCAGCATCGCCGGCAAGCATGGCGCCACGGTCGCGCAGGTGGCGCTGGCCTGGGCGCTGCAACTGGGCTATGCCGTGATTCCCTCCTCGACCAAGCGCGAGAACCTGGCCGCCAACCTGCGGGCCGGCGACCTGCGCCTGGACGCGGACGACATGGCCTTGATCGCCGCGCTGGAACGCAACGGTCGCGAAGTGAACCCGGAAGGGCTGGCGCCGATCTGGGACTAATTGGCAACAAATGTGGGATAGCGGCAACGATACGGGACAGTGCCAGCGATGCGTGATACATTAAATCATGATCACACTTCAGGTTTGCTATCGACTAGGCGTGGCCGCCGCAGCCGTGGTTGCGCTGGCGTGCCTGAGCATGCCGGCGTCCCAGGCGACGACCCTGAAGTTCATCGTCCCGTCCGGCGCCACGTCGGAAGGATCGCGCCTCTACCTCCACCTGGTCCATGAATTCGAACGCGGCGAACCCGGCGCGCACATCGATTTCCAGCCCCTGTCGAGCTGGGACGACGTCGTTGCCAACGTCGCCGAGCTGCAGGCGCATGGCCAGAATGGCGGCCTGTTCGTGGCCGAAGTATCGGAAACCCTGGAACTGGAAAAGCGCGGCCTGATCGTGCCTTTCGAGGACGTGCTGCAAGCGCGGGGCGACAACCTGAACGAATTCCTGGCGCCCCTGTCGCGCGAATTCCTGGGGAATAGCTATTGCAACAACAAGAAATTCTGCGGCCCGCCTTTCGTGCGCAGCACGCCGGTGGCGCTGTACAACCTCGACCAGTTGCAGCGCGTGGGCGTGGACGCCGCCCACCTGCCCGTCACCTGGCAGGACACGGAAGCGATGCTGGTCAAGTTGCAGAAGCAATCGCAACAGCCGCCGTTTTGCCTGGGCGGCGACTGGTACGACTACCTGTTCGAGGCGGCCGTGCGCGAGGCCGGCGGCAGCCTGTTCGACGGCGCCCGCGTGACGCTGGACACGCCAGAAGCGCAGGACGCCCTGCGCTACTGGAAGCATCTGAAAGACCTCAAGCTGATGCGCCGGGCCAATAGCTGGAAGGCCACGCTCAATGGCTTTGTGGCGGGCTACTATCCGGTGACATATTATTCGTCGGGGGGCATGGAGTCGGTGCGCGCGAACGCCAAGTTCGCCTGGATGGCCGACCTGCTGCCCAAGAAAAAGAACTTTGGCGTGGCGGTCGGCGGCGGCAACCTGTACATCTCCAGCCATCTCTCCAGCGACCAGCAGGAGCTGGCGCTGAAGCTGGCCAGGTTCATGCTCCGCCCTTCGGTGCAGGCTCGCATCAGCGCGGCGACCGGCTTCTTCCCCACCGTCGATGCCGCCTTCTCGGAGCCGGAACTTAAGGAGCGTTACGGCAGCGACGAAGCCTTCGTGCGCGTGCGCCAGCAACTCAAGTACGCCAAGCCCAAGCTGATGTCGGTCGAGAATATCAAAGTGCGCAACATCCTCAAGAAAGCCATCGATCGCGCCCTGGATGCAGGCGTGGCGCCGGAGACTGCGCTCAGGGATGCGCAGGACGAGGTGGACCGCCTGCTTGGGCAGTGACGCGCGCTCAGGCGAACTTGCTGAAGTCCGGCTTGCGCTTTTCGAAGAAGGCGGTGAAGGCTTCCTTCGCTTCGGGCGCGAGCAGCATCTTGCCGAAGTATTGGTTCTCGGCCGCGATGGCTTCCGCGACCGGGCCTGTGCGCGCCTTCTTCATCAACGCCTTGGTGACGCGGATGGAGCTGGCCGGCAGCGCCACCAGCTTGGCGGCCTGGCCTTCGGCATAGGCGCGCAGTTCCGCGGCCGGCAGCACTTTCGAGACCAGGCCCATCTCCAGCGCTTCCTGCGCGCCGAAGGCTTCGCCCAGCATCAGCTTTTCGGCGGCGCGCGGATAGCCGGCGATCTGCGTCAGCAGCAGGCTCGATGCGAATTCGGGACACAGGCCGAGCTGCGCGAAGGGCATGGAGAATTTGGCGTTGTCGGCCGCGTACACCAGGTCGCAATGCATCAGCAGCGTGGTGCCGATGCCGATCGCAGCGCCAGCCACGGCGGCCACCACCGGCTTCACCGAGCCGCTCAGCGCCAGCATGAATTTGTACACGGCGCGGTCTTCCACCGCGCCGGTCGATGGCGCGGTTTTCATGAAGTCTTCCAGGTCGTTACCGGCGGTGAAAATCTCCGGCTTGCCGACGATGAGGACGGCGCGCACCGCCGCCTCCTGCTGCGCTTCGTTCAGCGCATCGGCCATGGCCTGGTACATGGCGGCGGTGATCGCGTTCTTGCGCTCGGGACGGTTGAATTCCAGGGTCAGGATGCCGTTGCTCTTGCTGCTCAAAATTTCCATTGGGGTCTCCAAATGATAAGGGCGCCGAGATCGTCAGCGCCCTTTTTTATCGCGTCGTGATGATTACACGCGCTCGATGATACCTGCCGCGCCCATGCCGGCGCCCACGCACATGGTCACCATGCCGTACTTCAGATTGTTGCGGCGCAGGGCGTGCACCACGGTGGCTGCACGGATCGCGCCGGTGGCGCCCAGCGGGTGGCCCAGGGCGATCGCGCCGCCCAGCGGGTTGACCTTGGCGGTATCCAGGCCCAGGTCGCGGATCACGGCCAGGGCCTGCGCTGCAAACGCTTCGTTCAGTTCGATCCAGTCCAGTTGGTCCTGGCTGATGCCGGCGGCTTTGCACGCTTCCGGAATCGCGAACTTCGGACCGATGCCCATGATCTCGGGCGGCACGCCTTTCACGGCGAACGAGGAGAACTTGGCCAGCGGGGTCAGGTTGTGCTCTTTCAGAATCTTCTCGGACACCACCAGCAGCGCGCCGGCGCCGTCCGACATCTGCGAGCTGTTACCCGCGGTGACCGAACCCTTGGCGGCGAACACCGGCTTCAGCTTGCCCAGGCCTTCCAGGCTGGTGTCCGGACGCGCGCCCTCGTCGGTATCGACGGTGCGGGTCTTGACCTTGATTTCGCCGGTGCTCAGGTCCGGCGTGCGGGTGATGATTTCCACCGGCGTGGTTTCGTCCTTGAAGAAACCGGCCTGCTGCGCGGCGATGGCGCGGCGGTGCGATTCGACCGAGAACGCATCCTGGTCTTCGCGCGACACCTTCCACTGCTCGGCCACTTTTTCAGCGGTCAGGCCCATGCCGTACGCCATGCCGACGTTCTCGTCGGTGAACATGTTCAGGTTCATCGATGGGTGATGGCCCATCATCGGCACCATCGACATCGATTCCACGCCGCCGGCGATCATCACGTCGGCCTCGCCCACGCGGATGCGGTCCGCCGCCATGGCCAGCGCGGTGATGCCCGAGGCGCAGTAGCGGTTGACGGTCACGCCGCCGACCGTCTTCGGCAGGCCGGCCAGCAGCACCGATTGGCGGGCGATGTTGAAGCCCTGCTCCGCTTCAGGGAAGGAGCAGCCGATGATGGCGTCGGTGATCAGCGCCGGGTCCAGGCCGGGCGCCTGCGCCAGCGCCGACTGGATCACCTTGACCAGCAGGTCGTCCGGGCGGGTTTTGTTGAACATGCCGCGCGGCGCTTTGCCGATAGGGGTACGGGTCGCGGCGACGATGTACGCTTCTTGAATTTGTTTGCTCATTTTGTTCTTCCAATAGTTTTGATCGAAGACTAGGCGCTGACTTAGCTGCGCTTCTCGGATAAATACCAATCCACTTGAACCTGTGCGGCCAGCGTGCCGGCAGCGTCGAAGATGTCGACTTCCACCGGGAACGCCACCTTGCCCTGCTGTTTCAGTTCTGCCTTCAGCGCAGCCAGGTCGCCAGGCACGCGGCCTTCGGCGCGCGTCGCGCCCTGGGCCACTTTCTGGTACTGGATGCGCGACTCCTTGGCGACCGGGCGCAGGCCCAGGATCAGCTCCGCGAAGCCGCCTGCCATGGCCGCGCCGGATGCCGTTTCGGCCAGCGTGAACAGGGCGCCGGCGTGCGGCGTGCCCAGGTGATTGTGCAGCTTCGGGTCATCCGGCATCGACACCTTGGCGGTGCCGTTGCCGATCTCGTCGATCCTGATACCCAGCGTGCGGACCAGCGGCAGGGTGTCCATCATTTGCTGCTTGATACGTTCGTACACCATGCTCGGCCTCACAAAAAGTAAAACTTGGAACGCTAGCTTCAGGATCGACATGGCCGATTAGTTGCGTACCGGCTTACCGGTCTGCAGCATGCCCATGATGCGTTCCTGGGTCTTCGGATGGTTCAGCAGTTCCAGGAAGGCGCGGCGTTCCGCGTCCAGGATCCACTGCTCGCTCACGAAGGAACCCTGGTCGATGTCGCCGCCGCTGACGATCTCGGCGATCATGTCGCCCAGCTTGAAGTCGTGCGCCGAGATGAAACCGCCGTCGCGCATGTTGACCAGTTGGGCCTTGATGGTGCCCCAGCCGTAGCGGCCGGTCACCTGGATCGGCGCCTTCAGCGGCGCGCGGTAGCCCTTGTCGAACATGGCGCGCGCTTCAGTCTTGGCCACGTACAGCAGTTCGTACGGGTTGAACACGATCACGTCGTCTTCTTTCAGGTAGCCCATGGCTTGCGCTTCCAGCGCCGACTTCGACACGTTGGCGGTGGCCGCGTTGGTGAAGCCGGTCTTCAGGAATTGCAGGATGTCGGTGCCCTTGGCTTCCTTGTAGGCGCGCAGCGCGCACTCCTTCAGGCCGCCGCCGGCAGGAATCAGGCCCACGCCCACTTCCACCAGGCCGATGTAGGATTCGATCGATGCCACGCGCTTCGATGCGTGCAGCGCCATTTCGCAGCCGCCGCCCAGCGCCAGGCCGGCCACTGCGGCCACCACCGGCACGTTCGAATACTTCATGGCCATGAAGGTGTCCTGCAGTTCGCGGATGATCGGGTCGACCGCCTTCGCGCCGCCGGCCATGAAGGCGGGCAGTGCCGATTGCAGGTCGGCGCCGGCCGAGAACGCGCCGCTGTCGGCCGCGTCCGCGCTCCAGATCACCAGGCCCTTGAAGTTCTTCTCCGCTTCCGCCAGCGCTTTCCTGAAGCCGGCGATCACACCCGGGCTGATGACGTGCATCTTGGTCTTCAGCGAGATGACCAGGACCTCGTCGCCCGAGTGCCAGAGGCGCACGTCGTCGTCCTCGTGCACGGTGGTGCCGGCTTTGCGGCCATCCACTTCGCCCGAACCCAGCACCGGCGCGCGGAATTCCTGGCGCTGGTACACGGCCAGGTCGGAACGCGGCACGAACGATTTCGAGACTGCGGACCACGAACCTTCCGGCGTGTGCACGCCGCCCTTTTCCGCCACCGGGCCTTCGAACACCCAGGCCGGCAGCGGCGCGTTGCACAGCGCGTGGCCGGCGTCGATGTCTTCCTTGACCCACTGGGCGACTTGCGTCCAGCCGGAGGCCTGCCAGGTTTCGAACGGGCCGACGTTCCAGCCGAAGCCCCAGCGCATGGCGAAGTCGATATCGCGCGCATTGTCGGCGATGTCTTCCAGGTGCACGGCGATGTAGTGGAAAGCGTCGCGGAAGATCGCCCACAGGAACTGCGCCTGCGGGTTGGTCGATTCGCGCATGGCCTTCATCTTCTTGACCGGGTCCTTTTCCTTCAGGATGCGGGCCACGATGTCGGCCGCCTTGGCGCCGCCGGCCACGTATTCGCCGGTGGCGAAGTCCAGGCGCAGGATGTCCTTGCCGACTTTCTTGTAGAAGCCGGCGCCGGACTTCTGGCCCAGCGCGCCTTTTTCGACGAGCTTGGCCAGCACTGCGGGCGTCTTGTAGACGGCAGCAAATGGATCGTTAGGCAGGTAGTCCTGCATGGTCTTGATCACGTGGCCCATGGTGTCCAGGCCGACCACGTCCGCGGTGCGGAAGGTGCCCGACTTGGCGCGGCCCAGCTTGGCGCCGGTCAGGTCGTCGACCACGTCCACCGACAGGCCGAACTTCTCGGCTTCGTGCACGATGGCCAGGATGCCGAACACGCCCACGCGGTTGGCGATGAAGTTAGGGGTATCCTTGGCGCGCACCACGCCCTTGCCCAGGGTCGAGGTCAGGAAGCCTTCGAGCTGGTCGCTGATGGCCGGCTTGGTGTCCGGGGTCGGGATGATTTCCACCAGGTGCATGTAGCGCGGCGGGTTGAAGAAGTGCACGCCGCAAAAGCGCGACTTCAGGTCCGCGTCGAAGCCTTCGGCCAGCTTGCCGATCGACAGGCCCGAGGTGTTGGAGGCGAAGATGGCGTTGGCCGAGATATGCGGCGCGACCTTCTTGTACAGGTCGTGCTTCCAGTCCAGGCGCTCGGCGATGGCTTCGATGATCAGGTCGCACTCGGCCAGCTTGGCCAGGTCGTCCTCGTAGTTCGCCACCTCGATCAGCGCGGCGTGTTCCTTGTTGCCCAGCGGTGCAGGCGACAGTTTTTTCAGGTTCTCGATGGCCTTCAGCACGATGCCGTTTTTCGGCCCCTCCTTGGCCGGCAGGTCGAACAGCACCACAGGCACCTTGGCGTTGACGCAATGGGCGGCGATCTGCGCGCCCATCACGCCGGCGCCCAGCACGGCTACTTTTTTAACGATGAAATTGGTCATGTCGTTTCCTCTGGTTGCTTAGAACAGGTCGGCGTCGAGTGCCATCAGGTTGGCGGAGCCCGAGCGCGCCTGGCGGATCAGGGTTGCGGTTTCAGGTTGCAGGCGGGCGAAGTAGAAGCGCGCGGTCGCCAGCTTGGCCTTGTAGAAGTTGTCGCCGCTGTCTTCCTTGGCCAGCGCGATCTGCGCCATCCGGGCGAAGAAGTAGCTGTACACCAGGTGGCCGACCACGCGCAGGTAGGGTACTGCGGCGGCGCCCACTTCGTCGGCGTTCTGGAAGGCTTTCATGCCGATTTCCATGGTCAGCTTGGTGACCTTGTCGCCCAGGTCGCCCAGCGGGGTGATGAACTCGCTCATCTTTTCATCCAGGCCGTTTTCTTCCACGTAGGCCTTGATCTTCTCACCGAACTTGCGCAGCTTGGCGCCGTTGTCGCCCAGGATCTTGCGGCCCAGCAGGTCGAGCGACTGCACGGTGTTGGTGCCTTCGTAGATCAGGTTGATGCGGGCGTCGCGCACGTACTGCTCCATGCCCCACTCGGCGATGTAGCCGTGGCCGCCGTACACCTGCATGGCTTCCGAGGTGGCGATCCAGGCGTTGTCGGTGATGAAGGCCTTGATGATGGGGGTCAGCAGCGCCACTTCGTCGCCGGCTTCCTTGCGCACCTCTTCGTCCGGGTGGTGCAGTTCGCGGTCGATCTGCAGCGCCACGTAGGAGGCGAAAGCGCGGGCGCCTTCCGCGTAGGCTTTGCCGGTCAGCAGCATGCGGCGCACGTCCGGGTGCACGATGATCGGGTCGGCTGGCTTGTCCGGCGCCTTGGGGCCGGTCAGCGAGCGCATCTGGATGCGGTCCTTGGCGTAGGTCAGCGCGTTCTGGTACGCCACTTCGGTCAGGCCCAGCGACTGCATGCCCACGCCCAGGCGGGCCGCGTTCATGAACACGAACATGGCGTTCAGGCCCTTGTTCGGCTGGCCGATGATCCAGCCCTTGGCGCCGTCCAGGTTCATCTGGCAGGTCGAGTTGCCGTGGATGCCCATCTTTTCTTCGATGGCGCCGCAGGTGATCGGGTTGCGCTCGCCGATGCTGCCGTCGGCGTTCGGCAGGAACTTCGGCACCAGGAACAGCGAGATGCCTTTCGAACCTTCCGGCGCATCCGGCACGCGCGCCAGCACCAGGTGCAGGATGTTTTCCGACATGTCGTGCTCGCCGGCCGAGATGAAGATCTTGTTGCCGGTGATGGACCACGAGCCGTCGGCCTGCGGAATGGCTTTCGAGCGCAGCATGCCCAGGTCGGTGCCGCAGTGCGGTTCGGTCAGGCACATGGTGCCGGTCCATTCGCCGGACACCAGCTTCGGCAGGTACAGCCTCTTCTGCTCGTCGGTGCCGTGTTCCTTCAGGCACTCGTAGGCGCCGTGCGACAGGCCGGGGTACATGGTCCAGGCCTGGTTGGCCGAGTTCAGCATCTCGTAGAAGGAATTGTTCAGCACCACCGGCAGGCCCTGGCCGCCGTATTGCGGATCGCAGGCCAGCGCGGCCCAGCCGCCTTCCACGTACTGCTTGTAGGCTTCCTTGAAGCCCTTCGGCGTGGTCACGGTCTTGGTCGCGCCGTCGTAGTGGCAGCCTTCGCGGTCGCCCGAGTGATTCAGCGGGAACAGCACCTCGGAAGTGAACTTGCCGCCCTCTTCCAGCACCTGGTTGATGATGTCGGCATCGACTTCGCTGTAGTCCGGCAGTGCTTTCAGCTCCTCTTCCACTTTCAGCAGTTCGTGCAGGACGAATTGCATATCCCGGATTGGTGCGACGTATTGACCCATGGTTTTCTCCTGATGACTCTTTGTTTGATTAGTTAAACTGACTGGGCAACCACCGCGGCCGGCGATTGCGGATTGCGATACGTTTCGATCAGGCGCTCGAAGCCCTTGGCGGCGCGCTCCAGGCTGCCCGGGATGCGCATGAAGCGGGCGTCGTGGTGCAGGGCCAGGATCAGACCGTACATCTCGTACACCAGTTGCAAGGGGTCGGTATCGGCCTTGAGGTCGCCGCAATCGATACACTGTTGCACGCAGCGCAGCAGCGCCGCCTGCCAGGCGCCGACCATGTCGGTCAGCGCTTCGCGGATCGGCCCCGGGCGGTCGTCGTACTCGACCGCGCCGCTGATATAAATGCAGCCCGACGCCACTTCCACGCTGACCCGCTTGACCCAGCGCGCATACATCGCCTTCAGGCGCTGGATGCCGCGCGGTTCCTTCACGCTGGGGAAGAACACTTCCTGCTCGAAACGGTGGTGATACAGCTTCAGCACTTCCAACTGCAAATCTTCCCGCGACCCGAAGTGCGCGAACACCCCGGATTTGCTCATGTTCATCTTATCGGCAAGCAAGCCTATGGTGAGGCCTTCCAGACCATCGCGGCTTGCGAGATCCAGGGCCACATCCAAAATAGCTGCGCGCGTCAACTCGCCCTTGCGCATAAATTTAGTTGAGGTATTAATAAGATTGCATCCCAAAGTAGCAATAAAACATGGAGACAGCCATTCTGCTCCACATAAATTTACTCTGTGTGAAAAGAATTGCGAACGCTCGTACTATTATCCAGCGGTGGATAAATGTCAAACGCTACTGTTAGAGTTGCGGTTCTATTGCGATGTCGCAACACGCAAGCGGGAGAGTGTGGCTAGAGATTGTCGAGATGACGGCGGTCGCGCTTGGTCGGACGGCCCTTGAGCTGGGCGCTCGGTTCGCGGTACAGGCGGCGCTGTTCGGCCAGGGCCGCGCGGCGCGCCACGCTGACCTCGGTTTCCTCATACAGGTTGCGCGCCACCGGCGCCGGGCCGCGCACATCCGACAAATTCATGACGTCGACTTCCCACTGGTCGGAGCCGTTGTCGATTTCCAGCACGTCGCCGACCTTGACGTTGCGCGCCGGCTTGACGCGGTCGCCGTTGACCGTCACCCGGCCGCGCTCGATGGCGTCGGTGGCCAGCGAACGGGTCTTGAAAAAGCGCGCCGCCCACAGCCATTTGTCCAGTCGTATCCCGTCACTCACGCGTATTTCCCCACTGCGAACACCCGCATCAACAATTTGTAGAAGAAGAAAGCAATCTCGTAGCCCAGGCGCTTCCAGCGGCCGATGTGCTTGAAATCAGCGTAGTTGATTTCCACGCCTTCGGCAATGGCGTCCTCGATGTGCCGGCGCAGGCTGCGCGAGAAGGCGGCGTCCTTGATGACCACGTTGGCTTCCTGGTTCAGGAACAGGCTGAGGCCGTCGACATTGCTGGAGCCGACCGTGGCCCAGTCGTCGTCGATCACCGCCACCTTGGCGTGCAACTGGGTCTTGCGGTACTCGACCACGCGCACGCCGGCCGCCAACAGCTTGGGATAGAAGGAATGGGCCACCGCGTCCTGCAGCCAGATCTCGCCCACGCCGATCAGCAGCACCACCTCGACGCCGCGTTCGGCGGCCGAGATCAGCGCCTGGCGGAACTTGCGGCTGGGCGCGAAATACGGATTGGCCAGCAACACGCTCTTGCGCGCGCGCCCCAGCGCCTGCAGGTAAGCGCGCTGGATGGTGCGGCGATTCCGCAGATTGTCGCGCACCACGAAGCCGGCCTGCACCGCGTGCTGGGCGGTGACCTTGCTCACCTTGCGCATATCACGCAGCAGGCCGATGCGCTTGATCAGGCTGAGCTTGCCGAGGCGGCGCCACTGGGTCACCGCTTCCAGTTGGATGTCGACCACCAGCGGACCGCGCACCTGCACCGCGAAATCCCAGCGCGGCGCCGACAGCGCCTTGCTGTGGTCGTAGTCGCAGAACAGGTCGTCGTTGATGTTGATGCCGCCGACGAAGGCCAGTTCGCGGTCCACCACGCAGATCTTGCGGTGGGTGCGCGTGATGCCGCGCCTGAACCAGGGGTTGAACATGCGGTGCTCGACGCCGGCGGCGGTCAGCAGGCCGTGCATGTGGTTGATCTGGCGGCGGCCCGTGCCCCACCAGTCGGTGATCATGCGCACCTGCACCCCGCGCCCGGCGGCCGCCATCAGCGCGCCCAGCACGCGCTGGCCCGTGTCGTCGCCGGCGAAGATATAGGTTTCGAAATACACCTCGTACTGCGCGGCCTCGATGGCGGCGATCAGCGCAGGGAAGTAATCGGTGCCGGTATGAAGCAAAGTGACTTCGTTATCGGCAAGGAAATTAACGGGACGCATTGCCTGATTTTAACCTCGTGCGCGAAGTAAGGGCGCGTTACAAGAAACAAGTCTATAATCAACTGCTATTCTGCTCGGAGCGCCATGCATGAAAATTCGATTCATGTCCCGTTGCCTGTTGATGGCATCCCTGGCGATCCCGGGTGCGGCAACGGCGGCGGAAACGGCGGCCTGCTCCAAAGTGATCGTCTCCGCCGATCCGGATTATCCTCCCCTGCACTGGTACGACGGTAAGGAATTGCGCGGTCCCAGCGTGGAACTGGCCACGCGCATCCTGTCTGACCTGCAAATCCCCTACGAAGTGCGTTACGTCGGCCCATGGAAACGCGTGCTGGCGACCGCCCAGGCCGGCAAAATCGACCTGGTGGCGACGCTGAAGATACAGCCCGAGCGCGAACGCTACCTGGAATTTGTGCGCACACCGGCATTTCCCAACCCCGTGGCCGTGTTCGTCGACCGCAAGCGCGCCTTCATCTTCAGCCAGTGGAGCGATCTCACCCAGCACAAGGGCGGCATCTCGCTCGGCAATACCTTCGGCGCGGACTTCTCGCAATATGCGGCCAACCATTTGCGGCTGGAAGAATCCGGTACTGCCGACACCAATTTCCAAAAGCTGGGCCTGGGGCGCATCGATTACTTCGTGGTCGGCTTATTCACGGGCGAGACCTACCTGGCCCGGCACGGCCTCGGCGACCGTTTCATGGCCATGCGGCCCTTCCTCACGGAAGACAAAAATTATTTTGCGTTCGCCAAAAGCAGCCCTTGCGTTAAATACCACGACGCCTTCGAAGCCCGGTTGAAAGAACTGGTGGCCAACAAGACCAATATCGCCATGCTGGCCGCCAGCCTGCAGGGGATGGACATCAAGCTCGACGTCACCAGCTTGAGCCGCAAATAATCAGGCCAGCGCCAGGTTCGCCACGATCGGCGCGTGGTCGGAGAGCTTGGCCCACAGGCTGCCGTGCATCACCTCGGCGGCCTCCACCTTGAATCCACGGACATAGATGCGGTCCAGGCGGAAGAAAGGCAAGGCCGCCGGGAAGGTGCGTGCCGGCGTCACGCTGGACTTGCGCTTGAGCTTGCGGAGGATTTCATCCAGCGTGGAATTGCCGCCGATCTCATCGAACGCCTCGACCACGCCGAGGGCATTGCGCAATTCCTCGCTGAGGGTGTTGCGCCAGTCGTTGAAGTCGCCGGCGATGATGACCGGTTCGCCGCCGGGCGCGGTTTCCTGCACCGCTGAAATCAGCGCCTGGGTCTGGCGGCGGCGGCTGCCTTCGAACAGGCCGAGATGGACCACGTAGCAATGCACCGCGCCCTGCGGCGTGTCGAGCGCGCAATGCAGGATGCCGCGCTGTTCGTAGGCGTGGTCGGAGACGTCGCGGTTGGCCTGGCTGGCAATGGGAAAGGCGCTGAGCAGCGCGTTGCCGTGGTGGCCGTGGTCGTAAATCGCATTCATGCCGTAGGCGGCATGCAGGTGGCGCGATTGCACCGCAAAGAATTCATGCTGGGCGGCGGCCGGCCAATGCTTGTGGCCGAGATGCTCGGCGCCATACTTGGCGGCCTTGAGATCGTGCTGGCCTTGCACTTCCTGCAAAAACACCACGTCGGCATCGAACATGCCGATCGCCTGCTTCAGCGCCACCACCCGCGGTTCGGCGCGGATAGCGGAAACGCCCTTGTGGATGTTGTAGGTGGCAACACGTAGTCTCATGCGGAATATTTTACTCCCGAGACCGCATCAATGCCGTACGGCGCCGCACATACCGAAAACGGCTAGCCTAGCTGGCGGGGAAGCTGGAGGATGGCTTCGGCGTTGGAGGCGGAGAAGCAGCGGTCGGCGGCTTCCAGGTGGGGTAGCCACAGGTGGTGCAGGTGCTCGCGCGGGTTCAACTGGATGGGGATGTCGCGCGGGACTTGCACGCTGAAGACGTGCTCGGTGTTTTCCGTCACCCCCGGCGCGTAGCGGTGGCGCCACACCGGGTAGATGGTGTACACATTCGACAAATGCCAGTCGCGCAGCACGATGCGCGCGCCGTCGGCAACGATGCCGGTTTCTTCGTACAGCTCGCGGGTGGCGGTTTGCAGCAGGGGTTCGTCGGCCGCGTCCAGCGAACCGGTCACCGATTGCCAGAAACCGGGACGGTCGGCGCGCTCGATCAGCAGCACTTGCAGGTCGGCGGTGTGGATCACCACCAGCACCGATTCGGGTATCTTGTAAGGCTTCATGGGCATAAAAGAAAAGGCGCCGCAGCGCCTTTTCTTCGGAGTCACAACTTAGCCGGCGATTTTCGGCTCGGCCGCGCGCAGGCGGATGTGCAGTTCGCGCAACTGCTTCTCGTCCACTTCCGACGGCGCATGGGTCAGCAGATCCTGCGCGCGCTGGGTTTTCGGGAAGGCGATCACGTCGCGGATGGAATCCGACTTGGTCATCAGGGTGACGATGCGGTCCAGGCCGAACGCCAGGCCGCCGTGCGGCGGCGCGCCGTACTGCAGCGCGTCCAGCAGGAAGCCGAACTTCAGGCGCGCTTCGTCGGCGCCGATCTTCAGCGCGCGGAACACTTTCGACTGCACTTCCTCGCGGTGGATACGGATCGAACCGCCGCCCAGTTCCCAGCCGTTCAGCACCATGTCGTAGGCCTTGGCCAGGCAGGCGCCCGGATTGGTTTCCAACATGTCTTCGTGGCCATCCTTCGGCGCGGTGAACGGGTGGTGGGTCGCGGTCCAGCGGTCGTCTTCCTCGTCGTACTCGAACATCGGGAAGTCCACCACCCACAGCGGCGCCCAGACGTCGTCGAACAGGCCGTTGGCCTTGCCGAATTCCGAGTGGCCGATCTTCACGCGCAGCGCGCCGATCGCATCGTTGACCACCTTGGCCTTGTCGGCGCCGAAGAAGATCAGGTCGCCGTCTTGCGCGCCGGTCAGTTCCAGCACCTTGGCCAGGGCGGCGTCGTGCAGGTTCTTGACGATAGGCGACTGCAGGCCGTCGCGGCCCTTGGCCTTTTCGTTGACCTTGATGTAAGCCAGGCCCTTGGCGCCGTAGATGGCCACGAACTGGGTGTAGGCGTCGATTTCCGAACGGGGCATGTCGCCGCCCTTCGGCACGCGCAGGCCGACCACGCGACCGTTAGGCATGTTGGCGGCGCCCGAGAACACCTTGAAGTCCACGTCCTTCATGACGTCGGTCAGTTCGGTGAACTGCAGCTTGACGCGCATGTCCGGCTTGTCCGAACCGTACTTGCCCATGGCTTCGGCGAAGTCCATCACCGGGAACGGGTTGGGCAGTTCGATGTCCAAGGTGTTCTTGAAGACCTTGCGGATCATGTCTTCGAACAGGTCGCGGATTTCCTGCTCGTTCAGGAACGAGGTTTCGCAGTCGATCTGGGTGAATTCCGGCTGGCGGTCGGCGCGCAGGTCTTCGTCGCGGAAGCACTTGGTGATCTGGTAGTAGCGGTCGAAGTTGGCCACCATCAGCAGTTGCTTGAACAACTGCGGCGACTGCGGCAGCGCGAAGAACTGGCCGGCGTTCACGCGCGACGGCACCAGGTAGTCGCGCGCGCCTTCCGGGGTGGACTTGGTCAGGGTCGGGGTCTCGATGTCGATGAAGCCCAGCTCGTCCAGGTACTTGCGCACTTCCATGGTGACCTTGTAGCGCAGGCGCAGGTTGTTCTGCATCTGTGGACGGCGCAGGTCCAGCACGCGGTGGGTCAGGCGGGTGGTTTCCGACAGGTTGTCGTCGTCGAGCTGGAACGGCACGGCCACGGACGGGTTCAGCACTTCCAGTTGCGAGCAGATCACTTCGATCTTGCCCGACTTCAGGTTGTTGTTGACGGTGCCGGCCAGGCGGTCTTTCACCACACCGGTCACGCGCAGGCAGAACTCGTTGCGCACGGCTTCGGCGGCCTTGAATACGTCAGCCTGTTCCGGATTGCACACGATCTGCACCAGGCCTTCACGATCGCGCAGGTCGATGAAGATCACGCCGCCGTGGTCGCGGCGACGATGTACCCAGCCGCACAGGCTGACAGTTTGGCCGAGCAGCGCTTCAGTGGTGAGGCCGCAGTAGTGAGTACGCATTGAGGACATGTTTATTTCTCGGTTCAGGTTAGGTTACTCAGTTAATCTTATTGTTCGGTGGGCAGCTTGGGCACGTCTTCCGGCGCCACCACGCCCATCGACACGATGTACTTCAGGGCCGCATCGACCGTCATGTCGAGTTCGACCACATCCTTCTTGGCCATCATCAGGAAAAAGCCCGAGGTCGGATTCGGCGTGGTCGGGATGTACACGCTGACATAATCGCCGACCAGGTGGTTCTTCACGTCGCCGCCCGGCACCCCCGTCAGGAAGGCGATGGTCCACGAATTCTGGTGCGGATACGGGATCAGCACCGCTTTGCGGAAGGCGTTCCCGGACGAGGAGAACAGCGTATCGGACACTTGCTTGACGCTGGAATACAGCGAGCTGACCACCGGGATACGGGTCAACAGCTTTTCCCACATCTTCACCACGTAATTGCCGACCAGGTTGTTGGTCAGCAGGCCGGTCACGAACACGATCAGGATGGTCAGCAGCGTGCCCAGGCCGGGGATGTCGAAGCCGATCAGGGTGCGCGGCTGCCAGCGCTCCGGCACGAACAGCAGCGACTGGTCCATGGTACTGATGACCAGGTTCAGCACCCAGGCGGTGATGGCCAGGGGAACCAGGATCAGCAAGCCGGTGATGAAATATTTACGCATCGAATACCCTTGTCGTGATTGGCTCAGGCGTCGCCGGAGCCGCTGCCGCTGGTCGGTGCGGGCGTCGGGCTGGGCGCCGGCGCGTCGCTCTTGGCCGGACCGCTGGCCGTGCCGGTCGCCGGCGGGGTGCCGCCGCGGAAGTCGGTCACATACCAGCCGGTGCCCTTGAGCTGGAAACCGGCCGCAGTCAGTTGTTTCTTAAACGACTCCTTGCCGCACGACGGGCAAACCGTCAACTGCGGATCGGAAATCTTCTGCAAGACATCCTTGGCAAAACCACAAGCCTCGCAGCGGTAAGCGTAGATCGGCATCTATTACTCCGCAAAAATCTTCAAAACCCTGAATTATAAAGCTTTTTGCGCCTCAACTGACTGTTTCCTGTAGTTAAGCACCACAAGTTATGCGGGAGTCCGCACAGACCGCCCGGCAAACAGTTCGTATAACGACAAGTACAACAACCGATGAGGAGATGAAGATGATCCGGAAACTACTGCTTGCCGCCGCCATCGCGGCTTCCGCCGGCACGGTCGCGCTGCCGGCTTCCGCCAACGCCATCGTGGTAGAAACCGCGCCGCCGCCGCCGCGCGACGAGGTGGTGCCGCCGCCGCGCCACGGTTATGTCTGGTCGCCCGGCTACTGGGACTGGCGTCACGGCCGCCACGTCTGGGTCCGGGGCCATTGGGAACATGAGCGGCGCGGCTATGTCTACCACGCGCCGACCTGGGTCGAGCGCGACGGCCACTGGGAAATGGTGCGCGGCAACTGGGCGCGCGGCGACAACGACCACGACGGCGTCCCCAACGGCATGGACGCCCATCCCAACAATCCGCGCCGCGACTAGGCGCGCTGCCACACCATCCAGCGCTCCTTCCCGGCGAACACCGGGATGGAGTCGCTGACCGCACGGTCTTCCAGGCAGGTGAAATCCGCCTGCAGCAATGCGTCCAGTTGCGCGCGGCTGATGCCGAACGGCGGCCCCTTGGGCGCCCCGCCGAAGAAAAAGAATCCCGCCAGCAGCGCGCCCGGCGCCAGCAATTGCGCCCAGCGCTGCGCCACCTGCGGCCGCATAGCTGGCGGCATGGCGCACAGGAAGGCGCGCTCGTAGATCAGCGCCAGCGGCGCGGCCGGTTGCCAGGCAAAGAAATCCGCTTGCACCACGCGCGCCGCATGCGCGCCCGCCACCAGCTTGCCCTGGGCCACCGCGGCCGGCGAGAAGTCGATGGCGGTGGCGTCCCAGCCCAGCCCGGCCAGGAAAGCCAGTTCATAGGCCGCGCCGCAGCCCGGTATCAGGGTGCGCAGGGGCGCGCGGCCGGCGGCGAAATCGCGCAACGCCTGCGGCACGCCGCCCTGGTCCCAGGGCGTGAAGCTGCCTTCGAAGCGCTCATCCCAGAACGCCGGCGAGCGCGGGTCACGCTGCTGGAAATCGGCCATATCGTTTATATCAAATGGTGCCAGCGCGAATACAGGGCAAAGAGCGCCACGCCCAGGCCGAAAGCGCCGCCGAAATACACCACCAGGCTCAGCAGGCGATTGGTGCGCTGCTGTTCGGCGATCAGCACCTTGATCAGTTCGGCGTCGTCCTGCGGCTGCTCGCCGTGGCGTTCCAGCGCGCGGTGCAGCAGGCGCGGCAGTTGCGGGAAGACGTGGGCAAAGCGCGGCGCTTCCGCCTTCACGCGCTGCCACATGCCCTTCAGGCCGACCTGCTCGGCCATCCAGTTTTCCAGGTAGGGCTTGGCGGTCTTCCACAGGTCCAGCTCGGGGTCGAGCTGGCGGCCCAGGCCTTCGATGTTGAGCAGCGTCTTTTGCAGCAGCACCAGTTGCGGCTGCACTTCCACGTTGAAGCGGCGCGAGGTCTGGAACAGGCGCAGCAGCACCTGGCCGAAGGAGATGTCTTTCAGCGGCCGGTCGAAGATGGGCTCGCAGGTGGCGCGCACCGCCGACTCCAGCTCGTCGACGCGGGTTTCCTTGGGCGCCCAGCCGGATTCGATGTGGGCCTCGGCCACGCGCTTGTAGTCGCGACGGAAGAAGGCCAGGAAGTTCTGCGACAGGTAATCCTTGTCGAAATCGTTGAGCGTGCCGACGATGCCGAAGTCCAGCGCGATGTAGCGGCCGAAGCTTTCCGGCTCCACCGACACCAGGATATTCCCCGGATGCATGTCGGCGTGGAAGAAGCCGTCGCGGAACACCTGGGTGAAGAAAATCTCCACGCCGTCGCTGGACAGCTTTTTCAAGTCCACGCCGGCCGCCTCCAGGCGGTCGATCTGCGACACCGGGATGCCGTGCATGCGCTCCATCACGATCACGCTGGACGAGCAGTAATCCCAGTACATTTCCGGCACCAGCAGCAAGGTGGAATCGGCGAAGTTGCGGCGCAACTGGCTGGCGTTGGCCGCCTCGCGCATCAGGTCCAGCTCGTCGTGCAGGTATTTGTCGAACTCGGCCACCACTTCCTTGGGCTTGAGGCGCTTGCTGTCGGCCCAGACCCGGCCCACCCACTCGGCGGCGATGTGCATCAGCGCCACGTCGTCGTCGATCAGCTTCTTCATGCCGGGGCGCAGCACCTTGACCGCCACCTGCTTGCCATCCTTGAGCGTGGCGAAGTGCACCTGGGCGATGGAGGCCGAGGCCACCGGCGTGCGCTCGAAGGTGGCAAACAACTGGTCCGGGTGCGCGCCCAGCGATTTGCGGATCTGCGCGATGGCCAGCTCGGTATCGAAGGGCGGCACGCGGTCCTGCAGGCGCGACAGTTCCTCCACCAGGTCCAGCGGGATCAGGTCGCGGCGGGTGGACAGCACCTGGCCGAACTTGACGAAGATGGGACCCAGCTCTTCCAACGCCATGCGCAGGCGCTCGCCGCGCGGGGCCGACAGGTCGCGCCAGAAGAACACGGTGTCGATCAGCTTGGCGATGCGTGGCTTGCGCAGGCCTGAGATGGCGATCTCGTCCAGGCCATAGCGCACCGATACCCGCAGGATTTTCAGCAGGCGCAAGAATTTCAGCATTATTTGAGTCCCAGTTTCTGTTCCAGTTTCGCCAGGCGCTTGGCCGCGCGTTCGACGTCATCGCGCAGGCGCACCACGCCGGACGAGAAGTCTTCCACGGTGTGCGGCCGCACCAGCACCTGCTTTTCGTCGAGCAGGAATTCGGCGACATTTTCCGCCAGCTTGCGGTGACTGTCGCGCACGGCTGCGAACGCCGCCCTGGCGCCGGACACCATGCGCACGGCCGCCACCGGCCCCAGCACTTTTTCCAGGTCGTGCTCGGCTTCCCAGCGCAACGACTTGCTGAGGCTGGAAATGGCGTTGGCGAATTCCGCGTCGCCCTCGATCTGCACGTAGGAAAAGGCGCGCTCGCGGTTCTGGGCGATCAGCGGCAAGTCGGACAGCTTGAGGCGGATGGTGACGCGCGCCGCCTCGTCGGCCGGCGCCGGTTCGAGATAGCCGTCGCTGGTCACGCGCAGGCGCAGCGCGGCGCTGCCGGCGTCGATGACGGCGATCTTGCCGCTATGGCGCTGCAATGCCTGGCGCGCCCAGGGTTCCTGCGCCAGCAGGTGGTTGATGGCGGCGCTGACGGGCGCCGCGGTGAAATTGGCTGGAGTGAATATCATGCTGGTCGTGGAAAGCAAAACCGCCCGGCGAGGGGCGGTGCCATTACATCTTGATGCCGGTGTGGAGGGCGGCGACGCCTGCGGTCAGGTTGTAGTAGGTGACGCGTTCCAGGCCCGCGTCCTCCATCATGGTTTTCAGCGTGTCCTGGTCGGGGTGCATGCGGATCGACTCGGCCAGGTAGCGGTAGCTGTCCGCATCGTTGGCGATCTTCTGGCCCATCCACGGCAGCACCTTGAACGAATAAATGTCGTAGGGCTTTTGCAGCGGCGCCGCCACCTTGGAGAATTCCAGCACCAGCAGCTTGCCGCCCGGCTTCAGCACGCGGCGCATTTCGCGCAGGGCCTGGTCCTTGTGGGTCATGTTGCGCAGGCCGAAGGCGACGCTGACGCGGTCGAAATAATTGTCCGGGAACGGCAGCTTTTCCGCGTCGCACAGCAGGGTCGGCGTGATCAGGCCGCGGTTCAGCAGGCGGTCGCGGCCCACGCGCAGCATGGATTCGTTGATGTCGGTGAGCCAGACCTCGCCGGTGGGGCCGGCCTGCTTGGCGAACACCTTGGCCAGGTCGCCCGTGCCGCCGGCGATGTCCAGGCACTTGAAGCCGGGACGCACGCCGGCGTTGGCGATGGTGAAGGCCTTCCACACGCGGTGCAGGCCTGCCGACATAACGTCATTCATGATGTCGTACTTGGCGGCGACGGAATGGAAAACCTTGGCGACTTCGCGGACTTTGTCTTCTTCCGCGACGGTCTTGTAACCGAAGTGAGTGGTGTTGGTCATGGTATGCAGGCCTGTTTAGTTTGCCAGCATTATACAAGCACAGCGTCTTGTAGGCTTTCGGAAAACGTGGCAAACTTGATAACACCAAGCTGGATGCCGAGGGCAAGAAAGCGCTGAGGACCGGCCAGTTGGACTGGATCCGCAACCGCAACGACACCTGCTCCAAACGCGAAGCCAACGATTTCTACGTGAACCTGGATTGCGCGGCCAACACCACCATCAAGCGCGCGCAATTCCTGCAAGACCGCGTCCGCGAGTGCAACAGCGCCGGCTGCCAGAACATGATCACTGCGCCGGCAGATGGCGCCATTCAAGGCCGAGCGCGGCGCGCTTGGCGTAGCCCTTCCACAGGCCGGGATCTTCCTTGATGGTGCCATCGGCCTGCAGCGGCGGCAGGTCGAGATAATCCTGCAGCGGCTGTTGTTTCAGCAGTATCCCCAAGAATGCCGTCACAAAATGCTGGTTGATGTTGTTGATGCGGCGGCTGTCCCACAGCGGTTCCGAGTAAGACATGAAATCGTCGAAGTTGGTCCACATGGCCGGCGATGGCGGGTTGGGCGCCGAGTTGTGGCGACCGCCCACATAGGTCAGCAGGTAGCGGTCGGCATGCACAGTCTTTTGGAACAGTTGCAGCACGCCGTCCTGGTAGCCAGCCACGTCATCCTGGTCGCCGCTGATGAACAGGATGGGCGTGCGCACGCCGGCCAGGCCGGCGTCGTCCCAGACCTTGTGCGCGCCGCCCCAAGGCGCAAACGCCACTACGGCCCTGATGCGCGGATCGCGCTGCGATTCGTATTGCGGATTGCCTTGCTGGTTGATCGCCAGCTTGCCGCCGGGGACATAGGCCGCGGCAGCCGCGCTGACGCCGGCGCCCACCGTGTTCAGCGCGCCGTAGCCGCCCATCGAGTAGCCGATCAGGGCCGTGTCGTCCGTGTCGACCAATCCCGCCAGGAAGCTGCCGCTGTCCGGCCTGGCCCAGGCAGCGACGGTATCCAGCACGAACAGGTCATCCAGGCGCCGGTTCAGCAAGGTGCTGGCGAAGCCGGCCTTGTCGGCGCGGGTGGATTCGGCATGGTCGATGGCGACCACCACATAGCCCTTGGAAGCCAGGTTCTCGGTCAGGTAGCTCATCTGCAGGCGCGAGCCGGGGTAGCCGTGCGAGACGATCAGCAGCGGATAGCGCCCGCGCGGCGCGGCCGTTGCGCCGCTGGCGGCGAGCGGCAGCGGCGCCGCGTCGCGGGCGGCGCGGCCGATGAACTGGAATGGCGTGTTGGGCCGCCTCGGATCGTTGGGGCCGGAACCCAGCACATCGGTATAAACCGTATGTTCCTTTTGGTCTGGCGCCAGCCGGGCGGGATACCAGATTTCCAGTTTCAATGCGCGCGTGTAGCGCGGGTCGGGCTGTTCGGGGCGGTAGTGCAGGATGTCCAGTTGGTCCCTGTGCTCCGCGACCAGGGTGCGCACCCCGACCTTCAGCGGCCCGCGCGCCGCCAGCGCCGGCGCATCGGGACGCGCATCGCCGAAATACTCCTGCGCCTGCGCGCAAGCCGCTGCCAGCGTCAACGCCAGCATCAACAACCCACCTGCCACTTTCATGCCTGCTCCAGTCGTCTGCCATCGGGGATGGCAACTATGTCACAGTCCTGTGACAGGCCGATGAAACCCCAACGCCGCATCGTGCGGCGTCCCAAGTTCTCCGGCGGCGGTCTTACGGCAAAGTCCAAATGAGCGGCCAAGCACGGCCTTGCGCAAGTTGCCGCCGTTGGCGCGGGCGCGGGTGTTGTATGTGCTGCGGGACCAGCTCAGCGATTAGTGCTTGTGACCGCAGCCGTGGTGGTGCTGGTGCCCGGCGTCGCCGGACAGCTTGGCGCCTGGCTCGCGGCCGCTGTCGCCCTCGAAGCCGGCTTCGTGCAGGCGGCGCAGATAGCCTTCCCACAGCACGTCCCGCTGGCTGCCCAGCTTGTACAGATAATCCCAGGTAAAGATGCCGGTGTTGTGGCCATCCGAAAAGGTCGGCTGCACCGCGTAATTGCCGACCGGCTCGATGCCGGCGATGCCCACTTCGCGCTTGCCGACCTGTAGCACTTCCTGCCCCGGCCCATGGCCCATCACTTCCGCCGACGGCGAATACACGCGCATCAGTTCAAACGGAATGGAAAAGCTCTGGCCATCGCTGAATTCCACATCCAGCACCCTGGACTTGTTGTGGACCGTCAGCCCGGTCGGGACAGGTTTGTTGCTCATAATGCCTTCACTTTCTCGACGATGGCCGCGTGCAGCGCCGGCAGCAGCGCGCGGCGCGCGGCCAGCACCTCGGCCGGCGACGAGCGCTGCGCCACCGCCCAGGTCGGGCTGGGGAAATGCGCATCGTCGCGGTAGCGCGGAATCACGTGCCAATGCACGTGCGGCGTCATGTTACCAAAACTGGCCAGGTTGACCTTTTCCGGCGCCATCACCGCGCGCTGGGCCGCTTCCACCGCCCACACCACGTCCATGATGCGCACGCGCTCGGCCGGCGGCAGGTCGGTCATTTCCTTGACGTGGGCGTTCCACACCACGCGCGTGTAGCCTGGATACTCGGCCTCACCGACCGCAATCACCGACAACTGCGCGTCGCCCCAGATCAGGGCGGCGCCCGGCGCGGCCAGCAAGGTGCACAGGTCGCAGGCCATTACACCAGCACCCGCTCGATGCCGCCGTCGTTGGCGCGCTTGACGTAGTCCGGCAGCCAGTTCTCGCCCAGCAGGTGCTTGGCGATCTCGACCACGATGTAGTCGGCGGTGGTGCCGGCGTCTTCGCTGTAGCGCGACACGCCGCCCAGGCAGGCCGGGCAACTGGTCAGGATCTTGACCTCGCCGTTGAAGCCGTCGGCGCGCAGCTTGTCGGCGCCCTTGATGACTTCCTCTTCCTTGCGGAAGCGCACCTGGGTCGAGATGTCCGGACGCGCCGCCATCAGGGTGCCGGAATCGCCGCAGCAACGGTCGTTCTTCTCGATCTTCACGTTGTCGTGGGTGGTGATCAGGCCGTTGACGGTCTTGGTCGCTTCCTGCAGCTTCATCGGCGTGTGGCAAGGCTCGTGGTACATATAGCGGGTGCCGGTCACGCCTTCCAGCTTGACGCCCTTCTCCAGCAGGTATTCATGGATGTCCATGATGCGGCAGCCGGGGAAGATTTTCTCGAACTCATACGTCGCCAACTGGTCGTAGCAGGTGCCGCACGACACCAGCACGGTCTTGATGTCCAGGTAGTTCAGCGTGTTGGCCATGCGGTGGAACAGCACGCGGTTATCGGTCATCATCTTGTCGGCCTTGTCGTACTGGCCGGCGCCGCGCTGCGGGTAGCCGCAGCACAGGTAGCCCGGCGGCAGCACGGTCTGCACGCCCACTTCCCACAGCATGGCTTGGGTGGCCAGGCCCACCTGCGAGAACAGGCGCTCCGAGCCACAGCCGGGGAAGTAGAACACCGCTTCCGTATCGGCCGTGGTGGCCTTCGGATTGCGGATGATGGGGATGACCTTGTCGTCCTCGATATCGAGCAGCGCGCGCGCCGTCTTCTTCGGCAGGTTGCCCGGCATTTTCTTGTTGATGAAGTGGATCACCTGCTCGCGCACGGCCGGCTTGCCCACCGATGGCGGCGGTGCCTTGGTCTGCTTGCGGGCGAACTTCTTCAGCAAGTCATTGCCCAGGCGCTGGGCCTTGTAGCCCACGCCCACCATGGCCGCGCGGGTGGCGCTGATGGTGGCCGGGTCGGTGGCGTTCAGGAAGAACATGGCCGCCGACTTGCCGGGGTTGAAGGTCTTCTTGTCCATCTTGCGCAGCAGGTTGCGCATGTTCATGGACACGTCGCCGAAGTCGATGTTGACCGGGCACGGCGTCACGCACTTGTGGCAGACGGTGCAGTGATCGGCCACGTCCTCGAATTCTTCCCAGTGCTTGATGGAGATGCCGCGGCGGGTCTGTTCTTCGTACAGGAAGGCTTCGATCAGCGACGAAGTGGCCAATATCTTGTCGCGCGGCGAGTACAGCAGGTTGGCGCGCGGGACGTGGGTCGAGCACACCGGCTTGCACTTGCCGCAGCGCAGGCAGTCCTTGACGCTGTTGGCGATGGCGCCGATATCGCTTTGCTGCATGATCAGCGATTCATGCCCCATCAGGCCGAACGACGGCGTGTAGGCGTTGCGCAGGTCGGCTTCCATGCCTTCCAGGTTCAGCAGTTTGCCCTTGTTGAAGCGGCCTTCCGGGTCGACCCGCAGCTTGTAGTCGCGGAACGGGCCGATCTCGTCTTCCTGCAGGAATTCCAGCTTGGTGATGCCGATGCCGTGCTCGCCCGAGATCACGCCGTTCAGCGAACGGGCCAGCTTCATGATGCGCGCCACGGCCTGATGCGCCAGTTGCAGCATCTCGTAGTGGTCCGAGTTGACCGGCAGGTTGGTGTGCACGTTGCCGTCGCCGGCGTGCATGTGCAGCGCCACGAACACGCGGCCGCGCAGCACGCGCTTGTGGATGGCGGTGGTCTCGTCCAGGATCAGCTTGTACGCGGCGCCGCTGAAGACCTGGCGCAGCACGGCGCGGATTTCCTGCTTCCAGCTAATGCGGATGGTGCGGTCCTGCACCACGTCGAACAGGGTGGCTTGCGGCTGGGTCTGCAGGCGCGCGTCCAGCGCCGGCAGCAGCGCTTGCAAGCCCAGTTCGGCCAGCTCGGGCACGGCGACGGCCAGCGGCTTGTCCAGTTCGGCCAGCAGGTAAGTCCAGCGCGCGTGCACCTGCGCCAGCAGCGCCTGCGCCTGCTGTTGACGGTCGCCCAGCATTTCGGCGTCGCCCACGGTGTCGTCGGCGTCGTCGCTCTTGCCGATCGGCAGATTGCCGGCGGCGAAGAAGTCCTGCAATTCATCCACCAGTTGCAGCTTGTTCTTGATCGACAGCTCGATGTTGATGCGCTCGATGCCGTCGGTGTACTCGCCCATGCGGTTCAGCGGGATCACCACGTCTTCGTTGATCTTGAAGGCGTTGGTGTGCTTGGCGATGGCGGCGGTGCGGGCGCGGTCCAGCCAGAACTTCTTGCGCGCTTCCGGGCTGACGGCCACGAAGCCCTCGCCCACGCGGGTATTGGCCAGGCGCACCACTTCCGAGGCGGCCAGGGCCACCGCGTTTTCATCGTCGCCCACGATGTCGCCGAACAGCGCCATTTTCGGCAGCACGCCGCGCTTGGACTTGGTGGCGTAGCCGACCGCGCGCAGGTAGCGCTCATCCAGGTGCTCCAGGCCCGCCAGGCGCAGCGTGGCGAACTGCTCGCCCTTGGCCGGCAAGCCGTCCAGGTAATCCTTGATTTCCACGATCGACGGAATCGCATCGCGCGCCTGGCCGAAGAATTCCAGGCAGACGGTGCGGGTGTGCTTGGGCATCTTGTGCAGGATCCAGCGCGCGGAGGTGATCAGGCCGTCGGTGCCTTCTTTCTGGATGCCCGGCAGACCGGCCAGGAATTTGTCGGTGACGTCCTTGCCCAGGCCTTCCTTGCGGAACACGCGGCCTTCGATTTCCAGGATCTCGGTCTTGAACGGCGCGCCCTTGGCTTCGCCGCGCGCGCTCGGGTGGGTCCACTCGAGCTGGAAGCGGGCCAGCGGCGTGTCGTGGATCTTGGACAGGTTGTGGTCGAGGCGGGTGACTTCCAGCCAGTCGCCGTTCGGGTCCACCATGCGCCACGAAGCCAGGTTGTCCAGTGCCGTGCCCCACAGCACGGCTTTCTTGCCGCCCGCGTTCATGGCGATATTGCCGCCGATGCAGGAGGCGTGGGCCGAGGTCGGGTCCACCGCGAACACGAAGCCAGCCTTCTCGGCCGCCTCGGACACCTTGTTGGTGATGACGCCGGCGCCGGTGTAGATGGTCGCGTATTCGCGCTCCAGGCCGGGCAGCACCTTCATTTCCACCGCGCCCATGTTGAGCAGCTTCTCGGTGTTGATCACGGCCGACATCGGCGTCAGCGGGATCGCGCCGCCGGTGTAGCCGGTGCCGCCGCCGCGCGGAATGATGGTCAGGCCCAGTTCGATGCACCCCTTGACCAGGCCGGCCATTTCCTCTTCGCTGTCCGGGGTCAGCACCACGAACGGGTACTCGACGCGCCAGTCGGTGGCGTCGGTCACGTGCGAGATGCGCTTCATGCCGTCGAAGCAGATGTTGTGCTTGGCGGTGTAACGGCCCAGCACCTTGTAGGTGCGCTTGCGCAGGTCGTAGACCTGCTTGAATTCTTCGCCGAAGTCGGCCACGGCCTTGCCGGCGGCGCGCAGCAGCTTGACCACGTTGGCGCTGCGTTCGCGCGCGGCCTCGTCCTGCTCGGCTTCGTCCACGCTGAGGCGGCGCTTGTCCACCTCGGCCAGGCGGTGATGCAGGGCGGCGATCAGTTCCTGGCGGCGTTTCGGGTTGTCCAGCAGGTCGTCCTGCAGGTAGGGATTACGGCGCACGGCCCAGATATCGCCCAGCACCTCGTACAACATGCGCGCCGACCGGCCGGTCTGGCGCGCGCCGCGCAGCGCATCCAGCAGCGACCACGATTCCTCACCCAGCAGGCGAATCACGATCTCGCGATCGGAAAACGACGTGTAGTTGTAAGGAATTTCACGAAGGCGCGTCGCCTCCGGACCGTGGGGCGTTTCCGCCAGCAAAGCTTGGATTTGTGCAGGGGCGTTCATATTGCGATTTTCGACTGTAGACAGGACCCGGGAGGGTCATTTTAGCCTATTGCGGCGCACCACGAGGGAACAGCCTTAGATTGCTTAAGGGATATCCGGGGCAGCGAAACAGCGTGGATATTTGGTAAGCCAGCCATTGGCTGGCAAATTCATGCCTGACGAGGTAAGTCAACTGAATAAAATTCAAGCATAAGCTTGTACGACAAGATCATAGCTTGCACCACATTAAGCCAGCATTTGACCGATACGGTGCCACACCCCGTCCGGCACGTACAACAGCAGCGAGGTCATGAGCAGGTAGCGCAGCATTTTGCCGATGGCCATGTAGGCCAGGCTGGGCCAGAACGGCAGGCGCAGCCAGCCGCCCAGGGTGCACAGCGGGTCGCCGATGCCGGGCAGCCAGGCCAGCAGCATGGTCTTGGCGCCGTAGCGCTCCAGCCAGTGGAACCAGCGGCTCCGGCGCTCCTTGGCGAAAGACTGCTTGGCCTGCCAGCCCATGTAGTAATCGAGGGCGCCGCCCAGCGTATTGCCGATCGTGGCGACCACGATCACGGCCCAGAACAGCGCCGGGTTGGCTTTGACCACCGCGAACACTGCCGGTTCCGATCCCAGCGGCAGCAAGGTGGCGGAGACCAAGCTGATGATGAAGACCGAAGTGAGGCCGACTTCCGGCGCGGCGATCAGGTGCAGCAGCCAGGCGATTGCGGATTCGACCATCGGTTCCCGTGAAATAGATGCAAATGAAAAGTGTCCATTATAATGAGTCCACACCACACGATTGAACAGCCCGGTCCCGGCCTATCCGCACGGGATCCGCGCCCTGCTCCACCCGGTCACCCGCCGGATAGTTAGCATCGAAAACACCGGGGTCAGTTCCGACATTCGGACACGGACTCAAGCATTGCAAGGCTGAGCTCGTGTCCGAATGTCGGAACTGACCCCGAAGTTGAACTTTTTTGTTTGCACACCATGACTACCGACTATCTGAAGAAAGTACTGACCGCGCGCGTCTACGACGTTGCTGTTGAAACCCCGCTGGAACTCGCGCCGACCCTGTCGCAGCGCTACGAGAACCGCATTTACTTCAAGCGCGAAGACATGCAGGACGTGTTCAGCTTCAAGATACGCGGCGCGTACAACAAGATGGCGCACCTGACCGAAGCCCAGCGCAAGCGCGGCGTGATCTGCGCGTCGGCCGGCAATCACGCGCAGGGCGTGGCGCTGTCCGCCGCCCGCATGGGCTGCCGCGCCGTGATCGTCATGCCCACCACCACCCCGCAGGTGAAGGTGGAGGCGGTCAAGACGCGCGGCGGCAGCGATGTCGAGGTGGTGCTGCACGGCGAGTCCTACACCGATGCCTACAACCACGCGCTGGCGCTGGAGAAGGAACAGAAGCTGACCTTCGTCCACCCCTTCGACGATCCGGACGTGATCGCCGGCCAGGGCACCATCGGCATGGAAATCCTGCGCCAGCATTCCGGCCCCATCCACGCCATCTTCGTGCCCATCGGCGGCGGCGGGATCATCGCCGGCATCGCCGCCTACGTGAAGCAGATCCGCCCGGACATCAAGATCATCGGCGTGCAAAGCCTGGATTCCGACGCCATGGCGCGCAGCGTCAAGGCCGGCGAGCGCGTGACGCTGGCCGATGTCGGCCTGTTCGCCGACGGCACCGCCGTGCGCCTGGCCGGGGAGGAAACCTTCCGCCTGGTGCAGCAGTACGTGGACGACATCATCCTGGTCGACACCGACGCCATCAGCGCCGCCATCAAGGATGTGTTCAGCGACACCCGCAGCATCCTGGAGCCGTCGGGCGCGCTGTCCATCGCCGGCGCCAAGGCTTACATCGAGCGCGCCGCGCTGACCAAGGACCCGATCAAAAACGAGACCCTGATCACCATCGCCAGCGGCGCCAACATGAACTTCGACCGCCTGCGCTTCGTGGCCGAGCGCGCCGAGCTGGGCGAGGCGCGCGAAGCCCTGTTCGCGGTCACCATGCCGGAACAGCGCGGCAGCTTCAAGCGCTTCTGCCAGTTGGTGGGCGCGCGCAACGTCACCGAGTTCACCTACCGCATCAGCGACAAGGACGACGCCCACGTCTTCTGCGGCGTGCAGATCAGCGACCGCGGCGAGTCGGGCGCGCTGGCGCGCCGCTTCGAGGAGCACGGCTTCCAGACCCTGGACCTGACCCACGACGAGCTGGCCAAGACCCACTTGCGCCACCTGGTCGGCGGCAAGAGCCCGCTGGCCAGCAACGAGCTGCTGTACCGCTTCGAGTTCCCCGAGCGTCCGGGCGCGCTGATGCGCTTCCTGGATTCCATGGCGCCCAACTGGAACATCTCGCTGTGCCACTACCGCAGCCAGGGCGGCGACGTCGGCCGCATCGTCATCGGCCTGCAGGTGCCGGCCGAGGAGATGAGCGAATTCGCCCAGTTCCTCGCCACGCTGGGCTACCGCTACTGGGACGAGAGCAGCAATCCGGTCTATCGACTCTTCCTGGGCTGATCCTGCAGGACCGCGTGGTTTCAGCTACCATGCCGTCCTGAGCCGAACACCGACACGCCATGACCAATACCGCCGACCTGTCCCCGCTGGGAAAAACCTCCGCCTACCGCACCGACTACGCGCCGGAACTGCTGTTCCCGATTCCGCGCCTGGGCAAGCGCGAGGAGCTGGGGCTGCGGGCAGGCGCGACCCTGCCCTTCTTCGGCGTGGACATCTGGAACGCCTACGAAATCTCGTGGCTGAACCAGCGCGGCAAGCCGCAGGTGGCGATCGCCCGCATCACGGTGCCGGCCGATTCGCCCAACATCGTCGAGTCCAAGTCCTTCAAGCTCTACCTGAATTCGTTCAACCAGACCCGGCTGGACAGCGTGGTGGCGCTGAAGACCCTGCTGCAACAAGACTTGTCGCAGGCGGTGGGCGCCAACGTCCACATCGCGCTGACCCAGCCGGAGGAATTCGGCATGATCGCCATGGGCGAGCTGGAAGGCTTGCTGCTGGACCGCCTGGACATCGAGGTCGACAACTACCATCCCGCGCCCGAGATCCTGAAGGCGGCCCATGAGGAAGAACCGGTCGAGGAAAAACTGGTGTCGCATTTGCTGAAGTCCAACTGCCTGGTCACCGGCCAGCCGGACTGGGCCAGCGTGCAAATCCATTACGCCGGCCCGCAGATCGACCAGGAAAGCCTGCTGAAATACCTGATCGGCTTCCGCGAGCACAATGAATTCCACGAGCAGTGCGTGGAGCGCATCTTTGTCGACATCCTGCGCCAGTGCCAGCCGCAGCAACTGTCGGTCTACGCCCGCTACACCCGCCGCGGCGGGCTGGACATCAATCCCTGGCGCAGCAACTTCAGCAGCGCGCTGAAGCCGGCCAACCTGCGTGGCGCACGCCAATAACTGTAATCATTTTTTCAATCGCAGCCGGCAAAACAGGCGTATCATGACTGAACACGCCGGCTCGGCGTTGTTCGGCCAGCGCGGCTGCGATTCGTGGAAAATCGGAAAAAAGGCCCGGTTGGCCAGCAAAAAACCGGCGGGTAGCAGGATTTCTAGTCAGAAATAGCGAATCTGTTCCAGGATGTAGGCTCACCGGCACAAACGCAACGCCGGCCACAGCGATTTCATGTTACATGGCGGTCAAACAAGCCTATAATTCTGCTCGCGTAGCGTACTTGTGCGTTGCAACATATTAAGTCGTCTTATGAACAACCTGAGCAAAATACTTTCGCTGGAAAACGTGCAACTGGACCTGGAAGTCTCCAGCAAAAAGCGCGCTTTCGAGCAGGCCGGCCTGATCTTCGAAAACAATTGCGGCATCGCCCGCTCGACCGTCTCGGACAACCTGTTCGCGCGCGAGCGCCTGGGTTCGACCGGCCTGGGCCATGGCGTGGCCGTGCCGCACGGCCGCATCAAGGGCATGAAGAGCCTGAAGTCGCCGCTGGCCGCCTTCGTCCGCCTGGCCGAGCCGATTCCGTTCGAATCGCCGGACGGCAAGCCGGTCAGCCTGCTGTTCTTCCTGCTGATCCCGGACCATGTGACCCAGCAGCACCTGGAAATCCTGTCCGAAATCGCCGAAATGTTCTCCGACGACGCTTTCCGCAACGCGCTGAGCACGGATCCCGATCCGCAATCGGTGTATTCTCGCATCATCAACTGGATGCCCAGCCTGCAAGCCGCAGGCTGATCCGCCCTCAACCACGAACGACCGCCCATGCTGCAAACCCCGCTGACGATACAACGCCTGTACGACGATAATCGCGAAAGTTTGCAACTGGGCTGGTTCGCCGGCTTCCCCGGCGGCGACCGCCAGATTTCCGGCGACGTGGCCTCGGCCGCCGACCAGGTCGGCCACCTGAACACCATCCACCCCGGCCGCATCCAGGTGTTCGGCCACCAGGAAATCAATTACTACCAGCGCCTGAAGTCGCTGACCCGCGCCCACGTGATCGGCGAGCTGATCGCCGGCAATCCGCCCGCGCTGATCATCGCCCAGGGCCTGGAAACGCCGCCCGATATCCTGGCCATCTGCGACGAGAAAAATATCCCGCTGTTCTCGACGCCGCTGCCGGCCGCGCAGGTGATCGATTACCTGCGCGTCTACCTGTCCAAGAAGCTGGCCCAGCGCATCATCATGCACGGCGTGTTCATGGACGTGCTGGGCGTGGGCGTGCTGATCACCGGTGATTCCGGCCTGGGCAAGAGCGAGCTGGGCCTGGAACTGATTTCGCGTTCGCACGGCCTGGTGGCGGACGACGCGGTGGAGTTCTCGCGCATCGCGCCCAACATGATCGAGGGCCGCTGCCCGCCGCTGCTGCAAAACCTGCTGGAAGTGCGCGGCCTGGGCCTGCTGGACATCAAGGCCATCTTCGGCGAAACGGCCGTGCGCCGCAAGATGCGCCTGAAGCTGATCGTGCACCTGGTGCGGCGCGGCGCGGCCGACGAGGAAGTGGAGCGCCTGCCCTTCCAGTTCCCCACCGAGGACGTGCTGGGCCTGCCGATCCGCAAGGTCGTGATCCCGGTGGCGGCCGGCCGCAACATCGCGGTGCTGCTGGAAGCCGCGGTCCGCAACACCATCCTGCAACTGCGCGGCATCGACACCCTGCAGGAATTCATGGAACGCCAAAGACAAGCGATGAGCGGCGACTGAAGGCTAGCGCCGCATCGCCGTCCACCCCGCACGCAAAAATAGTTCGCCAACTGGAAAACTATCGTGTTATAGTTCGCCACATGGCAAACTATTCCACATCACTGGACGACACCTTCCACGCACTGGCCGACCCGACCCGGCGTTCGGTCATTGCGCGGCTGGCCAACGGTTCCGCTTCCATCAAGGAGCTGGCGCAGCCATACGACCTGGGCCTGCCATCCTTCCTCAAGCACATCAAAGTGCTGGAAGCCTGCGGCCTCGTGGCGACCATCAAAGTGGGCCGGGTGAGAACCTGTCAACTCAACCGGGAGAAGCTGGCCGCAGCGGAAAAATGGTTCGAAGACCAACGCAAGATCTGGGAAAGCCGGTACGACAATCTCGATAACTTACTCGTTACTCTGAAAGGCGAACAACATGAAAGCTGATCTGCAATTTGACTTCCTGGTTGACAAAGAAAACAGCACGCTCACCGTCAAACGTGAGTTTGCCGCCAAGCGCCAGCTCGTGTGGGACTGCTACACCAAAAGCGAACTGCTCAACCGCTGGTTCGCGCCCAAGCCGCTGACCACCAAGACCAAGTCCATGGAATTCCGCCCCGGCGGTCACTGGCACTATGCGATGGTCGAGCCGAACGGCCAGGAATACTGGGGCCGCCTGGATTACCAGACCATCGCCCCGATCGACAACTACACCGCGCTGGACGGCTTCTCCGACGAGACCGGCGTCGTGAATCCCGACCTGCCCCGCTCCACCTGGAACGTGACCTTCACCGACCGCGCCACGCACACCGTGGTCACCACCGTGGTGTCCTACGCCTCGCCGGAGGCACTGCAGCAGGTCATCGACATGGGCATGAAAGAAGGCCTGACCTCGACGCTGGAGCGTCTGGACGAACTGCTGCCGCAGCTCGCCTGAACGCTACTGACATAAACTGACGCGCGCCCTGCCTATACTGAGGCTCCTTCATTTACACAGGAACTCAGTATGAAATTCGCTTCCGTCCGCGTGGTCACCGAGCAGTTTGAGACCATGCTCACCTTCTACCAGCAACTGGCTGACATCGAACCGGCCCGGCTCGCCGACGGCTTTGCCGAGCTGCGGTTCGATGGCCTGGTGCTGGCGATTTCCGCCCAGGCGCTGGTGCAGCGCTTTAATGCGGGCGCGGCCATTGCCGCCGCCAACCGCTCGGCCATCCTGGAATTCGAAGTGGCCGACGTGGCCGCCATCCACGACCGCCTGCTGGCGCACGACGTCACCGTGGTGCAGCCCATGACCCGCATGCCATGGGGGAACCTGTCCCTGCTGGTGCGCGACCCCGACGGCAACCTGGTGAACATCTTTTCGCGGCCGGCTGCCTAGTTGATGGGCAAGGGGCCGCCTGCTGCGGTATCATCCTGCCTATGCGCATCGTACTCATCACCGGCATTTCCGGTTCCGGCAAATCCGTCGCCCTCAACGTCCTGGAAGATACGGGACACTATTGCGTCGACAATCTGCCGCCCGCCCTGCTCTCCAGCCTGGTCCAGACCTTGACCGAGGATGGCCTGCAGGCGCTGGCGGTGGCGGTCGATGCGCGCAGCGCGGAATCGCTGGCCTCGCTGCCCGGCGCCGTGCAGCGCCTGCGCGCGCAGGGTCATGATGTGAAAGTCATGTTCCTGACCGCGAACACCCACTCGCTGGTGGCGCGCTTTTCCGAAACGCGCCGCAGCCATCCGCTGTCGCACGAACTGCGCCCCGGCCAGAATCCCTCCGCGCGCCGCACCCTGATCGAATGCATCATGGAAGAGCGCGAGCGCCTGTCCACCATCGAACAGCTCGGCCACGTGATCGACACGTCCGAATTGAGCGCCAACAAGCTGCGCGCCTGGGTCAAGGACCTGGTGGCGATCGAAGGGGCGCCGCTGACGCTGTTCTTCGAATCGTTCGCCTTCAAGCTGGGCGTGCCCATGGACGCCGACTTCGTGTTCGACGTGCGCGCCCTGCCCAATCCGTATTACGACCTGACCCTGCGCCCGCTCACCGGCAGCGACGCGCCCGTGATCGAGTTCCTCGACGCCCAGCCCGCCGCGGCCGAGATGCTGAACGACATCCGCCACTTCGTCGAGAAGTGGCTGCCCTCGTTCAAGTCCGACAACCGCAGCTACCTGACCGTGGCCCTGGGCTGCACCGGCGGCCAGCACCGCTCCGTCTACATGGCGGAAAAGCTGGCGGCCTATTTCAACACCACCGAGCGCGTCGTCATGCGCCACCGCGAACGATGATCTTCCGCCAGCTTTTCGACGCCAGCTCGTCGACCTACACCTACCTGCTGGGCGACAGCGGCGAAGCGCTGCTGATCGATCCGGTCTACGAACAGGCGCCGCGCGACCTGGCGTTGCTGCAGGAACTGGGCCTGCGCCTGGTGGCCACGCTGGATACCCACGTCCACGCCGACCACGTCACCGGCGCCTGGCGCTTGCGCCAGCGCTGCGGCAGCCGCATCGCGCTGTCCGCAGCGGCCGGCGCCAATGAAGTCGACCAGCCCCTGCGGCACGGCGACCGCATCGCTTTCGGCCAGCGCCACCTGCGCGTGCGCGCCACGCCCGGCCACACCAACGGCTGCCTGACCTATGTGCTGGACGACGAGAGCATGGCCTTCACGGGCGACAGCCTGCTGATACGCGGCTGCGGCCGCACCGACTTCCAGCAGGGCAGCCCGCACGCCCTGTTCACCTCGGTGCGCGAGCAGATCATGACGCTGCCGGACCACTGCCTGCTGTATCCCGCGCACGATTATCGCGGCATCACCGTCAGCAGCGTGGCGGAGGAAAAGCGCTACAACCCGCGCCTGGGCGGCGAGGTCGATGAAGGCGATTTCACCGGCCACATGAACAACCTCAACCTGCCGCATCCCAAGCTGATGGCGATCGCGGTGCCGGCCAACCTGCGCTGCGGCCGGCCGGAAGGCGACGTCACGGACGAGGCGCCCGGCTGGGCGCCGCTGACGCTGCGCTTCAGCGGCGTGTGGGAAATCGAACCGATGGCGCTGCTGGAGCTGGAGCACCTGCAACAGGTGCAGATCGTCGACGTGCGCGAGGCGCCGGAATTCATCGACAAGCTGGGCCACCTGCACGGCGCGCGCCTGGTGCCGCTGTCGCAGCTCACCGAGCGCATGGCGGAATTCGACCGCGACCGGCCGATCGTCGCGGTCTGCCGTTCCGGCGTGCGTTCGGCCCAGGCCAGCGTGATGCTGACCAAGGCCGGTTTCAAACAGGTCGCCAACCTGGCCGGCGGCATGCTGCGCTGGAAGAATGAAACCCTGCCGGTCGAAACCGACCACCTCTAATCCGGGTAGGGAATTCCCTATAAAAAGCTCCGACAGTCCTGATAGTCAAATCGGCGCCAAGCTGCAATCATCGTCGCTCGACAGTTCTTTGACGACAGACGATGACCGTACCTTTCGACGCCCCGATGCACCAGGTGCTGCCCGCCTTTATCGCCCAGGCCGGCGACCTGCTGCGGCAGATGGAAACGGAGCTGCAGCAGATCGAACAGGATCACGCCAACACCGGCGCGGTGCAGGCGCTGTACCGCGCGGTGCATATCCTGAAGGGATCGGCCGGCATATTCGGCCTGCATCACATCGTCGCCAGCGCCCACGTGGTGGGAACCGTGCTCGACGAGGCGCGCCAGGGCCGGCTGACCATCACCCCGACCCTGGCGGTGCTGCTGCGCTCGATGCGCGACCACCTGTCCGCGCTGGTCGCCCTGGCCAACGATCAGGGCATGCCGGCCGGGGTGTCGGCCACGCCGCTGCCGCACTGAGGGCTTCCCCGCATCTCAGCTGCCCCAATGGACGACCTCGATGGTGTGGCCGTCGGGATCTGTCACCATCGCGCCGAAATAGCGCTCGTTGATGTCGGGCCGCAGGCCGGGCGCGCGCAGCGTGGTGGCGCCGTTGGCGATGGCGACGTCGAAGAAGTCCTGCGCCGCCTGCCGGCTGGGCGCGGACACGGCGATATGGGCGCGGTCACCCGCCAGCGCCCGGTCGCCGCTGCTCGGATACAGGCAGAAGCTCCAGTGGCCATGGGCGCCGTAGATCACCTGCGTGGCATCCTCATGCTGCAGGGTGTAGCCCAGCGGCGCGAAACAGGCGGTGTAGAAAGCGGTGGAACGCGACAGCTCGCGCGTGCCGATGGATACGTGGTCGATCATGATGAGGCTCTCCAGAAGTTGAGCGCCTCATCATACTGAGCGGCCGTGAGGCAAAATTGCATTCTCGCCCCTCGCGGTGCAAGAATGATGCAATCTTCACAGCGGGACCTTGGTCTCGAACTTGGCGCAGTTCATCGCCAGCAGGCTCTTGTAGTTGCTGACGTTGTTGGTGGACGTGAACACGCGGCGCGTGAAGGCCTGGAAGGCTTCCATCGACGGCGCGGTCACCACCAGCATGAAGTCGAATTCGCCCGCGACCTCGTAGCAGGCGCTGACATCGGGTTCCTCGCGCATCAGGGCTTCGAACATTTTCAGCAGCGAGGTGTTCTGCTGCTCCAGCTGCACCGTCACGAACGCCGTCAGCGGACGCCCTACCCGCACGCGGTCCACCAGCGACACGTCCTTCAGCAGGATGCCGCTGGCGCGCAGCCGGGCGATGCGGCGCTGGCAGGTGGCGGCCGACGCATGCACCAGCTCGGCCAGCCTGCGCAGCGGGATGGTCGCGTCTTCCTGCAGCAGGTTCAGGATCTGGATGTCGATGCGGTCCAGTTCCACGGTTCAGTCCAGGTGCCGCAAAGGGTGGGCGTAGTCGGGCCAGACCGGCGCGAACATCTGCCGCACCATGTCCTCGCTGACTGCTTCCAGCGTGGGCGGTTGCCAGCGCGGCGCGTTGTCCTTGTCGATCACCAGCGCGCGCACGCCTTCGATCACTTCGCCGTTTTCGAAATTGCGGCGCACCAGCGCGCGCTCCATGCGCAGGCAGCCGGCCACGTCCAGCGCGGCGCCGCGCCGGATCAGCTCGTGGGTCACGCACATCATCAGCGGCGAGCGGGTGGCCATCACGTCCAAGGTGGTTTGCGCGAAGCTGCTGCTGTCGGCCTTCAGCGAGGCGACGATGGCCGGCACCGAGCCGGCGCTGAAATGGCGGTCGATCACCTCGCGCTCCCGCGCCAGCGCGCTGTCGCCGGCCGCGGCGCGGTGCGGCGCGGCGTAGGCGGCGATCGCCTCGCGCAGCCGCGCGCCCGGCGTGGCGGCCAGCACAGCCTCCAGCGCCGCCCGGTCCGCGGTCGGCGCGTAGTGGTCGGCCAGGCCGGCGTACAGCGCGTCGGCGGCGTTGACGGTCACGCCGGTCACGCCCAGGTAGCAGCCCAGCGCGCCCGGCGCGCGCGACAGGAAGTAGCTGCCGCCCACGTCCGGAAACAGGCCGATGTTCACCTCGGGCATGGCCATCTTCGTACGCTCGGTGACGATGCGCACGCGGCAATCCGGACCGCCCTGCGCCACGCCCATGCCGCCGCCCATCACCACGCCGTCCATCAGCGCGATGTAGGGCTTGGGATAAAAATGGACTAAATAATTTAGCGCATATTCCTCGGTGAAGAAATCTTCGACCAGCGCGCTGCCCTGCTGCGGCGTGGCCTTGCCGACGTCGTGGAAGAAGCGGATGTCGCCGCCGGCGCAGAAAGCCTTCTCGCTGCTGCTGCGGATGACCACCGCGTCCACGCTGCGGTCATCCTTCCACTGCAAGAGCGCGCGGGTGACGGCGCGCACCATCTCCAGCGACAGCGAATTGAGCGCCTTGGGCCGATCAAGAACGATGACACCGATACCGTTGCTGACACTGCTGTGGACATATGCGCTCATGACGTGGACAGGGCTGGTGAAAGCCCTATTCTACTGCGGCTGGGCGGTGCGCGGATGCTCCAGCGGATTGGGGGTTCGCAGGTCGCCGCCCAGGCGCGGCTGCCATAATCGCCCAGCGACCGCCGCCTGCGGCCTGCCCGCGTGGCGGTCGTAGATCGCGCTCACTTCCGCGCTGCCGGCCGGCTCCTGCGCAACGCCGGTACGCCGGGCGATGCCGGACGGATCGGCGGACGCCGCCACGGTAAAGGCCACCAGCCGGTCCAGGCGCGGGTCGTGCAGGTCGAGGATGGAGGCCATCATCACCAGCGGCGTGGCGGCATAGACCTGGTAGTGCAGCGCCTTGGCCGCGCGTTCCATCTCGGCCGGCAGCGCGCCGTCCGGCGCCATCTGGCCCATCGCGTATGCGAACACTGCGCGGCCCCAGTCCTGGTAGCGGCGGTCGCCCGTCACCGCGCCCACCGCCGTGACGGCCAACCCTTCCCAGTAGTAGTGATTGTTGCGCCCGCCCTTGTGCGCGTCCGCATGCGCGACCACCTCATCGGCCAGGGCCCGCAGCCACGCCTCGATCGCCTGGCGCTGCGCCGGCGCGGCCTGGGCCTGGATGCGCGCGTAGTTCAGCGCCAGCCCGCCCAGGGTCCACTTGCGCACGTAATACGCCTGTTCGCTGGAAGCCTTGCCCAGCAAGGCCTTCTGCCCCGCCCAGCCTGCCAGCCAAGCCAGCCCGCAGGCCGCATCGCCGCCGTTGGCGTCCTGCGCGACGTGGCCGAGAAAATCTTCGATCGGCTTGGTGTGCGCGATATTGCTGGCGCGCCGCGCCGGATCGATGACCGAGTGGTGGCTGTCGCTGTAGTAGCTGTTGGCGACGATGTCGATCACGGCCGGCGGCGGCGCATCGCAGGCGGCCGCGCTGCCGCTGGCCAGCAGCGCGGCGAAGAACAGGGATTTCATGGGTGTCCGAGTCGAGTTAAACGTTTAACCATCCTAACCTAAAAAAGGGCGTCCTTGTCGCCCTTTATTGCAGTCCTCAAGCTGCGGCAGATTCGTAGCTGTCCGGGAAGTGCTTGATCGCATCGTGCCCGTGCTGTTGAACTTTGGTCTTGTATTTCATGACCTGGCGATCCAGCTTGTCGATCAGGGTATCGATGGCGGCGTACAGGTCTTGCGACAGGCTTTCCACGTAGACGGTCTTGCCGGACATACGCAGGTTGATTTCAGCCTTTTGGCGTTTCTCTTTCTCTTTTAGGTTGTCTACAGTCAGGATGACAGCAATATCAATCACTTGATCAAAGTGGCGGGTGACCCGTTCCAGCTTGTTCTGCACATACTCGCGAATCGCTGCGGTCACTTCGAGATGATGTCCACTGATGGTGAGATTCATACACACTCCTAAAGATGATGTCGCTTGATGATGCTCTAACGGCTAGTGCGTAGCCCATTGCAGACGGGCGCGCAGGAGCCACAAACTACAAAGACTTGCGGAGGCTGACTGGAGGGATTTTGAGGGCTTCACGATACTTGGCAACAGTCCGTCGCGCAATCACCATGCCCTGTTCTCCCAGCATGTCCGCAATCTTACTGTCGGATAAAGGATTTTTCGGGTCTTCTGCTCCTGTGAGTTGCACAATCAAGGCACGTATCGCTGTCGAGCTTGCTTCACCTCCCGCCTCGGTCGCGACGTGACTGCCAAAGAAGTACTTCAACTCGAACATGCCGTGCGGGGTCAGCATGTATTTTTGAGTTGTTACGCGAGAAATAGTGCTCTCGTGTAGTCCCAGTGTATCAGCAATTTCGCGAAGCACAAGGGGCCGCATGGCAACCGCGCCGTGCGAGAAAAAGTTCTTTTGTCTTTCTACTATCGCTTGCGCCACGCGCAGGATGGTGTCGAAGCGCTGGCGCATATTCTTGATCAGCCACTTGGCTTCCTGCAGTTGCGCGCCCATCGCGCTTTCGCCCTTGCCCTGCTTGAGCAGGTTGGCGTACATCGCGTTCACGCGCAGGCGCGGCATGACGTCGTTGTTCAGGCTGACCTGCCAGCCATTGCGCGCCTTCTTCACGATCACGTCCGGCACCACGTAGTCCGACACGTCCGACGCGAACTCCGCGCCCGGATGCGGATTGCACAAGCGGATCACGGCCTGCGCCTCGCGCAAGTCTTCGTCGTCGCACAGCAGCGCTTTTTTCAGCTTGTTGAAGTCGCGCTGGGCGAACCAGGCCAGGTGGTTTTCCACGATGGCCAGGGCCATGCGCCGCGTCACCAAAGGCACGCCGGGCAGGCGCTTGATTTGCAGCGCCAGGCATTCGGCCGCATTGCGCGCGCCCACGCCCACCGGGTCGAAGCTTTGCAGCAGCTTGAGCGCCGTCTGCAATTCCTCGATCTCGACTTCCAGCTCTTCCGGGATGCGCGCGTGGATCTCTTCCAGCGGCTCTTCCAGGTAACCGTTCTCGTCCAGCGCGTCGATGATCAGCTCGACCAGCGCGCGGTCGCGCGTTTCCAGCACCGTCACGCGCATCTGCTCCATCAAGTGTTCGCGCAGCGTGCAGTGATGCGCTTCCAGTTGCGTGCGGGCTTCCTCGTCGTCGTTGTTCTTGCTGCGGCCGGAGTCGCCCCAGTCGATGTCGGCGTCGGGCGTGGTGCTGTCGGTGTCGGCGGCCGGGCCGTCGTACGCCTCGCCCTCGGCGGCCGGGGTGTCGCCGCCGGCGCCTTCGGCCGGCGCTTCGGCGGGCGCGGCCTGTTGGCTGATGGCGCCGTCCGCCAGCAAACGCAGCGAATGGTCGAGCGGATCGTCCAGGCGCTCCAGCAGCGGATTATCGACCAGTAGCTGTTCCAGCTCCTGGTGCAGCTCCAGGGTCGACAGCTGCAGCAGCCGGATCGACTGCTGCAGTTGCGGCGTCAACGCCAGGTGCTGCGAGGTGCGCAGTTGCAGGGACTGTTTCATGGCACTTACATGCGGAAGTGTTCACCCAGGTAAACGCGGCGCACCGACTCGTTGGCGATGATGTCGTCCGGACGGCCGGATGCCAGCACCGTGCCCTGGTTGATGATGTAGGCGCGGTCGCAGATGCCCAGCGTCTCGCGCACATTGTGATCGGTAATGAGGACGCCGATGCCGCGCTCCTTGAGGAAGCGCACGATGCGCTGGATCTCAATCACGGCAATCGGGTCGACCCCGGCGAAAGGTTCGTCGAGCAGCACGAAGCGCGGGTTGGTGGCCAGCGCGCGCGCGATCTCGACGCGGCGACGCTCGCCGCCCGACAGCGCCAGCGCCTGGTTCTCGCGCAGCTTTTCGATTTGCAGGTCGGCCAGCAGGGTATTGAGCCGTTCATCAATGGCAGCCTTGGATAAAGGCTTGCCGTCCACCTTCTGGATTTCGAGGACGGCGCGGATATTTTCTTCCACCGTCAGCTTGCGGAACACCGACGCTTCCTGCGGCAGGTAGGACAGGCCCAGCGTGGCGCGGCGGTGGATCGGCAGCGAGGAAATGTCGGTGCCGCTGATGTCGATGGTGCCGGCGTCGGACGGCACCAGGCCGACGATCATGTAGAACGAGGTGGTCTTGCCGGCACCGTTGGGGCCGAGCAGGCCGACCACTTCGCCGCACTCGACTTGCAGCGAGACGTCATGCACGACCTGGCGCTTGCCGTAGGTCTTCTGCAGGCCTTTGACGATCAGGGTGCTACCGCAGGATGCTTCCATCTTATTTCCCCGGCGCTGGCGCGGACGACGCCGCAGGCGCGGCGGCGGCAGGCGCGGCCTGCTTGTTGGTCGGCTGGATCACCATGGTGCCGCGGCCGGCGCCCGGCTTGCTCTCGCCGCTGGCGGTGTTTTTCACGGCGAAGAATTCCTTGCGGCTGTCGTAGGAAATGAATTCGCTGTCGACCTGGCTGGTGGTCTTACCGGCCTCGGTCTTCTTGATCTGGGCCTTGGTGAACAGTTTCACCAGCTCGGTCTTGTTGTCGTACTCGATGCGGTCGGCCTGCCCTTCGACCCACTGGTCGTTGGGACCGTCCAGCTTCTGGCGGAAGGTGGCCTGGGTGCCGCCGCCGGCGATCAGCACCACGTACTGGTAGCCTTCCGGGTCTTCCGTCACCACCGCCTTGGGCGACTTCATCAGCAGCGTGCCGCGCGTCAGCACCACGTTGCCGGTGAAGGTCTTGATCTGCTTGACGTCGTCCGCATCGAGCTGGTCGAAGGTGATCTGGGTCGGCTTGCTGGAATCGGCCTTCTCGGCCTGCGCCGCGCAGGCGGCCAGCAGCAGCGCGGCGGCCAGCATCAGTTGGTTCATGTTCTTCTTCATAGCGTTTCCTTCAGTGTGCCGCGCGCGGCGGCATCGTGATCGTTCCGCGGCCGCCCAGGATGATCTGGCGGGTCGCGTTGTTGGCCTTCATGCCGGTGCCGCTGCCGGTGGAGCTGCCGGCCTGCAGGTCGACGTGGGCGTCGGTCTCCATGCGTTCCTCGTCCGGGTACACGGTCAGCCGGCTGGTCTGCAGGCGCAGCTCCTGCGCCTGCGGCGTGGCCGGGCGGCGCACGTCGACGTGGTCGCGCAACTGCACGCGGGTGTTGCCCTGGTCGACGTAGGCGGTGTCGGCGTGCATGTTCATCGGCGGCTGGTCGCCCGACAGGCTGTGCACATAGGGCTTGTCGATGACCGAGGAATCGTCGGCCGGATGGTGGGTCAGCTTGTCGCCGGAAATGATGTAGGCCGGCTGGCCCGTCTTGTTCATGCGGACCATGCTGAAGCGCTCGATGATGTAGTCCGGCTCGTCGCGGAACTTGTCTTCCTCGGCCTGCTGGCCGGCCTGGTTCACCACGTGCACCAGCCAGAAGCTGCCGACGGCCACGAACACGCCGACCATCATGATCAGCGTCAGTTGCCAGCGGTGTGCGGTTCGCTTATGCATGCTCAGACCAGGAATTGCGCCATCACGCGCGCATAGCTGCCCTGGGCGCGCAGCAGCAGTTCGCAGACTTCACGCACGGCGCCGCGGCCGCCAAAGGCGGTGGTGACGTGGTGCGCCCGTTCCAGCACTTCCGCGCGGCCGTTGGGCACCGCCACCGCCAAGCCGACGCGCGACAGGATGGGCAGGTCGACCACGTCGTCGCCGATGAAGCCGACCTGCTCGGCCGTGAGGCCGGTCTTGTCCAGCAGCGCATGGAACGGCGTCAGCTTGTCGTGGCCGCCCTGGTGCAAATGGCTGATGCCGAGGTCGGCCGCGCGCTTGATCACCTGCGGCGAGGTGCGCGCGCTGATGATGGCGGTCTGGATGCCGGCTTCCTGGATCAGCTTGATGCCCAGGCCATCCTGCACGTTGAAGGTCTTGAGCGCCTCGCCCTCGGCGCCGTAGTGCAGGCTGCCGTCGGTCAGCACGCCGTCGACGTCGAAGATCATCAGCTTGACGCGCGCCGCGCGTTCCTGGAGGCTCATCATCAGATCACCTTGGCGCGGGTCAGGTCGTGGATGTGCAGGGCGCCGACCAGCTTGCCGTCGGCATCGGTCACCAACATCTGGTTGATGCGGTACTGCTCCATCACGGCCACCGCGTCCACCGCCATCTTCTCCGGCGAGATGGTGCGCGGGTTGGCGTGCATGACGTCGCCGATGATGACCTTGCTGAAGTCCTGCACCTTCTCGATCATGCGGCGCAGGTCGCCGTCGGTGAACACGCCGATGGGCTTGCCGTCGGCATCGACGATGGCGGTCATGCCCATGCCCTTCTGGGTGATTTCCAGCAGCGCGTCGGTCAGCTTGACGCCGGCGGTGACGCGCGGCACGGCGTCGCCGCTGCGCATCACGTCGCGCACATGGGTCAGCAGGCGGCGGCCCAGCGCGCCGCCCGGGTGCGAGCGGGCGAAATCCTCTTCCTTGAAGCCGCGCAGGTCCAGCAGCGCCACGGCCAGCGCGTCGCCCAGCGCCAGCGTGACGGTGGTGGAGGTGGTTGGCGCCAGGTTCATCGGACAGGCTTCCTTGGCCACCGCCACGTTCAGGTGGACGTCGGCGATGGTGGCCAGGCTGGAGCCGGGCTTGCCGGTCATGGCGATCACCTTGCTGCCCATGCGTTTGACCACCGGCAAGATCGTCATCAGCTCCGAGCTTTCGCCCGAGTAGGAAATGGCGATGAAGGCGTCGTCGGCGGTCACCATGCCGAGGTCGCCGTGCGCGGCCTCGGCCGGATGCACGAACAGCGCCGGGGTGCCGGTCGAGGCCAGCGTGGCGGCGATCTTGCGGCCGATGTGGCCCGACTTGCCGATGCCGGACACGACGACGCGGCCCTTGCAGTTCAAGAGCAGGGAAATGGCCTGCACCACGCTGTCGTCATGTTCCAGGCGGGCGTTCAGGGCGGCGATGGCATCAGACTCGTTTTGCAGGGTCTCGCGGGCAAGGCGCAGTGCCGTTTTTGCATCAAAAGCTATCTGCATTGTTTTTTCATGGGTTACACTCATGCCCAAGTATAGCCGAATTGGGAAAGCAAAAAACTTGCCAGTCACAACATAACGCGCCCGGGCGCCCATAAACAACGAACTTTTTTTACTGGCGATGTTGCAATGACGTTTACACCCCTGGAATTGACCCTGTTGTTGCTGGGCAGCGCCGTGCTTGGCGTGGTGGCCTTCCGCATGCTGCACCTGCCGCCCATGCTGGGCTACCTGGCGGTCGGCATCCTGATCGGCCCGCACGCCCTCGGCCTGGCCGAGCAAAGCGAAGCCACCCACGGGCTGGCCGAATTCGGCGTGGTGTTCCTCATGTTTTCCATCGGGCTGGAATTCTCGCTGCCCAAGCTGATGGCCATGCGCTCCATCGTGTTCGGGCTGGGGCTGGCGCAGGTGGTGCTGACCATTGTTGCCACCATGATCTTCGGCTGGACCATCGCCACCCAGCTCCCCCCTGCCCTGCACATCAGTTGGCAAGCCTCGTTCGCGCTGGGCGGCGCGCTGGCCATGTCGTCCACCGCCATCGTCTCGAAAATGCTGACCGAGCGGCTGGAACTGGAAAGCGAGCATGGCCGCAAAATCATCGGCATCCTGCTGTTCCAGGACCTGGCCGTGGTGCCGCTGCTGATCCTGATTCCGTCGCTGGGCGAGCGCCCGGACGCGCTGGCCGAGACCCTGGCCTGGGCCGGCGTCAAGGCCGTGGTGGTGCTGGCCCTGCTGCTGTTCTTCGGCCAGAAGCTGGTGCGCGGCTGGTTCACCATCGTGGTCAAGCGCCGCTCGCAGGAATTGTTCATGCTGAACCTGCTGCTGGTGACGCTGGGCGCGGCCTGGATCACGGAGCGCGCCGGCCTGTCGCTGGCCCTGGGCGCCTTCGTGGCCGGCATGCTGATCTCCGAGACCGAGTACAAGCACCAGGTGGAGGAAGACATCAAGCCCTTCCGCGATGTGCTGCTGGGGCTGTTCTTCATCACCATCGGCATGCTGCTCAACGTGAAGCTGGTGGCCGCGAACTGGTGGCTGGTGCTGGTCCTGCTGTGCGGCCCGGTGCTGCTGAAGTTCGCGCTGATCGCCGGCCTGGCCAAGCTGTTCGGCGATTCGGACGGCGTGTCCATGCGCACCGGCCTGGCGCTGGCGCAGGCCGGCGAATTCGGCTTCGTGCTGCTGAACCTGGCGGCCGGGCACAACCTGGTCGATTCCTACGTGATCCAGGTGGTGCTGGCGTCCATGGTGCTGTCCATGCTGCTGGCGCCCTTCATCATCGCCCAGTCGGACAAGATCGTGATGAAGTTCTCGGCCAACGAATGGATGATGCAGTCGCTGCAACTGACCAAGATCGCCAGCCGCACCATGGCCACCAACAAGCACGTGCTGGTGTGCGGCTTCGGCCGCAGCGGCCAGAGCCTGGCCACCCTGCTGACCGAGGAAAAGATCGATTACCACGCGCTGGACCTCGATCCCGAGCGCGTGCAGGAAGCCCAGAGCGCCGGCGCCAATGTCTCCTACGGCGATGCGGGCCGGCGCGAAAGCCTGGTGGCGGCCGGCATCTACCGCGCCAGCGCGGTGGTCATCACCTATGCCGACACCCGTTCGGCGCTGAAGGTGCTGCACCAGGTGCACGAGCTGACGCCGGCGCTGCCGGTGATCGTGCGCGCGCACGACGACACCGACCTCGACCGCCTGAAGCAGGCCGGCGCGGCGGAAGTGGTGCCGGAACTGATGGAAGGCAGCCTGATGCTGGCCTCGCATGCGCTGGTGATGCTGGGCGTGCCGCTGCGCCGCGTGGTGCACCGGGTGCAGGCCGCGCGCGAGGAGCGCTATGCCTCGCTGCGCGGCTACTTCCACGGCATGAGCGACGTGGCCGAAGAGGCCGACATGGAGCGCCTGCACACGGTGACGCTGAACGGCACCGCCAGTTGCGTCGGCAAGCCGCTGGAGGAGCTGGACGTGGCGGCCACCGGCGCCCAGGTGGCCAGCATCCGCCGCGGCAAGGCCCCGGTCGAGGTGGGGCCGGGCACGGTGCTGGCAGCGGGCGACGTGGTGGTGCTGCGCGGCGGCGCCGAAGCGGTCGACCGCGCCGAGCAAAGGCTGCTGCGTTAAGAGAACTGAGAGCTGCGGCGCCGCGCGGGCCGCGGCGGCGGCTAGGACACCGTGGTCAGGCTGATGACGCGGTTGCGGCCGCTTTCCTTGGCCGAATACAGCAACTCGTCGGCGCGCACGATCAGCTCGCGGGCGATCGCTTCCGGGTCGCCTTCGGCCGCACCCACTGCCAGGCAGGCCACGCCGATCGACACCGTGACCGACAATTGCAGCTCGGCCGACAGGGTGATCATGCTGCCGGCCACGCTGGCGCGGATACGCTCGGCCACGAAGGCCGCGCTTTCCAGGTTGGCGTTGATCAGCAGGGCCACGAATTCCTCGCCGCCGAAACGCGCCAGCGCGTCCGAGGTGCGCAGCTCGTTCTTGATGCGGGTGGCGATCTCGCGCAGCACCTCGTCGCCGCCGCCGTGGCCGACTGTGTCGTTGATGCGCTTGAAGTGGTCGATATCGATGTACATCAGCGAAATCGGATACTGCTGGCGGCGCGCGCGGGCGATTTCCTCCTGCAGCCGGCGGTCGATGTAGCGGCGGTTGTAGACGCCGGTCAGCGAATCGGTCAGGCCGATGTACTTCAGCATCTCGTTGCTGATGACGTTTTCCAGGCAGATGGCGATGATGGATGCCATGTGCTCGATGAAATCGGTGCCCAGGCTGGGCGTGAAGCGGGCCGGGTCGCAACTGCCCAGGTTGAGCGAGCCGATGATGCGCTTGTTGCGCAGCAGCGGCACGATGGCCACGCTTTGCAGCCGCTTGGCCGCGTGCGGGAACTGGCGCGCGTGGCGCTCCGCCTCGTACATCCCCAGTTGCGGCCGGGGCGCGGCCGTGTAGATGTTGCGGCGGCCGATGTCCAGGCCCAGCGCCTCCATGTCCTCGACGAACAGCAGGTTGGGGAAATCGGCGAACACCACGTCCAGCTTGACCATCACGGTGCGGATGTCGGCATCCTCGTCGATCAGGGTCAGGGTCACGCTATCGAGTTCGGAAATCACCGGCAGCACGCGGAAGATGGTGCCGATCAGTTCGGGGAAGTTGCTGGCGCCGACGATTTCCAGGTCAAACGCCTGGTGCCGGGTCATGATCGAGTGGTTGCGCTCCGCCTGCTCCAGCAGATAGGCCATGCGCGCGCGCAGGGCACGGTTCTCGGCGGCCAGGTCGTGCGTGTCGGCGGCGTAGTCGGTCGGCACGCCGGGCGCTGCCAGTTTGCCAGTTGCGGATTGCGTCATAGTTTCTCTTCACCTAGATCTCATGCATCACATTACGCCAAGTTTCAACGCTTGGGAATGGCCTGAGGGCTCAAAACGCCAGCGTTACCACGATTTCCTGGCCTACGCGGACCTGTTGCCCCTGGCCTGAGATCACGATGCTGTTCATGCCGAAGCACAGCGCCCCTTCCAACTCGGGCTTGGCGCGGTAGCGCATCACGTCCAGCGGGTCGGGGCCGAACTGGCCGGTGGCCTGGTCGATGGACGGCATCGGGCAGCGCGGGCAGGGCTTGACCGGCTTCAGCACGGCCTCGCCGATCTGGAACGATTCCGCATAGTCTTCCTCGAAAGCTTCGATGCCGGCGATGACCAGGTTGGGGCGGAAACGGTTCATGGGGATGGCGCCGCGGCCGGCGGCCAGCAGCTTTTCGTTCACGTCGTCCAGTGAGCCGGCGCCGACCACCAGGATGGGATAGCCGTCCGAGAACATGGTGGTGGCCTGCACGCCGCCGGTCCACTTGGTGCTGACCAGGCGTTCGGCCTGGGCATGGAAACGCACCAGGCGGCACGGCGCGCCGACGGCCTGGCTGAACCAGGCGGCGGCCTCGTCGCCGCCATCGGCGGCCAGCACCGTGTCGTCCCAGACCTGGGTGCGCAGGGTCGGGGTGGCGGGATCGGGCTGGGCCAGCGGGATGGCCAGCGGCGGCAGGCCGGGGGCGCGGACTGCCAGCGTGGTCGCGGTCAGGGTCGGGGTGATCAGCGCCATGCGCGGGTGCTCGCGCTGGGTCAGGCAGACGCCGTTGGCATCCACCAGCATCCACTCGCGGTCGCAGATGGGGCCGCTCATCAGGCCGACGGTGGTCAGCCTGGCTTCCTGCAGCGGCAGGCCGCCGCAGGACTTGATCGGGTAGAGGGTGAGACTGGACAGAGTGGGCATGCGCAGCACCGGCTTGGTCAGATAATAATATCGAAATTATACGATCTGACGGCCTGCCGGTGCGCGGTTTTGCTTACTCCTCGGCGGCGGCCTTCTTGGGCGCGCGCGGACGCGGCGTGCGGCTGGCCGGCTTGCGGGCCGGCTTGGCCTTGCCCGATTTGCCTGCCTTGCCCGGCGCGGCTTCGGCGCTATCGGCGTCGCTGGCCAGGGCGGCATCCTGCGCCGGGGTCGCGACGGTCGCCGGAGCCGCATCGGCCACCGGCGCCAGGTCGGGCGCCGGTTCGCCGGCAGCGGCTGCCGCCGCCTCGACTGCCACCGCCACCTGCTCCACGGCTGCAGCAGCCTTGCCCTTGCCCTTCTTGCCGCCCTTGGCTGCCGGTGCGGCCTCGTTGGCGCCCGATTCAGCCTTGGCTTTGGCTTCCGCCTTCAGCTTGCGCGCCGGCGGCTTGGCGCCGCTTTTCTTCTTGGCCGGCGCGGCGGAGGCATCCGCCGGCAAATCGACAGCCGCCTCCAGCACGACCGGCGTTTCCTCGCCGATGGCTGGCGCGAACGCGACCGGCGCGGGCGCGGCTTCCGCAGCAGGCGCTTCCGCACCAACATCGGTGGTCGCGCCCTGCCCGGCGCTGGCCTGCTGACGGGCCAGGCGCTCGGCCTGGCGTTCGGCGAAGCGTTCGGCGGCAGTGCGGCCGCGGTTGCGGCTGCGGCGCGATTCCGGACGGGCGTCCTGCTGCGCCGCCGGCTGCTCGCCGGCCTGCGCTTCGGCGGCACCGTCGCCATGCGGTTCGGCCGACACGGCCACCGGCACGCCGCTGCCGCGGTAGACATAGGCGCCCGACTTCTCGTCGCGGCCGAATTCCAGCAGGCCGCGCGCCTTGCATTCCTCGATCAGATTGCCGAAGGTGCGGAAGCCGTAATAGGACTCGCTGAAGTCCGGCTTGCGGCGCTTGATCGCTTCCTTCAGCACGGAAGCCCAGATCTTGCCGCTGTCGCCGCGCTCCAGCACCAGCGCTTCGAACGTATTGATGGCGATTTCCACCGCCTGGTTGCGGCGCTTCTCCATCTCCTCGCGGCGGGCGCGTTCCTCTTCCGGCGTGCGCTTGGTTTGCTGGCGCGCGTCCGGGCTGGCGTCGCGGCGGGCGCGGCGGCTTTCGCGCACCAGGTCGTCGTAGAAAATGAATTCGTCGCAGTTGGCCACCAGCAGGTCGGAGGTCGACTGCTTGACGCCCACGCCGATCACCTTCTTGGCGTTCTCGCGCAGCTTGGACACCAGCGGCGAAAAGTCGGAATCGCCCGAGATGATGACGAAAGTATCGACGTGCGACTTGGTGTAGCACAGGTCGAGCGCGTCGACCACCATGCGGATGTCGGCCGAGTTCTTGCCCGACTGGCGCACGTGGGGAATCTCGATCAGCTCGAAGTTCGCCTCGTGCATGGAGGCTTTGAAGGACTTGTAGCGGTCCCAGTCGCAATACGCTTTCTTGACCACGATGCTGCCCTTGAGCAGCAGGCGTTCCAGCACAGGCTTGATGTCGAACTTGTCGTAATTGGCGTCACGCACACCGAGCGCCACGTTCTCAAAATCGCAGAACAGCGCCATGCTGACGTTTTCGTTGGAGGATGCCATGAAGATTTTTTTCTAGTGGAGGGGTAAAGCGCAATCTGGCGATTATACCCCGCCTTACGGCCGCGTCCGCACGATATACTGGCGGCTGCCCCGACTTCGCCGACAGGTTACGCCTTGCCAGCCCAGCACAAATACCTCTTCATCCATCAGAATTTTCCCGGACAATTCAAGCACCTGGCGCCCATGCTGGCGGCGCAGGGCCACGAGGTGGTCGGCCTGGGCATGCACCAGCCGACCGCGCCGATACCGGGCGTGCGCTATTTCCGCCACGACGTGGACGCCGCGCGCCACGGCCCGCGTCCGCCCGCCCAACTGAAGGATTTGCACAGCAAGATCCTGCGCGGCGAGTCGGCGGCAGCGCGGCTGGCGTGGCTGAAGGAGCAGGGATTCGAGCCGGACGTGGTGTTCGTGCACCCGGGCTGGGGCGAGGCCCTGTTCGTCCGGGAAGTCTTCCCGCGCGCAAAGCTGCTGGTGTATGCCGAGTACTACTACGGCAGCGAGGGCGGCGACACCTTCTTCGATCCGGAATTCTCGCAGCCCAGCATGGCTGCGCGGCAGCGCCTCAAGCTGCGCAACACGCACCTGCTGCACGCGCTCTCGGAAGCCGACGGCGCGCTGTCGCCCACCCGGTTCCAGCGCGACCGCCATCCGGCCTGGTGCCGCGAGCGCATCACCGTCATCCACGACGGCATCGACACCGGCCGCTTCAAGCCGAACGCCAGCGCCTACGTGCAGTTGCAGGCGGCCGGCCTGACCCTGCGTCCCGGCGATGAAGTGGTGGTGTTCGTGGCGCGCCAGCTTGAGCCCTACCGCGGCTATCACACGTTCATGCGCGCGCTGCCCGAGCTGCAACGGCTGCGGCCGAACGCGCGCGTGGTGATCGTCGGCGGCGACGGCGTCAGCTACGGCGCGGCGCCGCCGGCCGGCAAAACGTGGAAGCAGATTTTCCGCGACGAGGTGGTGGACGAGCTGGACATGAGTCGCCTCCATTTCGTCGGCAAGGTGCCGCACGCGGTGCTGACGCAATTGATGCAGGTGGCGGCGGTGTACACCTACCTGACCTATCCCTTTGTGCTGTCCTGGTCGCTGATGGAAGCGATGAGCACCGGCTGCCTGATCGTGGCCTCGAAGACCGCGCCGGTGGAAGAGGTCATCACCCACGGCCACACCGGCCTGCTGACCGATTTCTTCGATCACCAGGCGCTGGCCGCCACCGTGGCCGACGCGCTGGCGCGCCGCCACGCGCTGCAGCACCTGCGCGACGCCGCCCGCCAGACCATCATAGACCGTTACGACCTGCAGCAGCACTGCATGCCCGCACTGCTGCGTTTCGTACAGCCTTAAGCGACCAACTGGTAGTCCGCCACGGTGGTGGTGGGTGTGCCGGTCAGGGTGACCAGCTCGGTCAGCTCGTTGGCCGACACCAGCGCATCGTTGCCGGCCGACTTGAACAGGTACAGCGTGGTTGCCGTGCCGGTCGAGACGGCAAACAGCGCGGTCTGCCCGTCAGCGTAAGCCGCATCGGCCGTGCCGATGACGGCGGCCGCGTTGGCAGCCGATTCGGTCGCCATGCGTTGGGTGAAGATCACCAGCTCGGCGCTGGACGAAAAGCCGCCCGAGACGGCACGCACCGCCGCGTTGTCCAGGTTGAAGTTGCCGTCGCCGATCGCGGCGATGCCGCCCAGGCTGATCTGCACGTGGTCCGCACCCGATACGAAATCGGTCACGGTGTCCATCCCTTTCAGACTGTTGAGCACGAAGCTGTCCGCACCAGTGCCGCCGGTCAGCTTGTCGCTGCCTGCGCCGCCGACCAGCACATCGTCGCCGGCACCGCCGCTCAGCGTGTCATTGCCGATGCCGCCCTCGATGGTGTTGGCCAATTCGTTGCCGGTGCCGCTAAAGGCCGCACTGCCGGTGTAGCGCAGGTTTTCCACGTTGGCGCTCAGGCTGTAGCTGGCCAGCGAGGTGTCCACGCGGTCGATGCCTTCGTTGGACAACTCGATCACCTTGTCGCCGGCCGCATCGACCTTGTAGACGTCATCGCCCGTACCGCCCAGCATGTTGTCGCTACCGGCGCCGCCATCGAGCGTATCGTTGCCGGCGCCGCCGATCAGGACGTTGCTTGCGCCATTGCCGGTCAGGACATTGTCCAACTCGTTGCCGGTGAGGTTGACCGCGATACTGCTGGCTGACGTCACCGTGGCGTTTTCCACGTCCGCCGCCAGCACGTAAGTCCCGGCTGCGGCAAAGGCGACGTTGACCAGGTCCATGCCTTCGCCCGGATGCTCGACCACCACGTCGTCGGCGCGGTCGACCACGTACGTGTCGTTGCCCGCGCCGCCGGCCATGGTGTCGGCGCCGGCCAGGCCGTTGATCACATCATTGCCGCCGGTGCCATGCAAGTCGTCGTTGCCGGTCGTGGCGACATTGTCCTGCAGGCCGGCGGTGGCCACCGTGCCGTCGCTGAACTGCAGCCACTCCACGTTATGCAGCAGCATGGTGTTGCCGCCATGGTCGGTCAGCGTCAGATCGGTGCCGTTCGGACGGGCGATCACGTAATCGGCGAAGGCGCCCAGGTGGATCACCGTGTCGTTGCCGGCGCCGCCGTCGATGGTGTCGATGCCGGCGCTGGCCACGATCACGTCGTCGCCCAGGCCGCCCAGGATGCTGTCGTTGCCATTGCCGCCGACCAGCGTGTCGTTGCCGGCGCCGCCGTCCAGCTTGTTGCCGGCATTGCCGCCGGTGATGAGGTTGTCCAGCACATTGCCGGTGGCGGTGAACGCCGCCGTGCCGGTGTAGACCAGGTCTTCGATGTTGGCGCCTAAGGTGTACGTGGCCAGCGAGGTCCGCACCACATCGTGGCCTTCGTTGGCCTGCTCGGTCACCACGTCGCCCGCATCGGTGACGAGGTAGACGTCGTCGCCGGTGCCGCCGACCAGCGTGTCGTTGCCGGCGCCGCCATCCAGCGTATCGTTGCCGGCGCCGCCGATCAGCTTGTTGGCGGCGGCATTGCCGGTAATGCGGTTGTCCAGCCCGTTGCCGGTAACGCCGACCGCCGCAGTGGAAGCGATGGTCGCGTCTTCCAGGTTGGCCGCCATGGCATAGACGCCGGCAGTCAACATCACCTTGACCTGGTCGTGCCCGCCGTTCACATCCTCGACGATGACATCGCCGGCGTTGTCGACCACGTAGATGTCGTCGCCCAGGCCGCCCGTCATGGTGTCGGCGCCCGCGCCGCCGTCGAGCACGTCGGCGCCGCTGGTGCCCACGATGTTGTCGTTGCCATTGCTGGCGGTGTTGTTCTGCAGTTGCGCCAGCGAGAGGCCGCCTTCGTCGAAGTAGAAGTATTCGACGTTGCGCACCGTGAAACTGTGGCCCTGGTTATCGGTCAACACCGTATCGGTCGCGTTCGGCCGGGTGATGGTGTAGTTGTAGAAGGAACCCAGGCCGTACAGCACGTCAAAGCCGTCGCCGCCGTCCACGGTGTCCTTGCCGGTCGAGGCCTGGAACAGATCGTCGCCCGCGCCGCCGATCAGGCTATCGTTGCCGGCGCCGCCGACCAGCAAGTCGTTACCGGCGCCGCCGTCCAGCTTGGCGCCGCTGCTGCTGCCGGCGAACAGGCGGTTATCGCCGCCGTTGCCTGTGCCCGTGAAGGCGCCCGTCCCCTGGAATACCAGGTCTTCGACGTTGGCCGACAGCGTGTAGTTGGCCAGCGTGGTGAAGACGATGTCTTGGCCCTCGTTGGCGTTTTCCTTGACCAGATCGCCGGCATCGGCAACCACATAGGTGTCGTCGCCCTTGCCACCGGCCATGGTGTCGTTGCCGGCGCCGCCGTCGATGGTATCGTTGCCCGCGCCGCCGGCCAGATTATTGGCCGCACCGTTGCCGATCAGGGAATCGCCCAGGTCGTTGGCGACGACGTTGACCGCAACGGTGGAGGCGGCCGTCACCACCGCCTTCTCGACGTTGGCGGCCACGGTGTAGGTACCTGCTGCGGTGAAGGCCAGTTGCACGGTATCGCTGCCCTCGCCCGGTGCTTCGATGACGACGTCGCCAGGGGCGGACAGCACGTAAATATCGTTACCATCGCCACCGCGCATGGTGTCATTGCCGAGGCCGCCGTCCAGCGTGTCGTTGTACTGCGTGCCCATCAGCACATCGTTGCCGGTGGTGGCGCTGTTGACCTGAACCTGAGCCAGCGTCATCTCGCCATCGGCAAATTCGAAGTACTGAACGTTGCGCACCACGATCACGTCACCGGTGTAATGGGTCAGCACAATATCGGTCGCGTTGGGGCGGTTGATGGTGTAGTTGGCAAAGTAGTCCAGCGAACTCAGCACATTGGTGCCAGCGCCGCCATCCACCGTGTCCTTGCCGTGGCCGGTCATGAACATATCGTCACCCAGGCCACCCTGCATGCTGTCGTTGCCATTGCCGCCGACCAGCAGATCGTCGCCCGCGCCGCCGTCCAGCTTGGAACCACCATTGCCGGCGACGATCAGGTTGTTTTCCCCATTGCCCGTACCGGTGAAGAAGCCGCTGCCGTAGTAGACCAGGCCCTCGACATTGGCGGTCAGCGTGTAGCTGGCCAGGTTGGTGTCCACGAAGTCCGTGCCTTCGCCCGCCAGCTCCGTCACCACGGCCGCGCTGTCGGTCACCACGTAGACATCGTCGCCCGCGCCGCCGATCAGCTTGTCCGCGCCACCGCCGCCCACCAGCGTATCGTTGCCGGCGCCGCCGATCAGGATATTGGCGGCCGTATTGCCGACCAGGTGATTGTCCAGCTCGTTGCCGGTGAGGTTGGCCGCGACAGTCGACGTCACGACGGCATTCTCCACGTTGGCGGTCAACGTGTAGGTCGCACCTGCCGTCGTAACCGCCAGTTGGACCGTATCGTTGCCCTCGCCGGGATTTTCGACCACCACGCTGGCGACATTCGAGATGACGTAGGTGTCGTCGCCGGCGCCGCCTTCCAGCGTATCCACGCCGGCGCCGCCGTTGAGGACATCATCGCTGGTGTAGCCATACAGGTGATCGTTGCCGGAACTGGCCATGTTATGCAGCAGGGCATCCGTGGTGACCAGCGTGCCGCCGAAGCTGACGGCTTCGATATTCCGCAGCGTCACCGCATTGCCGTGGTTGTCCGCCAGGACCGTATCGGTGCCGTTGATGCGGGTCACCGTGTAGTCGGTCTGCGCGCCGGACAGGAACAAGGTATCGCTGCCCGCGCCGCCATCCACCGTGTCGACGCCGCTGCCGACGACGATGGCGTCGTCGCCGACACCGCCTTGTATGCTGTCGTTGCCGGCGCCGCCGAACAGCGTATCGTTGCCGGCGCCGCCATCAAGCTTGGCGCCGTGGTCGCCGCCCATGATCAGATTGTCCTGCGCGTTGCCGGTGCCGCTGAAGCTGGCGGCGCCGACGTACGTCAGATTTTCCATGTTGGCCGTGAGGGTGTAGCTGGCCAGGGTGGTCTGCACAACATCCACGCCTTCGTTGGGCTGCTCGATGACCACGTCGCCGGCGTTATCCACGCTGTAGACATCGTCGCCGGTGCCGCCGATCAGCTTGTCCGCCCCCGCGCCGCCGTCCAGCGTATCGTTACCGGCGCCGCCGATCAGCGTGTTGGCTGCCGCGTTGCCGGTCAGGTGATTGTCCAGATCATTACCGGTGAGGTTGACCGCGACCGTGGCGGCCGAGGTGACCGTGGCGTTTTCCACATTGGCGTCCAGTGTGTACGTGCCTGCCGCGGTGAACCCAACCAGCGCGAGATCCGTGCCGCCATTGCTGGCCTCAACAATCCTGTCGCCTACGTTATCGATGATATAGGTATCGTCGCCCAATCCGCCCGACATGGTGTCCGCGCCGGCCAGGCCATTGATCGTGTCGCTGCCGTCCGTGCCGAACAGGTTGTCATTGCCTGTGCTTGCCGTGTTATAAGTCGCCTCGCTCAGCGACAGGACGCCATCGGCAAACTCGAAGCCCTCGACATTGCGCACGGTGATCGCGTGACCAGCATGGTCGGTCAGCACCACGTCCGTGCTGTTGGGGCGGGTGATGGTGTAGTCTGCGAGTTTGCCCAGTCCGGACAGTATGTCGTAGCCCTGGCCGCCGTCGACGGTGTCATTGCCGCCGGCGCCAAACAGATAGTCGTTGCCGGTACCGCCTTGCAGGCTGTCGTTGCCAAGGCCGCCATACAGCGTATCGTTGCCGGCGCCGCCATCAAGCTTGGCGCCGTGGTCGCCGCCGTGGATCTCATTGTCCAACACATTGCCTGTGCCGGTGAGACTGCCAGTGCCGGTGTAGACCAGTCTTTCCACATTGGCCGGCAGGGTGTAGGTCGCCAGCGTGGTCTGTACCGTATCCGTACCCTCGCCCACCTGCTCGGTGACCACGTCGCCGCTGTTATCGACAATATAGGTGTCGTCACCCGTGCCGCCGATCAGCTTGTCCGCCCCGGCGCCGCCGTCCAGCGTGTCGTCGCCGGCGCCGCCAGTCAGCGTGTTGGCGGCGCCATTGCCGGTCAGGTGGTTGTTGAGGTCGTTACCGGTCAGATTGACCGCGACCGATGCCGCTGAGGTGACCGTGGCGTTTTCCACGTTGGCGTCCAGCGCGTACGTGCCTGCCGTGCCCAGTCCGACCAGCGCCGTGTCCGTGCCGCCATTGATGTCCTCGACGATTCTGTCGCCGACGTTCTCAATGACGTAAGTGTCGTCGCCACTGTAACCGGTCATCGTGTCCGCGCCGGCGCCGCCATCCATGGTGTCGTTGTCGCCGGTACCGAACAGCGCGTCATTGCCCACGCTGCGGATGTTGTACACGACCTCGCTCCACGTCTTGTCGCCATCGCCAAACCGGAAGTTCTCCACACCATGCACTGTCAGCACATTGCCGGAGTGGTCAGTCAGCACCACATCGGTGGCATTGGGACGGGTGATCGTGTAATCGGAGAAGTAGTGCAGGCCAGTCAGCGTGTCGATGCCGTCACCACCGTCGATGGTGTCCTTGCCCGTGCCGGCGTAGATGGTGTCATCACCGGTGCCGCCAACCAGGCCGTCGTTACCAGCGCCGCCGACCAGGCTGTCGTTGCCGCCGCCGCCGTCCAGCTTGTTGGCAGCGGTGCTGCTGCCGAACAGATAATTGTCCTGCGCATTGCCAACACCGGTGAAAGCGCCCACTCCCGTGTACACCAGCTTTTCCACGTTGGCAGTCAAGGTGTAGGAAGACAGCGCAGTCTGCACCGTATCAAAACCTTCGCCAGGCTGCTCGGTGACCACGTCGCCGGCGTTGTCGACGATATAGGTGTCATCACCGATACCGCCGATCAGTTTGTCCGCACCAGCGCCGCCGTCCAGGGTGTCATTGCCGGCGCCGCCGGTCAGCGTGTTAGCTGCGGCATTGCCGGTCAGGGTGTTGTCCAGATCGTTGCCGGTGAGGTTGACCGCCACGGCGGAGGTGATGACGCCGATTTCGACGCCATCCGCCAGCTTGTACGTAGCACCGGCAGTGGTGATGCCGACCTTCGCGGTATCCGTCCCGGTACCGCCGGTCTCGTCAATCACGTCGCCGACATTGTCGACGATGTAAATATCGTCGCCCTGGCCGCCCACCATCGTATCGGCGCCTGCGCCGCCGTCTAGCGTATCGTTGTCGACGGTGCCCACCATGCGATCATTACCTACGCTGGCGATATTGAGCTGAATGTCCGCCAGCGTTTCCAGGTCGCTGACGAAGTAGAAATGTTCGACATTGCGCACCGTGAGCACATTGCCGGCCTTGTCGGTCAGCACCGTGTCAGTAGCGTTGGGACGCGTGATCGTATAGTCGGAACGATTCCCCATATTCCATATCGTGTCATCGCCGTCGCCGCCGTCTATCGTATCCTGGCCGCCCCCGACGATGAACACGTCGTCGCCAGCGCCGCCCGACAAACTGTCGTTTCCTTTGCCGCCATTGAGCAGATCATTGCCGGCGCCGCCGTCGATCTTATTGCCGGCATCGCCGCCGTAGATGATATCGCTCTGCGCGCTACCGGTAGCGGTGAAAAAGGCCGTGCCGGTGTACTGCAGGATCTCGACGTTGGCCGGCAGCGAGTACGTGGACAATGAAGTCTTCACCGTATCAAGACCTTCGCTCGCTTTTTCGGTAATGGTGACGCTCGCGTCACTGACGATGTACAGATCGTCGCCAGTTCCGCCGATCAGCTTGTCTGCGCCACCGCCACCGATCAAGGTATCATTGCCGCCACCACCGGTCAGCGTGTTGGCTGCGGCATTGCCGGTCAAAGTATTGTCCTGGTCGTTGCCGGTCAGGTTGATCGCCGCCTTGGACGTGATCACGCCTGCCTCTACGTAATCTCCCAGCGTGTACGTGGCGCCTGCGGTAGCGATCGACACCAGCGCGGTATCGTGGTTCCAGCCGGGCTGCGCGACAATCGTGTCGCCGACATTGTCCACCATGAATGTGTCATCGCCAGAACCGCCTATCATGGTATCGGCGCCGAGGCCGCCATCGAGCGTTTCCGGGTCCGACGTGCCTCGGGCATGAATGACATCATTTCCAGGGCTGACGATGTTGTACTGCAGGTCGCTCAGCGTGATGGTATTGTCGGCAAACATAAAGCTTTCGACATTCCGCACCGTGATGACGTTGCCGTCCTTATCCGTCAGCAGCGTGTCGGTCGTATTCGGACGGGTGACGGTATAGTCAGCCACGTTGCCATGCAATTGCAGTTGATCGCTGCCATCGCCGCCGTCAATGGTGTCCTTGCCGCCGGTAGCGATGAAGGTATCGTCGCCGGCGCCGCCGATCAGGCTGTCCGCACCAGCGCCGCCGGTCAATTGATCATTCCCCGCGCCGCCATCGAGCTTGTTGCCACCGTTACCACCGATGATGATGTTGTCGAGCGCATTACCGGTGCCGGTGAAGGCGGCCGTTCCCGTGTAAGTCAAGTTTTCTACGTTGGCGCCCAGCGTGTAAGAGGCCAATGTGGTCTTTACCGTATCGTTGCCTTCGTTGAGCGCTTCAGTAATGGTGTTGCTGGCGTCCGTCACAACATAGACATCGTCGCCGGTACCGCCGATCAGCTTGTCCGCGCCGGCGCCGCCGATCAGCGTGTCGTTACCGGCGCCACCGGTCAGCGTATTGACGGCCGAGTTACCAGTCAAAATATTGTCCAGCTCATTGCCGACGATATTAATCGCAACCGTTCCCATTGCCGTGCCATTTTCGACATTGGCTGCCAACGTATAAGTGCCTGCGGTAGTGAACTGTGCGGTATCCAAACCTTCTCCTGTGTTTTCAACGATGATGTCGCCGACGTTGTCGACGAGGTAGATGTCATTGCCGGCGCCGCCGGCCATGGTGTCAGCGCCGGCGGCGCCGCTGATGGTGTCGTTGCCTGGCGTTCCGTGCAGGCTGTCGTTGCCGCTGCTTGGAACATTGTCCAGCAGCGAGGCGATCGTCCTGTCGCCATCGGCGAAGGACAGCGTTTCCACGTTGCGCAGCATGATGCTGTTGCCATGCGTATCGCTCAGCAAGGTATCGGTGGCACTCACGCGCGTCACGGTGTAATCGGCAAACTGCCCAAGCCCTGCCAACACATCATTGCCATCGCCGCCGTCGACCTTGTCTTTGCCGCCGCCGGCAACGATGGTGTCGTTATCCGCACCGCCTTGCAGACTGTCGTCGCCGGCGCCGCCATCCAGCAGGTCGTTGCCGCTCCCGCCACTCAGGGTGTCATTGCCAGACGTTCCGTGCAGCTCATCGTCCCAGTCGCTGGGCCGGTTGTAGAACAACTCCTGGAAGGTCTTGCTGACATCACTGAACTTGAACAGGGCGACGTTATTCGTGCTGGTGGTATTGCCGGCTTTGTCCGTCACTGCCAGCGAAAATTTGCCAGTGCGGACGATCTGGTAGTCAGCAAACTTCCCCATCCCTTGCAGGATGTTAAAGCCTGGGCCCCCTTCAATCCCATCCCGGCCGGCGCTGATGACAAAGACATCGTTGCCGTCGTCGCCAATCAGAAAGTCGGAGCCGCCGCCGCCAATCAACGTATCGTCGCCTCCCCCTCCCTGCAGTAAAAGGCGCTGCTGTACGTTCGGACCGGCCTGCAACAAATCATCGCCCCCCCAGCCTTCCAAATCCTCATAGTCGCCGTTCGCGGTCAGGGTATCGTTGTAGACTGTTCCGCCAAGCTGGCTGTAGGCGCTGGCGATGGACATGGCAACACCAGGCATGGCGCTGCCGTCCAGGTGGAAGCCGCCGACAAAATTGGCGTCCGTTAGCGTGCCGGCATCGACATCCTTGAGGGTCAGCACAGTGTGATAGATGCCATCACTACGCACTTGCAGCAGCGTATCCGCGCCATCTTGCGTCAGCCGCAATAAGCCAACCTTGGCGGCGAAGGGATTCCCGCCAGGGTCAGTGACATAGACAATCCCCGACAAGAAGGGGCGCAGATCGATTTGGTCTTCGGCTGCAAAATCCGAGATCTGCACGCCGCCCGCGTACCAGTGCCCAAGCACATAGGTGTCCACCCCGGCGCCACCATGCGCAGTCAGGTGCAGCTGTCCCCCTGTGGCGGGCGTAAGATTGAACACATCATTGCCGTCACCGCCATCTGCCGTACCTATGTAGGCCGACGAGTCGTTCTTGTTGATATTCAGCGTGTCGTCGCCCGCGCCGCCTGTCAGGGTCGATGCGCCAACGATATTGCCGCTGATGGTCAACACATCATTTCCATCGCCACCATCAAGATAGGCGCCATCGTTACCTGCGCTGAGCGTGTCGTTCCCTGCCTCACCGCGCAGTGTGTCGCTACCACGATATGCCAAAAGAACGTCATTGCCGGCCCCGCCGGACAGCGAATCATCGCCGCCGCCACTGGACAAGGTATCGCTGCCTTGCCCACCCAGCAGCGTATCGTCAAAGATGCCATCGGTCAGCGAGCCACCATTGGCACCCGCTTGCAGTACCACGCCAGGGATCTTGCTGCCGTCCGGGGCCAAGCCGCCGACAAAATTGTCGACCGTCAGCGTGGTGCTGTCGACATCTCGAAGACGCGTCAGCGTGATAAATGCGGGACCGTATCGACCACCTGTGTAATCGTATTGCAGCAAAGTGTCCAGGCCGTCCTGAACCAGCTTCAATACGCCGTCTGCACTGGAAAACGGATTGCCGCCACGTGCACCATTCATCGTTGCGTCCCGCACCAGCTCCATCACATCGATACGGTCGCCGCCGGCGCCAGCCTTGAAATCGGTAATTACTATACCGGTTTCCACCAGATTGTTTATGAACACGCCGTTGGCTAGCCACAGCAAGATGTAGGTATCAACACCATCTCCGCCGCTGGCCAGCAACGCTGTCTGACTGGGTAGGGACACCCGAATATTCACTACGTCGTCGCCGGCGCCACCATCCAACGTCATCGCACCTAGATCGCCAAGCGAATCACCGACAAGAGTGAAGGTATCATTACCATCGCCGCCCAGCAGCGTACTGTGTCCACCGTCGAATTTCGCGCACAGGACATCGTTGCCCGTACCACCGACAAGGCTATCGCTCCCGCTGGGGGTAGCGTAGTCGAGACCTGGTCCACCGACCAGGGTATCGTTCCCTGCACCACCCAGCAGCGTGTCATTACCGCAACCGCCGATCAGTGAATCGTTGCCAACGCGCCCGTCCAGCAAATCCGCGCCGCCGCCGCCATCGAGAATGTCGTCGGCAGCACCACCGGACAAGGTATCAAAATAGTCACCGCCCTTGAGCACGTTCGGGCTATCGTTCCCGACCAGATTGACGCCACCACTCTGGGTGCCGTCAGGCGATAAGCCATGTACGAAGTTGTCCGCCGTGAGCGTAACTGCATCGACATTCTTCAGCGTGGCGACAGTCTGATAACCGGCCGATTTTCCATCGTTGACCAGGAACTGTACCAGGGTGTCGCTATCCTGCTGCACCAGACGCAACAAGGGCTTATCACCTGCAAAAGGATTGCCACCGGGACCGCCAGCATTGACGTCATTATTGACCAGGCGGTCGACGTCGAGCCGGTCGCCTCCGGCTCCAGCGACAAAATCCGTGATCGTCAAATTAGTCAGCTGTGCTGCGGAGTAAAACCAGAAACGGTAGGTGTCGCTGCCGCCGCCGCCGTGCAAGCTGATCTGGCTTAAAGGATTGGTAAACTGGACCTGGAATGTATCATTGCCATCACCGCCGTCGGCCAGCAAGGTATGGGCTGGAGTAAAAGCGGAATCCTGCAGATCGAAATAATCGTCGCCGTTTCCACCGCTGAGTGTGATATCGCCCTGCTCCAACGCGCCGTACAGTACATCGTTGCCGTCGCCGCCGTCGAGGCTATCATTGCCGCCCCCTCCGTAAATATAGTTGCTGCTGCTCAGGGTGTCATTACCAGCCCCACCCAGTATCACATCATCTGCACTCGTTCCTGCGAGAAAGTCATTCCCGTCCGTTCCTTTGATTACGCCCATTTACCGGCCTTCCGCGCAATCGGGATCCGGCTGCGATCAATTGACCGCAGCCGCTGCGGGCTATATGCGCCATAAAATTGACGGTCGAGTTTTCTCACGAGGAAGTCCACTGGCTTTTTTGATAACAACTGATATTACCATGAATAAATAGACAACAGGCTCACCAACCGTCACATTTGGATACATATTTTTGGAAAGGACTTACAAATAAAAAAACCGCGCCTGAGCGCGGTTTGGCTGAAAGTAGGATGACTTAAACGTTGAACAGGAAATTCAACACATCGCCATCCTTGACGATGTATTCCTTGCCCTCAGCGCGCATCTTGCCGGCTTCCTTGGCGCCGCTCTCGCCCTTGTACTGGATGTAGTCGTCGTAGGAGATCGTCTGCGCACGGATGAAGCCGCGCTCGAAGTCGGTGTGGATCACGCCGGCCGCCTGCGGGGCGGTGTCGCCGATGTGGATGGTCCAGGCGCGCACTTCTTTCACGCCGGCGGTGAAGTAGGTTTGCAGGCCCAGCAGCTTGTAGGCGGCGCGGATCAAGCGGTCCAGGCCCGGCTCGTCCATGCCCATGTCGGCCAAGAAGGCGATCTTGTCTTCATCTTCCAGGTCGGCGATTTCCGATTCGATGGCGGCGCAGATGGCCACGATAGGCGCGTTTTGCGTGGCCGCATAGGCGGTCAGTTGGTCCAGCAGCGGGTTGTTGGTGAAGCCGCTGTCGGACACGTTGGCCACGTACATGGCCGGCTTGGCGGTGATCAGGCACAGCGGCTTGATCAGCGCCATCTCGTCATCGCTCAGGCCCAGGGTGCGCACCGGCTTGCCTTCGTTCAGGTGCGGCATCAGGCGTTCGCACAGGGCGACCAGCTTGGCGGCATCCTTGTCGCCCGAGCGGGCTTTCTTGTTTTCGCGGTGGATGACTTTTTCCACCGTGCCCATGTCGGCCAGCGCCAGCTCGGTCTGGATCACTTCGATGTCGTCCAGCGGGCTGACCTTGCCGGCCACGTGCACCACGTTGTCGTCCTCGAAGCAGCGCACCACGTTGACGATGGCGTCGGTTTCGCGGATGTGCGACAGGAATTGGTTGCCCAGGCCTTCGCCCTGCGACGCGCCCGCCACCAGGCCGGCGATGTCGACGAATTCCACGATGGCGTTGACCATGCGCTCAGGCTTGACGATCTCGGCCAGCTTGGCCATGCGCGGATCCGGCACTTCCACCACACCCACGTTGGGCTCGATGGTGCAGAAGGGATAGTTCTCGGCCGGGATGCCGGCCTTGGTCAGGGCGTTGAACAGGGTGGACTTGCCGACGTTGGGCAGGCCGACGATGCCGCATTTGAGACTCATGAAAAACCTTTAATTATCAATGGCGCCGGCAAGCGGCTGGTGAAAAACGGCCGACAGGGAGGCGGTTGGGAATATTCGTGCCGCTTACAGCGGCGTTCAAGGGTCCATTGTACCTTTTCTTGCCCCCATCCTTCAAAAAGCGCCGATATGGCGACGACCGGTTTGGTGCTAGACTCTTTCGCCGTAGAGTTAGAACAACCTTTCGAGACCAGGAACAACTATGCCTTTCTCCCGTTGCCGCGCGCCGCTGCGCACTTCCGTCCTGATTGCCGCCCTGACGACGGCCGGCGTGTACAGCCTGCCGGTGCAAGCCGCGCCCGTCGCGGCCGCCAAGGCCAGCCAGGCGCAGCAGCAGTTGGCCCGGCTGGCCGCCGCCTTCCATACGGCGCGCTGCAAATTCGATCCGCTGCAGTTCGGCACCGCCAACGGCGACAGCCGCTATGACGACCAACTCGGGCTGTCGATTTCGCCCAAGGTGCGCGCCGCCCAGTTCACCCTGTATCGCGCCATGGAAAAGCAGTTGATGTCCGTGCGCCGCGATCAACTGGGCGCGCAGGACCAGCTCACCTACGACCTGCTGTCCTACGAACTCAACAACGCCTTGCAGATGGAATCCTTCCCCGACCACCTGCTGCCGCTGAACCAGTTCGACAACGTGCCCAGCACCTTGGCCAATTACGCCGGCGGCACCGGCTCGCAGCCGCTGCAGACCGTCAAGCAGTACCAGGCTTACCTGAGCCGCCTGAACCAGTTGCCCGCCTGGATAGACCAGGCCATCGCCAATATGCGGCAAGGCATGCGCAGCGGCGTGGTGCAGCCCAAGGCCATCATCACGGCCATGCTGCCGCAGTTCCAGAACATGCGCGCGGCCACGCCGGAAGCCAGCGTGTTCTATTCGCCGGTCACGCGTTTCCCCGCGTCCTTCTCCGAGGCCGACAAGAAGAAGCTGAGCGCCGCCTACCTGAAAACGGTGGACGCGAAGATCGCGCCGGCCCTGAACCGCCTGGTCAGCTTCCTCGAAAACGAATACCTGCCAGCCGGCCGCAGCACTGCCGGCTGGAACGCGCTGCCGAACGGCGCGGCCTGGTACGCGGCCCACATCAAGGACAGCACCAACTTGCCGCTGACGCCGGACGAAGTCCACGCGCTGGGCCTGAAGGAAGTCGCGCGCATCCAGCAGCAACTGGCCACGCTCGGTCCCAAGCTGGGCTATGACGGCCCGGAAAAAGGCCTGCCGCAGTGGGTCAGCGCGCAAGCCAAGTTCAAGATCTTCACCACCGACGAGCAGGTGCTGGACGCCTACCGCACCATCTACGCGCAGGTGGAGGCCAAGCTGCCGACCTATTTCAGCCTGCTGCCCAAGGCCAGGCTGGAGTTGCACCTGGAACCCGAGCTGACCCGCGCCACCGCGTCCGACCACTACACGCCGCCGGCCGCGGACGGTTCGCATCCCGGCGTGTTCTGGCCGGTGGTGAACGATCCCAAGCAGTACAGCCGGGTCGACATGGTCAGTCTATTCCTGCATGAAGGCGTGCCCGGCCACCACCTGCACGCCGCGCTGCTGAAGGAAATGGACCTGCCCGACTTCCGCAAGTTCAGCACCGAGAACCAGAACAGTGCAGCCTATACCGAGGGCTGGGCGCTATACTCCGAAACGCTGGGCAAGGAGATGGGCTTCTACGACAACGATCCGGCCGCCTACTACGGCCACCTCAACGCCGAGATGCTGCGTGCGGCGCGGCTGGTGGTCGATACCGGCCTCCACGCCAAGGGCTGGACGCGCGAGCAGGCCATCGCCTACCTGGTCGATACGCTGGGCTGGAGCGAGCCGCGCGCGCGCAACCAGATCGAGCGCTACATGGTCTGGCCAGCGCAGGCGCTGAGCTACAAGATCGGTGCGCTGAAGATCCTGGAATTGCGCGCCCGCGCGCAGCAGGCGCTGGGCGACAAGTTCAGCTACCAGAAATTCCACGAGGTGGTGATCGGCGATGGCACGCTGCCGCTGCCGATCCTGGAACAGCGCGTGGACCGCTGGATCGCAGCCAGCAAATAAGCGGCACGGCGCGCGCCGCGCCTTCCTTTCGGCGCCACTGGAGTATGCATGAAGTATCTGCTTGTCGCAGCATGGATAGTGTGTACCTGGGCCAGCGCCGCCACCGACCGGCCGCAGGACTATGCCTACATCCTGCCGCTGGTGCCGCCGACCAAGGACAGCGTGCAGCAACTGCGCCTGACCAAGGAGGTCTACCTGTATTCGCAGTCGGCCCGGCTGGACGACGTGCGCATCTTCGACGCCAACGGCGTGCCGCTGCCGTTTGCGCTGCGTGTGCCGGCGCCCGCGCCGCGCCCCAGCCCGCGCAGCCTGCCGCTGGCGGTCTTCCCGCTGATGAGCGGCGGCGGCCCGGCGGCGCCGCTGGACCTGGATGTCGATACCGCCGACGACGGCCGCCTGTTGTCGGTCAAGGTCAAGCAGGACGACGGCGACAAGCCGGACACGCCCCCGCGCCTGTCCGGCCTGCTGCTCGATCTGGGCAGCCGCGCGGAAGACCAGCCGACCATCAGCGCCCTGCGCTTCACCCTGCCCCCCAAGCAGCGCGACTACAGCGCGCAAGTCTGGCTGGACACCAGCAACGACCTGCAGCACTGGGACATGGCCGGTGCGGCCGAGCTGAACTGGTCAGGCAACCGCGAGCCGCAAACCGCGTCCGGCGACCGCCTGGATTTCACGCCCCGCAAATTCCGCTACGCGCGCCTGCGCTGGCGCCGCGGCACGCCGCTGCAATTCGGCTCGGTGGTGGCCGAACACCCGCTGCACAGCAATATCACGCCGGTCGGCGAGCAACTGCTGGTGGCGCCGTCCGCCGGCCTCCTCCCTGGCGAAATGCTGTATGCCGTGCCGGTCGGCATCGCGCCGGAAAAGATCGGCCTGCAATTTGCCGAAGCCAATGTCGTGGTGGCCGGGCAAATCGGCGTCTATCGCGACCGGCCGCCGCGCTTCGATCCGGTCCTCAGCGCCACCTTCTACCGCATCCGCCAGGGCCGCCGCGAACGCAGTTCCGACGACCTGAGGGTGGCGCCGGTCCACGCGGCGCAATGGGTGCTGCGGATGGCCGAGCAGGCGAATTTCCGGCCGCAACTGCGCCTGAGCTGGCAAGCGGGAACGCTGGTCTTCCAGGGCAACGGCAACGAGCCTTACGTGCTGGCGGTGGGCCGCGACCATGCGCCTGCCGCCGCCAGCAGCCTGACCGAGGTGGCGCCGGATCTGCCGGCCGGCGAACTGGACAAGCTGACCTACACGACGGTCGGTCCGGCGCGCCAGCAGACCGATTACGGGCAGCGCGAGGCGGTCGCGGAAATGAAGGCGGCCAACGCCGCGCAACTGCGCCTGATCGTCCTGGGCAGCATCGCGCTGCTCGGCGTGCTGGCCTTTACCGCATGGCGATTGGTGCTGCGCTACCGGATGCAGTGAGGGCATTCAGTCGGTGTGCAGCTTCATAGTGGCGGCCGGGAATTCGCCCTTGACGATTTGCGGCATCACCAGCAGCGCTTTCTCGATGGCGCGCTCGATCAGTTCCTGGTCTTCGCGGCGCGGACGGTGCAGCACGAAGTCGGCCACCTGCTGCGCCAGGTTCAGCGAGCGCGGGTGGCCGATGCCCAGGCGCAGCCGCCAGTAATCCTGCGTGCCCAGCGCGGCCGTGATGTCCTTCAGGCCGTTGTGGCCGCCGGCCGAGCCGCCCTTCTTCAGGCGCGCGGTGCCCGGCATCAGGTCCAGCTCGTCGTGCACCACCAGCACTTCGTCGGCATTGATCTTGAAGAAGCGGCACAGCGCGCCCACCGACTGGCCGGAACGGTTCATATAGGTCAGCGGCTCCAGCAGGTACACTTCCTGGCCGGCGATGCTGGCCTTGGCATACATGGCGTTGTACCTGGTCTCGCGCTGCAGGCGCGCGCCGCTGTCGTTGGCCAGGTTGTCGACCAGCCAGAAGCCGGCGTTGTGGCGGGTTTGTTCGTATTCGGGGCCGGGATTCCCCAGGCCGACGATGAGGCGGATAGGCATAGTCTAGGTTCAGGCAATAAGCGCGATTATCGCTTAAAAATAAAAAAAACCCGCCAGCGCGAGCGGGCGGGTTCTTCTGGGGCGGAAGCCGGAGATTACTTCTTCTCTTCTTCAGCAGCGGCTTCAGCAGCAACTTGGCCAGCCGGCACCGAAGCGGTCGCGATGGTCAGGTTGTTGCCGTGGGTGACCGCGGTCACGCCCTTAGGCAGCACCAGGTCGTTCACGTGCACCGAGTGGCCGACGTCCACGTTAGCCAGGTCGACGGTGATGAATTCTGGCAGGTCGGCCGGCAGGCACTCGATTTCGATTTCGTTGGCCACGTGGCTGATGGTAGCGGCGTGCAGCTTGACGGCTGGCGACACTTCAGCGTTCACGAAGTGCAGGGCGACTTTCATGTGCACTTTCTTGTTGGCGTCAACGCGCTGGAAGTCAGCGTGCAGCACCAGTTGCTTGAATGCGTGCATCTGGAAATCGCGCAGCAGCACTTTTTCTACCTTGCCATCGACTTCCAGGTCCAGGATGGACGAGTGGAAGGCTTCTTTCTTCAGCGCGTGGAACAGCGCGTTGTGGTCCAGCGAGATGGTCACTGGTGCTTCGGTGCCGCCGTAAACGATGCCAGGGGTCTGGCCCGAATTACGCAGGCGGCGGCTCGCTCCGGAACCCTGCAGTTCGCGTTTGAATGCTACAACTTTCATGTGAGACTCCAAAAAGAACAGGACTTGCGCCCCGTGTTATGAAACTTCCCGCGACCAGGAAGTTTCGGTAAAAACGGCGCGCCCGGTCAAGCACCGGACGCGCCGCCTGTAAAACTGGCTAAACCGTTTATCTTAATCGACAAACAGGGAGATCACGGAATCGCCCTTGATGATGCGTTTGAACGTCTCTGCCAGCAGCGGTGCGCAGGTCAGTTGACGGATCTTGCTGCACTGCTTGGCGGCTTCCGACAGCGGAATGGTGTCGGTCACGACCAGCTCGTCCAGCGAGGAAGTGTTGATGCGGTCGATGGCCGGGCCGGACAGCACCGGGTGGGTGCAATACGCCACCACTTTCTTGGCGCCGCGCTCTTTCAGCACTTCCGCCGCCTTGACCAGGGTGCCGGCGGTGTCCACCATGTCGTCCATGATCACGCAGTTGCGGCCTTCGACGTCGCCGATGATGTTCATCACTTCGGACACGTTGGCTTTCGGACGGCGCTTGTCGATGATGGCCAGGTCGCAGCCCAGGCGCTTGGCCAGCGCGCGGGCGCGGACCACGCCGCCGACGTCCGGCGAGACGACCAGCAGGTCTTCGTTGTTCTTCTTCTGCAGGTCGCCCAGCAGAATCGGCGAAGCGTAAATATTGTCGACCGGGATATCGAAGAAGCCCTGGATCTGGTCGGCGTGCAAATCCATGATCAGGACGCGCTCGACACCGGCTTCTTCCAGCATGTTGGCCACCACCTTGGCCGAGATCGCGACGCGCGCCGAGCGCGGGCGGCGGTCCTGGCGGGCATAGCCGAAGTAAGGAATGGCGGCGGTGATGCGGCCGGCCGAAGCGCGCTTCAGGGCGTCAACCATCAGGATCAGTTCCATCAGGTTGTCGTTGGTCGGAGCGCAGGTCGATTGCAGCACGAACACGTCTTTACCGCGGACGTTTTCGTTAATTTCAACCATCACCTCGCCGTCCGAGAATTTCGAAACGTTCGCTTTGCCGAGAGGGATGCCGAGATTTTTTGCGACTCCTTCTGCCAACGCGGGATTAGCGTTACCGGTAAAAACCATCAGGTTTTCGTAAGCCATGGGAGTCCCAGAGAGTGTAGAAGATTTTTGAAAGACGCCAGCGGAGGCCGGCACTGTATGCATTAAGTAAGAATGGCCGCGCGAGGGCGACCATTTTTCGCTCTACCTGGCCGGAGACTTCGCCTCGACGGATCCAGGTACAAACTAATGGCAGGGGAACAAGGATTCGAACCTTGGTATGCCGGAATCAAAATCCGGTGCCTTAACCAGCTTGGCGATTCCCCTACGCAACCGACTGCTCGTCGTTACAGGCCGATATTATACAGCCATTTTCACGCTTCGCAAAATCTTTTTGCCGCCTCACAACTTCGCAGTGATGGGATGCTGTTGCAGCGCTTGTGCCTTCCAGGCTTTCCACTTCGCTGGCACTTTCGCAAGTACCGCGTCGGCGTCCGCCTCGCTTGCTACCGCACTGAACACACATGCACCGGAGCCAGTCATCCTGGCATCACCGTGAGCGCTGAGCCATTCTACCGCTTCTGCTACCGGCGGGAAGAGCTGCATTGCTACCTGTTGCAAGTCGTTCCTTCCAAACCCCGTCAAACCGCTTGTTGTTCCGAGGTGGCTGGAAAAGTCCGCTATCTTAACGAGTGGCGTGTTTCTTGTCAAATGTTCCGCGCCAAAAATCGCCGGGGTTGGCACCATCACGCCCGGCTCAATAACGATATACCAACAATCGGGGCCGCGCACCGGTTGCAGCGCTTCCCCCACCCCTTCGGCAAAGGCGGTCTGGCCGTAGATGAAGAACGGGATGTCGGCGCCCAGCGGCAGGCCCAGGTCCATCAATTCCTGTTGGCCCAGGCCGGCATGCCACAGCGTGTTCAGCGCCATCAGCGTGGTGGCCGCGTCGGACGAGCCGCCGCCCAGGCCGCCGCCCATGGGCAGGATCTTCTCGATCGCGATGTCCACGCCGGGCGGCAGCGCGCCCGTGCGGCGCTGCACTTCGGCTTGCAGCAGCCGGGCGGCGCGGATGATGAGGTCGCTCTCTTCCGGCACGCCGGGCACGGCGGTCACGCGGCGCAGCGCATGGTCGTCGCGCAGGCGGAAGTGCAGCGTGTCGCCGTGGTCGATCAACTGGAACACGGTTTGCAGCAGGTGGTAGCCGTCGGCGCGGCGGCCGGTCACATGCAGGAAGAGGTTGAGCTTGGCCGGAGCCGGGCAGTTGTTCAGTTCAGTCATGCCGGGATTTTACTGCGCGGCGTCGATCACGATGCGGATCGCCATGTCGTCCACCGGCTGGCCCAGCGCGATGCGGGTGACGTCGATGCGCTTGGGCCGCGGCGGCGCGTCCTTGCCCTCGCCCGGCACAGGCTCCTGCCACGACATGTATTCCAGCTTCCAGCCGTCGCGCGTGATGACGTTGTCGTTGGCCGGCGAGGCGACGAAGCGCTTGCCCTCGCGGTCGGTGGCATAGCCCTGCAGCCAGTCGCGCAGGCCGGACACCGGCAAGGTCCAGCCCAGCGTTTGCTGCGTCAGGCGGTCGAGGTTGGGCGCGCTGCGCGGCGGCTTGCCGCTTTCCTGCAGCGTGGCCTCGGTGGGCGTCACCTTGATCACAGCCACTGTTTGCCCGGTCGGCGAGATCAGCGTGACGTCGGTGGCGGACGCGGTCTGCTGCCAGGTGAATTTGCCGTTCAGCGATTCCTTCTTGTCGTCGCGGCTGTAGTTGATGGCGATGCGGCCGGCCAGCTCCAGGTTGTCGCGGTAAGGCGCGACCGCGACCGTGGAGCGCGGAACGGCAGGCGTGGTGGCGCAGGCGGCCAGGGTGGACAGGACAGCGGCGATCAGCAGTGGTCGTATCATCAGAGACTTTGGTTCAGGCGCGCCAGGGTGGCCTTGAGCGCATCGTTTTGGGGATCCTTGGCATGGGCTTCCTGCCACAGCTTCTGCGCGCCGGCGACGTCGCCCTTCACGAACAGCACTTCGCCCAGGTGCACGGCGATCTCCGGATCGTTACGCAAGGCGTAGGCGCGGCGCAGGTAGTTTTCCGCCTCCTGCAGATTGCCCATGCGGTACTGCACCCAGCCCATGCTGTCCATGATGAAGGGGTCGGTGGGCGCCATCTTCAGCGCCTTGTCGATCAGTTGCAGGGCTTCCGGCAGGCGCACGTTGCGCTCGGCCAGCGAATAGCCCAGCGCGTTGTAGGCGTGCTGGTTGTCCGGCGCGGCGATCATCACCTGGCGCAGGGCTTTTTCCATCAGGTCGACCTTGCCGATTTTTTCCGCCACCAGCGCGTAGTCGTACAACAGGTCCGGGTTGTCGGGATAGCGCTTGATGGCGTTCTCCAGCACCACGTAGGCGGCGCGGTGGTCGCCGGCGTCGCGCAGCAGTTGCGCATCGGTCTGGTAGACCTGGGCCTGGTCGTCCTTGTTGGCGAAATTCAGCTCGGCCAACTGCTTGCGGGCTTCGTCGATATTGCCTTTGCGGGCAGTCAGCACGGCCATGCGCAGGCGCGCGGCCACGTAACTCTTCTCGTCGCTTTCGTCGACCTTGGACAGCCAGTTGTAGGCGGCGTCCAGGTCGTTGCGCTGCTCGGCCAGTTGCGACAGGATCAGCAGCACCTTGGTCGGATCGCGCTCGTCGCCGGGATGGTCGTCGCTGGCGGCGATGAAGCGGGTGAAGTATTTTTCCGCTTCGGCCAGGTCATTGGCCTGCATGGAGATCACGCCCAGCGCGTACAGCGTGCCGATGTTGTCCGGCTGGTCCTTCAGCAGCAGCAGGAACTGCTTGCGGGCGGCGTCGGTCTGCTTGTCTTCCACCAGGATGCGGGCATAGGCCGCGCGCACTTCGCTGGCCTTGGGATGCTGTTCCAGGAAGCTGCTCAGCACCTTGGCTGCCGCGCCGATGTCGCCCGCCACCTGGGCCGAGGTCAGCACCGCCAGCTCGGAATCGGGCTTGATGGCCAACGCCCTGGCGGCCTCGCTGCGCGAACGCTCGGTGTCGTTCATGGCGTAGGCGCCCTGGGCCAGGATCAGATGGGTCTCCAGCATGGCGTCGTAGGGCGCCAGCACGCGTTCCTCCAGCGCGAAGGCGGCCTGCTTGTCCTTGGCACGCAGCAGGAACTGCTGCATCTGGAACATGACCAGCGGGCGCGCATGCTCGGTCGCCTTTTGCAGGCGCTCGGCGAAAATGGGTTCGACTTCGCCCAGGTCGTCGTTGGCGATGGTGAAGCCCAGGAAGTACTGCACCGCCTCGTCCGAATCGGGCGCCAGGCTGCGCCACAGGCGCACCGCGGCCATCGCTTCGTTGGGCTGCTTGGCGGTCAGCGCCATTTCGGCGGCGCGGCGCGCCAGGCGCGGATCGCGGGTCTGCTGCGCCAGCGACAGCATGGTCACGTACGGCCCCTGCCACTGGCCCTGCTTGAATTCCAGCTCGGCCTTGGTGATGCGGTACAGCAGATCGCCGGTCAGCTCGTTGTTCGGCAAGTTCTCCTGGGCCGGCGTGGGCACCTCGGCCACGGCCGGCATCGCGGCGGCCGGCGCCTCGGCAGGCTGGCCGGATGGCGCGGGCGCGGCGGCGGTGTCGGGTTGCTTTTGCGGCGCGACAGCGCAGGCCGACAGCAAGGCAGAGAGGGTTACAATGGCGAAAGCGGTTTTCAAGGGAGATCCTGGCAGTCAGCGAATACTAGTCAGATTTTACGCCATCGCATCGTGCGCTGGTTTTTGGCTAGTGTAACGAAATATTCCACTGCGGCCAGGCCCACGCCAGCCATTCTTTTCTCACCCAGCAGACAGATGCCTGAATTACCAGAAGTTGAAGTCACCCGGCGCGGCGTCGCGCCGCATATCGAGGGCCGCATCGTGCGCGCCGTGGTGCTGCGCCGCGCGGGGCTGCGCTGGCCCTTCCCGCCCGCGCTGCCGCAGTTGCTGCAGGACCGCACCGTCCTGCGCGCCGGCCGCCGCGGCAAATACCTGCTGCTGCATTTCGAGCACGGCACGCTGATCATCCACCTCGGCATGTCGGGCCATTTGCGCGTGCTGGCGCCCGGCATCGCGCCGGAAAAGCATGATCATTTTGATCTCGAAGTGGAAGGCCCCGAAGGCCGCCAGGTGCTGCGCATGAAAGACCCGCGCCGCTTCGGCGCCGTGCTGTGGCACGACCACGCCGACGGCCTGCTGGAACACCACGAACTGTTGCGCGAACTGGGCGTGGAGCCATTGGAACCTGGATTCAGCGGCAAATTGCTGTACGATCAAACCCGCAACCGCAGCGCGCCGGTCAAGCAGGTGCTGCTGGCCGGGGATATCGTGGTCGGCGTGGGCAATATCTACGCGTCCGAGAGCCTGTTCCGGGCCGGCATCAACCCGAAGACGCCGGCCAGGCGCATCAGCCTGGCGCGCTATGAAAAGCTGGCGCAGGCGGTGCGCGAAATCCTGGCCGAGGCCATCGTCCAGGGCGGCAGCACCCTGCGCGATTTTATTAGCGTGAATGGGCAGTCAGGGTATTTCCAGCAGACGTATTTCGTCTATGATCGGGCTGGCGTGCCGTGCCGCGTGTGCGCCTCGCCGATCCGGCAGATCAAGCAGGGCCAGCGTTCCACCTTCTATTGCGTGCATTGTCAAAAATAACAGGATAGCGAGATGGTCAGGGATTTCGAACAATACAGCGCCTGGCGGCAGGGCGTGGTCACTGCGCTGAAAAACTACCAGGCCTGGGTGCAGGGCGCCGCGCTGTCCGAGGCGGCGGCCGACCAGCGTGTCGCCCGCGCCCTGGCGCGCCTGGCCGACGACAAGCTGTCGGTGGCCTTCGTGGCCGAGTTCTCGCGCGGGAAGTCCGAGCTGATCAACGCCATCTTCTTTGCCGATTACGGCCAGCGCATCCTGCCCTCGGCGGCCGGCCGCACCACCATGTGCCCGACCGAGCTGCTGTACGACCCGGCCTATCCGCCGTCGATACGGCTGCTGCCGATCGAGACCCGGGCCGAGAACCTGTCCACCACCGATTACCGCGACCAGCCGTCCGCCTGGACCGTGCTGCCGCTGAACCTGGACCAGGGCGCCGACATGCACGAGGCCTTCAAGCAGGTCAGCAAGACGCGCCATGTGCCGGTCGAGGAAGCCCGGCGCTACGGCCTGTACGACGATGAAGACCCGGACATGCCGGTCACGCTGGACGACCACGGCATGGTGGAGATTTCGCTGTGGCGCCACGCCATCATCAACTTCCCGCACCCGTTGCTGAAGCAGGGCCTGGTGATCCTCGACACGCCCGGCCTGAACGCCATCGGCACCGAGCCCGAGCTGACGCTGAACCTGATCCCCAACGCGCACGCGGTGCTGTTCATCCTGGCCGCCGACACTGGCGTGACCAAGAGCGACATCGAAGTCTGGCGCCAGCACATCGGCGCCGGCGCCGGCCGCCTGGTGGTGCTCAACAAGATCGACAGCATGTGGGACGAGCTGCGCAGCGAGGACGACATCAACGCCGAGATCGCGCGCCAGCAGGAAAGCGTGGCCCACGTGCTGTCGCTGGAGCCGCGCCAGGTGTTTCCCGTGTCGGCGCAAAAGGCGCTGGTTGGCAAGATCAACCAGGACGCCGCGCTGCTGGAACGCAGCCGCCTGCGCACGCTGGAAAGCGCGCTGTTCAGGGAATTGATCCCGGCCAAGAAGGACATCGTGCGCAAGCAGCTCAGCGACGCGCTGCAGGCGGTCAACGCGGCCCAGTTGGCCATGCTGAACGCGCGCATGCGCGGCATCGTCGAACAACTGCATGAACTGAAGAGCCTGCGCGGCAAGAACCAGAGCGTGGTGGCCCACATGATGCGCCGCATCGACGTCGAGAAGAAGGAATTCGACGCCAGCCTGTTCAAGCTGCAAGCCACGCGCGCCGTGTTCACGCGCCTGTCGACCGAGCTGTACACCTGCATGGGCATGGACATCGTGCGCGACGACATCGAGCTGGTGCGCGACGAGATGCAGCGCAGCCGCTTCTTCACCGGTGTGCGCGAGGCGGTGCGCGGCTACTTCGAGCGCACCCGCGCCAACCTCGATGCGGCCGACCGCAAGACCGTGGAGATCAGCGAGATGATGGGCGTGATGTACCGCCGCTTCTCCAGCGAGCACGGGCTGGCGCTGGCGCTGCCCATGCCGTTCTCGCTGGAGCCTTACCGCGCCGAGATCGCCGCCATCGAAGACATCTACAGCAAGACCTTCGGCACGGCAACCATGCTGACCACCAGCCGCGTGGTGCTGATGGAGAAATTCTTCGACACCATCGCCTCCCGCGTGCGCGGCTGCTTCCGCTCAGCCAACAACGATGCGGAAGCGTGGCTGAAGGTGATCATGGCGCCGCTGGAGGCGCAGATACGGCAGCACAAGGATCAACTGAAACACCGGCTGGCGTCGATACAGCGCATCCACGATGCGACCGACAGCCTGGAACAAAAGATCGACGCCTTCGAGCGCGGCCAGCAGGACTTGGAAGCGCAGAAGGCGCGCCTGAATGAACTGGCCGGTGCGATCAGCATCGCCATCAATGCGGAGTTCGTCGCGCTGGATGCGGCGGCATAAGTAGGAAGACAATGAAGGTAGCAGCAACAGAGAATTTTGCAGACCCCGGCTTTTCGGCCGACCTGATCGCCTGGCAAAAAATCCACGGACGGCACGCCCTGCCGTGGCAGAACACGCGCGACGCCTACCTGATCTGGCTGTCGGAGATCATGCTGCAGCAGACGCAGGTGTCGGCCGTGCTGGGCTATTACGCGCGCTTCCTGGCGCGCTTCCCCACCCTGCGCGACCTGGCTGCCGCGCCGGTCGAGGACGTGATGGCGCAGTGGAGCGGCCTGGGCTACTACACGCGGGCGCGCAACCTGCACAAGTGCGCGCAGCAGGTGGTGGCGGACTATGGCGGCGTGTTCCCGTCCGATCCGGCCCTGCTGGCCGAACTGCCGGGCATAGGCCGCTCGACGGCCGCCGCGATCGCGGCGTTTTCCAGCGGCCGGCGCGCGGCCATCATGGACGGCAACGTCAAGCGCGTGTTTGCCCGCGTGTTCGGCATCGCCACTTATCCGGGCGAGAAAAAGACCGAAGACATGATGTGGCGCCGCGCCGAAGCGCTGCTGCCGGAACGCGACATCGAGGCGTACACGCAGGGCTTGATGGACATGGGCGCGACGCTGTGCACGCGCAGCAGCCCATCGTGCGAACGCTGCCCGATGCAGGCGCGCTGCGTGGCCTTTCAAACCGGGCGCACCAGGGAGCTGCCGGTGCGCAAGCCGAAGAAGGCGACGCCGGAAAAGCACGCCATCATGCTGGCCATCGTCGACCGGGGCCAGGTGCTGCTGGAGCAGCGCCCGCCCAGCGGCATCTGGGGCGGGCTGCTGTCGCTGCCGGAACTGCATGGCCACATAACGGCAGAAGACGACGAAGTGGCGCAGGCCGATCACGATGCGCTGGCGCTGGCGGCGAGCCGGCATGGCGAGATGGAATCGTACGAACGGCTGTCGCCGCTCACGCATGTGTTCACGCACTACAAGCTGCACATCGCGCCCTACCACGTCACGCTGGCGCGCCGCCAGCCGATAGCAGCCGAGGTCGCTTATGTCTGGTACGACGCCGACAAGCTGGCCGATGCCGCGCTGCCGGCGCCGGTGAAGAAGCTGCTGCTGGAACTGCTGGGCGACCAGCGCGGCGCGCAGCAGCGCATGTTCTAGCGCATGCCCTTGATGGCCGCGAGCAGCAAGGCGCTGTGCGCGGTCAACAGCACGAACATCCACATCACGATGCGGAATCCCATCCTGGTGATGTCGTGCCGCACTTCGGCTATGGACGCTTCGTTGCTGGTCTTGACATCGGCAATGGCGGCCGCGTTGCTGGCCTTGACGTTGGCGATGGATGCCTCGTTACTGGCCTTGACGTCGGCGATGGACGCTTCGTTACTGGCCCTGACGCCGGCGATGGACGCTTCGTTGCTGGCCCTGACGCCGGCGATAGCAGCCTCGTTGCTGGCCTTGACTGCCGCCACGCTCAGCTTCACCTCAGCGATGGCCGCCTCGTTGCTGGCTTTGGCGTCGACCATGAACGCCTTGACCTCGGCCAAGGCCGCGTCCGTTCTGGCGCGGTCTTCCATCCGCCAGCGCTCGACCAGGGCGCGGTTCTCGGCCTGCACCTGTTCGATGTAGGCGCGATTTTCCGCACAGGTTTTTTGGTTTTCGCGACGGATGATCGCGATCTCGTCGCGCAGGTCCGAGTGCCGGTCGGCGCTCTCGTCCTTGCGCACATAGTTGGACTGGATCACGGCAACCTCCGTTTCCACCGCAGTGAGTCTGCCTTCGATAGCCATGAAGCGTTCGCTGGTCTGCTCGTCCATGATGCACCTCGCCTGAAGCTTCATCATTCTCTCCGCCAGCCGCCGCGTCAAGCGGCGCGCACGGCGGGGTTGAGGTGGATCAGAGTTCGTCCAGGGAAAACAGGCGGCGGTGCTCGCGGATCGCGTAGCGGTCGGTCATGCCGGCGATGTAGTCGGCGATCTTGCGCGCCTGCTTGTGGACGTCGCCCGGCTTGTCCTGGTAATCCGGCGGCAGCAGCACCGGGTCATTCATGAAAGCGTCGAACAGCTCGCGCACGATGCGGCTGGCCTTCACCCGCATGCGGTTGACCTTGTAGTGGCGATAGAGGTTGGCGTGCAGGAAGCGCTTCAGCTCGGTCGCATCCTTGCGCATGCCGTCCGAAAAGCGTATCAGCGGCGGCGCCTTGCGCACGTCCTCGATGTTTTTCGGCGCCGCATCGGCAATGCGGCTGCCCGAGGTGGCGATCAGGTCGTCCGCCAGCGCGGTGATCAGGCGGCGCAGGGTTTCATAGATCGCGCGCCGGCCCGACAAGCCGGGGAACGCCTGCTGCACGTCGCGCCACAGGCGCGCGAAGAAATCCACCTGCTCCAGTTGTTCGATCGAGATCAGGCCGGAACGCAGGCCGTCGTCGATGTCGTGGCTGTTGTAGGCGATCTCGTCCGCCAGGTTGGTCAGTTGCGCTTCGAGCGAAGGCTGGGTGCGGTCGAGGAAGCGCTGCGCCACCGGCCCCAGCAGGCGCGCATTGTTCAGCGAGCAGTGCTTGAGGATGCCCTCGCGCGTTTCGAACATCAGGTTCAGGCCGTCGTAGGCGCCGTAGTGCTCTTCCAGCTCGTCGACCACGCGCAGGCTTTGCAGGTTGTGCTCGAAGCCGCCGTAGTCGCGCATGCACTCGTTCAGCACGTCCTGCCCGACGTGGCCGAAGGGCGTGTGGCCCAGGTCGTGCGCCAGCGAGATGGCTTCCACCAGGTCTTCGTTGAGCCGCAGGTTGCGCGCCAGCGAACGGCCGATCTGCGCCACCTCCAGGCTGTGCGTGAGCCGGGTGCGGAACAAATCGCCTTCGTGGTTGAGGAAGACCTGGGTCTTGTACTCCAGCCGGCGGAAGGCCGAGGAATGGATGATGCGGTCGCGGTCGCGCTGGAACTGGCTGCGCGAGGCGTGCGCCGTTTCAGCGTGGCGGCGGCCGATGCCGCCTTCCGAATGCGCCGCGTAGGGGGCGAGGTATTCTTCCGGCGACATGGGGCCTCCGCTTACACGCAGGCGGCCAGCGTGGCCAGCAGCAGGTCCTGCGGCGCGTTGGTGATCTTGGGCGCGCCCAGCGGATTGAGCAGGATGAACTTGATGGCGCCGCCCTCGTTCTTCTTGTCGACTTCCATCAGCTCCAGCCAGCGCTCGGCGCCCAGGTCGGGCGCCCTGGTTGGCAGGCCGGCCGCGGCCACCAGCGCGCGCACGCGCGCCACGGTCGCCGCATCGATCAGGCCCATGCGATGCGACAGGTCGGCCGCCATCACCATGCCGCAGCCCACGGCCTCGCCGTGCAGCCACTCGCCGTAGCCCAGGCCGGCCTCGATGGCGTGGCCGAAGGTGTGGCCGAAATTCAGGATGGCGCGCAGGCCGCCTTCGCGCTCGTCCTGGCGCACCACGTCGGCCTTGATCTCGCAGGAACGGGCGATGGCGTAGGCCAGCGCGCCCTTGTCGCGCGCCACCAGCTTGGCGATGTTGGCTTCGATCCAGTCGAAGAAGGCGGCGTCGATGATGGCGCCGTGCTTGATCACTTCCGCCAGGCCGGCCGACAGTTCGCGGTCCGGCAGGGTTTCCAGGGTGGCGGTGTCGGCGATCACCGCGCGCGGCTGGTAGAACGCGCCTATCATGTTCTTGCCCAGCGGATGATTGATGCCGGTCTTGCCGCCCACCGAGGAATCCACCTGCGACAGCAGGGTGGTCGGCACCTGCACGAAGTCGACCCCGCGCATGTAGCTGGCGGCCGCATAGCCGGTCAGGTCGCCGATCACGCCGCCGCCCAGGGCGATCAGGGTGGTCTTGCGGTCGGCCTTGTTCTCCAGCAGCTTGTCGAAGATCTGCATCAGGCTGGACCAGTTCTTGAACTCCTCGCCGTCCGGCAGCACCACTGGAATGACTTGCTTGCCGGCCTGGCGCAGGCCGCTCTCGATGCGCTCCAGGTACAGCGGCGCGATGGTGGCATTGGTGACGATGGCCACCTTGCTGCCGTTGACGTGGCGCGCCAGCAGCGCGCTGTCGTCCAGCAGGGAGGGGCCTATGGAAATGGGGTAGCTGCGCTCGCCCAGGTCTACGTTCAGCAGGATGGTGGATTGTTCGTTCATCGATGGTTCGGCGTGAGTGACGCAGTTGGGCGAGGCTTCGCAGGCCAGGGTGTCCAACTGGGTCAAAATGGTCTGAACCATGGATTGTACGTTAGGACGGCCGGTATCGATGACCAAATCGGCAATTTCCATGTACAAGGGATCACGCACCGCCATCAATTCTTCGAGTTTCTTGCGCGGGTCGGCGGTTTGCAGCAGGGGCCGGTTCTTGTCGTGGGCGGTGCGCTGCAGGATGCTGCTGACCGAGGCGCGCAGGTAGATCACTGTGCCGCGCTCGCGCAGGTAGGCGCGGTTGTCGGGATTGAGGATGGCGCCGCCGCCGGTGGCCAGCACCAGGTCTTGCTGGCCGGTCAGCTCGCGGATCACGTCCGCTTCGCGCCGGCGAAAGCTGGCTTCGCCCTCGATTTCAAAGATCCACGGGATGGAGGCGCCGGTACGCGCCTCGATCTCGTGGTCGGAATCAACAAACCTCAACCCCAGCTTGCGCGCCAGGATGCGGCCGATGGTGGTTTTCCCTGCCCCCATCAGGCCGACTAGAAACACATTTTGCATGCACGGTCCAAATCAATTCGGGTTAGTGCACAGCGTCGATACCCCGTATTGGCTGGTTGCGCCCGGCGGAGCCGAGTTCTGGCTGGAGTAGTCAGCGCTTGCACCCGCCAAGTGTACCAGACCGGTGTAGCTGGACTCCGAACCGCTCACCTGGCCACGGATGGTCAGGTTGACATCCAGCCAATAGGCGCGGTCGCGCGGATAGGTCAGCGACACCGTGGCCCGGCCGTTGGCGTCGGTGGTCACGGTCGGCGTCACCGTCACCGGGATGCCCGGGTCCAGCCTGCCGTTGCCGTTGACGTCCTCGCCCGGATCCAGGATGCCGTTGTTGTTCAAGTCCTCGTTGGCGCAGGTGGCGCTGACGGCCGCCACCCACGGGCCGTTGGGCGCATTCCATACCATCACGCCCTTGCGGTATTGGGTCGGCAGCACGGACGCGGTCAGTTGCACGCCGGGCACGGCATTGCCGGCCGCATCGTCCACAATCACCACGTAATCCATTTGATAGGTGCTGGTGCTGGGCACGCCCACCGTGTTGCCGGTACCGGCCGTGATGAACAGGGACTTCTGCGCCACAGTCAGGTTGGCGGTGGCGGCAGCGCCGGAACCGCCGATCAGTTGCGCCTGGATCTTGACGCCGTTCAGCGCGGTGATCGAGGTGCCGGCCACGAAGCTGACGGTGGCCGTGCCGTCGGAGCCGGTATAGACCAGCGAAGGCTGGGTCAGGAAGCCGCCGCTCGGATCGGCCAGGATGGAGAAGGACACGGGCGCGTTCTTCACCAGGTTGTTCTGCGCCGTGCCGTCCCGCACCACCGCCTGCAGCGTGGATTGCTGGGTGCTGCTGCCCGGGGTGTTGACCGCCACCACGGCCGGGTTGGCCTGCACGGTGACGGTGGAGGTGGCGGTCAGCGGCGCCACGAATTCCAGCGTGGCCTGGGTGGTCTGGCCGCCCGCGCTGGCGGTGACGGTGGCGATGCCGGGGCCGGTGGCGTTGATGTAGCCGGTGGCCGCGCCGTTGCTCAGCGACAGCGGCCCCGTGGCCGCGACGCTGCACACCGGATCGCTGTAGATCGTGCCGCGCGAGGTGCTCAGGGTGACGCTGGCGCCGGTCGCGCCGCTCACCGCCACCTGCTGGCAGCCGCCGATGTTGGCGCTGGTGATGGGGTTGCCGGCCACGTCCAGCGTGCGCACGGCGAAGGTCGAGGCGTTGACGCTGATGCCGGCCGAGGCGATTTCGCCGGCCGCCTTGACGGTGATGACGTCGGCGCCGCCGCTGCTGGCGGCGTAGCTCAGGATCAGTTGGCCGGCCGAGTTGGTAACCGCGGCGCCGCCGCCCTTGACCGCCAGGCTGTTGGCGCCGGAACTGAAGGTGACCGGCTTGCCGGTCAACGCATTGCCGGCCGAATCCACCAGCTTGATGGTGACGTCGGTGCTGGCGCCCACGTTGACGGTCGGCGCGGCGTTCACGGTCAGCTTGTTGCCGGCGACGTTGACCACGGCAGTGGCCGGCGCCGCGCCCGGCACGGTGGCGGTGACGGTGATGGTGCGGGTGGTCGGATCGCCGCCCGTGCCCAGTTTTTCGCTGGCCAGGCCGGTGGCGTCGGTGACGATGTTGACCGGCGCCAGGCTGCCCGAGTTGGCGCTCATCGACACGGTCACGCCCGGCATCACGTTGTTGCTGCTGTCGCGCACCAGGGCCTTGACGGTGACTTCGGTGCCGGTGGTGCCGGCCGACGGCAGGGTGCCGGAATCGGTGGTCAGGGTCAGGGTCGGCACGGCGTTGACCACGTCCACCTTGACCGCGTTGGAGGTGATGGCGCCGTCGCTGGCGGTGATGGTGATGGTGCGCAGCGAGCTATCGCCCTTGACGCTGAGCTTCTCGACCACCTGGCCGGCGCTGTTGGTGGTGCGGTTGGTATTGGAGATGGTGCCCGAGTCGGTTTTGAAGCTGACGGTCTCGTTCGGCAAGGCATTGCCGCCCGCATCCTGGACGATGGCGGTCAGGGTCACTTCCGTGCCGTCCAGGCCGGACGAGGAAATGGTGGCGGCGCTGGCCGCCAGCGTGACCTTGGCCGCTTTCGGCGCGGTGGGCGTGGTGCTGCCGCCGTTGCCGGTGGTGCCGGGCGAGCCGCCGCCGCCGCCGCAGGCGGACAAGAGGCCGGCGCACGCCAGCGCGGTCAGCCAGCCAGTCAGTTTTTTCATGTGTGATCCTCGAAGTACAAAGTGGAAATTAGCGCGTCGCCGACATGCGGTCCGCCACGATCTTGGGCGTGATGAAGACCAGCAGCTCGGTCTTGTCGTGGCTGCGCGTGGTGGTGCGGAACAGATAGCCCAGCACGGGCACGTCGCCCAGCAGCGGCACCTTGTCGGTGGTGTTGGTCTCGGTCATCTGGTATATGCCACCCAGCACCACGGTGCCGCCGTTGTCGACCATCACCTGGGTCTTGACGTGCTTGGTGTCGATGGCGAAGCCGGAACGGGTTTCCTGGCCGACGCTGTCCTTGTTGACGTCGACGTCGATCACGACGTTGCCGTCCGGCGTGATCTGCGGCGTCACTTCCAGCCGCAGGTTGGCCTTGCGGAACTGGATCTGGGTGGCGCCGCTGCTGGTGGCCGCCTGGTAGGGCAGCTCGATGCCCTGCTCGATCAGCGCCACCGCCTTGTCGGCCGTGATCACGCGCGGGCTGGAAATGATCTTGCCGGTGCCATCCTCTTCCAGCGCCGACAGTTCCAGGTTGAGGAAGCGGTTGGCGGCCGAGGAGAACAGGCTGACCGCCAGGTTGCCCGGCTGGTTGCCGTTGATGTTGGCGGCCGGCAGGTTGATGAACTGGCTGTTGGTGTAGCCGTCGCCCTTGTCCGGGGTCTGGCCGGTGACCTGGCCGACGCCGGTCAGGTTGCCGCCGATCGCCACGCGGGTGTTGCTGTTGCCGATCTGGTAGCCGGAATCGCCGCCGCGCAGGGTGCGCAGGTCGGCGAAGCCCAGCTTGGCGCCGAGGTTGCGGGTGAAGCTGTCGCTGGCCTCGACGATGCGGGCCTCGATCAGCACCTGCTTGGTCGGGATGTCGGTCTTCTCGATCAAATGGCGCACGTCTTCCAGCTTGGACGGGATGTCGGTCACGAACAACTGGTTGGTGCGCGGCTCGATGGTGGCGCTGCCGCGCTTGGACAGGATGCGCGACTTCGAATCGCCGCCCTCCAGCCCGAACACGCTCTTGAACGCCTCGGCCTTCTGGTAATTCAGTTGGAAGATTTCAGACTTGAGCGGCTCCAGGTCGGCGATCTGCGCCTTCTGCTCCAGCTCCAGCTTTTCCTTGGTCAGCATTTCCTCCTTGGGCGCGATCCACAGCACCGAACCGTTCTTGCGCATGTCCAGGCCCTTGGCCTGCAACACCACGTCCAGCGCCTGGTCCCAGGGCACGTCCTTCAGGCGCAGGGTCAGGTTGCCGCTGACGCTGTCGCTGGTGATGATGTTCAGGCCGGAGATGTCGGCGATCGCCTGCAGCGCCGCGCGCACTTCCACGTTCTGGAAATTGAAGGACAGCTTCTCGCCGCGGTAGCCCTGCGAGCCCTGCACCAGCTTGTTCGGGTCTTCCTTGATCGGCTTGACGTCCACCACCAACTGGGTATCGCTCTGGTACACGGTCTGTTCCCACAGGCCGTGGGCGTCGATGGTCAGGCGCGTGTTGTCGCCCTGCGGCACGGCGGTGACCTGCGACACCGGGGTGCCGAAGTCGCCGACGTCGAGGCGGCGGCGCAACGCTTCCGGCAAGCCGGTGTGCAGGAAGTCCACCACCACGCCGGTCGGCGTCTGGCGCACGTCCACCGCCACCTGGTTGTTGGGCAGGTCCACCACGATGCGGCCTTCGCCGTTGGCGCCGCGGCGGAAATCCAGGTCCTTGAGCATCTGCCGCCCGACTGGCGCGGCGGCGGCCGCGCTCTGCACCGGCACGCCGCGGCTATCCACCGCGGTGGCCGCGCCGCCGGTGCCGTCGATGGTCAGGATCACGGCGTTGCCGTCGATCGCGGTGGCGTAGTTCAGGGTGCGCTTGAGGTTGAACACCAGGCGCGAGCGCTCGCCGGCCTGCACCACGTTGACGCTGCGCAGGTCGCCCTGCCCGATCTCCTGCGTGGTCTTGCCGGTGGCGTTGACGGTGGCGCCGAAGTCCAGCGCGATGCGCGCCGGATTGGAAATGGCGAAGCCGATCGGCATGCGCGCCGGCGCGCTCTTCAACTGGATCTTGACGATCACGTTGGCGCCCTGCTGGCGGGCGCTGATGGCTTCGATGGCGTTGCCGGCGGCAGCCGGCGCCGCGGTCTGCGCCTGCGCGCCCGCCATCTGCAGGACCAGCGCCAGGGCGAGCAGCGGCGCCCAGGTGACGGCGTTCAGGGCGCGCCGCGTGAATTGAGCGGTCATTTGGAGTTCTCCTTGCTTTCCTGCAGTTCCAGCTTGGTCATGCGTTCAACCCAGTCGCCGGTGGCGTCCTGCACGACTTCCTTGATGTTGACGGCGTTGTCGGTGATGCCGGTGATGCGGCCGTAGTTCTCGCCCAGGTGCTGGCCCACCACCACCTGGTAGACCGCGCGGTCGACCTGCAGCACGGCGTGGATCACGCCATTCTTTTCGATCACGCCGACCATCTTGATGGTGTCCAGCGGGTAGCCTTCCAGCACTTCCTTGCGGCGCGTGGTGTCGGGGCGCAGGCCGCCGCCGCTGGGCAGTTGCTTGGCCAGCTCGGCCAGCAGCTTTTGCGGGTTGAACGGGTCGACCTGGTCCTTCTCGTTATAGGCGAAGGGGATGAAGGCCTTGGGCTCGGCGATCTTGGCGACGTGCGGCTGGGTCTGGGCTTCCACCTGCTTCATCCAGTTGCGCACTTCCTGCACGTCGCTGTCGCCGCAGCCGGCCAGCAGGCCCGCCAGCACCGCGGCGACGCTCCATTGGGTCAGCGTTTTCATGATGTCTTCGCGCCCTTTTTCTTCTTGTCGGCCGCGGCCTTGCGCTGGGCCGCCACTTCCTCGGGGTCGAGGTAGCGGAAGGTCTTGGCGATCGCCTCCAGCATCAGCGCGCCATCCTTGCCGGTGTTGAGCGTCATGTTGTTGAGGGTGACGATGCGCGGCAGGTTGGCGATGTCGCTGGTGAAGGCGCCGATGTCGTGGTAACTGCCGGTGATCTTGATATCGATGGGCAGCTCGGCGTAGTAATCCTTGACCACCACCTGCTGCGGCTTGAACAGCTCGAACTGCAGGCCGCGGCCGGAGCCGGCCTGGTTGATGTCGGTCAGCAGCGCGGCCATCTCGGCCTTGCTGGGCAACTGCTTCTGCAGGCGGACCACGTACTGGTCGACCTGGGCCTTCTGCTTGCGCAGCGCGTCCAGGTTGACGGCCTGGGCGATCTTGGTCTGGTACTCCTGGCGCAACTGGTTTTCCTGCTGCTGGCCGGCCGCCTGCTCGTCGAACTGCGAACTCCAGTAACCGAAATAGCCGGCCACGCACACGGCCGCCGCCACGCCCACCGCGCACAGCACGCGCGGCGCCAGCGGCCACAAGCCCGGATGCAATCCGTTGAGGCCGCGGAACTGGGCGGCCAGTTGCTCGCCCACTTCGTTGAGGTTGACATTCATCTTGGCCATCGCGTGCTCCTATGACTGGGCCGATGGCAGACCGGCGGCGGCCGGCACGGCGGGCTTGGCGCCCGGGCGCGCGCCCTTGGCGCCGTCTTCCGGCTTGTCCTTGTCGCGCGGACGCTTGATGTTGACCACCAGGTTGAACTCGACCACCTTCTTGACGGTCTTGCCCTGGCCCAGGTTGGTCGCCTTCACCTCGATCAGGTCGGGGCGCTCCAGCCACGGCGAAGCGTCGGCCAGGTTGCGCAGGAAGTCGGAGACCCGCTCCTGCGATTGCGCGTAACCGCCTATGGTCACCTTCTGGCCCTCCTGCTTGAAGCCCTTGAGGTAGACGCCCGGCGGCGTCTGCTTGACCAGTTCGTCGAGCAGGTAGACCGGCTGGTTGCGGTCGGCCTGCAAGTCTTCCACCGCCTGCTGGCGCGCCTTCAGCGCTTCGATGTCCTGCTTCAGCGTGGCGATCTCGGCGATCTTTTTGTCGAGTTCAGCGTTGGCGCCCTTCAGCACCTGGTTGCGCTCGTTCTGGATGGAGATGGCGCGCGCGTTGTAGCCGCCCACCATCAGCACGATGGCCACGCCGATCAGGCCGCCCAGCGCCAGCAGGGCGTAGAAGGCGGACTTCTTTTGCTTGCGCTTTTCCTCCCGGTGCGGGAGCAGGTTAATCCGTATCATCAGCCGAACCTCCGCAGCGCCAGGCCGCAGGCCACCAGGTAGGCCGGCGCGTCCAGCCGCAACTGCGATTCGCGCACGGTCGGCGCCAGTTGCATGCCCTTGAACGGCGACACCACCGCGCTGGAAATGCGGGTGCGGCTGGCCACCAGGTCCAGCAGGCCGGGGATCAGCGCGCAGCCGCCGGCCAGGTAGATCTGGTCGACCCGGGTGTAGGGGGTGGAGGTGTAAAAGAACTGGATGGCGCGCGTGACTTCCAGCGCGGCGCTTTCCAGGAAGGGCGTCAGCAGTTCGGCCTGGTAGTTGTCGGGCAGGTCGCCGTTCTTCTTGCGCGCCTCGGCCTCGTCGAAGGACAGGCCGTAGCTGCGCACGATATCCTGGGTCAGCGCGTTGCCGCCGAAGGGCTGCTCGCGCTCGTAGACGGTGGCGCCGTCCAGCAGCACCGAGATGTGGGTGACCTGAGCGCCGATCTGGAACAGCGCGATCACCTGGCCGGTGCTCGCTTCCGGCAACTGCAGGATGACGCGGTCCAGCGCGGCGCGCGCGGCATAGGATTCGATGTCCATCACGGTGGCCTTCAGGCCCGAGGCTTCGGCGATGGCCACCCGGTCCTCGACCTTTTCGCGGCGCGAGGCGGCCAGCATCACCTCGATGTCGTCGGCCGAGTTGGGCGCGGCGCCGATGACGTCGAAGTCCAGGCTGACCTCGTCCAGCGCGAACGGGATGTACTGGCTGGCTTCGGACTCGACCTGGATTTCCAACTGGTCTTCCGACATGCCGGCCGGCAGGATGATTTTCTTGGTGATCACCGAGGCGGGCGGCATGCCCAGCGCCACATGCTTGGCCTTGGTGCCGCTCTTCTTCAGCACGCGGCGCAGCGCTTCCACCACCTGGTCCATGTTCTCGATATTGCCGTCGGCCACCGCATTGCGCGGCAGCGGTTCGGCGGCGTAGCGCTCCAGCCGGACCTCGCCCTTGGCGCCGTGCGCCAGCTCAACCAGGCGGACGCTGGAAGTGCTGATGTCGACGCCGATCAGGGGCGGATTGCCCTGACCGAGCAAGCTTTTGAGGTCGATCATGTGGGGAACTCGTTTGAAAACCGGCGTTTAGAAGGCTTATATCAGACCGTACATTAAATCGTGCCTATTTAAGTGTAAAGGTATTTCTACAGTGCACAATTGCTTTTGTGTGCGGGTTTCGCCACACTTGTTTTTGCCCTTATGGCAGCAAAAACAACTCAGTTGCCTTGTTGTCACCGAGAAATATTTGCTGCCCCGGACACCGCACGCCGCAGCGCCGGCCACTCGCTTATAATGGCCCGCGCTCCCTCTATCACCGAAAGATCGAAACCGCATGGCCTCTTCCAATTCGGCGCCGCCATCCCCTCCGCCAGAGAAGGCGGACGGCAAGGCCGCCAAATCCCCTTCCCGCTCGTCCCGCTTTTTCCTGCTGGCCGGGCTCTCCGTGCTGGGCCTGGCGCTGACCGGCGTGCTGCTGGTGGTGTTCGGCCTGGCGCTGGCCTACCCCAACCTGCCGGAGCTGGACACCCTGACCGACTACCGGCCCAAGATGCCGCTGCGGATCTTCTCGGCCGATAACGTGCTGATCGGCGAGTTCGGCGAGGAGCGCCGCAACCTGGTGCGCATCAAGGACATCCCCGACGTCATGAAGAAGGCCGTGCTGGCCATCGAGGACGACCGCTTCTACGAGCACGGCGGCGTCGACTACACCGGCATCCTGCGCGCGGCCCTGCACAACGCGGTGGGCGGCGGCGGCCGCCAGGGCGCCTCCACCATCACCCAGCAGGTGGCCCGCAACTTCTTCCTGTCCAGCGAACAGACCATCAAGCGCAAGGTGTACGAGATGCTGCTGGCCTGGAAGATCGAAAAGAACCTCACCAAGGACCAGATCCTGGAGGTCTACATGAACCAGATCTACCTGGGCCAGCGCGCCTACGGCTTCTCGTCGGCCGCGCAAATCTATTTCGGCAAGAATCTGAAAGACATTAGCGTGGCCGAGGCGGCCATGCTGGCCGGCCTGCCGAAAGCGCCATCGGCCTACAACCCGGTGGTCAATCCCAAGCGCGCCCGCGCCCGCCAGCAGTACATCCTGCAGCGCATGCACGAGCTGGGCTACATCACCGACAAGCAGTACCAGGAAGCCCAGGCCGAGCCGCTCAAGGTCAAGACCGACAGCAGCGAGTTCGGCGTGCACGCCGAGTACGTGGCCGAGCTGGCGCGCCAACTGGTGTACGAGCAGTTCAAGGAAGACACCTACACGCGCGGCTTGAACGTGTTCACCACCATCACCAAGGCCGACCAGGACGCCGCCTACCTGGCGCTGCGCAAGGGCGTGATGGATTACGAGAAGCGCCACGCCTACCGCGGCCCGGAAGCCTACATCGACATCCCGGCCAACAAGGAAGAGGCCGACGACGCCATCGAAACCGAGCTGGCCGACCACCCGGACAGCGACGACATCATCGCCGCCATGGTGCTGTCGGCCACGCCGCAGTTGATCACCGCGGTCACCGCCTCGGGCGAGGAAATCAAGATCAGCGGCGCCGGCCTGGAGATGGGCCGCTCCTGGCTGTCGGACAAGAACCCGCCCAACAAGCGCATCCGCCGCGGCGCCGTGATCCGCGTGATGCAGGAAGGCAGCGCCTGGGAAGTGTCGCAGATGCCGGAGATCGAATCGGCCTTCATCGCGGCCAGCACCCAGGACGGCGCCATCAAGGCCATGGTGGGCGGCTTCGATTACAACCGCAACAAGTTCAACCACGTGACCCAGGCCTGGCGCCAGCCGGGCTCCTCGTTCAAGCCGTTCATCTATTCGGCCTCGCTGGAGCGCGGCCTGTCGCCGGCCACCATCATCAACGACGCGCCGATTTCCTTCGACGCCGGCCAGACCGGCGGCCAGGCCTGGGAGCCCAAGAACTACGACGGCAAGTATGAAGGCCCGATGACCATGCGCAAGGGCCTGACCAAGTCCAAGAACATGATCTCGATCCGCATCCTGCACCGCATCGGCGCCAAGTACGGCCAGGAATACGCGACCCGCTTCGGCTTCGACGCCGACAAGAACCCGCCCTACCTGACCCTGGCACTGGGCGCGGGCAACGTCACGCCGCTGCAGATGGCCGGCGCCTACGCGGTGTTCGCCAACGGCGGCTACAAGGTCAGCCCCTACCTGATCGCCAAGGTGACCGACGCCGACGGCAAGGTGCTGTCGCAGGCCCAGCCTGACCAGGCCGGCGACGAGAAGAACCGCGTGATCGACGAGCGCAACGCCTTCCTGATGGACAGCATGCTCAAGGACGTGGTGCGCTACGGCACGGCCACCAAGGCGCTGGTGCTGAAGCGGCCTGACATCGCCGGCAAGACCGGCACCACCAACGATTCCATCGACGCCTGGTTCGCCGGCTACCAGCCCAAGCTGGTGGGCATCGCCTGGATCGGCTACGACCAGCCCAAGAACCTGGGCAACCGCGAAACCGGCGGCGGCCTGGCGCTGCCGATCTGGATCGGTTACATGCAAAAGGCGCTGAAGAATATCCCGATCGAGGAACGGGCGGTGCCGGAGGGCGTGATGCTGGTCGGCGACGAGTACTATTACGCGGAGAATCCGCCGGGCACCGGCGTGCGCAACCTCGACGCCCCGGCCCAGGGCACCCCGGCCGAGGAAAAGGCCAAGGACGCCGTCAAGAACGAGCTGTTCTAGGGCGCCAGCACCACCGGGCTGCCGCCCTGCGTCGTCACCATTTCCGACAGCGCGGTGAACAGCTCGGTGTTGTCGCGCGTGTTGCGCCACTGGCCGTCGATCTGCTTGTAGTGGTAGCCGCCCGAGCGCGCGGCCACCCACAGTTCCTGCATCGCCGCCTGGCTGTTGACGATGATCTTGGAGCCGTTGTCGACAAACTCGATTTCCAGCACATTGCCGCTGCGGCTGCACTCGACGTCGACCATGTCGTCATCGTTCAAACGGTCCAGCGCCGCCTCGATGGCGTTGAGGGTGGCTTCGGCTTGCGCCAGGAATTCTGATTCGCCCATGCTAAACTCCGGTATCTGATTCAATTACCGTGATTTTATCGTGAAGTCCACTTTCCGTTTGATTGCCGGCACGGCAACCCTGTGCCTGAGCGTATTGCTGAGCGGCTGCGGCCAACCCGGCCCCCTGTACCTGCCCAAGCCTCCGGCGGGAAAAGCCGCCAAGAGCGGCAACGCCACCGTTCCCGCGTCCTCCACTGATCCCGCTGCACCTCAACAATAAACCTTATGTCGCAATTTTCGTATAAAGATGGCGTGCTGCACGCCGAAGGCGCCGCGCTGAGCGCGATCGCCGAACAGTTCGGCACACCGACCTATGTGTATTCCAAGGCCCAGTTGCTGGCCAACTTCGCGTCCTACGCCGATGCCTGCCGGGGCCGCGACGCGCTGGTGTGCTACGCCATGAAGGCCAATTCCAACCTGGCCATCCTCGACCTGCTGGCGCGCCAGGGCGCCGGCTTCGACATCGTCTCGGGCGGCGAACTGCTGCGCGTGCTGGCGGCCGGCGGCGATCCGCGCAAGGTGATCTTCTCGGGCGTGGGCAAGAGCGTGGAAGAAATGCGCCTGGCCCTGGGCCACGACATCCTGTGCTTCAACGTCGAATCCATCCCCGAGCTGCACCGCCTGAACGAGGTGGCCGGCGCCATGGGCAAGCGGGCGCGCATCTCGCTGCGCGTGAACCCCAACGTGGACGCCAAGACCCACCCCTACATCGCCACCGGCCTCAAGGCCAACAAGTTCGGCGTGGCCTTCTCCGATGCGCTGGAGACCTACCGCACGGCCGCCAGGCTGCCGCACCTGGAAGTGGTCGGCATCGATTGCCACATCGGCTCGCAACTGCTGGACGACGCGCCGCTGCTGGAAGCGCTGGACCGCCTGATCGAGCTGATCGACCAACTGGGCGCGGAAGGCATCGAGCTGCACCACCTGGACATCGGCGGCGGCATCGGCATCGATTACCGCGAGGCGGGCGAGCAGCCGCCGGTGCCGGTGGGCGAGTACCTGGGCCGGCTGTTCGCCAGGATCGACGCCTGGCGCGCCGCCCGCCACCACGGCAAGGGCATCAAGGTGATCTTCGAGCCGGGCCGCTCCATCGTCGGCGACACCGGCGTGCTACTGACCAGGGTGGAATTCCTCAAGCACGGCGAGGAAAAGAATTTCTGCATCGTCGACGCCGCCATGAACGACATGGCCCGCCCTGCCCTGTACCAGGCCTGGATGGACATGCAGCCGGTGGTGCAAGGTGATGCAGTCGCGGCAACCTACGATGTGGTCGGCCCGATTTGCGAATCGGGCGACTGGCTGGCGCGCGACCGCGCACTGGCGGTGGCGCCCGGCGACCTGCTGGTGATGCACACGGCCGGCGCCTACGGCATGACCATGGCTTCCAACTACAACACCCGCGGCCGCGCGGCCGAGGTGATCGTGGACGGCGCCGTCTGCCACCTGGTGCGCAAGCGCGAACTGCCGCAGGACCTGTACGCGCTGGAAACGGTGATACGCTGAGCGGCGCCCGCCGCTACGGGGCCGTCTTGCCCGACACCAGGGTGGGCTGCCCCACGTAGGCCTTGGGCAGCAGCGGATTGGCCAGCACGAAGTAGCGGTTGCTGCTGGCCTTCAGTTGCTTGATCTCTTTCTGGAAATGGCGCGCGGTCAGCTCGTCCAGCGAGCCGTCGCGCTTGGCGGCGGCCAGGCCCGCCTCCACCCGTTCCGCCAGCCTGGGCTGGCTGGGGCTGACGTAGAAGATGGACGGCAAGGGGTAGTACATCACCATGTCGGGCACCACCGCCAGCTCCCTGGCCTGCTGCGGATGGCTCTCCAGCAGGGCCGCCGTCTCGATGGCGCCGAACGGCAGGTAAGCGAAGCGTTTGTTGATCAGCATATCCAGCAAGGTCGGCATATTGCCGCTGTCTTCCACCCGGTAGCCGTTGTGGCGCAACACGCTCACGTCCACCCAGCCCCGTCCCAGTCCCGCCGGCAGCGTCTTGAGCTGGGCCGCACTGCTGATGGCCTTGAACTGCGCCAGGTCTTCCTTGCGCACCACCAGCCAGCGGTAGCCCAGCAAGCCGCCCAGGATGGGCGTGCTGATCTGGTGGCTGCGCTCGTCCTCGGGACCGGCATTGATATCGCGCCAGGGCGCGACGTACACATTCATCAAGCGTCCGACGTGGACTTCGCGCCGCGAGCGCGAGGCGCTCATCTTGGCCGGCACGCGGGTCACGCTGTAGGGACCATAGGCGGCCGCGGTTTTCTCCAGCGCCAGGGTCAGCACGGCCACCTGGTAGTCGTCGCGCCTGGTGCCCCAGTCCCAGTAGCGATAGGCCATGGTCTCGGCGGCCGCACCCGGCCGCGCACCCAGCCCCAAGGCGGCCAGCGCCAGAAGCACGGTCCGGCGCGGAAGTGAAAGTGAACTATTGCTTAAGACGTACGGCTGAATATCGGGCTGCATACGATGCAGTCTAACATCCTTAGCCCTGCCGCACCGGTTTTGTATCGCTTTGCCGCCACACCCTGACCAGGCGCGCCAGCAGCAGCACGCCCAGGATGGTCCCGTAGAGAATCGGCTGGGCGAAGTTGTGCTTGCCGGCCTTCATCCACCAGAAGTGCAGGATGGCCAGCGGCGCGACCACGTAGACCAGGCGGTGCAGCCATTGCCAGCGCTTGCCGCCCAGGCGCCGCACCATGGCGTTGGTGCTGGTCAGCGCCAGCGGGATCAGCAGCACGAAGGCGGCGAAGCCGACCGTGATGAAGGGCCGCTTCAGCACGTCCTGCCACATTTCCTGCAGGTCGAAGAAATGGTCGAACCACAGGAAGGTCAGGAAGTGCAGGCTGGCGTAGAAGAACATGTACAGGCCCAGCATGCGGCGCAGCCGTATCAGCCAGTTCCACTGGCTCAGGCGCCGCAGCGGCGTCACGGCCAGGGTGAAGCACAGGAAGTACAACGCCCAGTCGCCGGTGCCGTGGGTGAGGAATTCCAGCGGCTCCACCAGTTGTCCCGTCACGGTCAGGTAGACCATGCGCGCCAGCGGCAGCAGCGCCAGCACAAAGACCAGCCCCTTGATCCTGCCGATCTGGCGAGAAGTCGGATTGAACATCAATAGTATTTTTTCAGGTCCATGCCGGCGTACAGCGGCGCCACGTCGGCATAGCCGTTGAACATCAGTGTCTTGCGCTTGCGCGCCAGGAAGCCGTCCTCGCCGATGCGGCGCTCGGACGCCTGCGACCAGCGCGGGTGGTCTACCTCCGGATTGACGTTGGAATAGAAGCCGTATTCATTGGGCGCCGACAGATTCCACGAGGTGCGCGGCTGGTCCTTCACGAAGCGGATCTTGACGATGGACTTGGCCGACTTGAAGCCGTACTTCCACGGCACCACCATGCGCACCGGCGCGCCGTTCTGGTTGGCCAGCGTTTCGCCGTACATGCCCAGGGTGAGCAGGGTCAGCGGGTGATGGGCTTCGTCCAGGCGCAAGCCTTCCACGTACGGCCATTGCAGCACGCGGCTGTTCACGCCGGGCATTTGCCGGCGGTCGGCCAGCGAGGTGAACTCGACGTACTTGGCGTTACCGGTCGGCTCGACCAGCTTGATGATCTCGGCGAAGGAATAGCCGATCCACGGGATCACCATCGACCAGCCTTCCACGCAGCGCAGGCGGTAGACGCGCTCTTCCAGCGGCGCCAGCTTCAGCAGCGCATCGATGTCCAGCGTCATCGGCTTCTTGACCTCGCCCTCGATGCTGACCGTCCACGGCCGGGTTTTCAGCGAGCCGGCGTTGGCGGCCGGGTCGCCCTTGTCGGTGCCGAATTCATAGAAGTTGTTGTAGCTGGTGGCGTCCTTGTAGGGCGTCTGCTTGTCCAGCGCCGAGTAGGCGGGGTTCAGCTTGGCTGCCAGCCTGGGATTGCCGCCGCCCTGGGCGAAGGCTTCGCGGCTCGCCATCTCCAGCAGCGCGGCGCTGCCGGCCGCGCCCACGGCGAGCTGCTTGATGAAGGTGCGGCGCGCTTCGTACACTGCGCGCGGCGTGATTTCGGATGGGAACGGCAGGTCGATGCCGTTGGGGCTACGCTTGATCAGCATGTCGGCTCCAGTAGAAAGTGCAAGGTTCAACCTTACACCAATCCACCGCAGCCAATTTTAAATTCGCGTTTACAATTTCCCGTAGGAGTGCAGGCCGGACAGGAACATGTTGACGCCCAGGAAGGCGAAGGTGGTCACCAGCAGGCCCACCAGGGCCCACCACGCGGCCGGACGGCCGCGCAGGCCCGTCATCAGGCGCATGTGCAGCCAGGCCGCGTAGTTGAGCCAGACGATCAGCGCCCAGGTTTCCTTGGGGTCCCACGACCAGTAGCCGCCCCAGGCTTCGGCCGCCCACAGCGCGCCCAGGATGGTGGCGATGGTGAAGAAGGCGAAGCCGGCCGAGATGGCCTTGTACATCACGTCGTCCAGCACTTCGGCCGAGGGCAGGCGGTCCACCAGGTAGCCGGAGGTTTTCAGCAGGTAGGCCGAGGCCACCATGGCCGCCAGCGCGAAGTTGCCGTAGCCGATGAAGTTGGCCGGGACGTGGATCTTCATCCACCAGCTCTGCAGCGCCGGCAGCAGCGGCTGGATGTCGGCCGCGTTGCGCGAAGTGGTGTACCAGAACAGGAAGCCGATCGCGGCCGTGATCACCAGCAGCACGAACGGTCCCATCTGGCGGGTGGCATAGCGCTGCTCGAAGTACAGGTAGAACAGCGCGGTAATCAGGGAAAACAGGATAAACACTTCATACAGGTTCGAGACCGGGATGTGGCCGACGTCGGCGCCGATCAGGTAGGACTCGTACCAGCGCACCATCATCGCGGTCAGGCCCAGCACCACGGCGGCCCAGCACAGCTTGGAGCCGATGCTGCCGGCCGCCGCCGAACGGCTGGCCAGCGCGATCCAGTAGAACACGGTGGAGATGGTGAACATCACGCTCATCCACAGCACCGCCGACTGGCTGGACAACATCATGCGCAGCCAGAATTTCCTGGTGCCGTTGTCGAGGTCGCCGGCATACATGGCGACCGCCCACAGCGACAGCAGCGCCACCAGCGGCATCAGCCAGCGCACCGGCTTCCAGTGCCAGCCCAGCGCCGCGAACACCGGCGCCGACAGCAGCAGGATGCCCTGCTCGTACACGTCCATGTAGTGGCCGAAGCGGTTCAGCGCGTACACCGCGCCGCCCACCAGCGCCAGCGCGAACAGCCAGTCGATCACCGTCAGGCGCTTGAAGTAGCCGGGCGCCTGGGTATAGGTTTGCGGGGATTGGGTCAATTCCATGATGGGTACTCCTGCCAATTACGCTGCCGGTTGCGGCAGCTTTTCCTTCAGTGTCTCAAATTCGCGCTCAAAGTCCAGTGTTTTGCGCTGGGTGCTCATGGCCATCAGCGCTTCGGCGCCGCCTTCGCCATCCTTAATCCAGATCCACAGGCGGCGCTCGCGGATGTAGAACATGGCAAACACGCCCAGCACCAGGAACAGGCAACCAAGATACACCACTTTCTTGCCCGGCGAGCGCGTCACCTGGAACACCGAGGCCTTGATCTCGGTGTAGTCGTCCAGTTGCAGGTAGACCGGGGCGCCGTAGAAGAACACGTCCGACAAGGCGTTGGTGGCCAGTTGCAGGAAGCGGGCGTGGCGTTCATCCTCGCTGACCGGTGCCAGGCCGTCGTGCTGGCGCGCCACCTGCCACAAATCCCACAGGCTGCCGTTCAGGATCTTCATGAACACGTCGGCGGCCTTTTCCTGTTCGGCGGCCGGGATCTTTTCCAGGAATTGCGAGATGGCCATGAAGCCGGACGATTTCTCGTTGCCGGCAAAGATGCCCAGGCTCTTCTCGGCCGAGGCCTGCAACTGGCCGCGCAGCACGTCGCCGTCGGCCGCGTGCGGCGTGGCGCGCTCGGCATAGCGCCTGGCGGCGGCGGCGCGCAGCTCGGGGCTGTTCAGGGCCGCGCGCAAGCGCATCCACTCGTTGACGGTGTGGGCGTCGTCGGCCGGGATGCGCAGGTAGCTGAAGTTGTCGGCCGGGTTGGCGCGCATGCCGGCCAGGAACACGGTGGCGCCGTCCACCGTGATCGGCTGCATGTAGTTGTTGTATTCGCGGGCCTGGCCGGTCTTGTCGCGCAGCTTGTAGCTGACGCTGGGGCCGACGTTCTGCAAGTCCTTGTTGTGCGCGTTCTGGCCGGCCGAGCCGAGGTGCTTGCCCAGCTCGTCCTCCAGGCTGGCGCTTTTCTTGACGGCGCGCGGGTCCGCCGAGGGGCCGATGTTTTCCACGTTGAAGGGACGGAAGCCCGACCACTCCACCGTGTAAGCCTCGCCCATGGGCGTGCTGGCGCCGACTTCGCCGGCGATGCTGAACGGCTTGCTGTCGGTGCCGGCCATGGGGAAGCCGGTCAGCCTGAGCTTGCTGCCGCCGTCTTCAAAGCTCGATTGGTAGATCGCCAGGCCCTTGTAGATCAGCGGCTTGTTGACTTCGATGGTGGCCTTGACCACTTCGCCGCTGGCCTTGTCGCGCACTTCCACCTCGCTGGCGAACAGCTTAGGCATGCCGGTGCTGTAGAAATCGATGGTGAACTTCTTCAGGTGGATGACCAGGGGCAGTTCCTGGATCAGCACGCCGTCCGGCCGCGCCAGGATGGCGGTGTCGCTGGACTGCCCTTCCGGGATCAGCGCGTTGCCGCGGAAGGTGGGGTTGGCCGTGCTCAGGCGGCTCTGCGCCGGCACCTGCGCGATCAGGCCGCTGCCGTTGAACGGCACTTTGCCGAAGAACCATTCCTGCAGGCGGATGGGGATGTCCGAATCGAGCATGCCGCCCAGGCAGATCACCACGATGGCCGAGTGCGCGAAGATGTAGCCGAACTTGTTGGCCGCGCCGCGCTTGGCCGCCACCAGCGTGCCGTGCTCCTTCTCGACCAGCTTGACCTGGTAGCCGGCGTTTTGCAGGCGGGCGGCGCTCTGCGCGGCCAGCGCGGCCCGCGCCAGCGGCGCGCGCCACTGCATCTTGTGGTGAAAATTCAGCAGCGACTGCGCGCGCACCTGCTCGCGCCAGCTCTTCATGTCCTTCAGCATCTTGGGCGTGTTGCGGATGATGCACAGCGTGGTGGAGGTCACCAGCGTGGCCATCAGCAGCAGGAACCACCAGGCCGAGTACACCGTGTACAGGCCGAACTTGCGGAACACCTCGAACCAGAACGGCCCGAACTGGTTGATGTAATTGGCCGAGGCTTCGCCCTGCTTCATCACGGTGCCGATGATGGCGGCGATCGCAATCATCGCCAGCAGGGCGATCGCGAAGCGCATGGAGGAAATCAGTTCGACGATTTCAGCGACGAGGGGGCGGCGGGTGTTTAGCTGGATGCCGGTGGTGCTGGGACTGCTCATGCGTTTCGACGTTTTCAAAAAAGGATGCTGCCGGCAGCATACAACAAAAAAGGCGGCCCGCTCACGCGGCCGCCTTTATAAGGACTAGCGCATCCGGCAGGGAGGCGCGGGCCTGGCTTATTTCAGGCCGGCCACGTAATCGGCGACGGCCTTCATCTCGTCATCCGACAGGCGCTTGGCGATGGTCGCCATTTCCGGGCTGTTGGCGCGGGCGCCCGACTTGAACAGCCCCAGTTGGGCGACCGTGTAATCCTGCTGCTGGCCGGCCAGGCGCGGGTAGCGCACCGGGATGCCGGCGCCGGCGGGACCGTGGCAGCTCGCGCAGGCCGGCACATTGGTTTCAGCGATGCCGCCGCGGTAGATCTTCTTGCCCAGTTCCACCGTGTTCTTGTTCTTGGCCGCGCCCGGCTTGGCCACCTGGGTGGACAGCCATGCAGCGATGTTGTGCTTCTCTTCATCGGTGAGCAGCTTGGCGTAGGTGCTCATGACCGGTTGATTCCGTTCGGCGGTGGTGAAGTTCACCAACTGCTTGTAAATATAACCTTCGTGCTGGCCGGCCAGCTTGGGATTGACGGCGATGGTGGAATTGCCGCCGGCGCCGTGGCAGGACACGCAGGCCGGCAGGCCGCGCGCATTGTCGCCGTCGGTGAACAGCGCGCCGCCCTTGGCGGGATCGATTTTAACGGGAGCGGTGTCGGCCTTTTTTTCTTCGGCCATGGAGGTGGCGGCCACAGTGGCCAATACTGCAACGAGCAAGGATTTTACTACCGGCGAAAACACACTATTCATTCAAGCACCCAAGATCTAGTCTATAAAGTTTTTGAAACCGCTTCGTCCCACCCTGGCATGAGAGGTGCATGCCGACACTTTGTAACCACTCATTGTACAATAGCTTTTCGGCATATTTGCCCCACCTGTTGCATTTTTCCCCATCCCCATGTCCAAGCTCTGGCAAGCCCGCTTTTTTACGACCGTTAACCAACTGCGCGATCTGCCCGATACCCAGGTGCCGGAAATCGCCTTTGCCGGCCGGTCCAACGCGGGCAAATCGACCGCCATCAACATTTTGTGCAACCAAAAAGGTCTAGCATACGCGTCCAAGACGCCGGGGCGTACCCAGCACATCAATTTTTTCTCAGTTGGCGGCGCCCACGTGGCCCAGCATCGGCACGACGAAACCAAGGTCGATGAAATCGAATGCATGCTGGTCGACCTGCCCGGCTATGGCTACGCGGAAGTGTCCGGCTCGGCCAAGGACCACTGGCAGCGCCTGCTGGGCGACTACGTGCAGCGCCGCGAGCAACTGGCCGCGCTGGTGCTGATCATGGATTCGCGCCGCCCCTTCACCGACCTGGACGTGCAGATGCTGGAATGGTTCGCGCCGACCGGCAAGCCCATCCACTGCATCCTGACCAAGGTCGATAAGCTGAACCGCAACGACTCGATCAACGTGCTGCGCCAGGCCAGGGCCAAGCTGGACAGCTACGTCGACGAGGACGGGGAAGGCTTCCCGTTCACCGTGCAGTTGTTCTCGGCGCTCAAGCGCATCGGCGTGGACGAAGCCAACGACAAGATACTGGAACTGGCCGGCATGAGCGCCGGCCAGTAGTCAACTCACAAGGAAGTCATCGTCATGAGCAAGCACCACGTTTCCGCCCAATTTCCCGCCCTCCGCATGCGCCGCATGCGCCGCGACTCGTTCTCGCGCGCGCTGATGCGCGAGCACGTGGTGACCGCGTCCGACCTGATCTACCCGGTGTTCATCCTGGAAGGCACGCACCAGCGCGAGGCGGTGCCGTCGATGCCGGGCGTGGAGCGGGTGTCGGTGGACGTGCTGCTGAAAGTGGCGGAGGAATGCGTGTCGCTGGGCGTGCCGGTGCTGGCGCTGTTCCCGGTGATCGACGCGGCCAAGAAAACCCCGGACGGCATCGAAGCCACCAACCCGGAAGGCCTGGTGCCGCGTGCCGTGCGCGCGCTCAAGCATGCCTTCCCCGAGCTGGGCATCCTGACCGACGTGGCGCTGGACCCCTACACCAGCCACGGCCAGGACGGCGTGATCGACGAGCAGGGCTACGTCATCAACGACATCACCACCGACATCCTGGTGCGCCAGGCGCTGTGCCAGGCGGAGGCCGGGGTGGACATCGTGGCGCCGTCCGACATGATGGACGGCCGCATCGGCGCGGTGCGCAATGCGCTGGAAGCGGCGGGCCACATCCACACCCGCATCATGGCGTACTCGGCGAAATACGCCTCGGCCTTCTACGGCCCGTTCCGCGACGCGGTGGGCTCGGCCAAGAACCTGGGCAAGGGCGACAAGAACCAGTACCAGATGGATCCGGCCAACAGCGACGAGGCGCTGCGCGAAGTGGGCCTGGACCTGGCGGAAGGCGCCGACATGGTGATGGTCAAGCCGGGCATGCCCTACCTGGACATCGTGCGCCGCGTGAAGGATGAATTCAAGGTGCCGACCTTCGCCTACCAGGTCAGCGGCGAATACGCGATGCTGAAGGCGGCCGCGCAGAACGGCTGGCTGGACCACGACAAGGTGATGATGGAATCCATCCTGGCCTTCAAGCGCGCCGGCGCCGACGGCGTGCTGACCTACTTCGCGCTGGAAGTGGCACGGCTGCTGAAAGCCGCCAAATAAACACCGGGGTCAGTTCCGACATTCGGACACGGGCTCTGCCGTAGGCGCTTGCTACGGCAGAGTCCGTGTCCGAATGTCGGAACTGACCCCGAAGTGTTAGCGCGAGGCCCCGCGCGTGTATTCGGGGAACATTTCCTTGAGCAGGAAGGCCGTCAGTTCTTTCTCGTCTTCCTTGCGCGCGCTCAGCGTCACCACCTTGCCCAGGCGCCGCGACTCCCACTGGAAGTCGCCCTGCTTCTCCTTGCGGATCACCTTGATCATTTCCTTGACCACGGCCGTCTCGATGTCCGGCTCGCTGCCCTGGTCGACGTGGATCTGCTGCAGCCAGTTGCGCTTGAAGTTGGTGTTCCAGCCGCGGAACTTCACTTCCGCGCTGTGGTAGCTCTTGTCGACCGAGAACACGCCGCCCGTGTCGTCCTTGTCCACCCCGCCCTGGCCGCCGCCGTTGGCGCGCGCGATGTTGGCCTTGGCGATGCGGTTGGCGCGTTCGGCGTCGGTCTCGGTCGGCGGCGCCGGTGGCGCCGGCGGATTCTGCGCTTCGCGCGCGGCGCGGCGCTTGGCGATCATTTCCGCCATGTCCTGCTCGGGCGGCGGGGTCATGGTGGCCTGCACCGGCGGCACATAGGTTTCCAGCTTCTGCACCGGCGCCGCCGGCACGTTCTTGGCCACGGCCCTGTGCTGCGGTGGCGGCGGCTTGGCGGCCTTGGTCGGCTCTGGCTTCGGCGCCGGCTTGTTCGGGACTTTCTTTTCAGGCAGCGGCGCGATATAGACCATCTGCCCGCCTTTGGGCGGCGGCGCCTTGGTGTGCTTGGGGGCCGGCGCGAACAGGTAGTACAGCACGCCCAGCAAGTGCAGCGCGATGGAGACGCCGATGCCGATGCGCTTGGACCTGGACTTGCGTTCCCACGTGCCGTACCCCGCCTCCGCCGCTGGAAGGCGCTGGCCGCAGGTCGGGCAATATTCCGCATGCGCGGAAAGGATGTGGGAATCGTGGTGCAAGATACAAGCCTTGTGGAACGAAATCGTCTAGGGGGCCATAGTGCCAGAGTCCCGCTCTTTTGGGAACTTATCCCAGCGGCAAGACCGCGCCTTTCCCCCTGCGGCGCCACTTTACCGGCTCCATCCCTTGACGGATGTTACGGTATGTATCAGCGGCTTTACAAAACAATATCAGTTTTAACGAAAATCCCGCGCCACGCCGGGCGCGGCCGGGGCTGGCGCGGCCGGGTTTTAACACATTACGGATAAGTAAGGTGTGTCGCGCCCGGCATCTCGGCGGCTCAAGCCTCGTTCACCGCCTTCAGCGCCACCGCGTGCCCGCCCTCCGGCCCGGGCGCCGCCAGCGCCGCATCGGCGGCGATCTGTTGGTCGCTCATCGGCCCGGTGCCGCTGTAGCGGTCGAGGAACAAATAGATCACCGGCGTGATGTACAGCGTGATCACCTGCGAGAAGATCAGGCCGCCCACCACGGCCAGGCCCAGCGGCTGGCGCAGCTCGGCGCCCGCGCCCAGCCCCAGCGCGATCGGCAGTGCGCCCATCAGCGCGGCCATGGTGGTCATCATGATGGGACGGAAGCGCAGGATGCACGCTTCGCGTATCGCCGCGGCCGGCGCGCGCCCTTCCGTGCGCTGCACGTGCAGGGCGAAGTCGATCATCATGATGGCGTTCTTCTTGACGATGCCGATCAGCATCAGGATGCCGATGATGGCGATGATGGTCAGGTCCAGGTGGAACAGGCGCAGCGTCAGCAGCGCGCCCACGGCGGCGGACGGCAAGCCGGCCAGAATGGTCAGCGGGTGGATATAGCTTTCATACAGCACGCCCAGCAGCACGTAGATCACGCCCAGCGCAGCCACGATCAGGATCAACTGGCTGCTCTGCGAACTCTGGAACACGGCCGCGTCGCCGCCGTAGTTGGTGATGATGGACGGCGGCAGGTGCAGCTCCTGCGCCCAGCGGTCGATCTTGGCGGTGGCCACGCCCAGCGGCACGTCCGGCGCCAGGTTGAACGACAGCGTGATGGCCTGCAACTGCCCCTGGTGGTTGACCGCGGTCGGGCCGATGGTGCGCTCCACCGTGGCAAAGCTGGACAACTGCACCAGTTGCCCGCCCTTGTTGCGCACCGAGATCCTGGTCAACGCGTTGTCGAACTGGCGGTCGGCGTCGGCCGCTTCCAGGATCACGTAGTAGCTGGCGGCCGGCGAATATATGGTCGACACCTGGCGCTCGCCGAAGGCCAGGTACAGCGCCGTGCGGATGTCGCCGATGGCCACGCCCAGGTTGTTGGCCTTGTCGCGGTCTATCTTCAGCGACGCTTGCAAGCCCTTGTTCTGCGAATCGCTGGTGACGTCGCGGAAGTCGGGATCGGCGCGCATGCGGTCCAGGTATTTTTCCGCCCAGTCGTTCAGGGTGCCGGGACTGACCGCCTGCATGGTGTACTGGTAGCGCGACTTGGAATCGCGCCCGCCCAGTTGCAGGTTCTGCACCGGCCGCAGATACACCGAGATGCCGGCGATGCCGCGGGTGGCGTCGCGCAGGCTGTCCAGCACTTGCGGCATGGGCTTGCGCCGGCCGCGCGGTTTCAGCACCAGGAACATGCGGCCGCTGTTGCCGCCCCAGACGAAGGAGGTCACGTCCTGCACATTGGGATCGGCCTGGATGGCGGCCGCGACCTTCTCCTGCAAGCCCATCATGGCCGACGACGAGATGTCTTCCGACGCTTCGGTGGTCACGCGGATCTGGCCCAGGTCTTCCTCGGGGAAGAAGCCTTTGGGGATGGTGATGTACAGCGCCGCCGTCAGCACGAAGGTGGCCAGCGCCACCAGCAGCATGACGTTGCGGTGCGCCAGCGCCACGTCCAGCGTGCGCACATAGCCATTGCGCAGCGCCGTGAAGCCGGCCTCGAACCAGCGGCCGACGAAGTTGCCCTGGTCGTGTTCGGGATCGATGGCGTCGGCCGGCAGCAGACGGCTGGCCAGCATGGGCACCAGCATCAGCGACACCGCCGCCGACACCAGGATGGACAGCGCCACCACCACCGCGAATTCATGGAACATCAGGCCGATCACGCCCGGCATGAAGAAGATGGGAATGAACACCGCCACCAGCGAGACGGAAATCGAGACGATGGTGAAGCCCATCTCCTTCGCCCCCACCAGCGACGCTTCCAGCGGCCGCTTGCCCAGCTCGATGTGGCGCACGATGTTTTCCAGCACCACGATGGCGTCGTCCACCACCAGGCCCACGGCCAGGGTGATGCCCAGCAGCGAGACATTGTCCAGGCTGTAGCCGAAGGCGTACAGCAGCGCCAGCGCGCCCAGCAGCGAGATCGGCATGGTGATGCCGGGGATGAAGGTGGCGGCCGCGCGGCGCAGGAACAGGAAGATCACCAGCACCACCAGCGCCACCGTCAGCAGCAGGGTCAGGTTGACGTCGTGGATGGCTTCGCGGATGGACACCGAGCGGTCGTTGACCAGGTTGATGTTGATCGAGGCCGGCAGTTGCGACTTGAAGCGCGGCAGCAGCCTGCGCACGCCGTCCACCACCTGCACCGTGTTGGCGTCCGGCTGGCGCTGCACCAGCAGCACGATGGAGCGCTCGCCGTTGTAGCTGCCGGCGCTCTTGACCGACTGGTAACTTTCCTGCACGTCGGCCACGTCCTGCAGGCGCACCGGCTGGCCGTTGCGCTGGGCGACGATCAGGTTGGCGAAATCGGCGGCCTTCATCAATTGTTCGTTGCCCTGGATGGTCAGGGTCTGGTGCGGGCCGTCCAGGATGCCCAGCGGCGTGTTGGCGTTGGCCGACTTGATCGCCTGCTGCAGCTCGTCCAGGGTCAGGTTGCGCGCGTTCATCAGGTCAGACTTGGCGCGGATGCGGATCGCGAAACGCTTCTGGCCGTTGACGCTGACCTGCGCCACGCCGGGCAGCGTGGACAGCGAGGGCGCGATCAGGTTTTCCGCGTAGTCGTTCAGCTCGGACAAGGTCAGCGACGGCGAGTTCATGGTCATGAACAGCACCGGCGCGTCGGCCGGGTTGACCTTGCGGTAGGACGGCAGGTCGGTCATCTCCAGCGGCAACTGGCGCTGCGCGCGCAGCAGCGCGGCCTGCACATCCACCGCCGCCTGGTTGACGTTGATGCTGGGGTCGAACTCCAGCGTGATCGAGGAATTGCCCAGGGTGTTGACCGAGGTGATCATGGACAGGCCGGCGATGGTGGAGAACTGCTTCTCCAGCGGCAGCGCCACCGAGGACGCCATGGTGTCCGGCGCCGCGCCCGGCAGGTCGGCCGAGACATTGATCACCGGCGTGTTATAGCTGGGCAGGGCCGCCACCGGAATGTAGAAGTAGGCCAGCACGCCGGCCAGGATCAGGGTGGCCGACAACAGCACCACCATCACCGGACGGCGGACGCACAACTCGGACAAATTCATCGCTTAGCCTTTTTCCTTGCCGTCGCCCCTGGCCTCGGCCACGACGATGCGCACCTTGCCGCCCGGCCGCAGGTTTTGCTTGCCGTCGACGATCACCTGTTCCTTGCCGTTCAGGCCGGCAACGGCCGCGCTGTCGCCAAACGCGTACAGCCGCCGGACGTTGACCACCTTGGCCGAGGAATCCTGGTCCACCGCGTAGATGAAGGTGCCATGGGTGTTGCTGATGATGGCGTTCTGCGGTATCACCAGCGCCTCCTTGAGGATGTGCGCGGTCAGCGTGGTGTTGACGTACTGGCCCGGCCACAGGCTGGTGTCGTGGTTGTCGAACTGGGCCTTCACGCGGATCACGCCGGCCTGCGGGTCGACCGTGTTGTCGATGAAGCTCAGCGCGCCGCGCAGTTCCCGGTCGCCGGTGCCGACCGCCACCGTGACCGGCACCGGTCCCGCGTGCTGCGATTCCAGCAAGCCGGCCAGCGCCGATTCCGGCAGGGTGAAGGAGACCGTGATGGGATCGAGCTGGGTGACGGTGGTCAGCGAAGTGCTCATCTGCACCAGGCTGCCCGGATAGACGTTGATGGCGCCGACGCGGCCATTCATGGGCGCGCGGATGGCGGTGTAGCTGGCGTCCACGTTCACCGCGCGGACCGCCGCGATGTCCGCGTTCAGCAGCGCGCGCGCCGCGTCGAGCTGGCTTTTCAGGGTGTCGACCGCGCCCTGGGCGATGAAGTGCCTGGCCAGCAATTCGGTGGCGCGCTGGTACTGGCGCTCGACGTCGGCCAGCGCCGCGCGGTCGCGCTCGACCTGGGCCTGCGCCTTGTCGAGATTGGCGCGCGCGCTGCGGTCGTCCAGGGTGAACATCAGGTCGCCCGATTTGACGAACTGTCCTTCCTTGATGTGCACCTTGGCGATGGTGCTGGTGGTTTGCGGATGCAGGTCCACCGTGCTGATCGGCGTGACGGTGCCGTTGGCCTGCAACACCACCGGCACGTCCTGGCGCGCCGGCGCGACGATGCTGACCGTGGTCGGCCCCTGCTGTCCGCCTATGGTGTTTTTGGCGTCGGCCGCGTCGCCGCCCGGATGCGCCGCGTACCAGATGCCGCCGCCGAGCACGGCGATGGCGCCCGCCATAGATGCTAAGGTAGATGTTTTCATTGTCTGAAGTTTGTTTTGCAGTCAACCGTTTTGCCGCCACGAAAAAGGCGGAATATTGTCGCACAGTATGCATGGCAAAACCGCGCCGGGCGCGCGGTTTTTTTTGCGGGGAAGGATTCAGTGGCCGGGGTAGTATTCCGGCACGATCAGCGTCACTTCCAGCCCGCCATCCTTGTGGTTGGCCAGGGTGACGTTGGCGCCGTGCTGCTCGGCGATGTTGCGGGCGATGGTCAGGCCCAGGCCGGTGCCGCCCGATTCGCGCGAGCGCGAGGTCTCGATGCGGTAGAACGGCTCGAACACCCGCGCCATCTGGTCCGGGGCGATGCCGGGACCGCCGTCGCGGATGCTGATGCGGGCCGCGCCCACCATGCGTTCCACGGTCACCTGCGCGTACTGGCCGTACTTGACGGCGTTGTCGATCAGGTTGACCAGGCAGCGGCGTATCGCCAGCGGCCGGCCCATCAACGCCATCGCGGCGCGGCCGCGCAACTCGACGTGCTGGCCGATGTCGTTGGCGTCGCTGCACACGCTGTCGAGCAGCGCGTCCAGGTCCAGCGCCTGCATGGTTTCGGTGGAATCCATGCTGCGCGCCAGGTCCAGGCCTTCCTTGACCATTTGCTGCATGGCCGACAGGTCGTCGATCAGGCGCTGCTTGAGTTCAGCGTCGTCGACTTTTTCCAGGCGCAGGCGCAAACGCGTGAGCGGCGTCTGCAGGTCGTGGGTGATGGCGGCCAGCATCTGCGTGCGCTGGGTGATGTGCTGGCGGATGCGCGCCTGCATGGCGTTGAAGGCGGCGCTGGCCTGGCGGATTTCCGACGCGCCGCTCAGCACCACGGGCGGGTGGTTGATGTCATTGCCCAGGTCCTTGGCCGCCTGCGCCAGCAGCTTGAGCGGACGGATGGTCATGCGCGCCACCAGGTAGGCCAGGAAGGCGATGCTGAGCAGGAAGGGCATCATGGTCCAGATCTCGCTGTGCGGCGACGACGGCGGCTGGCGCGGCGGCAGCACGGACAGCTTCAGCACCTGGCCGTCGTGCAGCCGCACGTTCATGGCTTCGCAGGTGCCGCGCCACTGGCTCGGCGCGAACATGGTGCTGCTCTGGCGCGGCTGGTCGCAGGCGGCCATGTGCTCGGGCAGCGGGAACAGCTTGTAGCGTTCGCCCAGGCGCTGCTGCAGGGTGCTGGAGAATTCAGTGGGCGGCAGCGCGGTGGCGGCCGGCACGTCCGACATTTCCAGCCGCACCGTGCCGCGGCTGGCGGCCGCCAGGTAGGTCGGGCGCGCGCTTTCCGGCATGACGTCGGCGGTGGTGATCAGTTGCTCGGCCCGTTCCAGCGCGTGGAAGTCGCGGTAGCGCTCCAGCGCGCGCGTGCGTTCGTTCACGGCCAGCCACTGGGTCAGCGCCGCCGAGGCGACGATACCCAGCAACAGGACCAGGAACACGCGCCCGGTCATCGAACCGAGGAAGGCTTTCACGCTTGCGGCTCCACCGAGACTTGTCCGGCCAATACGTAGCCGCCGTTGCGGACGGTCTTGATAATCTGCGGCATGCGCGCGTCTTCGCCCAGCTTCTGGCGCAGGCGGCTGATCTGGATGTCGATCGAGCGGTCGAACGGATCGGCGTCGCGGCCCTGGGTCAGGTTCAGCAACTGGTCGCGGTTGAGCACGCGGTTGGGATGCTCGAGGAAGACCTTGAGCAGGCGGAATTCCGCGCCCGACAACATGATCACGATGCCGTCCGGATTGAGCAGGTGGCGCGCGGTCAGGTCCAGGGTCCAGCCGGAGAATTTCATCTGCTGGGCCTTCTCGGTGCCGCTGCCGACCGGCATGGCGTTACTGCGGCGCAGAACGCTGCGGATGCGGGCCAGCAGCTCGCGCGGCTCGAACGGCTTGGGCAGGTAATCGTCGGCGCCCATTTCCAGGCCGAGGATGCGGTCCAGCGGCTCGTTGCGGGCGGTCAGCATGATCACCGGCAGGGTCGAGTGGGCGCGCAGCTTGCGGCACAGGGTCAGGCCGTCGTCGCCGGGCAGGTTCAGGTCCAGCACCACCAGCTCGGGACGGGCTTCGTCCAGCAGCTTCCACATGGCGTTGCCGTCCGGCGCGCACAGGGCGCGGTAACCGTTGGACTCCAGGTAATCCGCCAGCAGGGTGCGGATGTCGCGATCGTCGTCGACGATCAGAATTGTAGATGTCAGTTCCATGCCCTCATTATCCATGCAAGATTACGCAGCAATTGTATCGTCTTGTATATGTGAATTGGGCCTTCCCCGCAGGGAAACATATGATACAAAAACTGCGGCCGGAGAAACGTAAGGGCAACTTTGGACTGCCAACATGGTCTCAACGCGGCAAACGATGCCGCGACTGTTTAACTTCACTCAATGATAGAGGAACGACCATGAACATCCTACGTAAAAGCCTGTTGATCAGTTGCGCCGTGCTGGGCATGGCCGCCGCGCAGGCGCAGGAAGCGCAACCGGCGCAGCAACCGCACGCCGGCCACCAGCGCCCGGGCAAGGAGCAGATGCAGGCCAGAATGGCCGAGATGTACGCCAAGCGCCAGGCCCGCCTGCACGATTTGCTGAAGCTGACCGCCCAGCAGGAATCGGCCTGGAGCACCTACCAGGCCGCCATCAAGCCGGCCGCGATGGATGGTCCGCGTCCCGAGCACAAGGCCTTCGACAAGATGACCACCCCGGAGCGCCTGAACCTGGCGCTGGACATGACCAAAAAGCGCGAAGCCATGCTGCAAACCCGCCTGAAGGCCGTCAGCGCGTTCTACGCCCAACTGAACCCGGCGCAGCAAACGCTGTTCGATGAGCACAGCTTCGGCGGCGAGCGCGGCGGCATGATGCGCGCGCGCTGGCGCCACCATGGCGGCCACGGCGGCTGGGGCCACGAGCACGGCGGCTGGGGCGAGCACGCCCCGCAGGGCTGATCAGTTCAGCCGGGCCAGGGATGCGGTGAACTTCGCCGCATCCTGGAAGCCGATCACGCGGGCGTCGGCGATTTCCTTGCCCTGCTTGTCGAAGAAGAGGATGCCCGGCGGGCCGAACAGGCCGAAACGTTTCAGCATGGCCTTGTCGTCCGCGTCGTTGGCGGTCACGTCCACCTGCAGCAGCAGGGTGTTGGCCAGCCGGGCCTGCACCTGGCGGTCGACGAAGGTCAGTTTCTCCATCTCCTTGCAGGACACGCACCAGTCGGCATAGAAGTCCAGCATGGCGGTCTTGCCGCCGGTCTGGGCCAGCACGGCATCGAGCTGCTGCACGGTCTTGATGCGCTGGAAGCGCAGCCCGGCTTCCTGCTGGCCGCCCAGGTGGGCCAGCGGCGCCAGCGGGTCGCGGCCGCCGGTGGTCACGCCCACCAGTTGCGTCACCCCCAGCACCGCCGCGATCACGCCCAGCGACTTGGCCGCCCAGCGCCCCTGGTGCAGCAGCAGGTAGACGCCGTAGCCGACGAACAGCGCGGCCCAGCCCAGCATCTGCACGGCGGCCGGCAAGACCGGCGCCACCAGCCACCAGCCCACGCCCAGCATCAGCACACCGAAGAAGCGCTTCACCGCGTCCATCCACATGCCCGCTTTCGGCAGCAGCGCGCCGGCTGACACGCCGACCAGGATCAGCGGCACGCTCATGCCGACCGCCATCGCGAACAGCGCGCAGCCGCCCATCACGGCGTTATGCGACTGGCCGATGTAGGCCAGCACGGCCACCAGCGCCGGTCCCACGCAAGGGCCGACGATCAGCGCGGAAATCACGCCCATCACGAACACGCCGGTCAGCTTGCCGGCCGACTGGTTGCTGGAGATGGCGCTCAGCCGGGTTTGCAGGGCAGCCGGCACCTGCAGCTCGTAGAAGCCGAACATGGACAGCGACAGCAAGGCCATCAGGATGGCGAACGCGCCCAGCACCCACGGGTTTTGCAGCTCGGCGGCCAGGCCCTGCCCCAGCACGCCGGCCGCCACGCCCAGCGCGGTGTAGACGATAGCCATGCCCAGCGCATAGGTGGACGACAGCAGCAGGCCGCGGCTGCGGCTGGTCTGCGCGCCCTCGCCCACGATGATGGACGACAGGATGGGCACCATGGGCAGCACGCAAGGCGTGAACGAGAGGCCCAGGCCCAGCAGGAAGAACATCGGCAGGATCACGATCAGGTTGCCACCCTGCAGGGCGGCGGTCCAGCGGCTCGATTCGGTTGGCGCCGGCGCGGCAGGCGCGGGCGCGGGCGGGACGGCTTGCGGCAGATCGGTGGCGACCGGCGTCGGCACGGTGTAGATCTTCACGCCCGGCGACACGGGCGCGGTGCCTTCCCGCGCGGACGATGCGGCCGGCGTGGCTGGCGCGCCGCCATCGTGCGAGCCTGCTGCGGCCGACGGCGCGGTCGCCTGTGCGGCCGCTGTGGTGGTCGCGGCCGCCGCAGCGTTGCTCCCGGCAGCCGGGGTGGCGCCGGCGGCCGGGCCGGCAGGCGCCGCGGCTGCCGGCAATGGCACCGAGCCGCTGCCGGTCAGCGTGGCCTTGTATTCCTGCGGCGCGTAGCACAGGCCTTTTTCCGAGCAGCCCTGGCCGCCGGCCTGCAGGGTGAACGCGCCGTTGGCATTGACCGGGATGGTGATGGTCACGCTCTTGCGATACGTCTCCACATCCTTGCCGAAGGTTTCATCGAAGTGCACCTTGCCGGGCGGGATGCTGGGCGTGCCCAACTGGGCGCCCACCGCGCTGAACTTGAAGCGCTCGCGGTACATGTAATAGCCATCGGCGATCTGGAACGTGACCGCGATGGTGTGCCCGTCGGCCATGTGGGCCGAGAACTTGAACGCTTCGGACGGATCCAGGAAATCGTCGGCACGGGCCGGCTGGACCAGCAGTGCGACCAAGGCCAGCAGCGGCGCCAGCAGACGGATAAAACGCGACATGAGAACCTTTGTTGAGGGAGATATTCGTTGAGCAACGGCCATAGTACACCGGCCCGGATTTTCCCGCCTGAGACGGCCCTTAAAAAAAAAGCCAGGCTAGGCCTGGCTTTTCAGTGATGCTGGAACCGGATTACTCGGCGGTTGGAGCGTCTTCTACGGCGGTGACTTCTGGACGGTCCAGCAGTTCCACGTAAGCCATAGGAGCGTTGTCGCCAACGCGGAAACCCATTTTCAGGATACGCAGGTAGCCGCCGTTGCGGTTAGCGTAGCGTGGGCCCAGTTCGGCGAACAGCTTCAGGACGATCTCGCGGTCGCGCAGACGGGAGAAGGCCAGACGCTTGTTAGCCAGGGTGTCGGTCTTGCCCAGGGTCAGGATAGGCTCAACAACGCGGCGCAGTTCTTTGGCTTTTGGCAGCGTGGTCTTGATGGCTTCGTGACGCAGCAGCGAAACGGTCATGTTGCGCAGCATAGCCAGACGGTGGGACGAGGTACGGTTCAGTTTACGGAGGCCGTGACGGTGACGCATGGTACTTCCTTTCGATGTTTAAATCCGAGTTCTTCGATCGCTCCAACGAGAGCGCGGACCGGTTCTATTGTGAACGCCCGGGCGACATGCCCGGACGGTACTGCCATCCCGTCCCTCCCGCGCAAGCGGGAGTCCATACTCAGCATGGGTTCCCGCCTGCGCGGGAACGACGGATTGATGATTACTTCTCCAGACCAGCAGGCGGCCAGTTTTCCAGCTTCATGCCCAGGGTCAGGCCGCGGGAAGCCAGCACTTCCTTGATCTCGTTCAGGGACTTGCGGCCCAGGTTCGGGGTCTTCAGCAGCTCGTTTTCGGTGCGCTGGATCAGATCGCCGATGTAGTAGATGTTTTCCGCCTTCAGGCAGTTGGCCGAACGCACGGTCAGCTCCAGGTCGTCCACCGGACGCAGCAGGATAGGATCGACCAGCGGTGCGCGCGACGGCGCTTCAGCGGCAGCTTCGGTGCCTTCCAGCGCGGCGAACACGTTCAGTTGGTCCACCAGCACGCGGGCCGACTGGCGGATCGCTTCTTCCGGCGAGATCACGCCATTGGTTTCGATGTTGATGATCAGCTTGTCCAGGTCGGTACGCTGTTCCACACGGGCCGATTCCACGGCGTAGGACACGCGGCGCACTGGCGAGAACGAGGCGTCCAGGATGATGCGGCCGATGGTCTTGTTGGTGTCTTCCGACAGGCGACGGACGTTGCCTGGCACATAGCCGCGGCCTTTTTCGACCTTGATCTGCATGTCCAGTTTGCCGCCGGCGGTCAGGTGGGCGATCACGTGGTCCGGGTTGATCAGTTCCACGTCGTGCGGCAGATCGATGTCCGATGCCAGCACGGCGCCTTCGCCTTCCTTCTTCAGGGTCAGGGTGACGGAGTCGCGGTTGTGCACCTTGAACACCACGCCCTTCAGGTTCAGCAGCAGGTCCACCACGTCTTCCTGCACGCCGTCCAGCGACGAGTACTCGTGCACCACGCCAGCGATGGTCACTTCGGTCGGTGCGTAGCCGATCATCGACGACAGCAGCACGCGGCGCAGGGCGTTGCCCAGGGTGTGGCCGTAACCGCGCTCGAACGGCTCCATCACGACTTTCGCGTGGCCGGCGCCCAGGGTTTCAACGTCGATAATACGTGGCTTCAACAAACTGTTTTGCATGTAAATGTCCTTTTCAATACCCTCGGCGCGTTAAGCCGATAAGGCTGATGGCATTAGTGAAAACGCCCGCTTGGAAAAGCGGGCGGGCTTGCTACAAATTGGGCCCCGGCCTGCGCCGGGGCCACGACTGCGTCGTCGATTAACGCGAGTACAATTCGACGATCAGCGATTCGTTCACGTCCTGAGCGATTTCGTTACGCTCTGGCAGCGACTTGAAGGTGCCTTCCATCTTCTTGGCATCGACCGACACCCAGGCTGGCATGCCGACTTGTTCAGCCAGCGACAGCGCTTCCAGGATACGGGTCTGCTTCTTGGCCTTTTCGCGCACGGCGATCACGTCGCCGACCTTGACCGAGTACGAAGCGATGTTCACCACATTGCCGTTCACGGTGAAGGCTTTGTGCGACACCAGTTGACGCGCTTCAGCGCGGGTCGAGCCGAAGCCCATGCGGTATGCAACGTTGTCCAGGCGGGTTTCCAGCAGCTTCAGCAGGGTTTCGCCGGTGTTGCCCTTGCGGCGGTCGGCTTCCGCGAAGTAGCGGCGGAACTGGCGCTCCAGCACGCCGTAGATACGCTTGACCTTCTGCTTTTCGCGCAGCTGGTTGCCGTAGTCCGAGGTACGGGCGCCCGACTTGACGCCGTGCTGGCCTGGCTTGACGTCCAGTTTGCATTTGCTGTCCAGCGAGCGGCGTGCGCTCTTCAGGAACAGGTCGGTGCCTTCACGGCGGGAGAGTTTTGCTTTTGGTCCGATATAACGTGCCACGGTGCTTTCCTTTTTAAAATGATGACGTCCCAACCGCCCATGCGGTAGACGCTAGTCTGGTCTCCGTTTGAGCCAGACGTGGCTGCCCTCTGTCACGCGGACAGACGACGATAGCCGGGCAGTATAACCGTTTCCGGTTTCCTGCACCAGCCGATTTGTGTAACAGCGGGGCCGGCGCGCCGGCCGCACCATCAGATACGACGACGCTTAGGAGGGCGGCAGCCGTTGTGTGGAACTGGCGTCACGTCCTGGATCTCGGTGATCTTGATGCCCAGGTTGTTCAGCGCGCGCACAGCCGATTCACGGCCTGGACCTGGGCCCTTGATGCGCACTTCCAGGTTCTTCACACCGCATTCCATCGCCACTTTACCGGCGGCTTCGGCAGCAACCTGCGCTGCAAACGGGGTCGACTTACGCGAACCCTTGAAGCCGGCGCCACCCGAGGTAGCCCACGACAGCGCGTTGCCCTGACGGTCGGTGATGGTGATGATGGTGTTGTTGAAGGAAGCGTGAACGTGAGCGATGCCTTCAGCGACGTTCTTCTTGACCTTCTTGCGTACGCGCGCTGCTGCTGCGCTGCTTTGTTGCTTAGCCATGTGATTTCCCTAGATTATTTCTTGAGCGATTGAGCGGCTTTGCGCGGGCCCTTGCGGGTACGTGCATTGGTGCGGGTGCGCTGGCCGCGGACCGGCAGGCCCTTGCGGTGACGCAGGCCGCGGTAGCAACCCAGATCCATCAAACGCTTGATGTTCATGGACAGTTCGCGGCGCAGATCGCCTTCGACGATGAATTTAGCGACTTCATCGCGCAGCTTTTCCAGTTCGCTGTCGTCCAGGTCCTTGACCTTTTTGTCGGTCGGAATGCCGGTCTGCGCGCAGATGAACTTCGCGCGTGGACGGCCTACACCGTAGATGGCCGTCAGGCCGATAACGGTGTGCTGATGATTTGGGATATTAACCCCTGCAATACGTGCCATTCGTTATTCCTTGATAAGAACGGTTATTAACCTTGACGCTGCTTGTGACGTGGTTCGACGCAGATTACGCGAACAACGCCCTTGCGCTTGATGATCTTGCAGTTGCGGCAGATCCGCTTGACTGAGGCGTTAACTTTCATTTTGCACTCTCTTCTTGGTTCGATTATCTAAAATTACTTGGTCCGGAACACGATGCGGGCACGGGACAGGTCGTAAGGTGTCAGTTCTACCGTCACCTTATCGCCAGGAAGGATGCGGATATAGTTCATCCGCATTTTACCTGAAATGTGCCCGAGCACCACGTGCCCGTTTTCCAGCTTTACTCGAAATGTTGCATTGGGGAGATTTTCCAGGATCTCGCCCTGCATCTGTATGACGTCGTCTTTTGCCATTCGGTTTGTCTACCGCGCTTATCGCGTCGGAATTCCGCCCTTGAAGTTAGCTTTGCGCAGCAGCGATTCGTATTGCTGCGACATCACGTAGTTTTGTACTTGCGCCATGAAGTCCATGGTGACAACCACAATAATCAACAGAGAAGTACCACCAAAATAGAACGGCACTTTCCACTCGGCTTGCAAGAATTCCGGCAGCAAACACACCAGAGTGATGTAGATGGCGCCAGCCAAAGTCAATCGCATCAGGATCTTGTCGATGTAGCGGGCAGTCTGCTCACCGGGACGGATCCCTGGCACAAAGGCCCCGCTCTTCTTCAAGTTGTCTGCCGTCTCCTTGCTGTTAAAGACCAGCGCGGTGTAGAAGAAGCAGAAGAATACGATGGCTACGGCGTACAACAGTGCATGGATGGGTTCACCTGGACCCAAGGATGCAGCCAAATCTTTCAGGAACCGGACCACTGGGTTGGCCGTATCGGCGCCCGTGGTAAACCAGCCCACGATCGTTGCCGGGAACAAGATAATCGACGAAGCGAAGATCGGTGGGATCACGCCGGCCATGTTCAACTTCAATGGCAGGTGCGAGGTTTGTCCACCGTAAATCTTGTTACCCACCTGGCGTTTCGCATAGTTCACCAGAATTTTGCGTTGGCCACGTTCCACGAAGACCACCAGGAACGTCACCGCCGCCACCAGGATCATGATGATGAGCGCGGAGAAGCCACCGATCTCGCCGCGCGACACCAGGGAGCCGAGGTTCCCCAGTGCACCCGGCAAGCCGGCTGCGATACCCGCGAAGATGATGATGGAGATGCCGTTACCGAGACCGCGCTCGGTAATCTGCTCGCCCAACCACATCACGAACATGGTTCCGGTCAACAGCGTCACGACCGTCACGAAACGGAATGCAAAGCCTGGATCGAGTACCAGGCCTGCCTGCGACTCCAGGGCTACCGCGATGCCGAACGCTTGAAACGCCGCCAGCACCACCGTGAAGTAACGGGTGTACTGGGTGATCTTGCGACGGCCTGCTTCGCCCTCTTTCTTCAACGCTTCCATCTGCGGCGAGACGATCGACACCAGTTGCATGATGATCGACGCCGAGATGTAAGGCGTGATGCCGAGCGCAAAAACCGTGAAGCGCGAGAGCGCGCCACCGCTGAACATGTTCAACATGCCCAGGATGCCGCCCTCTTGCGACTTGAACAGCTCGGCCAATCGTACCGGATCGATCCCGGGGACCGGGATGTGAGCGCCGATACGATAAACCACCAAGGCGCCAAGCAGGAACCAGAGCCGGTTCCAGGGGAAGCCGGCTGCCGCACTCTTGGCCAGTTGTGGATTAGTCGCCAATTTTCGCTCCGATCAAGCTGTTAGCGGTGGCTCAGGCTACCGAGCCGCCGGCTGCTTCGATGGCGGCTTTCGCGCCAGCGGTCACTTTCAGGCCTTTCAGGGTCACCGCTTTGGTGACTTCCCCCGAAGCGATGACGCGTACGTCGCGTGCCAGCACGCTCAGAACGCCAGCTTGTTTCAGCACCAGGATGTCGACTTCGCCCACGGGCAGGTTGTTCAGGTCGGACAGGCGCACTTCAGCTTTGAAGGTGGCGTTGAGCGACTTGAAACCGCGCTTAGGCAGACGACGTTGCAGGGGCATCTGACCGCCTTCGAAACCGACTTTGTGGAAGCCGCCCGAACGCGATTTCTGACCCTTGTGGCCGCGGCCCGCGGTTTTACCCAGGCCGGAGCCAATACCGCGGCCGACGCGACGCTTAGCGTGCTTTGCGCCTTCGGCTGGTTGAATGGTATTCAGTTCCATGATTTCTCCATGAGTAAGCCGGGGCTTACGCAACTACTTTAACGAGGTACGAGACTTTGTTGATCATGCCGCGCACTGCTGGGGTGTCTTCCAGCTCGCGTACGGAATTCACACGACGCAGGCCCAGGCCGCGCACGGTGGCGCGGTGGTCCTGGCGGGTGCCGATCAGGCCCTTGACCAGTTGTACTTTGAGGGTTTTTGCCATGCTGTTCACCTTAGCCCAGGATCTCTTCAACCGACTTGCCACGCTTGGCGGCGATCTCGGCTGGGGTGCTCATCTTCGCCAGACCATCCAGCGTTGCGCGCACCAGGTTGTACGGGTTGCTCGAACCGGTCGATTTCGCGACCACGTCGGTGACGCCCATCACTTCGAAGATAGCGCGCATGGCGCCACCAGCGATCACGCCGGTACCAGGCTTGGCGGGCGACATCATCACTTTCGACGCGCCGTGGCGGCCGGTGACGGTGTGCTGCAGGGTGCCGTTCTTCAGGGAGACCTTGATCATGTTGCGGCGGGCTTCTTCCATTGCCTTTTGCACACCGACCGGTACTTCCTTCGACTTGCCCTTGCCCATGCCGATGCGGCCATCGCCGTCACCTACCACGGTCAGCGCGGCGAAGCCCATGATACGACCACCCTTGACCACCTTGGTCACGCGGTTGATCGCGATCATTTTTTCGCGCATGCCATCATCCGGCTTGTCGCTTGCCATTTTTGCTTGCATTTTTGCCATGATCGTTCCTTAGAACTTCAGACCGGCTTCGCGCGCGGCTTCTGCCAGCGCCTTCACTCGGCCGTGATAACGGAAACCGGAACGGTCGAAGGCGACTTCGGTGATACCGGCTTTCAGTGCTTTTTCTGCTACGCGCTTGCCGACCAGTGCGGCGGCAGCGGCGTTGCCACCCTTGCCCGATTTGCCGGCCAGTTCGGCGCGCACTTCCGCTTCCACGGTCGAGGCCGAAACCAGTACTTTGGCTTCCGGGGAGATCAGGTTCGCGTAAATGTGCAGGTTAGTGCGGTGCACCGACAGGCGGTTCACTTTCAGTTGCGCGATCTTGATACGGGTTTGACGTCCGCGGCGCAGACGAGATTCTTTTTTATCCATCGTCAGCCCCTAATTACTTCTTCTTGGTTTCTTTGATCTTAACCACTTCGTCCACATAGCGGACGCCCTTGCCCTTATAAGGCTCAGGGGAGCGGTAAGCACGAACTTCGGCAGCCACCTGGCCGACCTTCTGGCGATCGATACCGCTGATCACGATCTCGGTCGGGGTCGGGGTTGCGCACTTGACGCCGGCTGGCATCGCGTGCACGACCGGGTGCGAGAAGCCCAGCGACAGGTTCAGCTTGTCGCCTTGCGCCTGGGCCTTGTAGCCCACGCCGACCAGCGACAGCTTCTTCTCGAAGCCCTTGGTCACGCCAGTGACCATGTTGTTGACCAGCGCGCGCAGCGTGCCGGACATGGCGTTGGCTTCGCGGCTGTCGTTGACAGGGTCGAAGCTCAGGGTGCCTGCATTGTTTTCTACTTTGACCAGGCCGTTCAGGTTCTGGGTCAGGACGCCTTGCGGGCCCTTGACGGTGATCGCTGCTGCGGAGATGGCGACTTCAGCGCCAGCAGGCACAGCGATAGGCATTTTAGCTACACGGGACATGTTAACTCCTTAAGCGACGTAGCAAATGACTTCGCCGCCGACGCCGGTAGCGCGTGCTTTGCGGTCGGTCATGACGCCCTGTGGGGTCGATACGATCGCCACGCCCAGGCCGTTCATCACGGTTGGGATCTCGTCTTTGCCTTTGTACACGCGCAGGCCAGGACGCGACACGCGTTCCAGACGCTCGATGACAGGACGGCCTACATAATATTTCAAACCGATCTTCAGTTCCGCCTTGCCGCCGGCTTCGGCGACTGCGAAATCTTCAATGTAACCCTCGTCCTTCAGGACGTTGGCAATCGCGACTTTGACTTTCGACGATGGCATGGCCACGGTCGTTTTTTGCACGCCCTGGGCGTTGCGAATGCGGGTCAGCATATCGGCGATAGGATCGCTCATACTCATTGCTTGTTCTCCTATTACCAGCTGGCTTTAGTCATACCCGGGATTTCACCACGCATGGCGAATTCACGGAGCTTGATACGGCCCAGACCGAATTTACGGAAGGTGCCGCGTGGACGACCGGTTACCTGGCAGCGGTTGCGCTGGCGGGTCGGGGCCGAGTTACGTGGCAGGGCCTGCAGTTTCAGGCGCGCTTCGTAACGCTCTTCTTCCGACTTGGTCTGGTCATCGATGATGGCCTTCAGAGCGGCGCGCTTGGCAGCGAACTTGGCTACCAGGTCAGCACGTTTCTGTTCACGGTTAATCAGTGCGAGTTTTGCCATGATCTCTTAGTTCCTGAACGGGAATTTGAAGGCGGCGAGCAGAGCTTTCGCTTCGTCGTCGGTCTTGGCGGTGGTGGTGATCGAAATGTTCAAACCACGCAGCGCATCGATCTTGTCGTACTCGATTTCCGGGAAGATGATCTGCTCTTTCACGCCGATGTTGTAGTTGCCACGGCCATCGAACGCGCGGCCATTGACGCCACGGAAGTCACGCACGCGCGGCAGGGCCACGGTGATGAAACGGTCGAGGAACTCGTACATGCGCGCGCCGCGCAGGGTCACCATGGTGCCGATCGGGTAGCCTTCGCGGATCTTGAAACCGGCGATAGCCTTGCGGGCCTTGGTGGTCACTGGCTTCTGGCCAGCGATCTTGGTCAGATCGCCCACAGCGTGCTCGAGCACTTTCTTGTCGGCGATGGCCTCACCCACACCCATGTTCAGGGTGATCTTGGTCAGGCGCGGAACTTCCATCACCGATTTGTAACCGAACTTGGCGGTCAGGTCGGCGATGACCTTTTCTTTATAGAACTCTTGGAGACGTGCCATGATTTCTTAAGCCTTCACTACTTCGCCGGACGATTTAAAGACGCGGACTTTCTTGCCGTCGACATCTTTGAAACCTACGCGGTCTGCCTTGCCAGTCGCAGCGTTGAACAACGCCACGTTGGACACGTGAATCGGCATGGTCTTATCGACGATACCACCTTGTACGCCAGTCATTGGGTTCGGCTTGGTCGCTTTTTTCGCGACGTTGACGCCTTCAACCACAACGTGTTCCGCGTCAACACGACGGGTAACTACGCCACGCTTGCCCTTGTCTTTGCCGGCCAGAACGATGACTTCGTCGTTTTTACGAATCTTATCCATTACTGACTCCTTACAGGACTTCCGGTGCCAGGGACACGATCTTCATGAACTTTTCAGTGCGCAGTTCGCGGGTCACTGGTCCGAAGATACGGGTACCGATCGGTTCCAGCTTGTTGTTCAGCAGGACAGCGGCATTGCCGTCGAACTTCACCAGGGAACCGTCCTGGCGGCGCACACCCTTAGCGGTGCGCACTACCACGGCGTTATAAATTTCACCTTTTTTGACACGGCCGCGAGGCTGAGCCACCTTTACGGTGACCTTGATCACGTCGCCAATGCCAGCATAACGGCGCTTGGAACCGCCCAACACCTTGATGCACAGGACTTCCTTGGCACCGGTGTTGTCGGCTACTTCGAGCCGGCTTTCAGTTTGAATCATAATATTCTCTTTCCCAACTTAAGCCGAAGAATCCACACAATGCGGACCTGCGGTCAGTCTTGGTCCCGCCAGCAAGCTCTGCTGAGCCCGCTGCTTGGGTGCTTGACCTTCGTACTGCTACTGACCGCGCGGTACAGCGTCTGTGGCCAGACACTTTGCGGCGTTACATGAACGAAGCCCGCAAGTATTACATACCTTTTGCGGGCTTGCAAGAACTAATTGAAAATCGCCGCCGAAACCACAGTGCAGTGGTTACAGCGGCGACGCCTTCAATTAAACGATTTGTGCAGTTTGCACTACACGGGTCACGGTCCATGCCTTGGTCTTCGAGATCGGGCGACCTTCCGTGATTTCCACCGTATCACCGGTTTTCACCTGGTTGGTCTCGTCGTGGGCGTGGTACTTGGCCGAACGGACGATGATCTTGCCGTACAAAGGATGTTTCACGTGACGCTCGATCAGAACGGTAACGGTCTTGTCCATTTTGTCGGACACCACCTTACCGGTCAGGGTGCGCTTGAGCGACTTAACTGGTTCGGTCATTTGGCTTCCTTGGTGTTCATTACCGTTTTTACACGTGCGATATCGCGACGTACCTTCTTGAGCTGCGAGGTGTTGCTCAGTTGCTGCGTAGCTTGTTGCATACGCAGGCCGAACTGCGCCTTCAGCAGATCGTTCAGCTCTTTCTGCAGAGCTGCCTGGTCTTTGCCGCGGAGTTCAGATGCTTTCATAGTTCACTCCTGTTATTGGCCGACCTGGCGCACCACGAAGGTGGTAGCCAGTGGCAGTTTGGCAGCGGCCAGGCGGAATGCTTCGCGCGCCAGTTCTTCTGCGACGCCATCCATCTCGTACAGGACCTTGCCTGGACGGATTTCAGCGACGTAGTACTCCGGATTACCTTTACCGTTACCCATACGGACTTCGGCCGGCTTGTTCGAGATCGGCTTGTCTGGGAACACACGGATCCAGATACGGCCGCCACGCTTGATGTGACGGGTCATGGCGCGACGCGCTGCCTCGATCTGGCGGGCAGTGATACGGCCACGGGCCACGGCCTTCAGACCGAACTCGCCGAACGACACGTTGGTGCCGGTGGTGTGCGAAATGCCGGTGTTGCGGCCTTTCTGCTCTTTACGATACTTCCTGCGTGCTGGTTGCAGCATGATTATTCTCCTGCTTTCTCGGCTGGCTTGGCAGCGCGGCGGGCGCCACCAGCACCGGCTGGGCGACGGCCAGCTGGCTTGCCGTCTTCACGACGTGGGCCACGTGGCTTCTTCTCGTCTGGCGGGGTATCGATGACTGGTGCTTCGCCGGTGGCAGAGCGGTCGCCCTTGTAGACCCACACCTTGACGCCGATGATGCCGTAGGTGGTCGACGCTTCCGACGTGCCGTAGTCGATGTCAGCGCGCAGGGTGTGCAGCGGCACACGGCCTTCGCGATACCATTCGGTACGGGCGATTTCGATGCCGTTCAGACGACCGGACGACATGATCTTGATGCCCTGGGCACCCAGACGCATGGCGTTCTGCATCGCACGCTTCATGGCGCGACGGAACATGATGCGCTTTTCCAGCTGCTGGGCGATCGAGTCGGCGATCAGCTGCGAATCGATTTCCGGCTTGCGGATTTCTTCGATGTTCACGTGCACCGGCACGCCCATGATCTTGCTCAGGGCCGACTTCAGGACTTCGATGTCCTCGCCCTTCTTGCCGATCACGACGCCTGGGCGCGAGCTGTAGATGGTGAAGCGGGCGTTCTTGGCAGGACGCTCGATCACGATGCGGCCGACGGACGCGTTCTTCAGCTTGCCCTTCAGGTAGTCACGGGCTTTCAAGTCTTCGTTCAGCATCGCGGCAAAGTTGCCATTGCCTGCGTACCAACGCGAAGCCCAGTTACGGGTTACCGCCAGACGGAAACCGGTTGGATGAATTTTTTGACCCATCTTCGGCTCCTTAGTTACCGACGGTCACGTAGATGTGACACGATTGTTTCGAGATACGATCGCCACGACCCTTTGCACGCGCGGTGAAGCGCTTCAGGATCGGGCCCTTTTCGACGTAGATCGTTTTCACGAACAGTTCGTCGATGTCAGCACCGTCATTGTGCTCGGCGTTGGCGATGGCCGACTCCAGCACTTTCTTGATGATGGTGGCGCCTTTTTTCGGGCTGAACTGCAGGATGTTCAGTGCAGCGTCAACCTTCTTGCCACGGATCAGGTCAGCAACCAGGCGGCCCTTTTGGTCCGACAGGCGCACGCCTTTGAGGATAGCTTTGGTTTCCATTATTTCTTCGCCTTCTTGTCAGCGGCATGGCCCTTGAACGTGCGGGTCAGCGCGAATTCACCGAGCTTGTGACCAACCATGTTCTCGGACACATACACAGGTACGTGTACCTTGCCGTTGTGGACAGCGATCGTCAGGCCGATGAAGTCAGGCATGATGGTCGAGCGACGGGACCAGGTTTTGATTGGCTTTTTGTCTTTGGACGCTTGTGCGGCTTCGACTTTTTTCACCAGGTGGGCGTCACAGAACGGCCCTTTTTTCAATGAACGAGTCATGATTTATCCTTATTTCTTGCCGCGGCGCGAGACGATCATCGAAGAAGTGCGCTTGTTCGAACGCGTCTTCTTGCCCTTGGTCTGCTGGCCCCATGGCGACACAGGGTGACGGCCCGCTGCAGTACGGCCTTCACCACCACCGTGCGGGTGGTCGATCGGGTTCATGACCACACCGCGGACGGTAGGACGAACACCGCGCCAGCGCATCGCACCGGCCTTACCGATCTTGCGCAGGCTGTGCTCGGCGTTGCCGACTTCACCCACGGTTGCACGGCACTCGATGTGCACGCGACGCACTTCACCCGAGCGCAGACGCACTTGAGCGTAGGTGCCTTCGCGCGCCATCAGCACGACGCCGGCGCCGGCGGTACGGGCCATCTGGGCACCTTTACCTGGCAGCATTTCGACGCAGTTCATGATGGTGCCGACTGGGATGTTGCGGATCGGCAGGCAGTTACCGGCCTTGATCGGCGCTTCCGCACCGTTCATCACGGTGTCGCCTACCGCCATGCCCTTGGTGGCGATGATGTAGGTGCGCGAACCGTCGGCGTAGCACAGCAGGGCGATGTGGGCGGTGCGGTTAGGATCGTATTCGATACGTTCCACCTTCGCCGGGATGCCATCCTTGTTGCGCTTGAAGTCGACCACGCGGTAGTGATGCTTGTGACCGCCACCGATGTGACGGGTGGTGATGTGACCGTTGTTGTTACGGCCAGCGGTCTTGGATTTCTTTTCAACCAGGGCTGCCAGCGGACGGCCTTTGTACAGGTCGGCGTTGACAACTTTCACCATGCCGCGACGGCCTGGGGAGGTTGGCTTCATCTTAACGAGTGCCATTATTTAGCCTCCTCGGTGAAATTGATTTCCTGGCCAGGCTTCAGGCACACGAAAGCACGCTTGGTGTGGTTGCGGCGGCCCATGTGCTGGCCAGCGCGCTTCTGCTTGCCTTCACGGTTAACGGTCTGCACCGATGCCACTTCCACTTTGAACAGCAGTTCAACCGCGGCCTTGATCTCTGGCTTGGTTGCGTCAGGGGTGACGCGGAACACGATCTGCTCGTTCTTTTCCGCAACCATGGTGGCTTTTTCGGAAATGACTGGAGCAACCAGCACCTTCATCAGGCGCTCTTCGCTAAATTTCAATGCGCTCATGCCAGCATCTCCTCAATCTTAGCCAGCGCAGCCTTGGTCACCAGGATCTTTTTGTAGAAGACCAGCGACATAGGATCAGCGTGACGTGGCTCGACAACCAGCACGTTCGGCAGGTTGCGGGAAGCCAGTTCCAGGTTTTCATTGACGCCGTCGTTGATGATCAGGACGGAGTCGAAGCCCATGCCGGTCAGCTTTTGCGACAGCAGCTTGGTCTTCGGCGCTTCGATCGACAGGTCTTCGATCACGACCAGGCGGTCTTCGCGTACCAGTTGCGACAGGATCGAGCACACGCCGGCGCGGTACATCTTCTTGTTCACTTTGTGGGTGAAGTTTTCGTCAGGCGAGTTCGGGAAGGTGCGACCACCGCCGCGCCACAGTGGCGACGACGACATACCAGCACGCGCGCGGCCGGTGCCTTTTTGGCGCCATGGCTTCTTGGTCGTGTGGTGGACTTCTTCACGGTCTTTTTGCTTGCGGTTGCCGCTGCGAGCATTGGCTTGGTAAGCAACGACGATCTGGTGGATCAGCGCTTCATTGTAGTCGCGGCCGAAAACGGTATCGGCGGCAGCGACGTTAGCAGCGGCTTGACCTTGAGCGTTCAAGAGCTTGAGTTCCATCGATTAAGCTCCCTTCTTTGCTTTAACTTTAACGGCCGGCGAAACCACCACCTGGCCGTTCTTGGCGCCAGGGATCGCGCCCTTGACCAGCAGCAGCTGGCGCTCGGCGTCGATACGTGCGATTTCGAGGTTCTGCACGGTGCGGGTGACGTCACCCATGTGACCGGTCATGCGCTTGCCAGGGAACACGCGGCCTGGATCTTGCGCCATACCGATGGAACCTGGAACGTTGTGCGAACGGGAGTTACCGTGGGTCTGACGACCCGAAGCAAAGTTGTGACGCTTGATGGTACCGGCATAGCCCTTACCGATCGTGACGCCTTGGACGTCGACCTTTTGGCCGACTTCGAACAGGGAAACGGCGACGACTTCGCCAGCTTTCAGTTCTGCAGCTTTAGCAGCGTCGACGCGGAACTCTTTCAGCAGAGTACCAGCTTCAACACCAGCTTTAGCGTGGTGACCAGCAACGGCTTTGGTCACGCGGGAAGCGCGACGTTGACCGAATGCGACCTGAACTGCGGCATAACCATCAGTTTCAGGAGTTTTGATTTGCGCAACACGGTTGTTCGATACGTCGACCACGGTGACTGGGATCGAATCCCCGTCATCGGTGAAGATGCGCATCATGCCAACCTTGCGACCGAGAAGGCCAAGGCTCATTTTTTCTCCATTCCCACCTACGATTGGGCGGGGCTTTGTTGAACTACAAAAGTAGTACGGACCAATTAAAAAGATAAATCCATACCGAAGCCGGCTAGTGTACTGTGAAAAGACCCTTGACGCAACAACTTCATACGAGGTATGTCAGGTTTTTGCGCGCCTATTTTTCGGGCACGTGGATGCTGGCCTTGATGTGTTTCAAATTTGACACGATGGTGAAGGTCATGATGACCAGCAGCGACCAGGAACTCCACTTGCTGACGTGGACGGCCGACCAGGCGCCCAGTTGGTTGGGGTAGCGCCACACGCCCCAGAAGGTGCTGATGTTTTCCGCCAGCCAGATGAACAGGCCGATCAGCACGAAGGCCAGCAGCAGCGGCATGCTGCGCTCGCGGTCCAGCGGCCGGAACACCACCGTGGTGCGGGCGTACAACCCCAGGGAGCAGGCCGCCAGGTACCAGCGGTAGTCGCCGATATAGTGGTGGGTAAAGAAGTTGGCGTAGATGAGCGCGGCGATCAGGGCCGCCATCCAGTACGGCGGGTGGTGGCGGATTTTCAGGTCGAACAGCCGCCAGGCCTGGATGATGTAGCTGCCCACCGCCGCATACATGAAGCCGGAAAACAGCGGCACGCCGAACAGCTTGGTGTAGCCCGCGTCGGGATAGGCCCAGGACTGGATGGCGGCCGAGGTCTTGAACACTTCCAGGCCGAAGCCGATCGCGTGGAACAGGCTGATGGCCTTCAGCTCGTCCCAGGTTTCCAGGCCGGCCCACACCATCCACACCTGGATGGCCAGCGCGGCCGCCAGCAGCACGTCGTAGCGCGGCAAGCCGCCCAGCCCGGCGCGCGGCACCAGGAACACGGCGGCAAAGAACAGTCCCACGAACAGGCAGGCGCGCGCTTCCTTGACGCCGAAATACCAGAACTCCGTCAGCCAGCGCAGCGGCCCGCGCAGGGCCGGGCGCGGCGCGAGGTTGAGCAGGTGCTGGTCGAGGGTGGCGAGCATGGCGGCGGACGGAAAAAGAGTTACTCTACCATGGCGCCGCCCTGCCCTAGCGGTGCAAGCGCTGGAGGATCTGGGCGCGCAGGGCGCGCGCGGCCTGCGCGTCCAGCGGCGCCAGCACGCCGCGTGCGGCGGCCGGGATGTGGGCCGCCTCGCTGCCGTCGCTGGCGAACACGTAATGGCGGAACAGCTCTTGCCAGGCCGCGCGCTGGGCCGGCGGCAAGTCGCGCAGGGTCATCAGGGCCAGTTGCAGGGTGTGGGCCGGCGTGTCCATCCAGCCCGGCGACTGCCGCCACCAGTAATTGACCAGCAGGTTGAACGGCGCCAGCCCTTCCACCGCATGCCACCACATGCTGGGGATGAAGATGGCGTCGCCCGGTTCCAGCTCCGCCCACAGGGCGTGCCGCAGCGCCTCGGCAAAGCGCGGGTGGCGCTGCAGGTCCGGCTGCTGCAGGTCGACCATGCTGACCGACTGCCCGGCCGGGGTGAAATCCAGCGGCCCCACGTACAGGTTCTTCAATTGGTCGGGCGGGAACAGGGTGAAGCGGCGGCGCCCGGCCGCCACGCAGGCCACGTTGTCGGGCAAGTCGTAGTGGGCCGGGATGCGGGTGCGGTTGCCGATCCACAGGCTGGCCAGCGGATCGCGGCCGCCGAAGCCGAGCTCGTTCTCGGCGCGCAGGCCCGGCAGGCAGGCGTCGAGCGTGGTCGAGCCCACGTAAAAGGTGGGCGGACGCGCATCGTCCAGGTGGGCCCGCAGCACGTCCAGCACCTGGTCGAAGCGCACGTACTGCAGCGTGTAATTGAAGCCGCTGAGGTCGTCGTTGTAAAAGATGCGCCCCGCCAGCTCGGGCGCGCCGTGCGCGGCCAGCACCGTGGCGTCGCGGTAAAAGCGGCGCAGGTAGGCGTCGGCCGCGGCCGGCGCGCGGCGCGCCGCCTGCACCAGTGGCCAGTGCGCCACCAGCCCGCGCAGCACCAGCGGCTGGGTCGCGCCCAGGATGGCGTCCGGCAGGGAGGGGGCGCCATCGCCGCACAGGCGGCGGCATTCCGCGCGATCGAGTTCGGGGAGGGCTTGTACAGGCGTTCCTTCGCGCGCTAAAAAAACAGGCCGTTGCATGGCAACGGCCTGTTATACGGCCTGGACGGCGAACCGTCCAGGCAACTACGTCAAGTCCGCGCTCAGAACTTGTAGCGCGCGCCGAACATGTAGCGCGGGCCGTTCTGGATCACGCTGAGGGTCGCCAGGTCGTCGCGACCGTGCTGACGCTGGACCGCGTTGGAGAGGTTGATGCCCTCCACCTGGAAGCTCAGGTGCTCGTTGTAGTTGTAGTTGATGCTGGCGTCCACCTGGCCGTAGTGGTCGGTGTAGACCGGCGATGCGCGGCCGTTGCCGTCCACCGTCGAGGCCAGGAACTCGCCGCGCCAGTTGTAAGCGATACGGGCCGACCAGGTCTTGTTCTCGAAGATACCGACCAGGTTGGACGAATTGCTCAGGCCGACGATCGCGAACTGGTCGTTCACGTTGCCGTTATCGTACATCATCGGCGTATGCACGTAGGTGTAGTTCGCCTGGACGCCGAAGCCGCTGTGGCCGAACATGTGCTGCCAGTTCAGTTCAGCGCCGTTGATGCTGGCCGACTTCTGGTTCGAGTAAGTCGTGGTCAGGAAGGTTTCCAGCGGATCGCTAGGCAGGCCCACGATGTTACCGGAGATCAGACCGTTCGACGCCACACCGGTCTGGGTCACGCCAGGCTGGCCGTTGTAGTGCGTGAAGATGTAGTTGCGGATGCAGGTGGTGTCAGCCACGGTGCAGCCGTTCGCCACCGCCGCGTTGTAATAGGCGCCGCCGATCGGGGTGTGCAGGCCGTACTGCGGCATGGAGACCACGGTCTGGCCAGCGTAGTTGTCCAGGTTCTTGTGGAAGTACGCCGCGGACAGCACGCTTTCCTTGTCGTAGTACCATTCCCACGACAGGTCCAGGTTCTTCGACTTGACGGGCTTCAGCGCCGGGTTGCCCACGGAGGCGGTGCCGTTGTAGGTGTTGGCGATGGTGCCCAGGGTCAGGCCGCCCTGCAACTGGTCGTAACGGGCGCGGCCGATGGTCTCGCCGGCGCTCAGGCGGACCTTCATGTCGCTGCGCACGTCCGCTTCCAGGTTCAGGCTAGGCAGCACGCTGGTGTAGTTGGCGTTGGTGCTGCTGAACGACGTACCGGCAAAGGTGATCGGAATTTCGTTCTGGGCCACCCAGGTCATGGCGGTGCCAGGCTGCACCTGGGCCACCGAGGTGACCTTGGTGCGTTCCACGCGCACGCCCACCGACGAGCGCAGCGGAATCGCGGTATCCCAGTCGGTGGCGAAGTTGCCGTAGACCGAGGTGGTGTTCTCGTGCAGGGTGCGGTCGGTGTCGTTGGTGGCGAAGTTAGGCAGGTAAGCGGCCTGGTTGCCCACGGCGTTGGCGGTCACCTGGCGCACGGCGGCGAAGTTGAACACGTACAGCGACGGGTACAGGCTCGGGTTGTTGGCGCCACCGATGTTGCTGAAGTATTGCGCCAGCGGCACCGACTGGAACAGGCTCGATGGATAGTCCGACGCCTTGGTCGCACCGCCCCAGGTGTTGTTCTGCACGTTGGAGAAGGTCGAACGGTTGGTGGCGTTGGTCTGGCCCAGGCCGAAGTTCACGGTGGACGCATCCAGCACCTGCAGGCTGCCCTTGGCTTGGGCCTGGTTGATGGTGGACTTCTCGTAGCTGTTGTGGAACCAGGAACCGGCAGCCTGGATCGGCTGGTTCACCAGGTCGGCCACCGGCATGCTCAGGATCGGCAGTTGCGAGCGGAAGTCGACCGAGGTGGTGCCGCGGCTGAAGCTGGCGTTGGACAGGTCGTTCTCGGAACCGAATGGGCTGTCGGCGCCCGATTCCGCGGTCGAGTGGTGGGCGTCGAACTCGAAGCGCATGCCCGGGGTGGCCTTCCACACGGTGTTGAAGCCCAGCGACTTGTTCTTGGTCTTGGTGGCGTAGTCGGCGCCGACCACCGAGACGTCCTGCGGCGTGTTGTAGCTTTCGCTGTAGGTCAGCGGGCTGACGATGTGGCCGCTCGGCCAGGTGCTGGTCGAGGTCGGGGTCTGGCTGAACCAGACGCTCAGCTCGTCACGCTTGGTCTGCACCTTGTTTTCCGAGAAGGTGTAGTCCAGGGTGGTGGTCAGTTCCTTGACCGGACGGAACTGGAAGGCCAGTTGGGCGTTGGTACGCTGACGCTGGATGGCGTTGACGCCATACCCCAGGTTTTGCGGGATCGAGTACAGGGCGTCCTGGGCCGGACGGTTGGTGATGTTCTGCGAGCCTGGCTGGCCGGGCTGCGGCAGGGTCGAACCGGCGGTGGTGTCGGAACCCAGGTATGGGCCCTGGAAGCCGTTGGCCACGCGCGCCTGGTTGAAGCCCGAATCGCGCACCTGGTAGCTGCCGCTCAGGGCCACGCCAAAGCGGCCGTCGGCGCTGGTGTTGGAATAGATGCCCGAGACTTCAGGCGTCACCTTCTTGCCCTTGATCAGGTCAGGCAGGTGGTCGTTGGAGGTGTCGTTGACCGCCTTGATGCCGACGCTGGAGTGCAGGCCGGGATTGTCGAACGGACGGGCGGTGATCACGTTGATGGTGGCGCCGATGCCGCCGGTCGGGCTGTCGGCGCGGCCGGTCTTGTACACCTGCAGTTGCGAGATCGATTCCGACGCCAGGTTGGAGAAGTCGAAGGAACGGCCCGAGGTGTCGCTCAGGTCGGTGGTCGGCATCTGGCGGCCGTTCAACAGCACCAGGTTGAAGTCCGGGCCCAGGCCGCGCACGGTGACCTTCTGGCCTTCGCCGTTGCTGCGGTCGATGGACACGCCGGAAATCCGCTGCAGCGATTCGGCCAGGTTGGTGTCAGGGAACTTACCCATGTCTTCGGCCACGATGCCGTCCACGATGCCGTCGGCATTGCGCTTCAGGTTCAGGGTCGACTGCATGGAGGCACGGATACCGGTCACGATCACCTGCGGCGCAGCATCGGTGCTGTCGGCCGCCTTGACCGCATCTTGCGCGTAAGCTGGCGCGTACGCGGCGCAAGCACCCGCAACCGCCAGGCTGATCAGGCTACGCTTGGTCAGCGGGTACTTTGAAATCGTTTTCATAGAATTTTGCAACTTCATCTCCTTTTTGTTGTTTCCTATTGCTGCTAGTGCGGGAATGCTGCGGCGTGGCACCGCTGGGAAGATTGCCCTTGTCGATGATTATTTGATCGTATGACAATTGAGGCAAAGTCAGGATATGCTGAATCCCCGTTATTCGTCAATCGATCGAACGAATTGCCGCTTGTTTGTTTGTATCGACGTTGTACGAATGCACCACTTGCGCGCAATTTTTGCACCGGCAAGTGGCGAGGTTGTCTGGCGACTGGCTTCGTGTATGATCGCTGCACGCTCCATTCTGAACCTACCGTCCCTATGATCGTCGCCGGCGACCAGCAGTTACTCAAGCAAATCAACCGCATGGCCCTGGTGCGCCAGTTGTGCCATGAGCCGGGCCTGTCGCGCGCGGCGCTGGCCGAGGCGGTGGGGCTGACCAAGTCCACCGTCAGCCTGCTGGTGCGCGAGCTGCTGGACGAAGGCTGGCTGACCGAGAGCGAAATCCTCAGCACCGGCGCGCTGGGGCGGCGCGCCACCCCGCTGCACATCGATGGCAGCCGCCTGGCCCTGCTGGGCGCCGACCTCGGCATAGGCGCGGCCCGCATCGTGGCCACCAACCTGCTGGGCGAGGTGCTGGTCGAGCGCGCCCTGCCCTACCGCGACGCGACCGACACCGCCGGCTGCGTGGCGCAGATGGCCGGCGCCCTGCTCGAACTGAGCCGCAGCGACGGCGTGCTGGCCGGCCGCACCGTGCTGGGCATGGGCGTGGGCTTGCACGGCGTGGTGGACGACGTCACCGGCATGCTGCATTACGCGCCCCACCTGGGCTGGCGCAACGTCGACGTCGGCAGCCAGTTGCGGGCGCACTTCCTCACCACGCCGCTGGCCGACCTGCCGCTGTTCATCCAGAACGAGGCCAACGTGGCCGCGCTGGCCGAGCTGGAGTTTTCCCAGACCGGCGCCGACCCGTTGATCTACCTGAGCATAGGCTACGGGGTGGGCGCCGGCATCATCGTCAACGGCCGCCTGCTGACCGGGCTGTACGGCTTCGCCGGCGAGGTCGGCCACACCATCCTGCAGCAGGGCGGGCCGCGCTGCTCCTGCGGCCGCTACGGCTGCGCCGACGCGCTGATCGGCTTGCAGGCCCTGCTGGACGAGGTCTACCACAAGCCGGGCGACACCAGCCCGGAACAACTGGAGCACCTGTTCCAGCAAAGCGCGCAGGGCGACGCGGCCGTCGGCCAGGCGGTGGCGGCGGCCGGCCACCACCTGGGCGTGCTGCTCAACAACCTGTGGGTGGCCTTCGACCCCATGTGCATCGTCATCGGCGGCGGCGCGCTGCGGCTGGGCGAGCGCTTCCTCGAGCCGGGGCGGCGCGTGCTGTACGACTGCGCCAGCGCCACCGGCCTGCCGGCGCCGACCATCCGCACGCCGCATTTCGGCATCAACGCCATCGCCATCGGCGGCGCCGCCATGGTGCGCCACTACCTGATGCGGCCCTTCGTCGACCAGAGCGCCAGCGCGCGCCGCAACGCCCGCCTGGGCGAACTGCCCAACACCATGACGAGCGGCCTCTGGGCCTGAAAAGCAACGGGGCCGGACGCTTGCGCGGCCGGCCCCGTCGTCAGCAGGCAGCCGCGGCTGCCCACTTAGATATGCTTACTGCAGTTTGATTTCGACATCAACGCCGGCTGGCAGGTCCAGCTTCATCAGGGCGTCAACGGTCTTGTCGGTTGGATCCACGATGTCCATCAGGCGCTGGTGGGTGCGGATTTCGAACTGGTCGCGCGAGGTCTTGTTGACGTGCGGCGAACGCAGGACGTCGAAACGCTGGATGCGGGTCGGCAGCGGCACTGGGCCTTTAACCACGGCGCCGGTGCGCTTGGCGGTGTCGACGATTTCCAGGGCGGACTGGTCGATCAGCTTGTAGTCGAAAGCCTTCAGGCGGATGCGGATTTTTTGATTAGCTACGGTCATGATGATTCCCTAAAAGAGCGAACTGGCAACTTTGTAGCGCCAGCAATTTCTAAAAGAACGAAAAGTACAACAAGGGCCGACATGGTATCACACCCGGTCGGCCCTGCATCACTTACCTAAAAATTTAGGCGATGATTTTCGCCACAACGCCGGCACCAACGGTACGGCCGCCTTCGCGGATAGCGAAGCGCAGACCTTCTTCCATCGCGATCGGGCTGATCAGCTTGACGGTGATCGACACGTTATCGCCTGGCATCACCATTTCTTTATCGGCTGGCAGCT